>Ga0209720_1003562_pt1 | contig 10564 bp, 9 predicted proteins | sample AD_JPNMR3_MetaG_FD_184426 | JGI IMG/M metagenome (GOLD analysis project Ga0209720, IMG submission 184426) | Active sludge microbial communities of municipal wastewater-treating anaerobic digesters from Japan - AD_JPNMR3_MetaG (SPAdes) (version 2) | ecosystem: Engineered > Bioreactor > Anaerobic >...
AACCACAGGAACAACGGGATTAACACCAGCAGTAAGTAATTTCTTAAATACTATTAATTCTCTCCTTTCAGGAATTAGTAAAAATCTAACTACTATTTTCTCTAATCTATCCAGTGGTGGTGGAGGTAGGGGAGGAATTAGTGGGGGAGGTCAGCAATCATTGCTACCGGGACTAAACGCAACAATTTCTCCTTCTCAACTTCTTTCTAATGTTTCTACTACCTCTACTACCATTCCCGGAATTACTGGTATTCCTGCCAGTGTTTCTGCTACTGCTGAAAGTGGATTAGCCAGTTCTCTTACTGAAACTGATAAAGAGAAGTTAAATAAAGAGCAACGAGCCCGTCTTTCTTTAAATACTCCAGCAACAAGAGAAAGTTTATGGGATAAGATTAAAGGTTTCTTTACTCCTCCTGAATATCCAGCAACTCCTCCAACAGGAACAACAACAACTACTAAACCTTCTCCTATGGCTTCTACTATGGGAACCACAGGAACTACTGGAGAAATTGGAACTTACATAGACATAACAACTGGTTTAGGATACTCTGGACCAAGAAAAAGCCCCTATGATATTCCTGTCTCACCAACTACTGGAAAGGTTAGTGGAACTACTGGAGCCACTGGAGTGACTGGTGGAACCACAAGAACTACTTCTCCTGATTTTAATCAAGTAGTTACTGAAACAACTAACCAATTTGCTGAAATTCAGCCAGTATTAGACGATATTAACAATAGAGTTAATCGGTTGATTGAGGACTTTCAAAATCAAGCACAGCAAGGACAAGTGCCAGAGGAAGTGCCAGAGGATTGGTATAATAGGTGGCAGAATGAGTTTAAGACAATGAGAGACACTTATTATCTGAAAATAAACCCAATCTCTACCCAAATTGACGAAATAGATAATATCCTTCTTAAAGCCAATGAAGGTTTTAGGAAAGCAGCAGAGGAAATTAGAAATAATCCTGACTTAACTGTTTGGCAACAAGCAAGGAGATTAAAGGAATTAGAAGACCTCCAAAATTATGCTCCAATCTTTAATGGTCTTTCTTACAAAGATTTGGTAACTTACAGGCAGACATTAGCAGAAAGTTTGAATAGATACATTGACGCTTACAACTCTGTTGTTGGAACAGCCGCCTCATTTGACCTCAATGTTGAGAACTATAAGTTGAATAAAAAGAGTGAGGATATTTATAACCTTTCTCGTATTCTTGGTGTCTCTCAGAATATCTTGGACTTACAGCAACAATTGTCTAATGTTGGATACAATCAATCATCCTATACTGACGATAAAGGCAGATTACACGAATATGTTACCTATACTGACCCGAGAACTCACCAAGTGAGTGTTGTTAGTGATAAAATTGTAGGAACTACGAGTGAAGCACCACGACCAGTCGCTGCGGCTCCAGACACTCTTTCACTTTTCACCAGCAAGATTTATCCTCAAATCTCCTCTTTGGTAAGTTCAAAGAAACCTCTTGGAGGAAATGATTATGCTACTTTACTTGCTCAATGGCATAATCTTGTCGGCAGTAATAAATACGATAGTGATTTTGATAAATACCTAAAGGTTTACGGAGTGTATCCGACAACATCAAGTTCAGTGAGTCCATTTTACCTTCTTAATATTAAATAGGTATGGAAATACCAACCAGAAAAACATTTAAAAACCTTCTGACAGAGGGTTTAAGTAAATTAGGACAAGTCGCTTTTCCTGTTTACGGGTTGGCAAAGAAAACTCAAGAACTGATTGAAGCCCCAAGAAAGAAAGCAGAGGAACAAATCAAGAAATCAACCAATTTATACCAGCAAGCGACACAGCAAATAGATAAGGCAAAGCAAAATGAATTGCTTCGTCAATCTTTAAATTTGTCTCAACAAGCCTCACAATTGGCTCAACAATCTGCTTCCCGTGTTCCAAAGGCAATGGGAACAATCAATGTAGCAACAAGATTGTTAGGAACAGCAATTCCTGGCACGGGAACAGTTGCTAATCTTGGAAAATTAATATCAGGTTCAACTGCTGGAATAATCACCTCCAAACTCCTTCCAGAGCAAACAAAAGCAGTGGAGGAGCAGAGATTAAAAGATATTGTCAAGACATATCGGACAAAGTATCCAGAAGCAAACATTCCTACTTCCCTTCCGTTAACAGAGCAGGAAAAAGCCTATCGGCAATACATAAGTTCTACATACAGCCAGAAGTTTAAGCCAACAATGCCAGCAGGATACAAAGAGCCAACAACAATACTTGGACAAACTTGGGAAGGAATTCAATCAGGAATTCTCAATACTCTTGTTCCTGCTGTTTTAAAGAGTTCTCAATCAGTATTAAATGAACTTGGTTTATACGATACCGCCTCTAAATTGGAGCAAGCCAATCAGTATGTTCAATCGTATGCCAAGAGCAGATTAGACCTTCAGGCACCAGATTTTGGTAAAATGTTTAAAGAAAACCCCGCTCAAGCGAGTAAACTTTTTGTTGCCCGTGCTTTTGGAGAAACTGTTCCTTACACTGCCTCAATGGTTGCTGCTCCATTAGTCACTCGTAAAGTTAACTATTGGACAACTGTTGCTCCAATTCAAATGATAGAAAAGGGAAACTTTTTGAGAGACATTGAGGATACCGTAGAGGATAAAAATCTGGCTAATAATCTGGCTACCATTTATGGTGGACTTAATGCGATTATAGAAAATTCTCTTGGCTATACACCAGCAGGATTGGCTAAATGGTTATCTCAACCAGTTCAAAAAGTTTCTCAAACTGCTTTTATAAACACTATCAAGAACTTGCCAAAGAACACATTAAAGTTATTGCTTAACTCTGCCAATGAAGGAATGGAAGAAGTGGCTCAACAAGTAGTAGAGGACATATTAAGAAAGTGGGCTGGTGATAAGTCAGTCCAAACTACTTTCTCTGAATTGGCTGAAAATTGGTTAGGAGGATTTGCTGGTTCTTTGCCCCTTGGTGTCACCCAAGCAGTCAAACCAGTTTCTCAAGTTGGATTAACAGTAGAACCTTATCCTTACCCAGAAGTAATTGGAGAAAAAGGAAAAAATGGTTCAGTCGTAGAAGGAATTACTCCTATGGAAAATTCCTATGTAGTTAATCTTATTCACGAAACAGGAGAAACAGAAGGAAAGGTAATGACCCCAGAAATGCTCAATGAGTATATCAAAGAAAACTATCCCAACATTCAGACAAAGAGTAATTTAAGAGTTGATAAAACTTCTGCTACTTGGAAACTACAACAAAGATTTGATGAACTCCAAAAGCAGAATGAAAGAATATCTTCCAAAATGGAAACCTTGGAGGATAAAGGACAAGATATCACTCCTGAATACTTTGAACTCGAAGAGAAAAGAAAACAGATAGTGAATGAGATGGCAAAAGTTTATGACCAACTTAATCCAGCACCAGAAACACCAGAAACAGTAAAGCCAGAACCTACTATTCCTAAAGGAATAAAAGAAGCCGAACCAGAAGTAAGACCAATAGGGGAACCGCCAATAAAAGCAGAAGAATGGGCTAAAATTCTTGGCTTAGAAATTAGGTCTCCAAAAAACTTAAAGACTATTGCCGCTCAACTTGTATACGATACAAAGACTGGTCAGCCAAAGGCTATTTGGTTTAGTCCCAAAGCGTCCGAGATTGAGAAACTTCACGAGATAGGACACGCTATTGATTTTAAAAATAAATTGACACAAAAATTTATTGAAGAGAGAAAAACAATACCACAAAAAGAGACTAGAGATATTGCAAGATTGTTTTTAGAAAGAACTCCCAATAGAATAAAGTATGCCTTTAATGTAAAAGAGCATATGGCACAAATAATTGGTAGTTTTTTGGAAAATCCCAAAGATTTTGTATTAAAAAGACCAGAATTGACGAGGTTTCTTTTAAAAGAATCAAAAGAACTCACCAACTTCTACAATCAAGCCGTTAAAGGAATAAAAGAAGCCGAACCAGAAGCTAAGCCAGAGGTTCAATCAATTCCAAAAGAACTTGAACCAGAAACCCCTCTAAGACGCACAGAAATGCTCCCAGAAGCCCAACCACCAGCAGAAGTTTCAGTTGCTAAACAAGAGAATAAAGAGGTTATAGAAAAAATTAATCCAGAGGAAGACCATATTAGTCCTCCAACTTTTACTGCTCCAAGTGTAGAAAAAGAACTTGAAAATTATCCAAAAGCCGTTAGCAAAGCCGTAAAAAGATACGCTGAAGAGAATAATATCTCATTAGACGAGGTTCCTACTTATACTATTCAAAATCTTAACCAATTATATGTTACTACCAAAGAGTTTTATGATAATCTTGTTCAGCAGAAAGAGAATATTGAGGACTATGTTTCTGGGAAGAAAATGCTCCCTCCCAATGTTTCTCCTCCAGAGTTTATTGAAATCTATATAGAGGACAATGCTAAAAGTGGAAATATTGATTTAGTAAGAGAAGCCCTCTCAAGCCCAATCTTTTCTACTATTACTCAATCCGCTCAACTATTAAGACAGCAAAGAGAAGCAACAGATTACTATTATACAGACATTATCAAAGACATTCAGGAAAAGAAACAGCAGAAAGCCAAGAAACTATTTGGAAAAAATATTGAGAAAAAGATTACTACTACTTCAGAAAATATTCCCAAAGTTATTAACAGAATTACTTTAGAAGCCCTTCAGGAGAAAAACTCCTCTTTTAAGAATCCTGCTTTGATTGAGGCAATAAAAAATAATAAGATTGACTTGCTTGAACTCTCCTCAATGTCTTACAAAGAGATAGTTTCTGAATTAAGTCCCTACATAGGAGACGCTATTGAGATTAGACAAGCGGCATTAGATTTACAAGGAAAATCTTATCTTAAGAGAGTAAAAGCAGGATTAACTAACTGGGCAAAGAAATGGGCAGTTGGCAGACAAGTTGTCTCTGATAAGGAGTTAAGTGAACAGATAGACAATGTTGTTAGCACTTCAGCAGAGAAGTTATCTTGGGAGCAAAAAAAGAAAGAATTTACTAAATTCGTAAAAATTATCTCTGGGTATGATTTGACTAATAGTGAATTAAAGGAAGCAATGAGGATAGCCGATGATTTAATTACTGCCAAAAGCACTCCTAATTTTGAAACTCTCCCAGATGACGATGAAGCAGTAACTAAATTTAAACAAGCAGAATTGGCTCGTTTTCATTTGATTACTAAAATAAGCGGAGCAGGAGTAAACTTTGGTGAAACCCTCAAAGAAAACTGGGAAATGCTTACCACTGCTTGGGAAGAAAAAGGAGTTTATGGTTTTATTCAAGAGTCATTTAAGGCTCTTAATGACATTTCTATTGCTCTAAAAGCAAGCCTTGATAATAGTTTTATCTTTCGGCAAGGAAGATTTACTCTTTTTACCAATCCTTCTGTTTGGCTAAAAGGGGCTCAAAAGTCATTTGAGGCTTGGTTCTCTAAAAATCCTTTCACTATTTCTGACGCTTATTTGTTAGATTTATTTGGTGATAAACTTTACCGCAATGGTTGGTATCAGAAAGTTAATGTCTTGTCAGAATTAGAATTCTATCCAACCACTCTCCCCTCAAAAATTCCTATCATTGGTCCTCTTTTTACAAGGAGTGAATTGGCTTATAAATTTGCTCAAACAGAAATGAGAAAGGGATTGGCAAGAGATTTGTGGAATAACTTTCAAGGTAATGAAATTACTTACAAAGGAGAAACCAGAACAATAGATTTTCTTTCTAACAAAGAGGATATTGCTGCTGCGAGGCAAATAATCAATGTTAGCACTGCCAGTGGCTTTAAGGGAAAACAAGATGTCTCCAGATTTATTGTTTGGTCTCGAAGTTTAATTAATTCAGAATTAACAACTGTTGCTAACCTAATAGGAGCAAAAACTACTCCTCCCTTCCAATCAATGGAGATTAAACAGGCGTGGCAAAGATTAATGGGAATATTAGTTTTTACCTATCTTACCCAAGCCCTTTTAAAATCAATTAGAAAAGACGAGGAGCCAATCATTTTAGACCCTACTGACCAAAGATGGGGAGAAATCTATTTAGGAAAAGATATTAAGTTCAGAGACCCCCTCCTTTCTGTGGTTCAATTATCTGCTATTCTTGTTAGTATGGGAATTGGGAGAGGATATAAAACAAGAACAACTCGTGAATGGAGAAAACCCGGACAATATGGTGTTGACCCATTCACTGACTTTGTTGTTAGTTATTTCACTAACAAATTTACTCCTACTGTTAGAATTTTGGTTGATTCTATCAATAAGTATCAGATTGGAGGAGAAAAGATTACTGTTGGGAGAGCGTTAAAATCTCTCTTTGTTCCTATCTCATTAGAAAATATTTATGACCTCAATGAGGTGGAGGATTACCGTAAGCCATCTGCTATCTTAGCTGTTATTGCTGACGCTTTTGGTTTAAGCACCACCACTATGATACACCACATTAAGTTAGATGAGGAGGTGGCAAAAGAAATCTCCCGCCTTCAAATGAAGGAAATTCCTGACTTACAGATGGCTAAATACAGTGGCTTTATTAACGAACATTTAGGATTAACAGTTCAAGAGAATAAGTTATACTTTGAGAATATAACTAACTTTGAGAATGAATTTCTGAAAAAACTGTTAGCAACAGAAGAATATCAACAAGCAAGTGATGCTCAAAAAGCAGATTACATTCAAAGAATGTTTGACGAAATTCAACAAGTGGTTAAGGTTGGATTTATTTATAAGAGAATGGAGGAAAAACAAACTACCAAAGAGAAGGCAGACCTTTTAGAGAGATACATTAAGAGTGGCTTTATAAACAGTGAAACCTTCCAAGACCTTTTTAAAATCAATGCTTTCTCAAATGACGTTTTACAGGAACTTTTGAATAGAAAACTTATTGGCTCCACTGGGGCTGAATAGTTTACTACTTGACTTAATTTTAAATGGGAGTAAAATATAAGGATAGAGGTCGGAAATAATATAAAGTAAAAAAATGAAATATTCATTTCTAATTACCCTCAAAAAAGCCGTTAAGCAGTTAGTTATTGCTGGTTTATCAGTAATAGCGGCTGGTTTAATGGCTCAATATCCTTCAATAGCCAACTATACTCTTGCTGGCGGATTAACAGTTTTTACCGCCATAAATATGCTTGCTGACTATTTGAAGCACAGATGGGGGTTGAGATTGCCTTAACAGGATAATGTCTACCAAGATTATTCCTGTTCTCCTTTTGCTTTCCTTAGGGGCTTTCTTGATACCAGCAAAAACAGAACCAGACGCTATCTCAGTTAGTTGCCAACCAAGCAACATTATCCCAAACGAAAAGCAAACAGAACAGGATAGTTTAAGAGAGTGGATTGATAAATTAGAGAAATACGAAAATTGTCCCCCAGAAGGAATTGTTGATAAGAATGGATATATGAGTAGAGGCGGTCTTTGTTTTCAGATGACCACTTTCAAATTTTACACTCAAAAATACTATCCAGAAAGTAAGGAATGGGAAAATGAAGATTGGCTAAATAATATAATGGATACAGAATTTCAAAAAGAACTTGCCTATAAAATGATTTCAGAAAATAAAAAGGAAGTATGGCACTGGAGAACAAGCATTGAGAGAGGATTAGGAATTCCTTAATGGGCTCGGGAGTGCGTGGAGTATATTTGAAACTTACCATTAGTAAAAGGGTAAGGGGAAATATAAAAACCACGGCTCCCTTGCTCTCTAAAATGCCACCAGACGCACTACAATACACCTACAACAGCCCGAAATTCAAAGTAGGTATAATATCACTCAAACAAAAAATACCCCCCTTAAAACGCAAAAAATGGGGGGTATTTTATTTTCTAAACAATCTCTATTAGGAGTTCTGGAACAGAATACTTTCCTAATCAGTTTCCTAATCAGTTTCTTAATCTAAATCAAAATGAGATTTTCCAGATTTGTAAGTAGGAACAGGTTTATCTTTAAATATCCATTTCATAAACTTCTTGTATCTCTTAATAAAAGCATAGAGAGAGTGATAACTAAGGTCTATGCCATAAATATTTCTTGTGTAATCCCAAGTGGCTTTAAACCTTCCTCTCTTTTTCTTAAACTTTAAACTTTCTATAAAGTAGAAGTTTAAGATTTCGTCTGGGTCTACTTGATACTTTTTAGCAAAATTAAATCTTGGGTCTCTCATTTTAAAATTTAGAAAGCAATTGATTACATTTTTCAAAATACTTTCTGTATAAATCTTGAAGTTCTTGAACAGTAAATTGCTTTGGTTGATATTTAATTTTTATTTTATTCTTAAACCACTCCAATCCATTTTCCTCTATTAGTTTCTCGTGAAAAACATCATAGTTTCCTCCAAGAAAAATATTGCATCTTTTACATTGAGGTTTAACTATCTCTTCGTCAAAAAGGATTAAATTACTTCTTCCACCCAGTCCGTGTCCTGCTTGGGCTTCTTTCCAGTAAAGAGGCTGACCGCAAGTGTAGCATTTTACTATTCCATTACTATCAGCCTCCTTTAAGCGAATGTATTGAGAGAAAACTTCCCAAACCTTTTTTTTGAGAAACCTTAAAGAGTTTTCTTTCTTGGATGGTTTTTTCATTTAGATTTTTTGATAGATTTTTTGATTATCTTTTTGGTTAAGGTAGTTATCATTTTTTCTGCCTCTTCTTTTCTTTTCTCTGGAGATTTGCCAATAATGTAGTAGCCAATAACAGCAAAAATCCCAAATAAGATACCAAGAAAAGCGGCTAAAATCTTATCTCTACCATTCTTTTCAGCAATACTATAACACCAGTATCCTAACAATAACCAACAGATTATTTGTATAAATAGAACCATATTTTTATTTTAATTAGTTTTCGACCACTATAATTGATAATTTCATTACCACGGAGGAGGAATAGAATTTGGTGGTTAATTCTATTCTTGCCCTCCTCCGTGCCACGTTTCCTCTTTAAGTAGAGGAACAGACCTTTCTCTCGCACCACCAAGAGAAGCAATAAGGTAGTGGCTTGTCTTCACTGTGGACGCTACGACAAGATAGTCCTTACGCAATAATAATTACATTATACTTCAGAATACTTCAGATTGTCAAATAATTCAATTGTGGCTGGTATCACTTACAAGATACCATTTTCTTTTCCAACTTTTAAATTAAGTTTTTCTATTGTTAGCGGCATAGTTTTTAAACATAATTTTCTAACTCATTTAAGGGAGTTTCTGGGCTAACTCCAAACACCCGAGCAATAGCATTAGCATAAGCAACTTTCTCATTATGGGGGCTGGTAGAAGCCCAAACGGCGACGAAATCATTGATAGAAAAATCTGGTAGATAGTATTTGCTTTTACCGTCAAAGATATAGTTTAACTGAAACTTCAGGGCTTCCCAGCCATCTTTTTCAGTAGCAAATTTACAAAATCCTTTTTCTCCTAATGTGGCTTTACTTTGTCCTACGAATATAAGATTACCGGGATTATTTTGGCGTTGGGCTAATGAACCATTCTTATAAAATCCTTCTTGATAAGCAATTATGCTTGCTAATAAATCAATCACTTTTTCTCTTTTATTTTCCTTTTTAGAGAGAAGTTTTACTACTCCTTCCATTACCGCAATTACTCCCTGATAAACAGAGATAAGCCCAGAGAGTAATCCATATTGTTTCTTGGCTGGTAAATCTGCTGAAAGTTTATCCTTATAAGGTTCTATTGAGTTTCTGAAAATGTTTTCACTTAATTGAGTTAATTCCTCCTCCGTAACAGTAGGATGGATTTTTCTGTATTCTTGATAGGCTTGGTCTTGGTAATCTGGGATATTGAGTTTGTATGCTTGATTAAGGATTGCGAAGCAGGAATGAATCCACTCGTGACTAAATACCCGCCACAAATAATGGTCAGTCCTTTTAGCATCCTCTTCACTAACAGGAATATCAGCCACTGCCGAGCCATTAAATTCATCGTAGCCGTGAGTAGTAAAGATACCAGCAGATTTCTCGTGAGTAGGAGCGTGAAGGAAAAAGATTGAATGAAACTCTCCTGCCGTCTCATACTTCCCAGCCATTCTTTTCATAAAGGAAGTTGAGAGAGCGTAGAAAGCATTGCCATTATAAGGTTGGTATTCTAAATCCTCGTCAAAGTCCTTAAAGGTAAAATCATAAGGGACACCAAGTTTAGTTAGCCAATTGCCAAAGAGGACTAATTCGTCATTGAGTTCGTTAAAGTAAGGTTTAATAGTTTTGTGCTTTAATAGTAAAAGTTTCATAATTTTATTTTAATTTTAATCCCTCTTGTAAATCCTCTATCAATGCCTCTACCTCTGCCTTGCTAAACTCTTGGAGAATGGCTCGGGCAATATCCATTAAAGACAATCCCTGCTCCTCTCTGGTTTCCCAAAGAACTCTAACTAAATCCTCATAAAGAGCAGAATTGTTATTGGTTTCTAAAAAGTTTTCTTTTTTCATAATTTTATTTAGTTAGTTTTTGATTTTCTACAATAATTCCCATCGCATTCAATAAATTCTTTGCTTGAGTAGTTTTAATTTTTGCTCCCCAAAGGTTTGCCCCACAAAGG
>Ga0209720_1003563_pt1 | contig 10563 bp, 9 predicted proteins | sample AD_JPNMR3_MetaG_FD_184426 | JGI IMG/M metagenome (GOLD analysis project Ga0209720, IMG submission 184426) | Active sludge microbial communities of municipal wastewater-treating anaerobic digesters from Japan - AD_JPNMR3_MetaG (SPAdes) (version 2) | ecosystem: Engineered > Bioreactor > Anaerobic >...
CCCCGCGCGCGATTCGGTGGATTTTTTCTCTTGCAAGGTTTTCTGATAGGCGCGCATCGCTTCCTTGGACGACATTCCGTCTCCCTGGGCGAACATTTTGATCACCACCTGGCGGTTCTTGGCCCGTTCGGAATCGATCCAATTGGTCGCCACCGGCCGCGCCTCGCCGAAACTGCGGATCACCAGCCGTTCGTCCCATACGCCGGCGCTCTTGAGATAATCCGCCACGTTGAGGGCCCGGCGGTATCCCAGCCGCAGGTTGTACTCGTCCGTGTTGAAATGGTCCGCGTGGCCTTCCACAATCACCAGCCCCTCCCGCTGGGCGATGTCCTGGGCGATCCAATCCAAGGCCGCCTTCGCTTCCGGGGTGAGGGAATCCCGGTCATACGCGAAATGGACATACCCCAACACGGTTTCCGGCTGGGCGGCGTTGCGCGCCATGGTCTGGAAAGCGGTCTCGACGCTCTGGCCGAAGGGGGCCGCGTCCGTGGTTTCCACCGGCGCTTGGCTTTTCATCGTTTCACATCCGACACACAGCAAACCCACCAGGATGATTCGAATTGTGCTTTTCACCGTCCTACTCCTTTTCATGAGCCTTGTTTGACGAAGAAGTCGTAAATGCGAATGATCGCCGGACCGGCAATGACCACGAAGATCGCCGGGAAGATGAACAACACCAACGGGAAGATCAACTTGACCGTCGTCTTGGCCGCCAGTTCCTCCGCCCGCTGCCGCCGCCGCGTGCGCATGTCCTCGGCGTGCACCCGCAGGGCCTGGGCCAGGCTGGTGCCGAACCGGTCCGCCTGAATCAAAACCGCCACGAACGATTTCAAGTCCACCACGCCGGTGCGTTCCCCCAGGTCGTGCAACGCCGCCTCCCGGCTTTGTCCCAGCCGGATGGAGGCCGCCGTCATCTGCAACTCCTGGCTCAACTCCTTGCTGCCGATGTGGATCTCACCGCTCACTTTTTGGAGGGCGGCGTCCAACCCCAAACCCGCCTCCACACAAACCACCAGCAAGTCCAGCATATCCGGCAAGCCCAAAAAAATGTTCTCCTGCCGTTTCTGCTTGACAAAAAACAGGAATACATCCGGTAAGAGAAATCCCAACAACGCCGCGCAAACGATACTGTACAAGCCTTCCATGGGCGGCATTTGCCGCCCGAGGTACACCAGCAAAATCAGGCTGGGCAACAGAGCGGTCAATAGGATTTTGATCCCCCAATACGTGTAGAACGCCGTATCGCTGTAATACCCGGCTTTCGCCAGCCACTTCTTGCTCATCGAGCGCCGTTCCACCTCGGTCGGCGCCACTTGCTTGCCCAACGCGGCCACGAGATTGCTTTTCTTGGGTGTGGTGATAAACGTCGGATTCTCCCGACGCCGCTTGTTGGGCTTCATCTCCTGGATACGCTTGTCCACGGGATGCTTCACCGCGCCGGAAATCACCGCCAGCGAAACGATCAGCAAGAAGGCCGAAACGAAACTGAAAACATCGATCCAGACATTCATGATCACACCTTGATATTCACGATTTTACGGATACACAGCATGCCCATGACCTGGAAGAAAACCGCCGTGTAGATCAATTTCAACCCGATATCCGTGCCGGTCAGGGTCCCGATGTATTCGGGGTTGATCAGCGACAGCATGAAGAAGATGAAGACAGGCAGGGCGCAGAGGATCCATCCCGACAAGCGCCCCTCGGCGGTCAGGGCTTTCACTTGGCCCAGGACACGGAAGCGGTCGCGGATGACCCGGGAGAGATTGTCCAACACTTCGCCCAAATCCCCGCCGATCTGCCGGTGGATGATGATGGCGATGACAAAAAAACGCAGATCGATCAACGGCACGCGGCGCGTCATGGCCAGGAGGGATTCCTCGATGGTCATCCCCACTTGCTGTTCCTGGCAGACCCGGCCGAACTCCGTGCTGATCGGATCGGGCATTTCCTGGTTGACCATCTGCAGCCCGGCCAGGAAGGGATGGCCCGCCCGCAGGGACCGCGCGATGATCTCCAACGACTGGGCCAGCTGGGTTTCGAACTGATGGACCCGCTGTTTCTTTTTATATAAAACATACAAGTAAGGCACCAGCAACAACACTCCGCCGCAAGCCGCCGACTGGGGGATCTTCCCCGTCATGAACCAGGCCAAAAATCCACCGGTGGCCGCCAGCGCCCCTACGGTCATCAGCCAGATCCCCAGGTTGCAGGTCATGCCCGCCTGTTCGAACAACAAGGGCAGATTGACAGGCGCGGGCAGTTTGTTGAATACCGTGAATTGTTTCCAGTCGTTTTGCTTGCGGATCAAGGCCCGCCGCTCACCCACGGGATTTTGGAATGCTTTGGGAATCGTGTCGAAACGCTTCTGGACCGAGGATCCGCCCTGGACCAGCACGTACCGCAGAAAGAACAGCACGCTGAACACGCACACCGCCGTGCTCAAAAAGAAGACCGCCATGCTCGGACTGAGATCGGGAAGTGGAAACGTCATGATACCGCTCCCGCCGGCAGAATTTCACCCGGCTCGAACAGACGGGGATCCAATTCGATGCCCGCCGCCTCGATGCGGTCCATCGCCTGCGGCCGCACGCCGGTCGCGATGTACTTGCCGATCACGTTGCCTTCCCGGTCCACGGTCACCTGTTGGAACTTGAAGATTTCCTGCATGGTGATCACGTCCCCCTCCATTCCGCTCACCTCGGAGATGCTGACCACCCGCCGGCGGCCGTCGATGAGCCGCGAGGTCTGCACCACCAGGTCGATGGCCGATCCGATCTGCTGCCGGATGACCTTCACCGGAAGGTCGAAACCCGCCATCGAGACCATGGTTTCCACCCGGCTGAGCGAATCGCGGGGCGAATTGGCGTGGATCGTCGTCAACGAGCCCTCGTGGCCCGTGTTCATCGCTTGCAGCATGTCCAGGGCCTCGCCGCCGCGCACCTCCCCCACGATGATCCGGTCGGGCCGCATGCGCAAGGCGTTGAACAGCAGGTCGCGCTGGGTGATCTGGCCTTGCCCCTCGATGTTGGGGGGCCGCGTTTCCAGGCGCACCACGTGCGGCTGCTGCATGATCAGTTCGGCCGAATCCTCGATGGTGATGATCCGCTCCGTCGGCGGGATGAAGGAGGAGAGAATGTTCAGAAGCGTCGTTTTCCCCGAACCGGTTCCGCCCGAGATCAGGATATTGAGTTTGGCCTGTACCGCGGCACGCAACAACTCCACAAATTCGGGCAGGATCGACTCGTATTCCAGCAGATCCTCCAGCGTCAGCGGGTTGACGCCAAACCGGCGGATGGAGAGGCAGGGGCCGTTCAGGGACAAGGGGGGAATGATGGCGTTCACGCGCGACCCGTCCGGCAAGCGGGCGTCCACCATGGGCGATTTTTCATCCACGCGCCGCCCCACCCGCGAGACGATCCGGTCGATGATCTGCAGCAGGTGCCGGTTATCCCGGAACTGGGCGTTGACCTTCTCCAGCCGGCCGTGCTTTTCAATATAGACATCCCGCGCGTTATTGACCAGGATGTCGGAGATGTCCGGATCCTTCAGCAAGGGTTCCAGAGGACCCAGGCCGAAGACCTCGTCCAGCACTTCTTCGATCAAGATCATCCGTTCGCTGCCGTTGAGGGGCACGGTTTGGGAGGCGATCAATTCGCTCACCGCCGGCCGGACCTCTTTTTTCACGTACGGAATGTTTTCCTCCGTGATCTCGCCCAAGTTGAGGATCTCGATCAGCTGCCGGTGGACATCGGCTTTCACCTTCTGATACAGTTCGTGCTGCTCCGCCGTCCGCTGCGTTCCGTTATTGGGTTTCAGGTAAATGGGTGATGTCGTCATCGCGCCTCACTCAAATGGATTCCCGCAACGTCTCGGGAAAAATGGCCTTTTCCAGCAAAGGTTTCAGCTCCAGCTGCCCGGGGGAAGGAGTATGGGGCATCACATGGTTTTGCTCGTGGATCATCTGCGCCAGGCCCGTGATGTCCTGGTTGGCCTTGCCCCGCCGGGAGATCTCCTGCAAGGGATATCCCCGGTTCATGGCCATCACGACGTTGGCCTCATCGTGCCGGATCGAGTACAGGTCCCGCACTTCCAAGGCCTTGGCGATGCGGCCCAGGGTCACCTCGCCGCGCCGGTTGTAGGCGTTCACCGCGACGAAGACGCTTTGTTTTTCAAAACCGGTGCTCCGCAAAAACCGCAGTTTGCGCACCGCCAGGTAAATGGAAGGCATGTTCTGCGTCACGATCAGCAGGATTTTATCGACATAAGGCAATATCTTGCCCGCCATCGATTCTTCATGACCGATATCCAGAACCACGTACTTGTACTTTTTCTGCAGGATCTTGAGCAGTTTGACGGTTTCCTCGTCCTTCAACTCCACCATGGGCGCGCGGACGGGCTGCACCAGCACCGACAGGCCGTTGGGCCGCTTGAGGGTGATGTTGTCGATCAGCGTTTCGTCCAGCCGGTCGGCCATCTGGCTGATGTCTTCCAGCGTGTAGGCCGGCTGCAGGTTGAAATACACCGACAGATCCCCCTGCGCGAAGTGGAAATCCACCAGGATCGTGGGCTGCTTCGCCTGCAGGGCGTTGGCCAGGTTGCAGGCCACCGTGGTGGTTCCGTTGCCCCCCCGGCTGCCCCAGACGGCGATCACCTTGCCGTGCGGCTGCTGGTCCTGCATCTGTTTGCGCAGGTGGGCCTTGAACCGCTCGACAACTTTGCTGACCTCCGCCGCCTGCACCGGCTTGACCAGGAACTCGTCCGCGCCGCTCCGGAAACAATCCAGGATCTTGTTCGCGTCGGTCTGCGTGCTCAGGGCCACGATCTTCAGGTTCGCGTTCCGCTCCCGGATCCGCTCGATCATCTCCAGCGCCAGCGGCCCTTCGTGCTCCACGGCCAGGAAGATGAAATCCGGCGCGTGCCGCTCGATGAGCGCCGGCGCCATCGCCAACTGCTGGGCCTCGCCTACGACCTCGATCTGGTGCGCGGCCAGCACGTTGCGCGAGGCTTTCACGTCGTCCGCGCTGCGGTCGATCATGACGGCCCGGAATTTGAGCGGTTCTTCCCAGGGTAAATTCATGGCTTCCGAATCCTTTGCGCCTGCCTCACTCCATACCTGTTTTGCAACACTACCTGAACCGGCTGGATTTGAATTGCGATGATCGGTTTACCGGGTCAAGCCGGTCATGTACAACGTGTCCGATGGCGGCATGTCCGGTAGAAATAAGGTAGTTCCCCCTGTTCCTGGTAAACCGGGATTGCAACATCCATCGCACATTTGAATGTAAACATATTTAGGATTTTTATGTAAATTGACATCAACAATCACAATACATTCCATTCCAGTAATGTGATATATCGTATTGTTTCCTACACTTTCAGCAGCTTCATGCACAAGAATTACCTTTGGCTGGCCAATTATAGACTTCAAAGCCGCTTCAAATCCGGCGCTGATTCCTGTATCCGCTTCCAAAGGAATAGATTCTATACTTTTATCCTCAAACAATGCTTTCCATAATGCACCGTCTTTGCCAAAAGACTGTTCGTAATCACTCTCATCAACTCCCCCGGTGATTTGATCACGAATATCAGGAACCGAATTGTTGGGATTGCCGATGTCTACGGTTCCGAAATTGCCCGCCGTCACATCGTGGGGATAAGCATCGACTTCACCGATACCATCATCCCCAGATTGGACATTACCAAAACCAACATATGTGTATTTGTCGATTGTTGATGTCTTCAATTCTTCCCAATAATCCTTCGAAATGGAAAACGGAATTAGATTAGGAATAGAGCCTTCCTCACCTCCCGGTGGTGAATCCGGAAGCATTACTACTTGCCGCGTATATACCGCCCGGCCTTTGGCCGCGATGTTCACCTCGTCCAGTCCCGTAAAGGCTCCCAGAAACAATTGCAACGGCCCGTTCACGTCTGTTGTCCGCCGGGTGACCGCTTCAACGGAGTTGGGATCGTCTTCGCTCTCGGTGTCGATCTCGGCATGGATGTCAAGGGGATTCTCCATATAGCCAACGATGACATCGCTTTCCGGCATCTCCGTCAACGCGACCTTGGCCGCCTCATTGTAGCCGCCATATTCTTGCGCCCGGCCCACTGGATCCGGCGCGGCCTCGGCCAGTTCGATCGCCCCCGCCAGAGCGGCCGCGTCGGCGGCATGCTGCAGTTCCGCCTTGGTGGCGTGCATATAGCCGATGTCGATGGCCACCGCCAGCAGAATGAAGAACAGCGACATGCAAATCGCCACTAACACCAACACCGCACCGCTTTCTACTTCGTGTTTCTTTCTCATCGCCCGTCCTCGCTTTCGCGTTTTCGCATCCGCTTCAGCGGTAGAATATGTTCTTGCCGGTAAACTTGTTTTTCTTTTCCATCTTGATGGTCTGTTCCATCAGTTCTTCCGTGCTGGTTTCCTGCACAGCCTGCCCGGCGCCGCCCGTGGACATCTGCTGCCGGTATTCCAGCGCGTTCGCCGGCGGAATGGCGTTCTGCCCGGCGGGAGAGGATTGCGGCTTGACCTCATACATGCTTTCGATGGTCCGCAGGTCCTTGGGGAACAGGTCCATCGCGTCCGAGTCCAGCGGCGCGACGATCTGCGGCGTGACCATGATCAACAACTCGGTGTCTTTCGCCGATTTCTGGCTGCCCCGGAACAGGTTGCCGAACATGGGGATGTCGCCCAAGAACGGCACTTTGCGGTTGGTGTCCTGGCGCGAGCGGCTCATCAGTCCGGCGAGGGCGAAGGTCTGCCCGTCGCGCAGTTTGACCACCGTATGCACCCGCCGCGTCACCAGGGCCGGAATGGTATACCCGCCGAAATTCACCCCGTTGGCGAAATCCAGGTCGCTCACCTCCGGCGAGATATCCAAATGGATCATCCCCACCGAGACGATCGTGGGCGTGAAGCTCAGCCGAACGCCGTATTCCTTGTATTCCACCGTCACCGAGTTCGACAGCCCTCCGCCCTGCACCACGGGAATCGGATATTCGCCGCCGGCCAGGAAGGTCGCCGTCTCGCCGCTCCGCGAGATCAGGTTCGGCTCCGCCAGCATGTGCATCAATCCCTTGGTTTTCATCGCCTGGATGAAGCCGTACACGTCGTCATTGGGAAGCCCGAAGAACAGCGACACCGCGTCGGTCAGCTCCACATCCGGAAAACCGGTCCCGTACGCGCCCGAGGTGAGACCATTCAGGATGCTGCCCCCGAAGCCGTCCTGGTTCGTGACCAAGAAATCGAACCCAACTCTTCCCGGAAGTTCTTGGCCACCTCGGCGACCTTCACCTTCAACATCACCTGCTGCTGGCCGGGCACATTGAGCAGGTTGATCACCTTCGGGGCGAAGGAGGTGGCGATTTCCACCGCCTTGTCCATGGATTCGATATCCTGAATCTGCCCCTTCAGCGCCACGCCGTCCGCCATCGGCACGACTTCAATGGCCTCGTCCGGCAGCATCATCAGCATCGCCGCCTGGATCGGCGCGATGTTCCACTTGACCACCAGGTCGATCGCCCGGTGTTCGCCGCCTTCCGTCCAGATGATCATCCCCGTCTCGCCCACGGATTTCGCGTTGACCAGGATTTGATTGGGATCGATGATCTGCACGTCGGCGATCTCCGGATTCACCACCGACACCCGTTCCGCCGCGCGTTCGAGTTGAATCAGATGCGATTTGTTGACCGCGATCTCCATTCTCTCGTTCGGCGGAAGAAGGGTCTCCAGCGTCTGCTCTCCCCACGCGTAACCCGCCGTCCATCCCACCATTCCCACTACCACGGCGGCCATCCCTGTTATCCACAGCATCCCTGCCTTGTTCATGGTTTTCCCCCATTGTTTTTGTTGAGGATTTCGCTGCCTTGTTGTCCGTTTTCCACGTGTGCGAGTCCTCTCCTCATCACAATCCTCTACCCATCGCAGAGGGAATATCAATGGCACATCGCTATTTTTGCGGGAGAGGGACCGGGACGACAACGCGGGCCGCACGTCGTCCCGGCCCGGTTCGGCTCCCTACTCCTGGAAGGTGAACTCCTTCACCGAGTTGCCGCTCAGCAGTTGCACCGTGCGAACGGGCCGGGGTTTGGGCGTGGGCGTAGGTGCCGGGGCTTCCACCACCGGAGCCGCCACGACTTCGCGCGGTGGTGAGGGATCCTCGTTGGCCATGGGGATCAGTTTCGACAGCGTCGCGCCCATCGTTTGTTCTTCCGAGGTGTCGGTCTGGTTGCGCAGCACCAGCCGCATCAAGCCCTGGGTGGTGGCCAGCGACAGCCGTTCCACCTGCTCGAGGGTCACCAGCACCGTCACTGTCGGCACCTTCCGGGATTGCTTGGCGTCTTGAGGATTGACTTCCACCTGCTCGCCCGTGGCGATGACCTTCACGTTCTGCAGGACCACCTTGCTGATGGCCCCTTCCTGCACCTCCGCCGAACGGATGGTGGTCACCACGTCCACGTAATTCCCCGGCTTGACGAAGCCCGCCACGCCCGTCGTGTCATCCACCTTCAGGGTGATGGCCCGCATGCCCTTGGGAATCAACGCCGAAAGGCCCGCCTGGGCCCCTTCCGGTTCCAGCCGGCTGCTCAAGACCACCTCGCCGGGGTAGATGTCGCTGTTCACCACCCGCCCCTCGAGTTTCTCCATGGTTTTGAAGGCGTTCATCGGGATGGCTTTGGCCGGCAATTCGGTCACGACCAGGTATTCCGGCTTGATGGCCGTGCCCGCCGGGATTTTGAATTTCGCGACCACCACCTGCGCCATCGGCGGGGCCGCGCCTGTCTGTTGCGCCGCTATATTGCTTTGGAGATAATTCCGCACGGCCGCGGTGGCCACCGCCCCCGAGATCACCGCCACCAGCAGTAAGAAAAACGCCGCTCCCTTCGACATGATCGCTCTCCTGTGTACTTAATTTGCATCTATTTGAAAAAAACGCTTGTTGAATTCGATTTTGGTTTTTTACCCGGCCTTGCCGGGCGGTTGCTTTCAAGCCGTCCCCTGAAGGAGACTCAAAATTACTTTTACCACTCAGAACAAGGGGTTTCCGGACTGAGAGCGCCCCTTTTAAGGGGCCGCCTACAGCAGCCCAGGGTTTAAACCCTGGGAAAACCTCCCTCCCGTGGAAGGCCGCCTCAGCCCGTCATATTTTCCTTCCGCATGGTCACCGTGCCGTCGAGGACGATCCAATCCATGAAACCCGGCACCAGCGCGTAATCGCTGAAATTGATCCGCACTGTAATTGTTACAGGATTCCCTCCTCCAGCAGCACTCAAATCCAATCCGCTAGCCAATTCATAGATAACGCCATTAGGATTTGAGTTATAGAATGTGATATACATTTCGTAAGGGCGTTTATCCATATCAGCCCCTTTTAGAACATCGACAATTTTGTCGATCACATCATCTGCTGACGCCCCCGGCAAAATGGCCGTCCGCGCCCCTTCGCGCGCCGCCGAGGTGACCATATTTTTATAGGCCATGATGCGCCCGAATTCGATGATCGCAAAAATGATAGAAAGCAGGATCCATAAAACAATCGCGAATTCGACCGCTGCCGCCCCCCGCTCACCCCCCTTCGGAGTCCACTTCCGCGACCAAGGCATTAGATCAAACCTCCAAAGAGAAAGTAGGCGTAAAAGCCCAGGGCGATCGACACGCCGTAGGGAAACCGGATCTTCCGCCGGGCCGGATCTTCCACCCCGATATCCGCCTGGTGGAAGTACAGCAGATTCCAGCCCGCGTCCTTGACCTTGCGTAGCTGGGCGAAAAACTGCCCGCTGCCCGCCATCAAGACCAGCGCCACGAGGCCGCCGATGACCGCCGCCCACAAAAATGCTTGAAATGTAACCGCGGCACCCGTCCAGGCCCCCGCCGCGGCCATCAATTTTACGTCCCCCGCGCCCATGGCGCCGATCGCGTAGAATGCAAACAGCAGCCCGAAACCCACCAGGCCGCCGATTAGGCTCATCTTCAGGCCCGCTAACCCCAGCACGATGGTGTTCAAGGCGATCCCGGTCCCAAACGCCGGGACCGTCAGCCATTCTCCCATAGAGAACCGGCGAATAGGGAGAGTACTCCCATGGGAGTTTTTGGGAGTATACCGGCTGATTGTGGAGATGGATAGAAAATATTGTGACATTACAAAGCATGGTTGGAATATTTTTTAGTAGCATTTTGTGATTTCCTTCTAGGGGGAATACACCGGGATGTGGGAATGAGAGGCGGGGGATCCCTTGGGACTGGGAATTTGGATCCCTTGGTGCTGGGAATTTGGATCCCTTGGGACGGGGTATTTGGATTGAGCCTTGATGAGTGGATACAAGTCCGGAAATCCGTTCTATTCCTCCCGCGGCGGTTTTTCCACGGACCTCTGTGGTATTTCCACGGGCCGCGCCGCGAGGAAACTGAGGATGAATGCCCCAAGAGTAGGCATAAAGAAAAAAAGATGAGTCAAATAATTAAAATTGAAATGAGCAAATCGCTCGTTTGTAATCCATCCACCGGTTTGAATGTAATTAGTCATTTGCATCCAAAATAATTGATCTATCGCAATGGCA
>Ga0209720_1003585_pt1 | contig 10511 bp, 9 predicted proteins | sample AD_JPNMR3_MetaG_FD_184426 | JGI IMG/M metagenome (GOLD analysis project Ga0209720, IMG submission 184426) | Active sludge microbial communities of municipal wastewater-treating anaerobic digesters from Japan - AD_JPNMR3_MetaG (SPAdes) (version 2) | ecosystem: Engineered > Bioreactor > Anaerobic >...
AATGCACAGGCAAATGACCTGCTTGAGCCACACGCTCGAAATGCCTTCACCGCCCAATGCGATCCTGAGTGATATGACGCCGTACAGCGACATGAGTATAACAGAGAAAAACAGCATATAGTCAAACTGTCTCAGGTAATCAGTGCCTTTTGTTTTTTCCACGTAATACATTCAATCCACCCTGTCGATCCATCAGGCTGTGCAATGAGCACATACGAGATCAGTAATCATTTGCCTTAACCGCAGGCAGCAGCAACGCCGTTCGGACTACTTATCTTCTGCGGGTTCCGTTTCCTCGATTTTTTCAGACAAGCCGTCCCCGGAAACGGTTCCGGCCGTTTCTTCCCCGGTTTCATTACTTAAGTCAGTATTTGTCGTGTCTCCGGCAGCAGTGCCGATACCATCGGATGTTGCTTCACTGAGGCCGGCAGCAGACTTTTCTGCTTCTTCCTCCGCTTTCATCTGCATAAGCAACGCGCCGTACCGGCTTTGGCCAATAACGACAGTTTCTTCTTCCGATTTTCTCTTTTGGGCACGCCTGTACAGGAACAGGAATAGACCGGCTAAGACAAGGATCACGGAAAGGACCTGCGAAACCCTCAAACTGCCCAGCATAAGGCTGTCTGTCCTTAAGCCTTCTATCAGCGCCCTGCCCGTACCGTAAAGTATGAAATACAGGAAGAGGACTTCTCCCTCCACCTTTTTCTTTTTTCTCCAGTACAGCAGGATCAAAAATACAGCAATATCCAATACCGATTCATACAGAAAAGTCGGGTGCACTCCGAATACCGAAGGGTCTGCGCCCTCAGTCAGTATAAATCTGTTGATTTCGTCCCCGTTCATTCTCCAGGGGAGATCAGTTATTTCACCAAAAGCTTCCTGGTTTATAAAGTTGCCCCAGCGTCCTATCCCCTGTCCGAATGCAACGTAAGGAATGCCGAAATCAACAAGGTTCAGGAACGATATCTTCTTCTTCCTGGTATACAGCCACGCCACCAGAAGTGCGCCGATAACTGCCCCGTAAATCGCGAGGCCTCCGTCTCTGATTTTAAAGATAGCTATCAGATCGTTTCTGAACTGACCCCAGTTGAAAACTACATAATAGAGCCTTGAAAATATGATGGCAACAGGCGCTGCAAAGAGAACCAGGTCCAGGATGTTGTCTGCCGTAAGGTCATACTTTTTGCAGCTTCTCAAAGCCATCACGACTGCCGCAAGGAATGCCAGTGTGATTATTATACCGTACCAATATATCTTGATGCCAAAAACAATGAATGCATATCTTCTCAGTTCAAACTCGAGTCCTAACCCTGGAAAGCTTATGTTATGCAAATCCACAGCTAATCCCCCTCATACTCGCAAATAAAAACATCATTTAAGTATACCGACTGCAGGAGCGGAGTTTATACAGGCCTGATCACTGACATAGCGAGGCTCTCAGGCTTGAAATGCTCATGGAGGACCTCATTCACATATTCAAATGTTATTTTATCATAAACGTCCAAATAGTCAAACATGCTGACACCCTTAAAATACACTGATATGAACGAATGCGAGATCCTTTCCACGGAATTGAACTGCCTCATGAACCGGCCGCGGAAAGATCTGATCAGCCTTTCACAAGCCGCTCTGTCGAGCCCGTTTTTCTTCGCTGTCTCCAACACATGGCAGAACCTCTCCCTCACCTGTACCGGGTCAGGCGATTCGCCTCCAAGTACTGAGAATGCATATTGCTTTTCAACACTGGCATCGGCGCCAAAGGATGAGTTGATCAGACCTTCGCTGTATAACTGCTCATAAAGGTCGGAACTTCTGCCGATCAGCAATTCCAGGACAAGTTTCACAGCAGTCTCATACATCAGCAGTTCGATGCCTTTTTCGCCGTAGAAACCGCCTTTATAGCCCATCTGGAACATGGGGATCGACACGGCAAGGCGCTCTTCGATATAGTCGGTGTGGACTGCCCCAGTCTCCTCAGGATAGATCCTGCTGACAGGAGGCTGCGGTTTGCTGTGCGGGATCGAGCCTTCCACCATTTCGAATACGCTTTCGGGATCAACATCGCCGACTGCAAGTATGATCATATTCGAAGGATGGTAAAACGTGTTGTAGCATTTGTACAGTGTATCCCTGTCGATCCTGCTGATGCTGTCAATGGTTCCGGCAATGTCGATCCTGACAGGGTGCTTCTCATACAGTGCTTTCAACAGGTTGAAATGCACCTTCCAGTCAGGGTTATCCTGATACATCATTATCTCCTGTCCGATTATGCCCTTTTCGTTTTCGACGCTCTCCTGCGTTATATACGGGTTCTGGACATAGTCCAGCAGCAGGCTGAAATTCTCATCGAACCTGTCGGTACATGAAAAGAGGTACACCGTTTTGTTGAAACTGGTGTAAGCATTGGGGTTCGAACCCAGTCTTGAGAACTTTTCCATTACATTCCCGTCTTTTTGCTCAAAGAGCTTATGTTCAAGGAAATGTGCTATACCGTCCGGAACACGGGTCACATCCTCCTGTCCGGGGATGATGAACTCACTGTCGATGGAACCGTAATTAGTTGCGAAGGCGGCATATTTTTTCAGATATCCCCGCCTTGGTATCACAAAGGCCTTCAGTCCGCTGTCATGTTCATAACTGTAAAGGACTTCGCCAGCTTTTTTGTATTCGATCTTCTCAAAATCCATTTAAACAACTCCTCATTACATACTTTCATATGGTTATTGGTTTCCCGCGCTGTCGGCAGCAGTAAGGAAATAGACCGTGTCCCGGACGATGCGCTGCGCTGCCGCTTTGACATCATCCTTTGTTACCTTTCTGATCTTTTCCATTATTGTGCTGAAATCGTCCCGGGTGCCTGCGATCGTCTGGCTGAGGTAGAAATCGACGATATTCATCTGGCTGTCCGTCAATGATTTGATCCCCGTTTCCATGCTCTTTACAGTCGCTTCCATTTCATAATCCGATATATTGCCCTTCGCCATATCGTCAAGCTGCTCTTCCATTATATCCAGCGCCTTTTGCTTATTGCTTATATCGATACCGCTGCTGATCACCATAAGCCCTTTGAATTTTTCAAGCATTGAGTAGCAGTAGTAAGCCAGGCTCGCCTTTTCCCGGACGTTCCGGAATAGCTTCGAGTGTATGCCGCCGCCCAGTATCCCGTTATAGACCATGAGCGCAGGGTAATCATCACTGTCAGGAGCGGTGTTCGTCCGACAGCCGAGGCAAAGCTTCCCCTGCGTCACATTCATCTCTTCAGTCACATGCCTGATGTCCGCCTTTTCCTTTCTGGCAAAACCGTTCCGCAGCGCTACAGTGTTTCCGCGTTCAAGTCCTGACAACAGTTCCGACACTTTTTCAGCTTCTCCGTCTGTTATGCTGCCTACCAGATAGACCTGCATCGGGAAAGTCTCAAGCATCGTCCGGTAATGCGCCGTCAGTTCATCGGCAGTAATTCCGGCAAGATCCTCCACAAACCCATAGTCGTATATCTCAAAGGGTTCATTGCGGCACATCTCCTCCATACACCTGTCGACGCTGTAACTCATCTTGTCGTTGACCCTGCCCTCAATCCTTATCCTCAGGTTGTCTTTCTCCTGGGCAAGGTATTCATCGCTGAACCTGCCGTTTACCAGTGCAGGCCTCGCAATGATATCGAAGAGCAGTGACAATGCCGCGGCAAAAGTGTCAGTTCCGTCCGGAACATACTGCTTTGACAGGAATTCCGTGTAAAAGTGGATGATATGCCTCTCGCCTTTTTTTGTCACACCGCAGTCGAAGCTTGCGCCATAAAGGCTTTCAAGTTCCTTCGATATGTCCCGCTGGGTCGGGTATGACATGCTCCCGCGCCTCATGACCGCAGGCAGCAGTGCATTTTTTGTCACGTTCTCTCTTGTGAGATTGTCCTGGAAAAAGAAATGTATGCTGCTAGTTTTGAATTTGTCCGTATTTACCCTGTAAATATCGATCCCGTTGAATGAGGAAACCCTGACCGGCCTTCCCGCATCGAATCCTGTCTCCATCAGAACCTTCCTTCCCACTAAGTTCTTTTATATATTATAACACCTTTAATCAAAGAAAATTTTTCGTTCGTAGAAAAATTTTCTTTCATCAGCGGTGTTTCAACGAGACACCATGCCTTAAGGTCTCGTTATAACGCATGAGAGAAAATTTTCGGTTGTAGAAAATTTTCTTACCTCTGTGCGTTTCAACAAGGCACCAGGTATATAAGAGCCTTGTTATAACACCTTTAATCAAATAAAATATTTCGGTTGTAGAAAATTTTCTTACGTCAGCGGTGTTTCTTTCGCTCAGCGACTTCCCTAATAATTCGTGCATTCCTGGCAATAATACACTTAAAACATACTGTCCGGAGGTTCTGATGATGAGATATACGCCAAACAGAAAATATCCGATCACACATATGAAAAGGAATGATCAGCAGGTGAACAGCGAACGTATAATAGACATAAGCATCGGAACTGCTGCTGGAGTGCTTGCCTTCGTATTCCTGAACGGCATGTTCTGGGGTTATATGATCAGGAAATTTCGCAGCTGACCGCAGCCATCGCCGTAAATAACTGAGCCGGTACCTGTGGCCGGGTTTCCTGGCGGAACATGTCACAAGCAAAAGAGTTATTTAATTGCAAAAACTGCCCGATATAATATGCATATAGTATCGGGAGGTCACAGATGCCGGAAACGGTTCTATATTTTCTCAGGAGCAAAAAAGGCAGCGAAAGCCTGGTCTTCTGGAGTGTCGTACTGCTTGCAGCCTGCGTTCCCGCAGGCCTGCTCCTCCGTACGGGGATAACAGTGTTTGCGACTCCGCTGCTCAGACTCGGTTCATATATCCTCATGCTGCGCTACCTTTACATAGTGCTCCTAAAAGACTTTATCGCAGAATATGAAGCAATAAACAGGAAGTTGTACTCGCTTGGCAAGTCCATCGAAATCAAAGTAAAAAAGAGGATGCGTGAAGTAGAGAGGGTAAACAGAAAACTTCTCGACAAATCAAAAACAGATCCGATGACGGGCCTGCTGAACAAAGCTGCCCTGCTCGACGCGGTCGAAAGGCTGATATCGAATAAACCGGAAAAGGAACACTCGATCCTGATGTTCGATATCGATAATTTTAAAGAAATAAATGACAACCATGGCCACATTGCCGGAGACAAATGCATCAAAGCGCTCGCAGCAGCCACAGGAAGCAACTTCAGGAGCTTCGACATCACAGGGAGATACGGCGGCGACGAGTTCATAGCCGTATTGCCGGATACCGGCGCCAGGCAGGCTTTCGCAATCGCCGAACGTTTCAGGAAAGTGGTGGATAAAACCTCATCTCCGCACCTTACCATTTCCATAGGTATTTCCTCATACCCTGCAGACGGCAGTGACGCCAGGTCTCTTATAGAAGCGGCGGACAAAGGCCTGTACATCTCAAAAGCAAAAGGCAGGAACGCGGTAACTTACAGGGATGTCTACTGACCTGCGGTGCAGCTTGGTTTCCTGCCCCGGCCCCATACTGATCCTGTACTCCCTTTTATTGCAAATATGAACATCAGGACGCCGCAGAAGGCAAACACTCCGATGAAAGAGCATTTCCTGATTATAAACGATGCGGCGCTCATTCCTGCCAGTTTTCCGATACCGGCCATCATATCGCTGAAAGCCGCGACCCTGGCCATATATTCCCTATCGGCGGCGGTTTGGCATCGTGCCGCGAGGATGATGCCGCTGACCGCTATGATAGTTCCCTCGGCAAACTGAAGCAGCAAAACCACCGCATATGCTTTGGATACCGCATATAGCAGCCATATGAGCGCCGCTGACGCAAGGCAGGCATAAAATATCCGTCCCCCGCCTTTGTCCGTTCTGCCGTCCATCTGCTCCGCAAGGAACATAGCGATCAGATTGGCTCCATAGTATGCAGTAATCATCATCCCCCATCCTTTTGCCGTTACTTTCAGGATATCGAAAGCAAACGGATAAAAAGCAAGATTGACGGATATGATACAGAAACCGATCACTAAATCCGCCGCCAGCAGTTCACGGATCGAAGCGGAAGTCCTGCAGTACCTGATGCCGTCTGTCAAAGCCGATAACGCAGACTCCCGGTGATACTGCTTCTTGACGGCGTATCTGCCAATCTCTCCTTCTGTTGCCGAAAAGATCGTAAATAAAGCGGTTATAAGGCAGCAGACCGATGACAGCAAGATCGAAGGTGCCGAACCGTATCTGTCGGCAAGGAAACCCGCAAACAGCGGACCTGCCAGCCAGGCGGCACCGCCGGCGCCCGTCAGCAGCGAGTTGGCCTTAAGCGCTCCCTTTTTTCCTGTCAACCGCAGCACGTATTTCCGTCTGGACGGATTATAGAAAACATCGGAAACGGAAATCAGTATGATGAGCAGATATATCTGCGTGATATTGCCTGCAAAGAGGAACAGCAAAACCGCCAGGGATCTCAGGACATCTATGAGCACGAGCAGGCCCCTTTCACCGGATCTGTCGCCGATCACGCCCGCAAAAGGCGAAGCCAGTATACCCGGCAGTGCGGAAAGTGCTGTGCCTGTTGCAGCTGAAATGCCGGAGCCGGTTATATCGTGTATCAGTATAGTTACAGCTATGAACCTTACGGATTCCGCCAGGCCAAGGAAACCCTGGCCGGCAAGGAATACCCTGAATGACCTGCTGTTGGAACCGCTGCGGTCAATTTTCATTATTTTTCCCCGGAAAACAGGATCATATTTGAATGTTATTCAGAAACATCGGGTTTATGCATCGGTCTTTGCTTTGCTGATGTCGTCAATGGGCATTCCGCCTGTCAGGGCCCTTTTCGAACAGATGCGGCATAGGCTGGTATCTGCTGAGCCCCATGTATTTCAACTGCACATTGTCACCTTCCGCGATCCTTACCCAGGACCTTACCACGGCGCCGTCCATTCCCTCCATCAGGAGCCTCCTGTCATTGTCAGCCAAATTGCTGTTTATTCTGTACAGCACAGGGGCCTTCGTAGTCTCAAGCACTTCGTGGATCCATTCCACTTCAGGGGCGGGCTTGCTTCCGTAAAAAGCCATATAAAGCACATTGTCCACACCCTTCGCCCAGATGAGTATGTCTGAGCCGGTCGTGTTCATGAACCTGAAATCTTTATTGCCGTATGACACTGTAGCGTCCTGGCCGTAAGGGACATAAGGCACCGGCATCGTATGGTTGTGGCGCTCCACTATCTTCATATTTGACAGTACGGCAACATTGTACAGTGTGGATGCGACCTTGCATACGCCTCCTCCGACGGTTTTCGTCACCATGGTCCCGAGATAGGTGGGTCCTTCCCTGAAGCCTCTGTTCTCCGTGTATGGGCCGATGGCATTGTTCTGCGAGAATATTTCCCCCGGCCTGATAACCATACCTGCAAGCATGTCAGCCGCCAGGTGCACGTTGTACTCCTCACCTGGCAGAGGATCTTTCAGGACAGTTTTGTACCCGCCAAGCATCACATACGTTTTGTGCCGGGCTACAGCTTCGATGAATTCTTTTTCATTAGCCCATGGCATGTGACGTTCAGGTCCTGATACCATTTCAGTACTGAAGCCTTCCCCGATGGCCCCAGTCTTATCCTCCCCAGGCCACCGGATTCTGTCACACGGCTCTGCGGCAGCGTATTGAGCAATTGACAGACATACTGTGACAAATATAACTGTGATTAACCTGCGCAATTCCAGATACCTTCTCCTTTTCAGATAAACTTATTTTTATCAGTATGCGCCTGATTTACTACAATAAATAAATTCCAGTAATAATGCGGTTTCTGCGGACATATTGTCAATTATGGAAGGGATAACGGGACAATGATAAAAAACGACAGGAGCAGAAAAAATATGGTAGTGCTGCTTGCGCTTTTTGGCATGATCTGCTGGGGCATAGCGCCGGTGTTTGCAAAGGCCGCCCTTAAGGACATCGATCCGACAGCCGGTCTGGTCCTCCGCACGATTTTTGCTGCGAGCGTCGTTTCTGGCTGGGTCATAATAAGCGGGAATTTTTCGAAAGTGAGCAGCATACCGGCTGCCACATGGTGGCTCATCGCCACTGAAGCCCTGCTTGCGACACTGGTGGGAGACCTGGCGTATTATGCCGCATTGAAGAAAGGCGACGTGTCACTTGTTACTATAGTAATGTCAAGTTCACCGCTGGTCACCATATTGTGTTCAGCAGTTTTCCTTGGTGAACAGATAACCCTGATGCGCCTGGTCGGCGCCATACTCGTGATAGCCGGGATAATCCTTATCGTTTAGCGGCCGCGTGGTTCACAGGGTCACATGATCTGTGGAACAAGGCATCGTATGGACGGTCACGCAGAACTGCTGCCTAGAACTCTTATGTACTCCACGTCAGGGTCGTATGTGCCCTGCAGTTCGCATTTCTCCTGTTTCAGCAGCATTATATAGTCGATCACGTCCCTGGTAATCCTTTCACCAAGGCATATGACAGGTATGCCCGGAGGATATGCCATCACCATCTCGCCTGCTATCTCCCCCGCCGAATCCTCGAGCCTCACGGTTTTCTTGCTGTTATAAAACGCGTCTCTGGGAGTGACTATCATCTCAGGGCTTTCAGGTATCTCAAAATCATTCACCTTCATACTGCCGCCTTTGTGAAGCGATAACTGTCTGAGGGCATTCACAAGGGCGGTGACGTCTTCTCTCCTGTCGCCGATGGATACGATGGCCAGTATGTTGTACAGGTCCGACATCTCCACCTGTATGTTGAACTTCTCCCTCAGCAGCGCTTCCACCTGGTAGCCGGTATATCCCGTTTGCCTTACATTGATGCCAAGTTTTGTCTCATCAAAATCGTAACATCCTTCTCTGCCTGTCAGTTCACGTCCAAACGCGTAAAGGCCGGGAATCCTGTTGATCTCCTCCCTTGCCCATCGCGCAAGTTCAAGGGCCTCTCCCAGCAATTCCGGGCCTCTCGTGGCAAGCTGTTTCCTGGCTATATCCAGCGAACACATCAGCAGATATGAAGCGCTCGAAGTAAATGTAAGGCCCAGCGACTGCCTTATCCTTTCCTGCGGTATAAGGGCTCCCCTCGTCAGCAGCACAGAGCTTTGGGTAAGCGATCCGGCTGTTTTATGTACACTTACGGCGCTCATATCGGCTCCCACTTCCATGGCAGTCAGCGGGAAATCATCGTGGAACATCATATGCGCGCCATGCGCTTCATCTATGATCACGGACATGTCATGCATATGCGCGGTCCTGACAATGGACTTTATATCAGATGTCATTCCGTAATATGTGGGATTAACGACGAACACAGCTTTGGCATGCGGATTTTTCCTTATCGCCTCCCTGACCTTCTCTGCGGATATGCCCATCGTTATCCCGAGTTCGCGGTTTATTTCGGGAAGCACATACACAGGCATCGCACCGCTGAGTATTATTCCTCCGATGGCAGATCTGTGCGCATTCCGCGGGATGATGATCCTGCTTCCCGGATCGCACGCGCTGAGGATCATTGCCTGTACGCCTGATGTGGTGCCGTTTACAAGGAAATACGCATTTTCCGCGCCATAAGCATGTGCCATCAGCTTCTGTGCTTCCATTATGACCCCGGTCGGGTTGTTGGCAAAATCAAGGTCTTTCATGCCGTTGACGTCCATCCGGAGTGCTTTTTCCCCAATGTATTCGACCATTTCACGGAGCCCTCTCCCCTGCTTGTGTCCTGGCACATGGAAAGGGATCACATTGTCGTCGATATATTTTTTGACTGCATCAAAAAGCGGAGTCCTGTTTTGGTTGATCCGCACAATGATCACCTGTATCGTCGCCAAACTTCATCCGTCTATAATATGGCGCACGGATCGGGCCTGTGCATGGCCCTGCTCAGGACTCCGCCGCCAGAAGTGTTTTCAAGTCAGGAAATCAGTATCAGGCGCAAAAAAGACGCAGGAGATGGGCAATCAGACATTAATGGGATGCAAGTGCTACAGATGCGGCCGGGTCATGTAGCTCGAATGAGGCACCAGGCACCTCAACCGGCAGCACGGACGCTGCCGGCGCTAAGTCCGAGCCACGGACGGCGAGTGACCAGCGCCCTCATTGGAGCAAATGAGCCGGCCAGCAGCTGTGCGCGAAGCATTTCCAAATGTATGATTGCCCATCTCCTGCGTCATCCTTGTATTCATTTCAGATATAAGGGCATGAAAAGCCGTGGGTGGATGGGCAATCAGGCATTGATGGGATGCAAGTGCTACAGATGCGGCCGGGTCATGCAGCTCGAATGAGGCACCAGGCACCTCAACCGGCAGCACGGACGCTGCCGGCGCTAAGTCCGAGCCACGGACGGCGAGTGACCAGCGCCCTCATTGGAGCAAATGAGCCGGCCAGCAGCTGTCCACGAACATCCCAAATGTATGATTGCCTATCCCCCACGGCTCAATTATGTCTACTCATACCTTAACGACTCTATCGGATCGAGATCGGCTGCACGTTTCGCAGGATAA
>Ga0209720_1003592_pt1 | contig 10498 bp, 11 predicted proteins | sample AD_JPNMR3_MetaG_FD_184426 | JGI IMG/M metagenome (GOLD analysis project Ga0209720, IMG submission 184426) | Active sludge microbial communities of municipal wastewater-treating anaerobic digesters from Japan - AD_JPNMR3_MetaG (SPAdes) (version 2) | ecosystem: Engineered > Bioreactor > Anaerobic...
AATCCTATAATTCTAAACTCTTTAAGCCTTCTCAACTTTCTAAATCTCTTTTTTCCGTTCAAATTCATGTAAATTTGTGAACTTGTATAATATTTTTCATAGACTTATACTCATCTCTCTCGGCAAAATGTGCAACAATGTTAATACACATAGAACCTATATTAATAGACAAGAATGGGATATAATAACAACTATAACATAAACAAAATAATATATCTAAGTATAAAATCTATTTCGTTATTGAACACAAGATATTAGACTCTCAATAACTTATTATAAATGAATAATATAAAAGATCGCATGAAGTTCAAACTTTTTTTAAATTCTGTTTAAATATAGAAATACCCTTTAGTCCTACACAATAAGTTGGTTTGATAGAATTAAAATTTACTTTTTTCCCTTCTATCATCTCAATTATCGCCACAAGATAATTATAACCACTGATATGTGTAAAGGGATATCCACCTCCAAAGCGAGGATTAAAATCAATAAAAAATATATTACCTTCATCTGTCTCGAAGAAATCAACATCCATATTGCCTATATGTTTTGTAACTGAACTTATTTTTTTAGCCCACATTATATATTTATCAGAATAAACTGTTACTGCTTTATCTGTTTCACCAGCTCTCATAGATAATTTTCTCCTTGAACAAGAATGTAAATAATTTCCTTCCATATCATTTAATATATCCATACCATATTCTTTACCGCTAATATAAGTTTGAATTATATCAGATTGGGGCATATATGTGCATTTTAATTCATCAGGATTGTATACTACTCTAAAACCAATACTGCCACTTCCATATCTCTTTTTTATTACAACTGGATATGTAAAATTATCTTCAAGTGATATTAATTTAGGGTATGGTATATTGTTAGAGTTACAAAAGTTTTCAGTTTTCACTTTATCTAGGCACATATCTACAACTTCTGGATTAGAGACAATAATTCGTGTACCTATATTATCAAATTTCTCAATATTTCTCGATAAATATGGTATTTCATAATCCATTAGAGGTATAATTATATCTATATTTTTTTCCTTGCAAAGACAATAAAGAGTTTCAATGTAATATTCAGGATTTTTATTAACATATGGAGTGATTATAGTGTTAATATTTTCATTAACATAAAATGCAGCAGTATGATCTGTTGCATCTGATACATATATACTAAAATCCTTTTTTGACTTTGCAATATCTAATGCAAAATCTATCAAATAGGTCCGTCTACCAGCATTTGTGAAAAGAATATTCATAGTAAATTGTTTAATGATCCTCCAGTATTAACATATAATACATTATTAAGTTTTTTTTCAATAAGATATGTTATTGCTACTGCATTATATATTGGATCGATTAAAATAGATGTATTTTTAAAAAAAATATCCCTGCTTTTCTCAAATATGCTTAACCTTCTCCCATAATATTTATGATATATATCAATAATTTCTAATCCTTCAAAATTTTCTACTCCCTCCAACTCAGTTAAAGCTTGTATGCATCTATCTAAATTACGAGACACAGAAACCCCTATAACAATTATACCTCTTTTGCTTACAGATTTCCAAATGCCATAAGCAGTAGTACCGGTCCCAAAAGGTAAAACAACTCTCGTAATATTATGATTAATTCTTTCTTCTAAAAAAAGTTGTTCAAATAAATCTGTATATTCTTTCGCAGCTTCTTTTGTATGTCCACCACCTGGTATCCAAAAATAATCTACAAATTGTTCCCTATAAATATCGATTTTATTGCTTGCTTCTGTAGATAACACCTTTATTAATTTCATACCAAGATGCTCAGCTGCTTTGAGATGTGGATAATCATTAAAATTAATATTATTTTCACAAATTACAAGCCCAATTGAATTTACTCCAAGATATGATGCCCACCACGCACAAGCTAGGAGGTGGCTTGAGAATGGCGATCCAAATGATAATATTCCTTTATTCACAAAAGGATTTTTTATGATACCATTTAATTTTCTGATTTTATTTCCTGATACGTAGCTATTGTTTCTATTTTCATCTAAAACAAATAATTGGCCTTTAAATTCTAAGATATAATTACTTAAATTCATATCGTAATATAACACTGTTTTGATCACTATTCCTATTTGCTACAAATCTAATTTCTAAAAAACCAAACTTTTTGAACATCTGCCTTGATATTATATTATTTTCCCAGGTTTGGGTATCAACACCCTTCATCCCATTATTTTTTACATGTCTTAAACTTGCTTCAAGCAAAGAGCTACCTACTCCTAAACCTTGTTTACTCACAGCAATATACGTCAAAAAAGCATAATCATAATAAAGTGGACTGCAGTAAAAAGCAACAATACCAATTATTTCATCAGTTGTATTATCTATTGCTACATATATAATTGACTCATTAAATAACTTATTAATATATTCATTAAGTTCAATTCTTGTGCTTATTGGTGGTTGAAATAATTTTTCTGTATCTTTAATAAATTCTTTAATAGCATCTTTATATTTTAAATATGTATTATCGTATAAAACTACTTTGTAATCAATTATATTCATAATAATTTTTGTGCCTCTATTTTAGTGAGCTTGGCAAATTAACAAGCCTTGATTCGATATTCACAGACATTGGAATATTAGGTTTTAGGGATTGACTAAACATTTCCAGTTTATTCATCAAGATCCAGGCAGGACGGCAGTTAACTTTTTGCGAGTGTGTTTGTTCCAGAAAAATATTTCTTTCTTCTTCATTTTTTAAAAGAATAGCATTAAGCCAGTAGTTAGCTATAGAATCAGAAGGTTCCTGAATAAAGGTTACATCTTTTAAGTTGTTGAAAAAAACTTGATAACTTTTAGCCGTTTTTCTTTTATTTTTCAAAATCTCCGGCAACATTTCCATTTGAGCACAACCCAGGGCAGCATTTATATTTGGCAATCTATAATTATAACCAATCATATCGTGTTCAAATTTCCAAGGATGAGGTTTTTTAGCAGTAGTAGTAATATGTTTAGCTAGAGGTCCCAGTTCATCATCGTTAGTCAAAATCATCCCACCCCCGCCTGTAGTAATAGTTTTATTTCCATTAAAACTCAAAATCCCCAGCTTTCCAAAAGTTCCCGTATGCTGTCCTTTATAATAACTACCAATTGATTCAGCCGCATCTTCAACAACAGGAATGTGATAACGGTTGCATATTTCTGTGATACGGTCAATTTTACAAGGATGACCAAAAGTATGCATAGGAACACAAGCCGAAATATGTCGCTTTGTTGCTTTGTGAATGGCTAGGTAAGGTTGAGAAGGTTGAGAGAGTTTAGAGTATTGAGTTTCTAAACCTCCTAAACCTTTATCAACTATATCAACATTTTGTTCCAACCAGGATTCTAATGAATCAGGAGACATTCCCAAGGTCTCAGGATCAATGTCTACAAAGACAGGTTCTGCGCCACAATAAGTAATAGCATTGCAGGTAGCAATAAAAGTAAGGGGTTGAGTTATAACTAAGTCTCCCTGTTGCACACCCGCTAGTTTTAGAGCAATATGTAAAGCGGCAGTTCCGTTCATTGTAGCAATTGCATATTTAGCACCGGTAAAATTCCTAATCATTTCTTCAAAATGATCCACATATTTTCCTACTGAAGACACAAAAGTGCTTTCTATACAATCTAGAACATATCTCTTTTCATTTCCACCAAAATAAGGTTCATGTAGAGGTATTATTTCTCTATTTGGATAGAGGGAACGGATGAAATCAATGATTGGTTGGTAGTCCATGTTAATTAAGATTGGGTTGAGAAGGTTGAGAAGGTTGAGAAGGTTGAGATTGATGAAAAGGTTTAGAAGGTTTAGAGGGTTGAGAGGGTTTATTTAAAGCAGAATTGCGAAGCTGATTGATTTGATAAGAGACTTTATCAATTGATTCCCTTATATTAGAATAAGAACTTTCATTTATGTATTCTAAATCCAGGCAGAGTATAAGTTGACAAAGAACTTCCATCAAACTTGCATAAGCTGTCTGATAGAAATGGCTTTGATCTTTATTACCAGATCTTGATGCACCTTCTGCTATATTAGAGCTTACCGAAACAATAGCTCTTTGCATTTGTGAACCTAAACTAAACTTCTCTTCGGAAGGGAATTGTTTTGTAAGACAATAAATTTGTTTAACCAATTTCCTGGAATTCTGCCACACACTTAATTTTTCAAACCCATATTCTCTCATAATCTAAAACTCCTAAACCCTCTCAACCTTCTCAACCTTTTTTGCCTGGACTATATATTATATATTCCCGGTTTATATTTGGCTAAGTTTCGTGGATCGCTGAACCACTCAACAGTTTTTTCAAGACCTTCTCTCAAGGCATATTGAGGTTCATAACCAGTTAGTTCTTTTATTTTGGTGTTATCACATCTTAATCTAAAGACTTCAGAATGTTCGGGTCTTAATCTTTGTTCATCAACTATAAGATTTGCATCACTGTGCATTATATCTTTAATCAATGCAAATAATTCTTTTATAGAAATCTCATCATTTGAACCGATATTTACGGTTTCTCCAATTGCTTTATCACATTTAGCCAATAAAATAAAACCATTACAGATATCTTTAACATAATTGAAATCACGAGTTGGAGTAGTATCACCTATCTTAATTTCTTTATTTCCATTAGCAATTTGAGTGATAATTGTCGGAATCACTGCCCTGGCAGATTGACGAGGACCATAAGTATTAAATGGACGAACTATAGTAACAGGAAGTTGATAAGCATAATAAAAGCTCGTAGCAATCGCATCAGCACCAATTTTACTTGCACTATATGGTGATTGAGGTTGCAATGGATGTTTTTCATCTATGGGAACATATTGTGCGGTACCATAAACTTCGCTGGTAGAAGTTACTAATATTCTTTTGACCTTACAATCTTTAGCTGCTTGACAAATATTTAAAGTGCCTTTGATATTAGTTTCTATAAAACTTTGTGGAGCAATATATGAATAGGGAATAGCAATCAATGCGGCTAAGTGGAATATAACATCTATACCCTTACAAATTTCTCTACAATATGCTGGATCTCTTACATCTCCACAAACAATCTCTAAATTAGCAGTTTGTTGAATATCTTCCAGCCAACCCCAATAATTGAAGGAATTGTATTGGGCTAAAGCCCGTATATTATATCCTTTAGTTAATAACGCTTCTATAAGATGCGACCCAATAAAACCATCAGCACCAGTAACTAAAACTTTCATATTTACTTTTCCTATCCACGAATTATCACAAATTTTTCTTAATTTCAATATCTCTACTCTAAAACTAAACCTTCTAAACTCTCTAAACCCAATCTATCCAATTTGTGTCAATTTGTGGACTGGGTACAATATCATTCTTGGAGTGATCATTAGTTATTCATCCTAAATAATAAAATATTATTCCCTATAATATATTCTAGGAACTTTTATTATACTAAAAGAACAAATTTTTTATTTTCCCTGGACTCATAAAAGCTCTTATCCAGAATTTAATAATTCTTTGCCAGGGAATTTTATAATAATCTCTAATTAATTGCATATACCTTGGATCATTTATAGGTGCCTCGCCAATATAATCAAAAGTAGGTCTGTTATCAATTTCTACCTTAGAATAAGGACTATCTTGTATATAGCCACCGTGAACTCCACTACCATCATGACCATAATTTCTTACTAAACTTTTTGTGGGAAAAACACAAAATGTGTCCTGTGCGAGCATTTCTAAAACAATAGCTCCATCCCCCCAAATTGGTTTCTTGTTCATTATATAAGTCATAACTGTATAATAATGGTTTTTAAAATAAAATTTCAGCCGTTTTCTCATATCTTTATTTTTTAAAAATGATTTTAACTCTTCCGGTGAATAAATCGTTCTGTATTTTTTATGAAACCAAGTTCCATAACCCCATGCAGAAAAACGTTTAACAATAAAGTAATTTGAATTATAGTCTATCGGAGATTTAAATATACCTCTATTTCCACAAATTGCAATAATTTTCGAATCTTCCTCATATTTTTCTAATCCTTTATCTATATAGTCTAGAAAATTAGGAGAAAATTCATTATCATCATCAGAAAAAATAATGCTATTATAATTTTTAGATATTAATTCTGTTGCCTCCATTTCATTTTTAATTGCGCCATAGTTTTTTTCCCTTTTAATAATTGTAACTTTATTAAAGCCCTCAATCCTATTAACATATTCCTTAATTTTATTATAACCTTCCCATTGTTCGTCTTTTATAGGATAATCCAAAGCAATAAAAAGGTCTGTTTTATCAGCATGGGTACATTTAGCCAATGATTCAACACATCTTTTCAAATGGGTATATCTACATAAAGTAGGTATTAAAATTGGAGCAAAATTCATCTGGCATAATCCAAAATTTTATTTTTTGCTAAGTTGATATATTTATTTATAGCTATTCTCTCACCTTTTTCTAATCCTATAAAATAGATAGATACAAATAAAATAACTTCAGCTAATATTGATATACACAAAAATCTTAATAGACCATCAGGAATTAAAAAATTAATAAGAAATATGGGAGATATAGTCAAGATAATAATAATAGCTTTTATTACAACTTTTTTTATAAATTCCAAGACATCATAATTGATAATAACTTTGAGTAATATTAGAGTAATAATAAAATCAAGCAGAGAAGTAAATAAATAAATAACGCTAATAAAATGAGGTGGATATCCAAGTTTAAAAGCAAAATATGCTAAAGGTAGACCTAAAAGTACTATTGCACTGGTTATCAACTGAAACCATTTGATTTTTCCACTTGCTTGAATTATTGATGGTATACCTGAATTTAATGAAGTTATAATTGATTTAATTAGCATAATTTGAACAAAAATAGTCGTAAAATCAGGAACTTCTTTTAACCATAAATTAAGGATAAAATCTGTTTCCAGTAAAATAGGTAATAGAGGAATCATTATGAGAAAGAACGAGAATTTTGAAGATAGCATAACAAGCTGGCTACTTCTATTATAGTCACCGGAACTGTAACTTTTCGTTATTTGAGGAACTATAGCTTGACCTAAACCCTGAGCAAACATTTGAACCATAGAATTAACCCGGTTAGCAATACCGAAACTGGCGTTTAGAATAGTCCCAAAAAACCTGTTTATTATAATAGCGGACCCCTGACTTTCCCCAACACTTGCAGCTGCACCAATCATTATATACCCGGAAAAACTAAGCATTTCTTTATATTTTTTCCAGTCCTTTTGAATACGCCATTTAACCTCATTCCAATATTCTTTAATACAATATAATATATATAAAATAGGATTTAGCATATGCACAATGGTCATAAATACAACATATGTTCTTAGATGATTTCCCGGTAAATACATCAAAAGGATAACCAGTCCCAAATTTAATAGTTTTGTTGATATCTCAATGGGAACTGTAACCGAAAATTTTTCCTTCGCTACCAATAATCCTTGATAGGGAGTTCCTATTATAACACAAATTGTATTAAACATTGAAAATAAAAAAGTAAAAACCGCGTCTGATAATTTACCTTCGGGAACAACCAAATAGTTATAGATATAATATAAACCAATAGTTAGTGAGGCGACAATAACAATTATAGAAATTACAAGATGAATACTTAAACTAATGTTAAAAATTTTATTGACATTCCCATCCGGTTTGCCAAGTTCATAAGCAATATAACGATAAGTTGTGCTTACCATTACAGTATTCACAAATGCCATCATAGTTACTATGCCACCAACTACATTGTAAAGCCCAAAATCCGATGCTCCCAATGCAATTAAAACATATCTGGAAGTTAATAATCCTACAAATAAAGTAACTAACAAGCGTATATAAAGGATAATGCTGTTTTTTATAATTAGTTTGTTGGACAAATATTTTCCTCTACAATTAAATATATCTAATATATTTAATATATATTATCTCTTATAACTTTACAGGGGACTCCATAAGCAACTTTCCCATCAGGTATATCTTTTGTTACTACGCTTCCCGCACCAATGATACAATTGGAACCAACTTTTTGATTCATTGTGATTATAGCTCCATCATCTATTAATGTATTTTCACCAATTTCTATTGATCCCGAAGCGACAACTCCGGAAGCTATATGGACATGATTATGTATAATATTATCATGATTAACTTGACTTCCTGTATTGATTATAACATTATCACCAATTATTGGATTAGGAGTAATAAGACATCCAGCTTCAATCAGAACACCTTTTCCTATTCTTGCATCTGGGCCAATAATAGCTGAAGGATGTATAATAGTTATACCCTCCCAACCATTATTTACAAAAAATTCATAGACATCTTTTCTATATTTCATATCTCCAAATCCGATATGAAATAAATTAGTTTTAAATTTATCTTTTAAACAATTTAGATTTGAACGATCAAAATTTATAAATGAATTTATTAAAGGATAACCCATAAAAGTAGTTTCTAATGTTTTATCAGTGGTGACAAAACAAGCTATTTCATACTTTCCTTGGGATATTAGATTGTAAGCTACAACCTTTGCATGTCTTCCACTTCCTATAATTATAATTCTTTCCTTCATTTTTTATACCTCTATTTAATAAACATTAGGTTAAATCATTTATATGATAATTATATATATAATGTACCTAATATGGATTAATTTATTATACTGTATTAGTTTAATCCAAGTTATTGAGTATATTCATTATAAACAGTTTCAATAGTAAAAATCCTGATTATTAAAATGTTAAATGTTAGTTCTATAACTTATTGTCATGTATAATAAAGTACAACATTTATCAAAGTTATTTTAAAAGATTAAATAGATATTCACCATAACCGCTTTTTCGGATGGGCTCTGCTAACTTAATAAGTTGCTCTTTATCAATAAAACCCTTACGATAAGCAATTTCTTCTATACAACTGATTTTTAGTCCTTGGCGGTTTTGGATTACTTCCACAAATTGGGATGCCTGTATTAAGGATTCAAAAGTTCCGGTATCTAACCAGGCAGTTCCTCTGCCAAAAACCATTACTTTTAAATTGCCCTGCTCAAGATAAACTTTATTGACATCAGTAATTTCGTATTCACCTCTGGCTGAAGGTTTTATTTCACTGGCTATCTTAATTACACTGTTATCATAGAAATAAAGACCGGGAACAGCATAATTGGATTTGGGATATTTAGGTTTTTCTTCCAAGCTTATTGCATTCATATCCTTATCAAATTCAACTACACCATAACGCTCTGGATCAAGGACAGGATAAGCAGTAATTATTGCACCCTGAGGATTGGTACAATTTTGCAATTTCCCTTGTAGATCAGCTCCATAAAAAATATTATCACCTAAAATTAGACAGACGCTATCCGAACCGACAAAATCAGCCCCAATTACAAATGCCTGAGCAAGGCCATTGGGAATTTCCTGAACTTTATATTCAAAGCGCATACCCAGTTGAGAACCATCACTCAAGAGTTTTTGAAAGTTGGAGTTATCTTCCGGAGTAGTAATAATCAAGACCTCTCTAATATCTACCAGCATCAAAATAGAAAGAGGATAATAAATCATTGGTTTATCGTAAACAGGAAGTAACTGTTTGCTTACAGCAATGGTTATAGGATATAAACGGGTACCGGATCCCCCGGCAAGAATGATGCCTTTCATATTAGTTCAAAGTGCGGGAGTTCAAAGTGCGGGAGTTCAAAGTTCAAAGTTCAAAGTGCAGAAGTTCAAAGTGCATAAGTTCAAAGTGCAGGAGTTCAAAGTTCTTAGTTGGAGTTTTGAGAGGTTTTTAGATAGCGGATAAAACCACCAATTAGTTTCTTGATACTATTTAACTGTGACATAAGTTCATTATGTTGATTTACATCTATATAATGAATATCTAAAGCAACAAATAAAAGAGATTCAACTTCAGAAGCAGAACGGTATGAATAGGTTAAAAATTGGATAAAGGATTTGCTTGAGCCACTATCAAAACCCTCAGCTATATTGGACATAATAGAAACAGATGCTCTTTGAATTTGATCTCTAAAACCGAAATCCTTTTGTGAATTACCTTGGGAAAAGATATTATAGACATCAGCCACAAAAAGTCGTGCTTGTTTCCATGCTTCAATATCTGTAAAATTATCAATCTTCACCCTTTAACTCCTGAACTCCCGCACTTTGAACTTTGAACTCCAGCACTTTGAACTTTGAACTTTTTTTATGACTTCGCAAACCCTGGATACATCATCTTCTGTAAGGTCAGGGTAAAGTGGAAGGCAAATTACTGAATCCGCAATTTTACGAGCATTTGGAATTTTATGCTTAGAGATAATGTTATAACCTTTGTAAAGAGAAAAGTCCGTAATTAGTGGATAAAAATATTTACGAGGGAAAATGTTTACTTCCTGAAATTTATTGAATAGTTCATCTCGGGTTAAAGGAAAAGCGGATTTAACCAAAATGGGAAA
>Ga0209720_1003593_pt1 | contig 10497 bp, 11 predicted proteins | sample AD_JPNMR3_MetaG_FD_184426 | JGI IMG/M metagenome (GOLD analysis project Ga0209720, IMG submission 184426) | Active sludge microbial communities of municipal wastewater-treating anaerobic digesters from Japan - AD_JPNMR3_MetaG (SPAdes) (version 2) | ecosystem: Engineered > Bioreactor > Anaerobic...
GGGTTGATGGGTTTGAAAAGAGGCTTGAGAAGGTAAAAAATAAGATAGAGGATATGAGGGCAAGGAAGGTAAAATGGTATAAGGATAAGGATGAGAGGATTCATCCAGATATCCCCTTTTATATCGATCAAGAAGTATATTATTACCTTGTTTTTGGCACAGATTTTTGTCTAAAACAGATTCAATTTTTATAAAGACTGGCATTCTTTTAAACACATTCTTTTTTTATTACTCTTTCCTAAAATCATTCTTAGCATAACTCTGCTTTTAACAAACCACTATACTTTAATTTTCTGACAAAGTAAAATTATTTTAGCATAAATTTTAAATTAATAACTATTCACTTAATTATATGTGTATTCTGAGTAAACATCTTATCTGGATTAAGTTTTAAAATGAAGATTTTTGTAAAATTAAAAAAAAATAGCATAAAAATATAAAAATAAAAGATTGACCTTTTTATACAATTTAGTTAATATATATTAATTTTTATAGAATTATTGTTTTAATTTTGAGAAATTAAGAGATTGAGGGTGGTATGGATATAGAGAATGATTTGAATATTTTGGCACAACTTGAAGATAAAGAGATTAAGAAAAAAGAGAGATATGAACATAAAATTGAGGAAGGTGAAGTCTGCTATAAGATTAAATTTGATTATAATAATTGCTCTAAGATTTGTAAAATAAAGAATGATAATCTGAAAAATGGTGATATGGTAATTGTCCCAACACCTTATGGAAATGAGGTTGGTATTATTTTTGGTAAGGTAACTGATAAGGATGATATTGCCACTCAGGATGAAATTTTAGATGTGGTAAGAATCGCCACTGAAGAAGATATAAAAAAGTATAATGCCAATAAAGAGAAGGCTAAAAAGGCTTTTCCTATTACTTTACAGAAGATTAAAGAGCATAATCTTGAAATGAAATTGATTAATATTCACTATTTTTTAGAAGAACCCAAGATACTTTTTAATTTTACATCAGATGGTAGAGTTGATTTTAGAGAACTTGTAAAGGATCTTGCAAGTATTTTTAAGACAAGGATTGAATTAAGACAGATTGGAGTCAGGGACGAATGTAGAATAATGGGTGGCTATGGTCATTGTGGAAGGCATTTTTGTTGTTCAAATGTTTTAAGTGATATTGAGCCAATTACTATTAAGATGGCAAAAGAACAGAATTTAACTCTTAATTCTTTGAAAATAAGTGGGATATGTGGTAGATTACTCTGCTGTCTTGCTTATGAATATAATACTTATTTAAAAGAAAAAGAGAAATTTCCGGAAATAGGTGCAAGAGTGAAGATTGATAATGAGCAATATGAGGTTTCTGAAGTTAATATTCAGACAGAGGATATAAAATTGATTTCTCAGGATCAAAAGGTTATATATATAAATTTAAATAAACTTAAATATGATCAATTTTGGAAAATATGGACATTAAAATAGGAGAGAGAGATGCTAATAATACCAGCAATTGATTTGATGAGTGGTAAATGTGTTAGGTTAACAGAAGGGGATTTTAATACTCAAAAGATCTATGGTTGTGATCCGGTTGAGTTGGCATTGGAATTAAAATATGCTGGTGCGAGAAGACTTCATATTATAGATCTTGATGGTGCAAAGACCGGTAGCTCATTAAATAGAGATATAATAAAAAAGATCAAGAAAAAGACAGGGCTTATTTTGCAGGTAGGAGGTGGAATACGAAAAGAGGAGGATGTAAAGGATCTTATATTTGATGGTATAGATCATTTAATATTAGGGACAGTACTAATTGAAAATATAGAGAAGGTAAAGGAATGGATAGATGAATATGGTGGGGATTATTTTTTAGCAGCAATAGATGTAAAGAATGGTTCTGTTTATTCTCATGGGTGGCAGAAAAATGAAAATATTAGCCCAATTGATTTTGGCAAGAAATTATTTCAGATAGGGATAAAAGAGGCTATCTATACAGATATCTCAAGAGATGGTAAATTAGCAGGTCCAAATATAGAAGAGACAAAAAAATTTAGCAATGATAGTGGTTTAAGAGTGATAATTTCTGGTGGAATAAGCTCTATGGAGGATCTTAGAGAGGCAAAGACTTTAATATATTATGGACTTACCGGGATAATTGTAGGTAAGGCTATGTATGAAGGTAAGGTTGATATAAAAGAGGCTATTAAACAATTTCAGGATTAAAATATGTTAAAGGTAAGAATTATACCCTGCCTAGATGTTGATAAGGGACGGGTAGTAAAAGGTATAAATTTTTTAAATCTTGTTGATGCTGGTGATCCTGTTGAGTGTGCTAAAAGGTATACAGAAGAGGGAGCAGATGAACTTGTGTTTCTTGATATTACTGCGAGTTCTGATTATCGAGAGACAATGATAGAGACCATAAGAAAGGTTAGTGAGGTTACTTTTATACCTTTTACTGTTGGTGGCGGAATAAGAACAGTTTCAGATATGGAAAAAATTCTTAAGGCCGGTAGTGATAAGGTCTCTATAAATACTTCTGCTGTTCAGAATCCTTCCTTAATTACCGAAGGGGCAAAAAATTTTGGTTCTCAGTGCATTGTGGTTGCCGTTGATTCAAGAAAGGTAAATGGTGTGGATAAGGTTTTTACTTATGGCGGAAGAAATGAGACTGAATTAGAGGTTGTAGATTGGTGTAAAAGGGTAGAAGATCTTGGTGCTGGAGAGATATTATTGACAAGCTGGGATAGAGATGGGACAAAAATGGGATTTGATGATGATTTGCTTTCAAGAGTTACATCAAGTGTGAAGATTCCTGTTATTGCTTCTGGTGGTGGTGGTAAAAAAGAGCATTTTCTGAGTGCTGTTAAAAAAGGTGGGGCGAGTGCCTTACTTGCAGCAAGTGTTTTTCATTTTGGTGAGATTAAAATAATGGAGTTAAAAAAATATTTACAAGATAATGGTATAAATGTGAGAATGGATGTATGAGGGTATATCTATGTCTAAGTATGATTGTATAATAATTGGTGCAGGTCTTGGGGGGCTTACCGCTGGTGCAATTCTTGCAAAAAATGGTAAAAAAGTTTTAGTAATTGAAATGCATAATAAAGTTGGTGGGTTTGCTACAAATTTTATTCGTAGAGATTATATGTTTGATGTTTCATTGCATAATTTTGGACCTCTAAAAGAAAATATTGTTGTTAATAAGGCATTTTTAGAACTCGGGCTTTATGATAAGATAAAATATATTCAGTATGACTATTTTCAGAGACTTATTTTTCCAGAGCATAATATAGTTATAGAAAGGCCAATACAAAAATACATAGAATATCTTGTTAAACTATTTCCATCAGAGGAGAATGGAATTAGAGAGATTTTTAATCTGATGATTGATATAAAAAAGGAATTTGATGAGATTGAGGGGCTTGATGTTACAATAGATAAGTTGGAAGAGGTTTATCCAATGCTTCCTATAAAATTTCCTCTTCTTGTTAAATATGTAGAGACTACATTTGGTGAACTTCTTACAACTCATATAAAAAATGAAAAATTAAAAGGTATAATAGGGAATTTATGGTGGATATATGGAGTCCCACCAGATAGACTTGCAGCCATTCTTTATTCTGTGCCCACAGTAGGATATTATAATTATAGCGGTGGTTTTATAGAAGGAACATCTCAGAGATTATCCGATATATTAGCCGGGATCATTAAAGAGAATAATGGAGAGATAAGACTAAATTGTGATGTTAAAAAGATAATTATGGAAGGGAATAAGGCTATCGGAGTAATTACAAAAGAGTGTTCAGATTTTTATGCTGATGTAATAATTGCTAATTCGAGTGCTTATGAGACATTTGTTGAACTAATGGATGAGAATGAATATAATAAAAGATTCAGAAAAAAAATAGCAAAATTAGAACTCTCACTTTCAGCAAATCAATTGTATCTTGGGCTTAATTGTGATGCAAAAGATATAGGGATAACAGATCATTGTATAACAGTGTTTGAGAGTTATGATATGAATGAAAATTTTCAATGGATAATGAATGGTGAATATGATAAAACATTTTATAGTTTGACTAATTATTCTTTATTTGATAAGAGTTTAACAAAAGAGGGTAAAAGTGTAATCTCAGTGATGAGTCTTGATCATATTAATAACTGGGCTAATTTAAGTAGAGAAGAGTATCGAGCAAAAAAGGAGAGAGTAAGTAATATAATAATAAATAAATTGAAAAGAAGATTTCCTGATATTGATAAATACATAGAGGTTCAAGAATTTGGAATACCAGTAACAATGGAGAGATATACAAGAAATCCTCAGGGTGCAATATATGGCTCTTCTCAAATTAATTCTCAATCCGGGGTGAACAGATTGAGTTACAAGACTCCATTTGAATCTTTATATCTTGTGGGGGCTTATGTATATCCTGGTGCTGGTTACTCTTCTGTGATAAGTTCGGGATATAAGGCTGCAAAAGAGATTTTAAAAACATTTAAAGGTTAAGTTATGGTAAAGAAAGAAAAGTTATTTAATGATAAAGTATTATTTAAACACTATATTTTTTCCATAATAGGTTATACTTCTTTTATTTTTGTAAATTTGATTTTATTTATTCTTTCACCAATTATTTTGTTAATATCTTTTATTTTTTTTGACAGGGATAGAATTCTTTTTTCTTATGCTATAAAATTTTTCTATTATGTTTTTTATTATCTTAATATTCCACAAAGACACTATTTTGACTTTAATGGGATGAAATCACCAAAAAAGGGGCAAAGAAGAATCTATGTTATAAATCATGCCTCAATATTTGATGTAATATTCATGTCTATTTTACCAGGAGCAATTAAATCTATAATGAAAGAATCTTATACAAAACTACCTCTTATAGGATGGCTTTCGATCTTATCTGGAAATATTATTTTAAAAGAAGATTTTGGGACCGGAGAACATTTTGATTTTTATGAAAGGGTTAAAGAAAAACTTGAAAGAGGGGTTTGCCTTGCAATATATCCAGAAGGAACAAGAAGTAAGGATGGAAAGATCGGTAAATTTTATGAAGGGACATTTAAACTGGCATTTGATACAGAGGCCAATCTTGTTCCGGTAGTTTTTGACTCATGGAATATTATTAGACCCGGCGCATTCTGGATAAGAGATGTAAAGACTGCTGGTAGAATTTTAAATAAGATTAGATATGAAGATATAAAAGATTATTCTTATAAAGAGGTTGCAAAGGTTATAAGAACAATTATGATTGAGGCATTGCTTGAGATAAGGGACAAAAGAAGAGAAAATGATAAAAAATATTATAGAAATGATAGTCAATTTTTAAAGATAGATCTGGAGATGAGAGAGGAACTCGAAGATTTTAAAAAAAAGATTAATACTGAACTTTATAATAAATTAAGAGGTATAAAATGAGAATAGCAGAGATCAAAAGAGATACTAACGAGACAAAGATAAGATTAAAATTGAATATTGATGGAAATGGGATGGCAAATATTGATACTGGATTGCCCTTTTTTGATCATATGCTTGTATCTTTTGCAAAACATTCTAAATTTGATCTTGATTTAAATGTGAAGGGAGATATTGATGTTGATTATCATCATACAATAGAGGATACTGGAATTGTTTTGGGTAAGGCTTTTAATAATTCTTTGAATGATAGATCTGGCATAGAGAGATTTGGTTATTCTTATGTACCTCTTGATGAAGCTTTATCAAGGGTAGTTGTTGATATAAGCGGGAGACCTTTTTTATATTTTAATGTGAATTTTCCAAGAAGTGATGATGGGAGTAACATCAATCCATATCTTTTTGAGGAGTTTTTTAGAGGATTTGTTAATAATGCATTAGTTACACTTCATATAGATTGCATAAGGGGAAATAATTCCCATCATATTATTGAGTCGATTTTTAAGTCTTTTGCGAAATCTTTATTTTTATCATCAAGAATATCTGGTAAAGATATCCCGAGTACAAAGGGGGTATTATGATTGGTGTAATTGATTCTAAAATATGTAATATATTCAGTCTTACAAATATGTTAAAAAAGTTAGGTGCCTCTTATATGGTAATAGATGAGAATTTTAAAGAAAATTTTAATAATTTTGATAGATTAATTTTGCCCGGGGTGGGAGCATTCAATACTGGAATGGAAAATTTAAAAAAATATAATTTTCTTGATAAAATAGTCTCTTTTGCCAATAGTGGTAGATATATTCTTGGGATATGTCTTGGTATGCAACTTCTTTTTGAAGAATCAGAGGAGTTTGGTATATATAAGGGTATTGGTTTAATTTCTGGCAGGGTTGTTAGAATTAAGACAGATATGGTGCTTCCTCATATGGGCTGGAATGATGTAAAGATATTAAAGGATTCCCCTCTTGTAAAGGGGGTAAGGGATCAGGCAGATTTTTATTTTGTTCATTCTTATAGAGTTGATACAGAAGAAAGATATATCGTTGCAATAACAGAATATGGTGAAAAGATACCAGCAATAGTTAATAAAGATAATGTGTTTGGCACTCAATTTCATCCAGAAAAGAGCAAGAAGTGGGGGGAGATTGTATTGAAAAATTTTATTGATTTGAAATAGTGGGATATCTGGCTATTATACAACGGATATCTTTAAAATGAGATGGGATATCTGTTGTAATAATAGGGGGATATCTGAATGAAAGTTATATATTTATATTAATTAATTGTTATTTTAAATGATATTTTAGAAGACGGAGTTTTTGATGGAGAAAAAAAATAAGTTTAAATTTATAGATATCATTTTTTATGTTGTTCTTGGTATTTTAATAATATTTTTATTACAGGGAAGAATAAGAAATTTTATACTTGCAAAACAACTTATAGGTAAAGAGATAAATTTTTCTTCCATAAAAGATATAAATAATGAAGAGTATAGCTTGCAGACAGATAAGGTTGTGGCTCTTGTTTTCTGGGCAAGCTGGTGTAATCCATGTATTTTGGAAATTCCAGTACTTAATGATATATATAAAAATATGAATGATAAAGTCTTAATACTTGCAATTAATTTTACTGAAGATACTGCTACTATAAATGCTGCAATTAAAAAGAGCAATATTTTATATCCAGTAGTTGAGGATAAAGAGGGTTTTTTTTCTTCGTTTTTTAAGGTAAGATCAATCCCAACAGTTGTGTTAATTAAAAATAAAAAAATTGTTAAAATAAAATATGGATATTCTCCATTTTTAAAAGATGATATAAAAAAGTTTTTCAATTAATCTTTTCAATAAAAATGTTTAATTTGTATAAAGTATTAAAAATGTAGATTTTCTTATAAAAATATTTTTATTTTTTGACAAAACTCTTTAAAAAAATTATAATTTATATGAAGGCTTAATTATGAGTAGCAGTGATAAAACAATTGTCCCTATTAATATCTTTAATGAATTAAAATCAAGATACAAGTCATTACACCGCAATTTTACTATCGTAGGTTCTGCATTAAAAAAGAGTAGAATAGCCTTTAAGAGATTATTGAGAGATTATATAATTCTCAAAAAAAGATATATAATTTTAAAGAAATATTCTACAAAAAAGGTAAATGAACTCATTGAAAAAATAAACATAGAAAATTTTGAGTTAATATTTGATCATAATAGACGACTATTAAAAGTCTCTGAAAAATTTCTTGAAGAGATAGAAATGGATCAGAATGAATTTGCTCAATCTTTTTATGTGGATATCCTATTTGAAAAATTTCTGCCACAGCCAGTGAAAAAAGATTTTAATGAAAAAGGCGAAATAATTATAGAAGATTTTCAATTTCCTATTATGATAAAAAATTATCAGTTTGAGGATGAAACTCATATTCATCCATACATCTATTTTAAAATGAGCGGCAAACTAAAGTTTGATCAAAAGTCAAAATTATTTTTATATTTCTTAAATGCTGAGAATATCTCTTCCTCTGTTGAACTTGCATATTTTCAGAAGACAGATTCATTAATCACAACTCTTTCAATAACAAATTTTAATCTATTAAAGGCAAAAAAGACTATAGAAATGCATAAGATAATGCTTATATTTTTGACATGTTCAATTATAGAACCATTTAATAAAGAGACATCAATGCATCTTGAAAAGATAAGAACAATAACAACATATCTTACTGCTGAGTGTAAAAGACTCGGATTAATAAAGCCAGATAATTATGATGTTGAAGAGTATATTAAAGATATTAATTATACATCTGTTTTACATGATATTGGTAAGGTAGGAATCCCTCAGGAATTACTTACAAAAGAGACTCCTTTAACAGAAGAAGAAAAAGCAATAGTAAGGCAGCATACAAAAATAGGAGCAGAATACATTCATAAGATAATAAGAGTTTTATTTGAGGACCCACAATATTCTCTTTATGTTGATTTTCTAAGAGTTCCTTATGAGATATGTCTTTATCATCATGAAAGATGGGATGGTAAAGGTTACCCAGAGGGGCTTTCTGGGGAAGAGATCCCAATATCAGCAAGAATTGTCTCAGTTGCGGATACTTATGATGCCATAAGAGCAAATAGAGCGTACGATGCTTCAAGAAGTCATAAAGAGGCTATGGAGATCATTAAGAGGGAGAGTGGAAAACAATTTGATCCAAAGATAGTGGAGGCATTTCTAAATATTTCTCATATCCTTGAACAGATAGATTATTAATTTTTTTATTTTTTTAGAATAGAAAATATTTTTTTGACAAATTATAAGAAATTTTATATACTTAATTTAATAAATTTTATTTATGCTAAATTAAATTTATAGTGAGGCATAAAATTAGAAATATAGGGGTTTAAAATGGGATTTAAATTAAAAAAGGCTATTTTTAAAATTGATTGTAAGTATCCTAATTGTCCATTTGATGCAGAATTTACAGTTACTCAGAATTTAATGGGCATAACAGAAGAAGATGTAGAAAATGAGGCAAAGAAACTTGCATTGGGTATGGCAAGAATAAAACATGATTCAGTTTATGGGACAAAGCATAATCTTACAAACCCAACAGTAAAGAAACTCTCTGCAATTTATGAGGCAATTGGTTCAAAGAGTTCAACAATTGTAAATCAGTCTGAGGCTGTAAAATATAAGGAGTATAAACAGGGGGAAACTATCTTAAAAAAAGGAGACATTGCTACAACTATCTGTGAAGTAGTAAAAGGTTATGCCTATGTAGATAAAAATCCAAATCATAAATACAAACCAGGTGATAGTTTTGGGGCTGCAGCCTTATTAGTAAATCAGACAAGAACAGCAGATATTATTGCTGGTGAGGATAATACAACTATTGCTTTTTATAATTTACAGGAGTTAAGTAAAAAGGATCCAAGAAAGGCAAAAGAACTTTATACAGAGGCAATGGAGGATATTTTTAATATTATAAGAGAGATGGAGGACCTTGTGGATAAGCTTGAGAAAGAGCTCGAAAAAGAAAAGATGATAAGTGAAAATAGAAAGGCAAGAGTTGAAGAACTTGAAAATGAATTAATAGAATGCCAGAGAACAATTGCTGAGATGAAGGGTAAGGATAGTTTTAAATAGATATAAGAAATAGGATTTAATATCTGAATATAAAAATTATAAACGCTTTTTGATATAAAGATATACCTGCTGTATTAAAAGGCAGGTATATTTTTTTATGATTATAAAAGAAAAATTATATTAGAAAAAAAATATAAAATGATGTATAATATTATTATGATTATATCTTATAAATAATAAAAGGGGGTAGATATGAAAATAATAGCAATATTTATCTTTGCTGTTTGTTTTAATTTGTTTTCACAGGATTTTCAGACAAAAGATGATAATAAGAAATTTCTAATAATAGAAACAGAGGGACATACGTCCAGTATTTCAAAAATAGAGATCACACCGGATAACAAAGATATAATCACAGTATCTTATGATAAAACTATAAGAATATGGGATTTAGAAACCGGCCTTTTAAAGAGAACATTCAGAGGTTATATGAGTGATGGAGCACGAGGGATGCATTACTATATGTCTTTGAGTCCTGATGGGAAAATGATTGCTACTGGTGGCTGGTTGTATGGTGATTATGATGGTGATCCTATGATTGGTGCAATTAGAATTTATGATTATAACAGTGGAAAAATAGTAAAAGTTTTGACTGGTCTAACAAATGTTGTTAATGCGTTAAGTTATTCTCCAGATGGAAAATATCTTGCTGCTGGCAGTGGCAATGGTAATGTTATTATATGGAATACAAAAGATTATAAAGAGTATTTTAATAATACTTTACATTCTAATCCCTGTTATGGGATTGCATTTAGCCCGGATTCCAAAATGTTAGCAACTGTTTCTACTGATTTAAGTGGGATTTTAACACACATGGTATCCCCTTGCCATAATCTAACTAGCTAATTGCTTTAAATAATTTTTATAAATATCAACTTCATCATCCAGATATATTGGTTTAAATAATAAAACCTCCTCATTTATCTCTGGGCAAAGTTCTTTTAGTATATCTTTT
>Ga0209720_1003598_pt1 | contig 10483 bp, 7 predicted proteins | sample AD_JPNMR3_MetaG_FD_184426 | JGI IMG/M metagenome (GOLD analysis project Ga0209720, IMG submission 184426) | Active sludge microbial communities of municipal wastewater-treating anaerobic digesters from Japan - AD_JPNMR3_MetaG (SPAdes) (version 2) | ecosystem: Engineered > Bioreactor > Anaerobic >...
TGACGCCCTCCTCGCGGAAGCTGAAGAAGTCGTTGCCCCCCACGATGACGTGATCGTGGACCCTGATCTCGAGGGTGGAGGCGGCCTCGCAGACGGCCCGCGTGAGGCGGACGTCGGCCTCGGAGGGTCGGACGTGGCCCGAAGGGTGGTTGTGGATGAGGATCATGGCCGAGGCCTTGTGCCTGAGGGCCCCCTCCAGGACCTTGCGGGGCGGGACGAAGGCCTGGTTGACCGTCCCCTCCTGGATGAGGTCCAGGCTGATGAGGCGGTTCTGCGTGTCGAGGTAGACGACGTAGAAACGCTCGTCCCTCATCCCCCCCAGGGCGGTCTTGCAGTAGGCGATCAAGTCGGCGGTGCAGGCGATCTGGATACCCTCCCGGGCCCGCTCGAGTAGATAGGCGGCCCCCAGGTCCTTGACGAGGCGGATGAGGGCGGCCCCGTAAGGCCCCAGGCCGGGGACGGCGGTGAGGTCTTCGTAAGGCGCGTCCAGGAGACCCCTCAGGCCCCCGAAACGGGCGAGGAGGTCCTTCGCCAGGGGTTTGACCTCCCGGCGGGGGAGGGCGTAGGTGAGGAGGAGTTCGACCCGCTCGTAATCGTGGAGGGCCTCCCATCCCCCCGCCAGGTACCGGTCCCGCAGGCGCTTCCTGTGACCCAGGTAATGGGGCGGCGGCCCGGCGCCGACCCCATTATCCCCGGGGTATCCACGGATCCTATCGGCCGAGGTTGGCGTTCGCAAAGTCCCAGTTGAGGAGCTTTTCTATGACCGCCGCCAGGTAGTCGGGCCGGCGGTTCTGATAATCGAGGTAATAGGCGTGTTCCCAGACGTCGATGGTGAGGAGGGGTTTCTGGCCGTGGACGAGGGGGTTTTCGGCGTTGGGGGTCCTGGTCACCTTCAGGGTCTCCCCGTCCAGGACCAGCCAGGCCCAGCCGCTGCCGAACTGGCCGATCCCGGCCTGTTTCAGGGCCTCCGCGAAGGCGTCGTAGGATCCCCAGGCGGCGTTTATCAAGTCCGCCACGGGGCCCGTGGGCCTGCCGCCCCCGTTGGGCTTGAGGGAGTGCCAGTAGAAGGTGTGGTTCCAGGCCTGGGCCACGTTATTGAAGATGGCCCCATGAGCCGCCTCGCCGAAGGTGGCCTTCATGACGGCCTCCGGCGCCGCCTCCGCCCAGGGCGTCCCCTCGAGGAGACGATTGGCGTTGTCCACGTAGGCCTTGTGGTGTTTTCCCCAGTGGAACTCCAAAGTGGCGGCGCTGATGACCGGTGCCAGGGCCTCCTTGGGATAGGGTAGGGGGGGATGATCGATGGCCATAAAAAACCTCCTTTCTTTGCTTAAACGATCAAAAAAGACTGTGCGGGTCACCGCGGCGGGGCGTCGTCGCCGGCGCCCCGGGGCACCTTGATCCGGCCATCGGCCACCATGGCCCGCAGGTCCTTCTTGCTGAATTTGCCGACGCTCGTCTTCGGGATCTGGTCGAGAAAGACGATGGCGTCGGGGATCCACCACCGAGCCTTGACCCTCTCGCCGAGGAAGGCTCGGAGTTCCTCCTGGGTGGCCTGAGCGCCCGGTTTCAGGACGACGCAGCCCAGGGGCCTCTCCTGCCACTTGGGGTGGGGGATGCCGATGACGGCCGCCTCGGCCACGGCGGGATGGAGCATGAGGGCGTTCTCCAGATCGACGGAGGAGATCCATTCCCCCCCGCTCTTCACCAGGTCTTTGGTCCGGTCCACGAGGCGGACGTAACCCTCCCCGTCGATGGTGGCCACGTCCCCCGTGTGGAGCCAGCCGTCGGGGAAGAAGGCGGCCGAGGCCTCGGGATCCCGGTAATACTCCCCCGCCACCCAAGGCCCCCTCAGGAGGATCTCACCCCACTGGCTGCCGTCGGCCGCCACCTCCCGGCCGGAGGCGTCGACGATCTTCATCTCCAGCCCCGGCACCAGGAGGCCCGCGCTCCTCTTCAGCTCGTAGAGTTCCTCCTTGGGCCGGTCTTTCAGGTACGACTTGGGGATCGCCGCGAGGGCCAGGGGGGACGTCTCCGTCATCCCGTAGGCGTTGCAGATGGGGAAGGCGTATTTTTCGTTGAGGCCCTCCATGAGATAGGAAGGGCAGGGAGCGCCGCCGGAATAGACGGACTTGAGGGACGAGAAATCGTGCCACCCCCCCTTTTCCAGGTAGTCGTAGAGCATCATCCAGATGGTGGGCACCCCCGCCGTGAAGGTCACCCGTTCCTGGGCGATGGTACGGCAGAGGGCCTCCATGTTGATCACCTCCCGCCCCGGGAGGACCTGTTTACACCCGAGGGCGACGGCCCCGAAGGGGGCGCCCCAGGCGTTGGCGTGGAACATGGGGACCACGTGGAGGACGCAGTCCTCCTCCCGGACGCCGAGGGTGATCCCCACGGCGAAGGAGTGGAGGACGATCCCCCGGTGGGTGTAAACGACCCCCTTGGGATCGCCCGTCGTCGCCGACGTGTAACAGAGGAGGGCGGGGGCCCACTCGTCGAGATCCTCGGGGAACTCGAAGCCGTCGGGGTGGGAGGCGATCCAGTCGTCGTAGTGGTGGACGGGTGAGAGGGTCGTCTCGGGCAATCTGGGGTTCTGCGTCAGGATCACGTACCGCTCCACCGTTCGGAGCTGGTCCTTGATCATCTCGGCGATGAAGACGAACTCCTCGTCGACGAACAGGATGCGGTCCTCGGCGTGGTTGATGACATGGACGAGGTGATGGAGGGGGAGGCGGAAATTGACCGTGTGGAGGACCGCCCCCAGGCAGGGGACGCCGAAATAGAGCTCCAGGTGGCGGTGGGTGTTCAGACAGAGGCTCGCCACCCGGTCGCCCCTCCCGATGCCCGCGGCGGTCAGGGCGTTGGCGAGACGGCAGGTGCGGCGGAAGTAGTCGGCGTAGGTGTACCGGAAGGTCTCGCCGGGAAAGACGGAACAGATCTCCTTGCGGGGGAAGTAGCGGGCCGCCCGCAGGAGAAAGGTCCTCAGGAGGAGGGGGTAGTTCATCATGGGTCGGCGCCTCCTTTCTGGGGCCTTCGGGCCCGTTCGTAGGGCGTGTCTCCACCTTCTCCCCCGTGGGGGATCGACCCGCCGTTGTTGACTTTTCTAAGGAACGGGGTTAGCTTTGTCAAGCCCGAAGGTCCTTTGGGACCGTCCCTCCTTTTGGGGGGCCGCCGCGGGGATGGGGGGATGAGGAAGGGGAAAAAGGAGAGGCAGGCGGACTTAAAGATCGGTCTGGCACTGGGGAGCGGTTCCGCCCGGGGGTGGTCCCACATCGGGGTCATCAAGGCCCTCGAGGAGGAGGGGGTGCCCATTCACCTCTGTGCCGGCACCTCCATGGGGGCCCTGGTGGCGGGCGTCTTCGCGGCGGGATTCATCGAGTCCCTCGAGCGGTGGGTCCGGGGACTCACCTGGCCCGATATCCTCGGCTACCTCGACGTGACCCTCCCGCGGGCGGGCCTCATCGAGGGAGACCGCCTGACGAACTATCTGAGGGAGAGGATGACCGATCCGGCCATCGAGGATCTCCCCATCCCCTTCGCCGCCGTCGCGGCGGAACTCAACACCGGCCGGGAGGTGTGGCTCCAGCGGGGTTCCTTGATGAACGCCGTCCGCGCCAGCATCTCCATGCCCGGGATCCTGACGCCCTACGGGAAGAACGGGACCTGGCTGGTGGACGGGGGGCTGGTGAACCCCGTGCCCGTGAGCCTCTGCCGCCACCTCGGGGCCGACATCGTCATCGCCGTCAACCTCAACTCCGACATCATGGGCCGCCGTTTCCTGACCCGGGAGGACAGGGCGGGAAAAAGCGAAGTCACCATGCCGAGGCGTCTGGCCAATCTGATCAACGGCCGGATCAAGGCCCGCCAGGTGACCCTTTTCCGCCGCTTCATCCAGGAAAGGCCCGAACGGGGGCCCTCCTTGATCCAGGTCATGGCCAAGAGCGTCTATATCATGCAGGACCAGATCACGAGACAGCGCCTCGCCTCCCACCCCCCGGACATCCTCATCACCCCCCATCTGGCCCATATCGGCCTGTTGGAGTTCAATCGGGCGGAGGAGTCCATCGAGGAGGGATACCGGGCGGCGAAGCTGTCCATGCCCCTGTTGAAGGATCTTTTGGGCAGCCGGTGAGCAGGCACCTCCTCATCGCCTTCGCCATCCTGGCCTTCATCGTGTTCGTGGGGGCCTTTGCCTTTCACGTCATCGAGGGGTGGAGTTATTTCGATTCCCTGTACTTCACCTTCGTCACCCTGTCCACGGTAGGTTACGGGGATATGTACCCCATGACCCGCGAGGGGAAGATCGAGGTCCTGATGCTCATCGTCTTCGGGGTGGGGACGATGTTCTACGCCATCGTGACCCTTGCCGAGACGATGGTGGAGAAACAGGTCATGTTCGTCCTGGGGAGGGGGAGGCAGAGAAAGATGATCGAAAAATTGAAGGACCATTTCATCATCTGCGGGTGCGGCCGGATCGGCGGCCTCATCGCGAGGGAGCTGGCCCAGGAGCGGGTGCCTTTCGTCATCATCGAGAAGAACGGCGAGGTGGTGAGGGATCTGGAGCAACGGGGTTATCTCTGTCATCAGGGGGACGCCGTGGATGACAGGAGCCTCATGGCGGCGGGGATCGACCGCGCCCGGGGGGTCGTGTGCGTCCTCCCCACGGACGCCCAGAACCTTTACGTGATCCTCACGGCCAAGGAGCTGAACCCCCGTATCTTCGTCCTTTCCCGCTCCGAGGAGCAGGCTTCGGAACATCGTCTCCTCCGGGCGGGGGCGGACAGGGTCATCTCGCCCTACCTCCTGGGGGGCATGCGGATGGCCATGGCCATCCTGAGACCGGCCATGCTCGATTTCATCGAGATAACCACGGATCGCCAGAGCCTCGATCTCCGCATGGAGGAGATCAGCGTCGGCGAGGGCTCACCCCTGGCGGGCCTCACCCTGGAGAAGGCGGAGATCCGCCAGCGTTTCGGCCTCATCATCGTGGCGGTGAAAAAGGTGACGGGGCAGATGGTCTTCAACCCCCAGGCGGGGTATGTCATCGACAGGGGTGACAAACTCATCGCCCTGGGGGAGAACGATAAGATGAGGGGCCTGGCGCGGGCCCTCGGGGGGGAATAGAGGGATATGACGGCGGGGCTGAAACGTCTCATCGGTGTCGCCAGGGGGGTCGCCCCCGCCGATCTCGTCCTGAAAAACGCCCGGGTGGTTAACGTCCTGTCGGGGGAGATCCTGGAGGCCGACGTGGCCGTCTGCGACGGTCTCATCGCCGGTGTGGGGCGATACGACGGGCCCGTCGTCAAAGACCTGGAAGGTCTGTACTTGGCTCCCGGTTTCATCGACGGCCACTTCCACATCGAGAGTTCCCTCCTGACGCCGCCCCAGCTCGCCCGGGCCGTTTCGCCCCACGGGACGACGGCCGTGGTGGCGGATCCCCACGAGTTGGCCAACGTCCTGGGAAGGGAAGGGATCCGTTACCTCATCGCCGCGACGGAGGGCCTCGGCGTGGATTTCTTCTTCATGCTCCCCTCCTGCGTCCCCGCCACGGACCTCGAAACGGCCGGGGCGGCCATGACGGCCGCCGACCTCTCCTCCTTCGCCGGCGAGGAGAGGGTCCTGGGTTTGGGAGAGATGATGAACTTCCCCGGCGTCGTCTATGCCGTCGAGGCCGTCCTCGAGAAGATCATGGCCTTCTCCCGGCGGCCGAGGGACGGCCACGCCCCCCTCCTGTCAGGACGGGACCTCAACGCCTACATCGCGGCGGGGATCGGTTCCGATCACGAGTGCACCCGTCTCGAAGAGGCCCGCGAGAAGCTCCGCCTGGGGATGCACATCTTCATCCGGGAGGGGACCCAGGCCAAGAACCTCGACGAACTCCTCCCCCTCGTCACCCCCGCCACACTCAGCCGCTGCAGTTTCGTCACCGACGACCTCCACCCCCATGAGATCCTCCGCAACGGCCACCTCGACGCCCTCTTGAGACGGGCGATCGGCGCCGGTCTCGACCCCGTGAGCGCCATCGCCATGGTGACCGTCAACACGGCGAGGCACTTCGGTCTGACGGACCGGGGTGCCGTCGCCCCGGGATGCCGGGCGGACCTGGTCGTTTTGTCCTCCCTCGATCCCTTGCGGGTCGTGGCGGTCTACAAGGGGGGAAGGGAGGTGGCCCGGGAAGGGGAGGCCCTCTTTAGGCCCGATCCCGCCCCTCCACCCCCAGGTATGTCTGTGATGAACGTCAGACCCTACGGTGTCGGCGCCTTTGCCGTCCCTGCCCGGCCCGGGCGGGTCCGGGTCATGGAACTGGTGCCGGGCCAGATACTGACGAAGGCGGTCTTTCTCGAACCCCGCCTCAGGGACGGTCTCGTCGTCCCCGACACCGGGCGGGACGTCCTCAAGATCGCCGTCATCGAGAGGCACCGCGGGACGGGGAACATAGCCGTGGGTTTCGTCAGGGGCTTCGGCCTCCGGCGGGGGGCCCTGGCCTCTTCCGTCGCCCACGATTCGCACAATATCGTCTGCGTCGGCGCCGACGACGAGAGCATGCTCACCGCCGCCAAGGAGGTGGAGGCCATGAAGGGAGGGCTGGTCGTCGCCCTCCCGGGACACGTGACGGCCCGCCTCCCCCTCCCCGTCGGCGGCCTCATGTCGGACCTGCCCCTGGAGGAGGTGGCGGCGGGCTGGGAGGAACTCCGCGGGGCCGCCGCCGGTTTGGGTTGCCCCCTCGACGAGCCCTTCATGTGCCTCTCCTTCCTGGCCCTCCCCGTCGTCCCGGAGTTGAAGATCACGGATCGCGGTCTGGTGGACGTGGGGAAGTTCGCCTTCGTTTCCCTTTTCGAGGAAGGGGGGGGGGGCCGGGACGGTCCCGAGGGCCTGAAGGATAAAAAGGTATGGGGATCATTCCATGAAAGGGAGGGGACGAAACCGGAGGGCCTTTACCCTCATCGAAGTCTTATTCGTGGTGATCATCCTCGCCGCCCTGGCCGCCGTCGGTTTTATCGGCATGCGCTATTATCTGACCAAGGCCTACGACATCACGGTCCACCAGGATCTCGTGTCTTTCGCCAAGGCCGAGGAGATCTACCGGGCGGAGAGGGGGAGATACCTAGGTACGGAGGGGGACTACATGGAAGGCGGGGAAGGGGAGAAGGGGACCCTCAGGAGGGAGGACCTCCGCTACGCCCCCTCTGCCGGGGTGAGGATCACCATCGTCTCGGGGGACGGCGCCTCGCCTGCCGGGCCTCCACCCTTCCGGGCGGAGGCGACGCACCCTTCGGCGAGCAAGGTTTTTGTCTACGATTTCTCGACGGGCGAGATGACGAAGAGGGAGAAGGGATCATGAGTCAAGGCCACAAAAGGAGCCTCTTGAATTACCTCATCGACCGGGATCTCCAGGTGAGGGTGATCGTCTACGGTCTGATCTACATGGTCGCCGTGGTGACCGTGGTGGTGGTCATCATGCTGATTCCCGTGGTGCGGGAAATGGACTGGTCCCAGAGCGTGGAGGTGAGACGCCATGCGGCCCTCCTCTTCATCTTCACGGCGAAGCGGGTCGTCCCCGCCGCCGGCGTCATCATCGTCCTGTACCTCCTCCATCTCGTCGTCATCACCCACCGCATCTGCGGCCCCCTCATCAACTTCAGCCACACCTTCCGCCGGGTGGGGGAGGGGGACTTCACGAGGACCGTCCACCTCCGCCAGGGCGACTACCTGAGGAAGGAGAGCGAACGGATCAACGCCATGGTCAACGACCTTTCCCGGATGATCTCGGCCGTCAAGGACCTCCACGGGCGGATAGAAAGGGACGCCGCCGCCCTCGCCGGCCGGGGGGGAATGGGGGAAGAGTCCGCCGCGGACCTGGCAAGGCTGAGGGGAGAGATCGAGGAACTCGGACGGGTCCTCTCCCGTTTCCGGACGTCCCAGGAGGGTCCGGAAAACCAATAAGGCCTTGACAAGAAAAACCCGGTTTTGTCATGGGAACGGACGTCCCGCGGGGAAGGGCCGACGGGCCTCCCCGCCGGTCATGTTATGCGGGAGAAGGAGGGGGAGGAGGTGTCTGAGCTGACAAGAGCGATCATCCTGGCGGCGGCCGTCCTCTGCCTGGCGGCGGGGGGGGCCGGGGCCGAGACCTACGGCCTCAAGGACCTCTTCCAGAGGGCCCTCCAGCAGGCGGAGAGGATCCGCATCGCCGAGGAGAACGTGGCCCTCGCCGCGGCCGGCAAGGACAAGAAGCGCTCCCTCCTCATGCCCCGCCTGACGGCCTACGGAAACTACGCCGACTTCACGGAAAAGAAGTACGCCCCGGACACGAAGGTCGGGGCCTTCACCATCCCCGGCACCCTCATCCAGCCCGACAACGCCGCCGCCTGGGGGGTGCGCCTCGACCAGTCCCTGACCATCGACGGCCGGGAGATCCGGGATTTCCTCCTCGCCAAGGAAAATGTCGACAAGACGAGGACGGATCTCTCCACCCAGAAGGAGGAGTATCTCACGGCCGTGGCCATGGCCTACTACGACACCCTCCGGGCGGGAAAGCTCCTCGACGTTGCCGAGGCCAACCTCCGCCGCCTGGAGGTGTACCGGGACGCCGCCCTGAAGCGTCTCAAGGTGGGCGAGGTGACGAGGACGGTCCTCCTCCGGGCCGACGGGGAGTTGTCGGGCGCCCGTTCGGAGAGGATCAGGGCCAAAAACGCCCTCGAGCTGTCCCGGGCCTACCTGGCCCGTCTCGTCGGCATCGGGGAGGGGTTCGACCTCAGGGAGGAAATGAAGGAGGATCGTCCCGGCGTGCCCCTCGAGACCTACGTGCAGACGGCCATGGCGAACAGGACGGAGGTGGCGAGTCTCGAACTCGAGGTGAAGATGGCCGGGGACGCCGTCCGGGTCGCCCAGGGCGGTTACTGGCCCGTCCTATCCGTGTCGGGCGTTTACGGACGCGCGGATCAGGACCCCTACTCGGGGACCTTGAATCGGGAGAGTGTTTACGCCCAGGCGGCCCTGAACTTCCCCTTCTTCGAGGGGGGCTTGAGGGCCGCGGAGGTGAGGGAGGCCCGGATCAGGGAAAAACAGGCCCGGTTGCGTCTCGAGGACCTGAAGAAGACGGTCCGCATCGAGGTGGAGACGGCCTTCACGGAACTGGAGAACCAGCGGGCCGTCATCAAGGCCCTGGAGGACCAGGTCGCCTTCGCCAGGGACAACTACCGGGACGTCTCGCGGCAGTTCGAGTTCGGACTGGCCAACGGCATCGACGTCATGGACGCCAACACCCTCCTCTTGTCGGCGGAACGGCAGCTGACGGCCGCCTGCTATTCCCGGCAGATTTCGATCATGAGGCTCAAGAGGGCGACGGGGACCCTTCTCAAGGAGGCGGGTCTCTGAGGGGGTCCCGGTCTTTCCTCCCTTGGGCGACCGATCGTGAGGGGATGCTTTGATGGCCAAACAGGTACCGACACGGAGGCAGAAGGACATCTCCCGTCTCCTGCGCCGCAGAAGAAACCTGGGGAAAGACGTCCTGAAGGGGCGACGCGGGCCGCGGCCCCGCAAGACGCGGTGAGATCCCGGCCAAAAGCCTGTCCCGAACGAACAAGGGGCTTGAAAATCCCGGCTTTTAAGTTATCCTGGTCCCGAGGGGTGTCATGCCATGGAAGACGGATCGTCTGACGAAAGGGTGAAGCGGGGCCGTCTGATGGTCAACGGGACCCTGGCGGCGGAGGCGAGTCTGTTGGGGAAGGTCCTGATGACCTCGGCGGACCACATCTACATGTTCGACCCCTCCGGCCGCTACCTCTTCGCCAACGCCGCCGGCGCGGCGGCCTTGGGCTTGAAGCCCGCCGACATGATGGGGCGGCACTGGCGGGAACTGGGATTCCCCCGGGACATCATGGAGACCTTCGCGGACAACCTCCGGCGGGTCATGGAGACCCGCCGACCCCTGACGGCCTATACGGATTTCCCCACCCTGGAAGGGGTGCGCCGTTATGAGTATATCCTCACCCCCGTCGTCTCCCCGTCGGGGGAGGTGGAGGCCGTGGTCTGCGACGCCCGGGACATGACGGCCCTGCCGGGGGAGGGGGTCTCGGAACGGGAGGGGGATGGCGAGGAGGGGATGAGGGCCCTCTCCCTCCAACTGATGGAGATCCAAGAGGCGGAGCGGAGGAAGATCGCCCGGGAGCTCCACGATCAGGTCGGCCAAACCCTCTCCATCATCAAGGTGAACCTCCAGCAATTGAGCCGCTGCCCCGATCTCGAGACGCAGCAGGTCCTCCTCGACCGTACCATCGCCGCCCTCGGTCAGGTCCTGGACCAGATCCGCCGCATCTCCCACGACCTGAGACCGTCCATACTCGACGACCTGGGCCTGGCGGCGGCCCTGAAGGCCCTCATGGACAGCGAGGCCCGCTACCGGGCCGTGGTGGAGGCCCTCGAGGACCCCGTCTGCCGGTGGCTCCCCGATACGACCCTCACGTTCGCCAACCGGACGTACCTC
>Ga0209720_1003603_pt1 | contig 10474 bp, 11 predicted proteins | sample AD_JPNMR3_MetaG_FD_184426 | JGI IMG/M metagenome (GOLD analysis project Ga0209720, IMG submission 184426) | Active sludge microbial communities of municipal wastewater-treating anaerobic digesters from Japan - AD_JPNMR3_MetaG (SPAdes) (version 2) | ecosystem: Engineered > Bioreactor > Anaerobic...
GCACTGGATGAACAATTACCCAAGGAGAATATTTGGTTATCGAACTGCGAATGAAATGGCAAAGATTGTGGTCGCTTAAAACAGGGTTCTGTAAGATTTTGTAAGGCAATTAAACTTGCAATTTAAAAAAATGAAAATGACAAAAATAAATTATTTGACATATAATATTTTAGATGATAGAATATTAGAAAATAAAGTTAATAGTGTTTTGGTTTTTTATGATGTTTGATAGAGGTGCGGTTTTCAATAGTAAGCTTTCTAAAAAGTTTGAGCTTTGATGACGAAAGCCGAAAGGGGAAACTGCCGAAGGTTGTATCTGCTCAAAAAGATACAGTCTGGTTATACGGTTAATAGCTGTATAACTGTCATCAATTGATTTGATGGAGCGCTATCAGTTCATAAAAGCTTTAGTTGTATAAATTACACTAAAATCTTGATGAACTGCTGGTACTCATACCAGCTTTTTTAGTGTTCTTAAGGCCAATGCAGATGACATATCCCGCTATCAAGCAAAAACCCTGTACTTTATAAAATTTATAATATATTATATACTAGGATTATATATTTAGGAGGTTATTTTTATGAAAAAGGTTAATTTAGCAGTAGTCGGGGCTACCGGAATGGTCGGCAGAACATTTATCAAAGTACTGAAAGAAAGAAACTTACCTATCGATAACATATATTTCTTTTCCTCAAGTCGCTCTGCTGGTTCGACTGTAACTTTCAACAACAAGGAATATGTCGTAGAGGAACTTACCGAAACATCCTTTGACAGAGGGATAGATATAGCGCTGTTCTCGGCCGGTGCAAGTGTCAGTGAAAAATTTGCGCCCATAGCAGCTTCAAAAGGTTGTGTGGTTGTGGACAACAGCAGCTGCTGGAGAATGGACGAAAAAGTTCCCCTTGTGGTACCGGAAGTCAATCCCCAGGATATTTCCTGGCATAACGGTATCATTGCCAATCCGAACTGCTCCACCATACAGGCGGTTGTGGCGCTAAAGCCTTTACATGACAAATATAAAATAAAAAGAATTGTTTATTCCACATATCAGGCCGTATCCGGCGCAGGACAGAAAGGATACCAAGACCTTGAAAACGGTATTAAGGGAGAAGCTCCAAAGAAGTTCCCTCATCCGATTGCCGGCAACTGCTTGCCTCATATTGACGTATTTCTTCCAAATGGCTATACAAAGGAAGAAATAAAAATGATAGATGAGACAAGAAAGATATTGGGAGACAACAGCCTTAGAATCACTGCTACAACCGTAAGAGTACCTGTATTCAACGGTCACAGCGAATCAATAAATGTAGAGTTTGAAAAACAGTTTGATCTTGATGAATTGAAAGAAGTTTTGAAAAATGCGCCCGGTGTTATTGTCCAAGACGATGTTGCCAACAATGTTTATCCTATGCCCATTTATGCAACCGGAAAAGACGAAACCTTTGTAGGAAGAATCCGTCGCGATGAAAGTGTTGAGAGCGGTGTAAACCTCTGGGTTGTTGCGGACAATATAAGAAAAGGTGCTGCCACAAATGCCGTTCAGATCGCACAGGAATTGATTAAAATGTGGAATAAATAATTATGCTTTGACCTATTAGGATAAAGAGCACTTTTTTAACATTATTAAATATAATAAATTAGTTATAATAATTTTGTCATGTAAAATTCGCTACTAAAAAAAGTGAAAGGATGTCGATTATGAGAAAACCAATATTTACCGGTGCCGGAGTAGCAATAATAACACCTTTTACAGAAAACGGCGTTAACTTTGACAAGTTGGGGGAACTCATTGACTTCCAAATAAAAGAGGGTATCGATTCGATAATAATCTGCGGTACCACTGGGGAAGCATCGACAATGCCCGATGAAGAGCATAAAGCTGTTATAAAATATGCTGTGGAGAAAGTAAATAAAAGAGTTCCGGTTATAGCGGGAACGGGAAGCAACGACACTCATCATGCAATCAGCCTTAGCAAATATGCCGAAGAAGTAGGTGCAGATGCAATATTAAGTGTAACCCCTTACTACAACAAGACAACCCAAAAGGGACTTTACGAGCATTTTAAGCTGATTGCCGAAAGCATCAAAATTCCCGTGATTTTATACAACGTACCGGGAAGAACAGGCCTTAACATTGATCCGAAGACTGTAAAACAGTTGTCCGAAATAGAAAACATAGTTGCCATCAAGGAGTGCAACATAAACCAGGTTGGTGAAATTATCAGCATTTGCCCTCCTGATTTTACAGTGTACTCCGGAAACGACGATATGGTAGTACCTCTTCTTGCTCTAGGAGGCAAGGGAGTAATTTCGGTAATGGCAAATATTATTCCAAAGAAAACCCATGAACTTGTGGCCTCTTTCCTTGACGGAAATATTGAAGAAAGCAGAAAAATACAGCTGGACCTCTTAAATCTCGTCAAGGCATTGTTCATCGAAGTAAGCCCCATCCCTGTTAAAGCTGCAATGAATCTTATGGGTATGGAAGTCGGAAAGTGCCGTTTGCCTCTTACCGATATGAGTGAAAAGAACTTGGATATTTTAAAACAGACTCTCAAGGATTACGGCTTGATTTAAAGCTGCGCCGTACATATTACGGCGTTTGCCTTTGATTTAATTTTTTATATGTACTAATGCAAAAAGGATGTGCTATTCAAATGATAAACATATTATTAAGCGGATGTAACGGAAAGATGGGGCAAGTAATCAGCAAGCTTGCATCTGAAAAGGAAAATTTGAAAATTGCCGCGGGGTTGGATATAAATACATCAATACAGAATCCTTACCCTGTCTATACCGATATAAATAAATGCGATGCTAAAATTGATGTAATTATCGATTTTTCCCATCCTTCTGTTTTGCAAGGTCTGCTTGAATTTGCGGTTGCAAGAAAAATACCGGCGGTTATAGCAACAACCGGTCTTAGCAACTCCCAGATAAAAATGCTCCAGGAAGCATCAAAGAGCATACCCATATTTTTCTCGGCCAATATGTCGATAGGAGTAAATCTCGTGCTGGATTTGGTTAAAAAAGCCGCAAAAGTACTTGAAAACAATTTTGACATAGAAATAATCGAAAAGCATCACAACCAGAAAATCGACGCTCCCAGCGGAACTGCACTGGTCATAGCCGATGCTATAAACTCCGTTTTAGCCGAAGAACATGAGTATATTTATGACAGACATTCCAGAAGAAAAAAGAGAAACAAAAAAGAAATAGGCATACATGCGGTAAGAGGCGGTACTATCGTTGGCGAGCATTCCGTAATCTTTGCCGGCAATGATGAAATAATTGAGATAAAACACACTGCCACATCAAAATACATATTTGCCGAAGGTTCATTAAACGCAGCAGTGTTTTTACATGATAAAAAGCCGGGTATGTACAATATGGATGACCTTATCAAAAATAAATAAAATTCTGCCAGGAGGTGTTTGCATGTCCAAAAAGGTAGATGCAAATATTGATATGTCTTATGACACGGCCCTTGTGACGATTCGCAATGTCCCAAATGACATAAGACTTGTTCGTGATATTTTTACTTCCATAGCAGATGAAAATATCAATGTACAGATGATAACTAAAACTCCTCCACACAAAGGACATGTAAACATATTTTTTTGTCTTCCGTCAGAAAATCTTTTTAGAGCATTGGTCGCCATAAACAGGTACAAAAGCCGCGCCAAAGACCTTTTGATTGAAGTGGATGCCTACAGCACAAAAGTATCGGTATCCTCCGAAGAAAAGAAAAATTCTTCGGGCTTTGCGGCAGATCTTTTCAGTGCCCTTGCCGATGAAGGAATCGATATAAAGCTGGCTACCTCTTCCGAATCGGAAGTCGCATGTCTGATTTCCGAATGTGACTCTTATAAGGTTGCATCACTGATAAAATGACATAAAATCATAGATTTTCTACGTGCGGGGATTTGTTCCCCGCTTTAAATTTCGATAACAAGCTATTTAAAAACGAATTAATATTCTATCCCTTTTCTTGCTCCGATTCCTTTCTCAAAGGGATGCTTTTTGCACACATTGCAAGACACATAATCGGCAAGCTCAAGTATTTTGTCCGGGGCATTCCTTCCGGTCAAAATTATTTCAACACCAGAAGGCTTGTTTTTTAAAACATCTGCCACATCGTCGACATCAATGAGCCCATTATCCATGACCGCCATTATTTCATCCAGTATCAATATATCGCACTCATTGTATTGAAGTACGGACTTTACAAAGTCAAACGCCGCTTTGACATCATTTTTCAGCTCTGCGATTTCCTCTTCATTCATATTAAATATAAATCCGTGTTTTTTTTCGAAGCGAAATACTTTAAAGCCGGGCTCCAGCTTCTCAAGAACCTTTAGCTCCCCCGTATCCTGACTTTTCAAAAATTGCACCATATATACGGTATAACCTCTGCCAAGAGCCCTTATGCCCTGTCCGACTGCTGCCGTGGTCTTGCCTTTTCCGTCTCCTGTATAAACCTGAATCAAACCCTTTTCCATCTGCTTTCACCCACTCTTTACTTTCTAACACTTCGTATATTCTAACAATAGTATCCTATTATTTCAATCACAAATTCAAAAAACAAGGTTTTATCAAAGGAGCTTACGCTGCTTGTAAAGGCAAATGCACCATGCTATAATAAAATAAGGTAATAAAATCAAATTATGAGAGGTGGTGTAAATAAAAATGAAAATGAGAACTTTTTGTATTGTAATTGCCATTTTACTGTCATTATTTAACTCTGCATTTATCCAAGTTGCAAATGCATCGGAAATAAAAAGCACAAGCAATATTCAATTTAATGAAATAACCCAAATGGCTCTTGAAGATATTCATCATATTGAAATTAGGAACGGTACTACCGGAGAATTTGTTATAGTAAAGTCTTCCAAATTGCTCGAGGATATTTATACAGCTTTCAGCAATGCAACATACAAAATAAAGACTGATGAAAGAAAAAGCGGCGGATGGAGTTATGCCGTATCCTTTTTCGCTTCAGGTATGAACACTCCACTTGCAAAATATGCCTTCCCTTCCGGAATATCGGTAAATAACGTTATATATATTTTGGATGAGGCAGAAGATATACATAATTTGATAAAAAATATATATGATTTGAGCAATATAAAAGTTACATATGCAGAAAAGTATTTTGATTTTTCACAAGTGCCGCCTTATTTAGATAACAACAGCAGAGTTATGGTTCCCCTGAGGAGTTTTTGCGAAACCATAAACGCCAGCGTTCAGTGGCTGGATAAAACAAAGGAAATTGTAATTGTAAAAGACGGTATTACAATAAATTTTGCAATAAATAGCGATACTTATTACGTTGATAAAAGCATGAGAAAAATGGATACCACTCCTGTTATAATCAACGACAGAACATATATACCGGTTAGATACATAGCCGAAGCATTTAATATGAAAGTAAGCTTGGACGGAAAAACACGGACAGTTTCTTTATATTGACCAAAAAATTAAAAATTTTATTTAAAAAAACTATTGACATATAGGTAGAATGCTAGTATAATTTATTATGCTGAAACGAGATAACGCGCGGTCGTGGTGGAATTGGCAGACACGTACGTTTGAGGGGCGTATGCGAAAGCATGTGGGTTCAAGTCCCACCGTCCGCACCATTAATGAAGAAGAGGAAAAATGTTCCTCTTCTTTTCATTTTGTAAAGCTTTTATTCTCCCTTTTTGATTTTATACACTTTAGCTTCAACTTCAATAAAATGAACCTGTCATTTGAAATCCCCATTTTTACCCGGTAAATTAACATATAAAATGGTTTTCTCTAACAAGCACCCCTTTACCTCCAATTGAATAGAATATAGTATCTTGATATTCGCGGAGGTGAATAAAATGTCAGGAATCTTTAAAAAGAATTTCTTCAATGACAACAGCGAAATCTTATTCTTCATAATTCTTTTCTTGTTGCTGTTCTTCAACGGAAAAGATTATGACAAATATGGCTGCTAACAATTAAAGTCAAATCCGGCAGTCAAAAGGGTTGGCAGATTCAATAAATGCCCTCTAACTTCAATGCATAACACTCGGAAACATATGTACTATAAATAAATGCACTAATACTTATTTTATGAAATTGTATCCACAGAGGCATTTATGAAGGTATGTATGTTTCCGATTTATATTATTAATAATACTTCATTTCATATATAAGCATAATCAAGAAATCTTTGCAGGCTGTATCTTTTTCCCCTCAATACACGTTTTTAACGAAAGCATTTTAGTTCCCACGCTTTCAAATTCAATTACAATTAAATCTTTAGCTTCATCAAGCCTTATCACCAATCCTTGTCCAAATACCACATGTTCCAATACTGCCCCTTCGCAAATCTCATTGGGTAAAGCTCTACTTTGAGCTTGTCTTTGGGCTATATTAAAACGATTAACAAATCTAGATACTGAAACCTGCTTGTTATTTGCCTTTGAAAAAGTTATAAGTTCAAGGTATTTTCTTGCTCTGGTCACACCCACATAGAAAAGCCGGACTTCTTCCTCCATTAATGCGCAATTTCCTTCCTTTAAATCGCTTATGCTCTTTGATGACGGAAATTGCCCGTCCACCAGGTCAATCATATATACCCTGTCAAACTCGAGACCTTTACTGGAATGTATAGTCGTCAAAACCACTGCATTTTTATTTCTGTTTTTGCTTGAATTTTCCACCGCGGATTTTAGTACCGATAGTCTTTCAAAAAACTCATCGAAGGTATCAACCCTTGAAGCTATTGACTTGAGACTGTCAATAATATAATTAAGGCTTTCAACGGAATATCCCAATTCCTTTGCCGCCCTGCGAACATACTTTTCATATTCGCATTCCTTCTCTATAAACTCTATCGCCTTCAAAGGTTTAAAATAATCAATGGTTTCAATCTGACCGGCCAAATACTTTATTGCTTCATAAGTCTCTTTAGACAAACCAGGGTAATATAGCAAAGTTTCAATGGCTCCTTTACCCTTCCCCATGTTCTCTACAACATACTCAAACATTTCACGTTTTATAAACGCATTGGTTTTGTAGTAAATTTGTCCGAAAGCTTCAATATCACGGGGATTTAGTGCAAGCCGGATAAAAGCAAGGATGTCATTTACAACCCAATGCTTGAAAAAATGAAGATTGGTATCTCTAATATAAAAAGGTATGTTATTGTATTCCAGAAAATCCACCAGCGGAATGGCAGAAATATTATTCCTGTAAAGTATGGCACATTCCGATAAATTCCTCTTATTTTTCAAAACCGAAGTGAGATATGCATACTGTTCGTTACGGCTCTCTACATGCTTGAATACTACAGCCTCGCCTTCATCATTCTCGGTATACATATTCTTTTGATAACGCCCTTTGTTCTGCTTTATAAAAATATTTGCCGGAATCACAATACTCTTGGTGGAGCGATAGTTTTTTTCCATCAATAGAATTTTAGCACCGGGATAGGTCTTCCCAAAATCTAAAAGTGCTTGGGGAAAAGCGGCCCTAAACCCATAGATGCTCTGGTCTTCATCCCCCACCATGAAAATATTGTTTCTCGGATAGGCAACAAGCTTTATAATCTCATGCTGTACCAAAGATGTGTCTTGGGACTCGTCAACATTAATATAATGGTAGCTTTCTCTAAGCATATTAATAATCTCTGAATTTCTTTTAAGAAGCTGATAAGTGCCGGTAAGCATGTCGTCATAATCTATACAGCCTTCATTTTTCTTACGCTTTTCATATGCATTATAAATATCAACGAAATTTTTGATTCCGACATCCAATTCCCTTATATCATCCTCAGTGTACAGCATATTTTTGACAAAGCTGATGGAGTTGGACAAGTCCTCAAGCCTGTCATCGCTTATATATTCATTGTTGATATCCATATAAATCTTCTTTAGTATTTGATTTTTATTAACCGGGCTTTCATTGCCTTCTATAATTTGGGGCATTGGCTTGTTTTTGCTTTCGGTATAGAAGCGTACAACCCTATAGCAAAAGCTGTGAATTGTTGAAAATGTCATGCTGGATGCCAATTCTTTGCCGAAAATATCGCAAAACCGGTTTTTCATATCTTGGGCCGACGCTTTGCTGAATGTCAGCGTCAGTATTTTGCCGGGGTCAATTTTATGATTTAGAACCATATTGGCACACCTGGACACAATTACAGTGGTTTTTCCCCCTCCCGGCACAGAAAGCAGCAGAGAAGGCCCGTGAACCCGCAAAACAGCCTCTTTTTGTTGAGGATTAAGATTTATATTATATTTGTCAGCCAAAAGCCTGAAAAAGTCTTCATGGTTCATAAACTCACTCTTCACTTTCTCCCGATTTCAATTACTTATTTTAGCATGGGTTAAAAAATAAATAAAGAAGGCAAAAATTGTGTTATACTGAAAATAGAAAAATCTCTCACAAGTTTTATATTTGTAAATACTGATTGCACAGAGGAGATGGGCTCATGAAGTTTATTGATCTTAGCCATAAAATAATAGACTGTCTTCCGGCATATCCCGGGGATGAAGAAACAAGGCTTGTTAATACACGAAAACTTAAAGAGAACAGCTACACCAATCACAGGCTACATATAGATATGCACTCCGGCACCCATATTGACTCTCCCATGCACCTTATCGATTCAAAGGAATATATTTGCGACTACCCTTTAGAATCTTTTATCGGCGAGGGATGTATAATCGACGTGAGAAATGAGCCGGTAATCAAACTAAAAAAAGAGTTCAAAGATATAATAACTAATGGCTGTATCCTTCTGCTCTATACCGGGCTTTGCCGTAAATTCGGCACGGAGGAGTATTTCAATTGTCACCCTGTTGTTGATATGGAATTTGCAGAATTTATGGTGGAAAGAAAAATCAAAATCCTCGGAATGGATACTCCTTCTCCCGACAAACCGCCTTTTTCGGTTCACAGACTGCTTCTTAAAAACAAAATTTTCATCCTTGAGAATCTCACAAACCTCGAAAAGCTTCTTGATGCTGAAAAATTTGAAGTTATAGCCCTTCCTCTTAATATAAAGGCGGACAGTTCAATCCTAAGGGTTGTGGCAAGAATGATATAGCTTTGTAAAAAAAGCCCCTTATCCCGGATTATTGTTTTTACCCGGAAGCAGGAGCTTTTTTACTTCTATTACCGGCTCTTTTTATTCTTATTCTTTTTCTTCTCATTATCAAAGTCTTTTTTTCTCTCTGTTAAATCTTTTTTCAACTGTTTATACTTTTCTTTACCTTCGCTGTTCTCACTAAAGTTTTCTATTCCCCTGGTAATACTTTAAATGAGGAAATGTCTCATCATAGAGTGTCAAATAAAAGACCGATTCTTGTTCCGTCTGCAATTTGTCTTCCACATGAGGAATTACCATTTCAGGAATAAAGAAATTAACTACTTTACGCTCTTTTCCTGTGCTATTAACTATCGTATCAGTAACTTCAAGTTTATATACCATACACGGAGCTTCACCAATTGTAAAAGCAACTCCCTTTATACCTTTTAATTTACCCTTTACAATCAAGCTTCCTTCTCCAAAAAGATGTTCAGAAGTTAATTCGCCTTCTTATAAGAAACGTAAAACGACATCACTCTTACCATATTCTTTTTCATATTCCTCAAGACTTAACAGCACGTCTCCTTCTTTTTCCTCTTCATTATTTTTTATAAAGGAAGCCCCAAAAACTATGCAACCTATTGAAACAATCACAATAAGCAGTATACCAATTTTTAACTTTCTTTTCATATTCTTTTCCTTCTTTCGAATAAAACTTTAATTCCACAAAGCATTTTTTCCAGCAATATCATCTGCTTCAATGCTCCTTAATTGATATGATTCTATATAATATACCCCATTTACAACCTTTGATGTTGGACTAGCGTAACCATACATTGTTTGAACTTCCTTAGTAAAATCCAGAACAAAATTATCAGCTAAACCTGTCAAATGACCAAATTCATGCGTTAGAATCCCCTGATAATCAAAAGCATCAGACGAACGACCCAAAAAATACCATTTTTCTTACTATTAAGTATAATATCAGCACTCAAAGTATGATTTGTTGAAATTCCAGTAACTGCAATTACACTTTCTGGCACACCAAATATTTTTACTACATCACCATAGGCAACAACAGAATATAATGCTCCCCATCGTCAAGACAATTTTTTTAGCTTTTCTAAGTTAGATCCTCCCTTCCTTAAATTTAAAGATTTTATATTATTTTACAAAGGTTAGTATGTTAATTAAAAACGCAAGTAATATAATGCCCCCCATTGTCAAGACAATTTTTCAGCTTTTCTAAGTTAGATTCTCCTTTCTTTAAATTTCTATATTTTACATTTATTTACTATGTCTGAGGATGTCAAGGGCGAGCGTAAGCGAGTTCATCTTGACCCTTGACATCCAATACACATACATCATTTTTCTTTCCGGTCTGTCATGACAGACCGGCTGCC
>Ga0209720_1003609_pt1 | contig 10464 bp, 9 predicted proteins | sample AD_JPNMR3_MetaG_FD_184426 | JGI IMG/M metagenome (GOLD analysis project Ga0209720, IMG submission 184426) | Active sludge microbial communities of municipal wastewater-treating anaerobic digesters from Japan - AD_JPNMR3_MetaG (SPAdes) (version 2) | ecosystem: Engineered > Bioreactor > Anaerobic >...
CCGGCCCTGGTACACGATCAGCGGGAAAGTGGGCGGGGTCACGATGTTCACCGAGGTGATCACCGAGCGCAAGCACGTGGAAGATGCGATCCGCGCCAGCGAGACCCGCTTCCGTATCCTGAGTACCTCCGCCCCCATCGGGATCTTTGAGCTGGACGCCGAAGGTCGGTGCCAGTACGTAAACACGCGCTGGGAGGCGATCACCGGGAGAACGTCGGAGGAAGGCCTCGGCTATGGCTGGCATCAGACAATTCACCCGGAAGATCGGGAGTGGGTGCTTCAGGAGGCCAGGGAGAGGATACGCGCCGGCTTTCCCGGCGAGCGCGAGTTTAGGATCCTGCGCCCCGATGGGAGCGTGCGCTGGGTGCGCGTGCATGTGGCGCCGATGGTCGACCCCCAGGCTGGGCGACCCTCTGGCTTTGTTGGCACGCTAGATGATATTACCGCGGAAAAGGAAGCGGAAGAGAAGCTGCAGGCGAGCGAGCAGCGTTTCATGGCGCTGGTGAACTCCAACATCGTCGGGATCGTGCTCGGCGACATGAGCGGGCGGATCTATAAGGCGAACGATGCCTTCCTGAAGATGGCCGGTTATACCCGCGCAGATCTGGCTGCGGGCAAGGTGCGTTGGAGCCTCTTGACCTCGCCGGAGAGCGCCCCCGAGGACCAGCGGGCACTCGCCGAGTTGCAGGAGAAGGGCACGGCTGGACCCTGGGAAAAGGAGTACACTCGCAAGGATGGGAGCCGCGTGCCGGTGCTCATCGGACTGGCAAGGCTGGGGGCGACTGGCTCGCAGACGATCGGTTTCGTGCTCGACCTGAGCGAGCGAAAGCGCGCGGAAGGGGCGCTGCGCCTCATCGCCCAGGCGAGCCGCGTGTTGGCTTCGTCGCCTGATTTTCCGGATGCCGTCAACCGAATCGCTCACCTCCTGGTGCCCACGCTGGGTGATTGGTGCGTCATCCACGTGCTCGATGAGGAGGGCAACGTGCAGCGCGCGGCCGTTGCCGCGGCAGACCCGGCGCAGGCGAGCCTTGCTCGTCAATGGATGGAGGCGCCTCCGCCCGCGCCGGAGGCGATCCAGCCACTCTTGCAGGCCTTGCGCACCGGCAAGACCCAGCTACTGAAGGGCGTTTCGGACGAGTTGTGGCCAGCGATGATCAATAGCGAGGCGCGCGTGGCCGTCATGCGCCAGGTGGGGGCGACCTCGATGTTGGTCGTGCCCTTCATCGTGCGCGGACACCTCACGGGATGGGCGAGTTTTCTGACAACCCGGCCGGGACGAACGTATCAGCCTCCGGATATCACCCTGGCCGAGGAAGTGGCCCACCATGTGGCGCAAGCACTGGATAACGCGCGTCTTTACCAGGAGGCGCGCGAGGCCAATGCCGCCAAAGACCAGTTTCTCGCCGTCCTCTCGCATGAATTGCGCAACCCACTCTCGCCTATCCTGACGGGCGTGGAGGTACTCCGGCGCAGCATCCCCCTGGATCCGCGCACCGAGCGCGTTCTGACCCTGATCGAGCGGAATGCCGAGCTGCAAGCCCGCCTGATTACCGATCTGCTCGATTTCTCGCGAATCCGGCGCGGAGCCATCGGCATCGAGCGCTCACCTGTTCCTCTCGATGCCGCGGTGAACGCCGCGGTCGAATCGACGCAGGGCGAGGCGAAGGCGGCGGGGTTGGCGGTGAAGCTAGAGATCCAACCGGGGGTATGGGTCCTGGGTGACCTGGATCGCCTGCAGCAGATCGTGGTGAACCTCCTCACCAATGCGATCAAATTCACACCGCCCGGGGGCGAGGTGCGCGTGCGCGTCGAGCGCGGGGAGCATGTGGGCCGGGTGATCGTCGAGGACACGGGAGTGGGCATCGACGCAGCGCTGATGCCCCGGCTCTTTGAGATGTTCCAGCAGGGGGAGATCGAGGGGCAGCGCGCCCGTGGCCTGGGGATCGGCCTGGCCCTCGTCAAGCACCTCACAGAGCTGCATGGCGGGCGAGTGTGGGCCGAGAGCGAAGGGGTAGGGAAAGGGAGCCGTTTCACGGTTGAGCTGCCCCTGGCTCCTGCCGCGGCCAGGGAACCAGCCGAGAAAGAGGCGCGGGAGCCGATGGCGGTCAGGATTCTCCTGGTGGAAGACAACGCCGATGCCCGTGAGCTCCTGCAGGCGGGCCTGGAGTTGCTGGGCTACACGGTTGAGGCGGTGGGTAGCGGCGAAGAGGCGCTCGCGTTGCTCTCGGAGATGCGCCCGGATGTCATTGTGGCGGATATCGGCCTGCCCGGCGTGGATGGCTACGAGTTTCTACGGCAGGCTCGCCGCATCCCGGGCCTGGCGAATGTGCCTGCCTTTGCCGCCACCGGCTATGGGCGGCCCGAGGACGTGGCGCGGGCGCATGAAGCTGGCTTCACGGATCACTTCGTGAAACCGGTCGATATCGCCGACCTGGACGCGCGCATCCGCAGCTATCTGGAGACGAAGCGGCACGGATAGGAATCCTCGGCGGCTAGGCGGATTGCGCGATGCGCGTGGAATGGGCCACTCCACGGCGCGCCCGTTTCTGCTCCTTCACCCACTGCCCCCTCTTTGCTGGCGGATTCGGCGCCGTCTCGCCTCGCGGAGTCGGCGCGCCCGTGGTTCCCGGCAGGAGCGCAGGCGCTGCCGCCGAAACGAGAGGCGATGCGGAGAGGGCCAACACGGCGGGCACGCCCATAGCGAACTGGGCTGCCACCGGGGGCCCTGCAACCTGACGCGATGGGCCGGCCTGCCACCTTGCCCGGCGATTCCTCACCCGGCCACCCGGCCGCGTCTGCCTGTAGTCGCGCGGGCGACCGTGCTCTCCCCCCGGGAGAGTGGGCAGGGTTGGAAGAGGAGTGTCGGTCTGCTCCTCGTGCTTCGTGATGTAGCGCGCCGGCGGATACGCGAACCACGTGGCACGAGGGATCTGCTTGCTTCATAGAAAGAAGCGCGAGAGATGAAACTCACCTTTCTTGGCACCTCGGCTGGAGAACAGTACCCCGGCTTCTGGTGTCGCTGCGAGTATTGTGACAAGGCGCGCCAATTGGGGGGTCGCAACCTCCGCAAGAACTCGTGCGCCTGGCTCGATCCCGATACCCTGATCGACTTCCCGCCCGAGATCTTCATGCAGGCGGAGCGCTTCGGCATTCCGGTGGTGGATGCGCGCACGATTCTGATCACGCATTCGCATCAGGATCACTTCTACCCGAACCTCTTTCACTGGCGCGCGATGCGCCCCGACATACCGCTTCCCCCGCCACACACGATCGGGGGACCGCGCTTCTCGCCAGTCGTGCCCCTGCGCGTGTACGGCAATCAGCAGGTGTGCGACGCGGTGCTCGCCCGGGTGGGTGACCGCCTGGAGCTGTGCGCGATGGAGGTGCACCAGGTGGAACCCTTCCGCGAGATAGAGGAAGGCGCGATGCGCTTCGTGGCCGTTCCCGGGAATCACGCGGACGGCGACGGACACGCGCTCACCTACATCATCCAGCGCGAGGGGAAGACGTTTCTTTATGCCCTCGACACGGGCTGGTTCCTTCCGGAGAGCTACGCCGAGATCGCCCGGCACCGATACGACCTGGTTGTCATCGAGGGGACCTTTGGGTTTGGGGTGGACTCCGAGCAACACATGAACTTCCGAAAGCTGGAAGAGGTCCGGCGCCTCTTCGAGAAGGATGGCCTGCTCAAGCCAGGTGCGCCGTTTGTGGCGTCGCATATCTGCCCGCACTTCACCCCGGTGCATGATGAGGCCGCGCCTCTGGTTGCCGAGAAGGGGATCACCCTCGCCTATGATGGCATGACGGTGGAGTTCTGAGGGGCCGGCTGCCAGCAGCACCGAGCGGCCGGCTGGCATCCAGAGCGCATGGTGACCCGACTGGGGGGCGCGCGATAGGACTAGCCGCTTTGTCCGGAGGGCAACTCATGCTGCCGCAGAGTATCGATGACTGGAAGCTGAAGGATTTCCTGCCGGAGTCGGAGCTGGTCCTGCCGGAACACCAGGTCGACCGCCCCCGGTTCCCGGCGATCGATGCGCACAACCACCTTGGGAGGGATCGTGCGCCAGGGGGCCGAGGCTGTCTCCCGACTGTTGGATCTGATGGACAGCCTCGGCCTGCGGGCGATGGTCAATCTGGATGCGGGTTACGGCAGCGCGGTCTCCCTGGAAGAGTGCTTGCGCCTCCTGAAAGAGCCCTACCCGGAGCGCTTCATCCTGTTCCATACCCTCAACTGGAAGCGGCTTGAGGAGGGCGAGGGCTTCGGGGAGCGGATGGCGGCCGACTTGCGTGAGGCCGTCGCGCGCGGGGCCCAGGGCGTGAAGATCCACAAGAGCCTCGGCCTGCGGATTCGGGATCCCCAGGGAAGGCTGCTCATGCCGGATGATGAGCGCCTTGCGCCTATCTTCGCAGCCGCGGGTGAGTTGGGCATTCCTGTGCTCTACCACGTTGCGGATCCACGCGCCTTCTTCCGGCCGCTGGATGGCCGCAACGAACGCTTGGAGCAGCTGGCGTGACACCCCGACTGGCACTTCTACGGGGGCGATTTCCCCCAGTTCGAGGTGCTGATGGAAGCCCAGGCGCGCCTGGTGCGCCGACATCCGAACACCACCTTCATCTCGGCGCATCTCTGCTCCTATGTGGAGAACCTGAGATGGGTGAGCGACCTTCTGGATGCCTGCCCCAACTTGAACGTGGACCTCTCCGCGCGTTACGAGGAGCTGGGCCGGCAGCCCTACACCGCGCGGCGCTTCTTCCTCCGGCACGCGGATCGCATCCTGTTCGGCGCCGATTTCGAGCCAGAAGCGTGGCATTACCGCGTGCTCTTTCGCTTTCTCGAAACCGATGACGAGTACTTCCCATACGCTATCGGACCGCGCCCCCAGAAGGGCCGATGGCGCATCTACGGCATTTTCCTGCCCGATGATGTCCTGCGCAAGGTGTACGCGGAGAACGCCGCCCGGCTCATCCCGGGCGTGAGATAGAATGTGCAAGGCGCACCGGCGTGGCAACGGCGGAATGCCGCGCGCGGAGAGGGAGAGAGGCCGGGCCGCCGGTGCCGGCGACCGGACGCCCTGTGAGCTGGCTGGTGGCTGCCGCGAACGAAAGCAAGAGCCGGTGGAGCGTCGCCTGCTGCATTCGAGCGCAACGCAAGTGGGTATAATGGGGGTATGCGGGATCGCCCGTGGTCTGCGGGCAATCGCATGCGGAAAGCGCAGTCCGCATCGGGGCCGGCTTTCCATCCGCGTCAAGAGTGATGGGCCGTGAAAGGAGCCGCAAGTGGCAAGACGGCTGTTCGTGGGTGGTCTTTCCTTTGATACGAGCGCGGCGGAGCTTCGGAAGGCGTTTGAGGCAGTGGGGCCGGTCGTCGCGGCGGATGTGGTGATGGACCGGGAAACGGGGCGGAGCCGGGGATTTGGCTTCGTGGAGATGGCAAACGACGAGGATGCGGCAACCGCTGTCGCTCAGCTCAATGGGACCACTTTGGGTGGGCGCACGCTGACGGTGAACGAGGCGTCGGCGCGATCCGAGCGCGGAGGCGGAGGTCGGAGCGGCGCCGGCCGTGGAGGGGGGCCTGGCCGCGGGCGTGGCGAGCGTGAACAACGCAGTCGCAGTGTCGAGGGGGGCCGCGCCGGGCGCATTCCCGGTGCCGGCGGCTACGGCGGCAAGAACTCCTGGTAGGCCGGCACTCCCGGCTACCGCATGAAGGCCTGGCGTGCCAGCAGGGATCTCCCTCCCGCGTGCCTCTCCATGCGGCTTGGGTCAGGGAACGCGCGTTCCCCAGGAGCGCCGCGCGGAGGCGTCGTTGCATGCACGGCCCTTCGGGCCTGGAGCCTGTCCGGTTGTTGCTCGCGACCTGCCAGCGACCCGGATCAGGTGATGACGGATGGCCTGTTAGTCACCCGCTTCTCCTAGGCAGAGGTGACCTTGAGTCCGATGATCCCCGCTGCAATCAGCGCGAGGCACACGAGCCGGATCGCGTGGCGGGGCTCGCCCAACACGAGGATGCCGAAGATCACGGTGCCAATGGCCCCAATCCCCGTCCACACGGCGTAAGCCGTGCCGACCGGCAGATCTCGCACGGCAAGCCCGAGGAGAAAGACGCTTGCCGCCATGAAGGCAAGCGTGACCAGAGAGGGCCAGAACTTAGTGAAGCCAGCCGTCGATTTCAGGCCAACGGCCCAAGCGACCTCGAACAGCCCCGCTAGAAAAAGAATCACCCACGCCATGCACCGATCCTCCGGTGTGAAGGGGGCGTCCCCTTCGCGATAGCAGCGCACGCTGGGTCGTCCCAACGGGGCCAAAAGGCCGGCTGGTTGGCGACACTGAAATCAGTGTCGCACCGTCTCATCAGCACTCTCAGTCTCAGGGCCATTTCGAGCAGGGTCAGAGTGTGAAGCCACGCTGCCAAACGATCAAGGCACTTCAGCGAGGAGCGGGCCCCGCCTATTCGCCGATGATCTTCACCAGCACGCGCTTGCGCCGGCCCCCATCAAACTCGCCGTAGAAGATCTGCTCCCAGGGGCCAAAATCGAGCTTGCCGTTGGTGATGGCGACAACCACCTCCCGGCCCATCACCTGGCGCTTCAGGTGAGCGTCGCCGTTGTCCTCGCCCGTGCGGTTGTGCCAGTACCGGCTGATAGGCTCGTGAGGGGCCAGGTTCTCCAGCCACTCCTCGTAATCGTGGTGCAGGCCCCGCTCGTCGTCGTTAATGAAGACAGAGGCGGTGATGTGCATGGCGTTACAAAGCAGCAGGCCCTCGCGGATGCCACTCTTGCGCAGGCACTCCTCCACCTGGGGCGTGATGTTGATGAATGCCCGCCGCTGCGGGACGTTGAACCACAGTTCCTCACGGTAGCTCTTCATGCCTGTATGATACCATGAACCTACCCGATACGCAACGGCCTGCCCGTGCCCTACGCGCCGCGGAGCCGAAAGGGCGCTGCTGCCCCATTCGCCCGCGATCCTCTCCTCTAGCGCCCTCCCGGCTGCCTGCTAAGCGACCAAACAGTTAGCGTCCAACTCTTGTGGTGCCGTCATCCCGCAGGAGGCTGCCGCTGCCTCGGCGAACGGGAGAATATCGGTAATGCAGGCAGCGAAGACCAAAGCCAGCATCGACGTAGGCGGCATGGTTGCCGGGGGGCGCGGATCGCACGAAAGGCGAGCGCGCCGGCCATGAGCGCGACGAGTGGCGGCGTTGGCGCATTCGAGCTTCCCCAGCGGGTACTCCTCAGAGCGGATGAGCAGGGTCGCTTCGTCGCTCTCGGCAACCGGGTGAACCTGACAAGACTGCTCGAGATGGAGTGCCAGCGTGCCTCACGCGAGGATGCTCCCGGATGAGCGGGGAGACACGATCGGTTTCCTTCCGGGCCTCTTGGCTTCCGCGAGCCAGAGCCTTCCGCGCGTCGGTCCAGCCGGTCTTCGCCGGGCGAGGGAGGGTTCGGGCGTTCGAGTAGAGATACGGGAGTAGCCCTGGGCGGCCCTCTGCGGAGGGGCCAGGGGGAGGAGTCAGACCCGTGGCCGCCAGAGGAATCGCCTGGAGAGATCGCATACCAAGTGGAAGCATCGCTGTGGTGTTAGGAAGGCCGACTGTATAACCGATGAAGGTGCTTGTCGTTGATGATGAGCCAGCAATCACGGATCCGATTCAGGCTGCGCTGCAGATGGAAGGCTATCAGGTGGGTGTGCGCACCACCGCGGCGGCCTGTCTGGCTGCGGTGCGCACCTGGCGTCCGGATCTGATACTGCTCGACATCATGCTTCCTGGGGGGATGACCGGTTTGGATGCCTTGCGCATCATACGCCAGGAGACGGACCTGCCGGTCATCTTGATTACCGGGCGCAGCGAGGACGCCTACAAAGTATTAGGCCTTGAATACGCAGATGACTATCTGGTGAAGCCTTTCACGATGCCCGAGATGCTCAGCCGGATCCGGGCGGTGATGCGCCGGGTTCACCCGCGGCCGGCTCGAGAGGCCACCATTGAAGCGGGCGATCTCCGCATTGACCTCGATGCCCGTCTGGTCACCCTGGCTGGGAGGGTGATCTCGCTCACTCCGAAAGAGTTTGATATCCTGCTCACGCTGGCCTCACGCCCTAACCGCGTTTTCACCCACGAGGAGCTTGCCGAGCGGGCCTGGGGACCCAACGAATACGTCAGCCCACGCACTCTCGCTGTCCATGTCGGCGCAGTACGCCGGAAGCTGGGCGGGGGAGCCGGGCGCCCGTCTCCCATCCTGACTGTGCGCGGTGTGGGTTTTCGTTTCGTGGCCTAACGCATTCAGCGGGGCCTTCTGCATGCACGCGCGCGTTCCTGGGGGTGGGCTGGCGACGTGGCAACATTCTTTACGATTCCTTTGCATTCCCTTCGGCATGCCTGAATCTTCGTGTGCTATACTCTGCACCGACGGGAGGGGGTCAGCTCCCAATAACCCACTGCGCATATGGCGACTGGCAGGCCTGTGACGCTGATGGCGCTTATCATGGCACCTCTTCATCTTTTTCCCTTGCTGCAGGGATCATCGCAGCTATCGGACCTCCGGGCCGCACTCAAGGCCGCGGAGGAGATGATCCAGACGCTCGACGTGATCGTTTGGGTGGCGGATATCAGAACATTGCAGGTCTACTGCCTCAGCTACGGCGCTGAGCGCATCCTTGGTTATCCCTCCAATCCCCAATCGATGGATCAGGACTTCCTGCGCCACCATATCCATCCCGACGACCGCGAGCGGGTTCTGCAGGAGATCCAGGCGTGCGCTGCTGCTAGTCGCCCGGCCCGGCTGGAGTACCGCGGCGTCACCATGGATGGGCAGGTGGTGCGCCTGCGCAACCACCTGCACGTGCTTGCCGATCCCGCGGGCCATTCACGGCGGCTTGTGGGCAGCATCATCGATCTCACGGGTTCGGAGAAGCCGGAATCCACTCCACCCGGTGAGGGGCTCCTTCACGAGGTGCTGCTGCGTTGCATCATGGCGCCGGCGGCGGTGCTCGATGGCAACCTGATGGTGACCCATGTCAATAAGGCGTTTGCACACCGCTGGGGGTGCAGTGCCCCGGATCTGCTGGGGCGGAGCAGCGCTCAGGTTTTCTCGCCCAAGATCTGCGCGGCCCTGGCGCGTGTCCGCGAGACCCGCGAGGAGTGTGTCGTGGCCGCGCCGCCAGCGCCCGCGGAGGCCAATGCCGGCGACGTGGGGGCCCCGGATCTGTGGCGTCTGGTGCCGGTTGCTGGCGAGGGGGAAGGCCTCGCGGGTATTGTGATGATTCTGGCCCAGGAGACGGTGCCCTCTTCCCAGGAGTCAGGCATAGCCCCGGTGCCGCTGCGCGATGCCGGCGCGCTTCGGGAGCGTTTTCTGGCTACTGTCGCGCATGAGCTTCGCAACCCGCTGACCGCGATGCTCAACTCGCTGGAAGTGGTGCGAGCCGCGGTGCCCGAGCACCCGCATGCCACCCGGGCGATGAACATCCTGGAGCGGAGCATCCGCTTGCAGGCCCGCCTGATAGAGGACCTGATGCACTTCTCCGCGGCGGCAAGTGGCCAGCTGCGCCTGCATCGGACGACGGTTGACCTCCATGCTGTTGTCTCGTCGGCTGTGGATGCGGAGCGCGCGAACGCGGAGAACGCCTCGCTCGCGCTGTATGTGGAGCTCACGCCTGGACTGTGGGTGAATGGGGATGCCGACCGGCTGCAGCAGGCCGCGGCCAACCTGATCAGCAACGCCATCAAGTACACGGCGCCCGGCGGAGAGGTGTTCGTCCGCCTGAGCCGGATGGAGGGGGAGCCGCGAACCCAGGCGTCGGATTCCGCCGCGTCGCCACATTCCGAGCAGCCTCCACCCGGATGGGCCTGCCTGGTGGTGGAAGACACCGGAATGGGGATCTCCCCAGAGCTTCTGCCCCGGCTGTTCCGTGTATTCCAGAGAGGAGAGGATGCCGCCCGCGTCCAGCCCGGCCTGGGGGTTGGTCTGGCGCTGGTGTGGTCGATTGTCGAGATGCACGGAGGGCGGGTGTGGGTGGATAGCGAGGGTCTAGGCAAGGGGAGCCGCTTCGGGATCGAGCTGCCGCTCATAGAAGCACCGCTTCAGCCATTGACAGGCGCTTAGGCGGTTGCTACAATGGACAAAAAGCGACATCAAAGGAGATCAGTCGCTTGTGAAGGGGCGCCCTGAAAGGAGAGTTCCCATGAGGCGGCAATCCGGATTTACGCTAATCGAGCTGCTAGTTGTTATCGCCATTATCGCCATCTTAGCGGCGATCCTCTTCCCGGTATTCGCGCGCGCCCGCGAGAACGCACGCAAGTCGTCCTGCATGTCGAACGTGAAGCAACTGGCCATCGGCACCACCATGTACCTGCAGGATTACGACGAGACCTTCTTCCCGCGCTTCCACGGCACAATCGACGCGCCCGGTGTGCGCTGGTATCCCGTCAGCTCGCAGCCCACTTACTTCCTGGAGCCGTACGTCAAGAAC
>Ga0209720_1003614_pt1 | contig 10462 bp, 10 predicted proteins | sample AD_JPNMR3_MetaG_FD_184426 | JGI IMG/M metagenome (GOLD analysis project Ga0209720, IMG submission 184426) | Active sludge microbial communities of municipal wastewater-treating anaerobic digesters from Japan - AD_JPNMR3_MetaG (SPAdes) (version 2) | ecosystem: Engineered > Bioreactor > Anaerobic...
AAGTGGAATAAGAGCAGAGAATTATCCCACTTTTCCGGTAACACCACCCCATTCTATAAGGCAATCTACAACGATTGTTATCAAGTAGTAGGCTTTGAGACATACTATTGAAAGAATTTATTTTAAATTCTATCAAAAAATAAATGAGGTTATTACAATTTTTTCTCAAACAAAATTAACATTAGGATAAATCTATCCTCTTAACTGCCTAAAAATAAAATCGCACTCTCTTATACAGGTATCACCCTTATGACATAAAAGATATCACCTGTTAACAATACGGATATCCCCCTTCTTGCGATAAATATTTATTTCACCCAAGTTTGTCATGGAATTTGAGATCTTACCAATTTTATGTGGAATGAAATTTCAAAAAAGTGTATAATTATTAAAAAATTAAATAAAGATTGAATAAATTTAAATAATATGATAATTTTAATCATCAATAGATTATTATCATTTCTTATCATAATTTATAAATATAGTTAACAAATTAATTTTGTTAAAATCAAATGTAGTCTCCTCATTGTTAAGTTTTTGCTTGACAGAAATAAATTTTAATAATTTTAAACTTAGGGACTCTTACTATTAAAGAAGAGCAATGCATATATTAAATGCCATTAGATATGAATTAAGAAAAAAAGATATTTTTTTCAATTGGAAAAGAATAAGAAAGTATTTTAGCACAATGGTGTTATAGACTGTATAAATGGCTACAAGAGACAATAAAACAATCTATATAAGTAATACAAGCAAACCAAATGATTTCCAAAAGGAGATATTTGATAAACTTAATCTCAACCAAAAAATAATCAATAAAAAAATAACAATAGTATAATAAATTGTAGGTACCATTAAAGAATAAAAAATCTATATAACTATAGATGTTTAAAGAAGATATGAATTTTATTATTACAAAGTTGGGGTAATATTTAAATACGTAACTACAAGTTATTATTTTTTTAATTGACTTTTTTGCTAAAATAAATTAGATTTTAAATTGAATGTTGGCTAAAAAAGACTAAACAATAATGTTAAATAATAAAAAATTATTAAAATTAGTTTTAAGAAATATTCCTCTTTTGATCTCTTTTTCCTTCTGGTGTTTTATATCATTTTTTTTAATAGGAGTTGTTAATAGGGTCTTTAAATCCAAAGAAGATGAAATTATTGAGAAAGAAGTTTTTCTTATAGCATTTCTTGTAATCCTTTCCATTATATTATTTATCTTTATCGTTATTTATATAGTAAGACTCTTTATTTTGGCTTTTAAAAAGGAATTTGGCTCAAGGATAAAATTAAAAATTACCCTTTTATTCGTATTTGTTGCTCTTTTGCCTATTATACCTTTTATTCAAATAGGAACAAAATTTATAGAATCCTCTATGAATATCTGGTTTTCTGAAAATATAGGAATGGCTCTTGACTATTCTGAAGAGATAATAAAGAGTTATTATAAGGAAAAGAAAGATATTCTTATTCAAACTGTTAATAATTTGAATAAAAAGATAAAAAATAACAATATAAGATTTGAAGAAATAGCGAATTTGTCTATTTCTGAAAATATAAAAAATATCTCTATATGGAGTGACAAAGGTGAGCTTTTAGGATTTAAAGGAGAGGATATTTTTAATATTAAGAAGAATTTTTATCCTGATACTATTTTTAAAGACAAAAAGATTATGTTTGATGAAAATAAGGAAAACATATTTACCATTGAAAAAGAAAATAGAACATTTTTAATAATACCAGCAAAAATAATCGATATTGAAAATAATACTTTATTAGGTTTTTTAAACATAGCAATTGAAATATTTCCATATTTTAATAAAGTTACCAAAGAACTCGATAATTCTTTAAGAAATTACAATATTGTTTCTTTATATAAAAATTTTTTTACAGTTGGTTTTATTATTCTGTTTATAGCAGTATTATTTCCAATTATAATAATAGTTTTTCTTATATCTATTTTTATAAGTAATGAATTGATTGAACCAATCTCCAATCTTGCAACAGCTACAAAAAGAATTGCAGCAGGAGACCTTAATTTTTCTCTCGAATCTTCTTTTACTGATGAATTTAGGATTTTAACAGATTATTTTAATTCAATGATTGGGGAGATAGAATTATCAAAGAATAGACTCCAGCAGAGAGAAAAGATTCAGACCTGGCAGGAGATAGCAAAAAGACTTGCTCATGAATTAAAGAATCCTTTAACGCCAATAAGGCTTTCTTCAGAAAGAATTCTAAAAAAATATAATGAAAATGATCCTTATTTTAAAGAAATTCTTAACAAAGGGATTAATACCATAATAAATGAAGTTGATAGATTGAATCAGTTATTGATAGAATTCTCCAATTTTGCAAGATTGCCAAATACAAATCTTGTAAAAGGAGGGATTATTCAAATTATAAAAAAATCCGTGGATCTATTTTCTGCAAATCCATATAATATCAGAATAAATTTATTCGCAGAAAGAGATTGGCAAATTTTAAGAGATGAACTCCAGTTAAAAAGTGTATTTGACAATTTGTTAACAAATGCTATTGAATCTATGCAAAAAGAGGGCGAAATTGAAATATCTTTTTCTGAAAAAAGAAAAGGTTTTACAAACTATCTTGTTATAAAGATAAAAGATCAGGGATGTGGTATAAACAAAGAAAATGGAATCGATATATTTCAGCCATACTTTTCAATGAAAAAAGATAACGAAGGACTGGGACTTTCTATTTCACAAAAAATTATTTCTGAACATAATGGCATAATATATTTTGAATCAGAACCTGATAAAGGAACTACTTTTTTTATAGAATTACCATTAGCAGACTAAAAACATTTTCCAGTTGTCTTTTTCTGACATACAGAAGAGCCACATTTGTAACATATTTCATTAGGTAAGTTATTATTTTCAAAATATTCTTTTACGTTCATAAGAGTAGTTTCTGCTATATTCTGTAAAGCCTCTTTTGTAAAAAAAGCCTGATGGGATGTAATTAGAACATTATTAAAAGTTAAAAGTCTAGCAAGTGTATCATCACTAATAATTTCGTTAGAGTAATCCTCAAAAAAATATTCACTTTCTTCTTCATAAACATCAAGACCAGCATAACCAATTTTTTTGGATTTTAAAGCATTTATTAAATCTTTTGTATTTATTAGAGCCCCTCTACTTGTATTAATTAGCATAACATTATCTTTCATTAAAGAGAGAGTTTCCTTATTTATCATATGATGAGTATCATTTGTAAGTGGAGAATGCAAAGATATGATATCTGATTCTTTATACAAAGTAGTTAAATCAACATATTTAAATCCTTTCTCTTTAGAAAATTCAAAATCTGGATAAGGATCATAAGCAAGAATATTCATTCCAAATCCTTTTAAAATATTTATAACAATTTTACCTATTTTACCGGTCCCAATGATGCCAGCAGTTTTCCCGAACATATCAAAACCTAAAAGCCCATTTATATTAAAATTACTATCTCTTGTCCTTGTATATGCTCTATGAATTTTTCTATTCAGAGTAAGCATAAGAGCAACAGCATGTTCTGCAACTGCATAAGGAGAATATGCCGGTACCCTAACAACATGAATTTTACCAAAAGCACTTTTTAGATCTACATTATTATAACCAGCGCATCTTAAAGCAATGAGTTTTATATTGTTATTATAAAGAGTTTCTATTACTTTACTATCTATTTTATCATTTACAAAGGCACAAACAACATTAAAATCCTTTGTTAATTTTGCCGTGTCTTCATTAAGATGTTCTTCAAAATATTTTATATTATAGTTAAAATTTTTATTAACAGATTCAAAAGAATTAATATCATATATTTTTGAATCAAAAAAGGCTATTTTTATATTCATATCTTTCTCCTTACTAATAATTTTGATTATAATATTTCTAAAAATCTCACTACTATTTTTATATAAAAATATAATTATGTCAATAAAAATTAAATTATTTTAGGATGTGAGGAAGCCAATGGGAGATTTTATTTTTAGGTAAAATTTTTTATTTTTTTCTTAAATTTTGTAAAGGATTTTTTCAAAAATTTTGTGATTAATAATTAGAAAACAATTTTTATTTCAGGAGGAAAAATTATGAAAAAGTATGATTTTGTTATAAATAAAACTTTATTAGAAAAAATTAAAAATTTAGCAAAAAAGAGATCTATCTCACTTTCTTGTTTAATGAGAGAAATCTTTGAAAAAATTATTCCTATTCTTGAAAAAAAGCATCTCAAAGAAAAAAGAAGGGAAAAAGAATACCCAATAGTCTGTGCAATACACAGAGTAAGGGTATATCTTTCCAAAAAATTGTATAACCAATTGAAACTAATTCATAGCCATCTGAATACTTTCAGTATGGCTGTGCTTGTAAGGGAAATACTGGAGGAATATTTTGTTGGCGTGGAGACATTGGGAGAAAAAGACTTTGAAGATAAAATTGAGAGGCTAAAAAAGAAACTTGATGAATTAAGAAAAAAAAAGGCTGTGGTTGTGAAAAAAGATAAGGGGAAGGTGATGCCGCCTAATATCCGTCGCCATCCCAATCCCGACCAGTATTTTTTACTTACTTTTGACTCAAAATTTAGGCTATTGGAGATAAAATTTATTTAAAAATTACTACTTTATTTAAATTTTACCAATTATATCTTTCTTACTTAAAAAATTATCTTAGGATAAATTTATCATTTCAATTTCCTAAAAATAAAACCCTGATTTTATAAAGCCAAAAAACTAATAAATTTTATTTACTATTTAATAATTTTTTGATATATATTCACCACTAATTTTTTTTGGAGGATTTTTGATGAAGACTATTATAATTGGAGCTGGGCTTGGGGGGTTAATTACTGGTTTATTATTAAAAAAGGCAAGACCAGATGATGAAGTTATAATTTATGAATTAAATAAAATCCCTGGCGGATTTTGTACTGCTTTTCCTAAGGCTACTACTTATAATAACGAAAAAATTGTATATAATATAAACATTCCATTAATGACAAGCGATTTTCAGGATAATGAGCCTTTTGGACTTCTCTTTAAATATTTAGGCGTTAAAAATATAAAATGGCGAGTTGTGGACAAATTATTTCAATTTTATCCATTAGAAAAAGAGCCTTTTTTATTTACAAAAAATGGTGATAAAGAGTTACTAAAAAGAGCAAAAGATGAAAAAGAGCGAAAAAGTCTTGAGATATTTTTTAAGAAAATAAAAAAATTTTATAATGATATTTTTCATCATGCTTATTTGCCACCAACATTTTTTCAGGCTATAAAAATGCTCTTTACAATACCTGATACTGTTTTTAAATTACTCTTTGACAAACCATATCTTGATACTATCAAACACATTGGAGTTTCTTCACAAGATATAATTGATATTCTTTGCGCACCAGAAGCCTTTATGGGAGTTGATGTTGATAAGGTAACAGCAATGGGTGAAATGGTTATGATTCAGAGTTTTCTGGAAAATAGTTCTTTACAACCAGCAGAAGGCTTTACATTTCAATCCTTATCAAATAATCTTGCAGATAGATTTGTTGAAATGGGCGGAAAGTTGATATTAAATACCAGAGTAGATGAAATAGTATTTGATAATAAAAAAGCAAAAGGGGTTAGAATTAAAGATAAAATAGAAGAATCTGATAATGTTATACTTTCTGTTGCTCAGGATGCAATAAAGAATCTTATTAAGAGTGGCCAACATATCCCAGCGGTTAGATCTCTTATTAAAAAAATAGAAAAACTTCCTTATCCAAATTCTGATTATTATTGCTATTATTTAGTAGATAAAAAAACAGTTGAAGAAAATCCAAAACTAATCGATATTGCTTATCATGTGTATAGACTAAAACCAGGAAGAGATGAGAGTAACTGGAAACTTGCATTATGGGTTCCAAGAGAATTATATAATGATAAATATTATGTAATGGCTTTAGTAATGACTGAACAGAGTCAAGAAAAGATAGATTGGTGGTGTAAGTTAAGAGAGACTGATTATAAGAAATATACAGAAGAAAAAGAGAAGGTTGCTCAAAAATATCTTGAAATAGTTCAGGAAGTAGAGCCTATTTTTAAGAAAAACCCACCTTTAAAACATTTACTGACAATGACGCCTGCTTCTTATCTGCCTTATGGTTCAAAATATCCAATATGTGGGCTTGCCCAGGTGCCAGAAAATTTTGGTATTAAAAGGATGGCACCAAAAATTTTAAAAAATCTTTTTATCTCGAGTGGGGCTTGTTTTTCTGGTGGCTTATGGGGAGCAATTGCCGGTGGTTGGCAGGGATTTGTTTCTTTTTATAAAAATGTATATGGTATTGAGATTGGAAATAGAGATGTTATGTATAAACCAGGTTTAAAAAATTTACCATAAATGATTAATCTTAACTTACTCAAATTTCTTATTGACGGCGGTGATTTTATTTTTAAGCAGTGAAAAAAAGATAGAATTATCCTAAAGGTTAATTTTGTTTGAGAAATGATTGTAATAGACTAATTTATTTTTTTGTATAATTTGAAATAAATTTTTTCAATAGTATGTCTCAAAACCTACTACCTGATAGCAATCGTTGTAGATTGCCTTGTAGAATGGGGTAGTTTTGCCTTGAAAGTGGGATAATTCTCTGCTCTTATTCCATTCTTTTATTTTTGTTAGCCTCAAGAATAACCTTAATGTTATTATACTACACTTCATCTCTACGCCGGTAATACCAAGTTTCTCGTACTCTTCTAAAAAGAGTAGGATAATTCTCCTCAGTAAAGCACCCATACTGAAAAAATTAAGATCAGCATGGATCTTCTTCAAAAATCTGTAATCCTGTTTTGACAGATACAGATGAATTCTTGCGTCGCCGTCTATTCTTTCGTATTTATTCCCATCTTCTGGCCCGAAACAATATATCTTTTTTACTCTATTGGTATATAGTTGCAAGATATATACAATAAGTCCAGAAAGAGATATGTTGAATTTTTTTGCAATATCTGCAAGCCTTTTCTTCATAGCAGAGTTAACGACTATGTGTAACTCATGCTCAAAGTTATAGTTTTTTAAAATCTTACAAATATTATTCATAAAAAACCTCCTAATAAAAATTATTTTCTATAATATTAATCACAAAATTTTTAAGAAAATCCTTTACAAGTTTTAGAAAAAAATTAAAAAATTTTTGCCTAAAAATAAAATCGCACCTGTTATTGACTAAAATTTAAATTTCATGTATACTTAATTTATATTATTTTTATTAGGAGTAATTTTATGAGAAAGACTTTTTTTGTAAGATTATTTATTGGTTTCTTACTATCAATTTTTGTATTTTCTTCCTGTCTTGCATCTTTGGAGGTAAAAAGTAACAAAAAAAATACTCAAATAAAAATTAAGACAGAGACAAAGAAAAAGAAATAATCAAAAAAGACTATCTTTTAGGTAGCCTTTTTTAAAAATAATATTTATGATTTATAGTTTAAATTTTCTCTCAAGAAAAATAGCTTTTTATCAAAATAAATATGAGAAAGACAATATAAATTTATTAAAATTAATGGATATAAAGATAAAGCACATTTTAACTAAATATTACTTAAAATTAAAAATACTAAATAGAATTTATGACCTGCCAATCTATATTACAGATACAGAATATTTTAGACCCATATTTAAAATGAAGACTCATTGTAAAATAAAAGAGGTAAAAGCAGATGATAGTAATGCTGTTGATTTTGATGTGCCAGAAAATACTGAAGTTTTTTCTGTTTCTGATGGTTTTATTGTTGCCTTAAAAACAGATTCTACAATTGGTGGAAATAATCCTAAATTTGCTGGTATGGATAATTATATTTATATTAAAAATCCAGAGACTGGTTTAATTTTCTGTTATCGTCATCTTAAAAAAAACGACAATTTAACCTTAAATAAATTTATCAAAAAAGGAGAATCTATTGGGTGGACCGCAAATACCGGCTATATTATCACCCCCCATCTACATTTTGTTGCCTATTCTTATAATCCCAATTCTTTTTATTTATTAAAAAGTTTAAAAATAAAATTAATAAAAATAAAAAAATAAATTAATTATTGTTTACCTGAAAGTAGCATTAATTCTTTTTTACTAAATAATTTATTTATATTTAATATTACTAAAAGATTATTATCTTCTAATTTTACTACACCCTGAATATACTCTGCTCCAATACCAGAAATCATCTGAGGAGGAGGTTGAATTTGACTCTTATTTACATTAATTACCCTATTGACCTGATCTATTATGATACCTATTGTCATTTCTTCAACAGTAATTATTATAATACCTCTTAATAACTCTTCATCTTCTGTAAATTCGATTTTCTCAAAATTAAATCTTTTGCCTAAATCCACTACAGGAATAATTTCCCCCCTTAATGTAATTACTCCTTCAACAAATTCTGGAGCATTTGGAATAGATGTAATCTCTGTTAACTTTATTATCTCATTTACTTCCATTATATTGATGCCATATAGTTCCTTCCCTATTTTAAAAGTAACAAGAGAAAGTGCGTTACTCTCCATTTTTTTCTCCTTCAATTTGGTTTTTTATAGTTTACTAAAAATGTTTTATATATTTAAAAGTCTAAAAACAAAATTTTTTAGAACTACTTTATATTTTATATATATCAAAAAGTTTATAAAAGGTAAACAAATTTAATTAAAAAATTATTTTATAGATAATTCTTCATAGGCTTTATTCAATACTTTATCTTTAATCTCTTCAAAATCTCCATAAAGAGATGCCCCAGAAGCAACTTTATGTCCACCACCACCAAAAAATTCAGCAATTTTTGCCACATTAATATCATCAGTAGATCTAAAACTAATCGAAACTTTTCCATCTTCATAAGTTTTAAAATATACACTTATCTTTACATTTTTTAGTGACATCATCTCTCTAAAAATCATACCAGAAGATATCTCAGCATTCTCTTTTTTGTCATTATATAAGAGATATGTCCATACAAGATTTTCTGTTTTATAATAAGAAATTCTACTTAAAACAAGGCTAAAAAGCTTTTCTGTTTCAAGAGTATTATTACAAAACATAATATCATAGCTCTTTTTTGGATTAGCCCCGCTTTCTATAAGATAGTAACTTGCAAACAAAGAAAAAAATTTATTTATTCTTATATGTTGAAAATACCCATTATCAGACAATATTCCATTCAATAAAAATTGATTTATATTATTCTTGGATAAATCTATTTTTAAATAATAAAATAATAAAAATATCATTTCACTGCATGAAATAAAATCTTCTGCAACCCAGTTAATTTTACCAAAATTAGCATTTTTTAAATGATGATCAATAACAATTGATTTTGAAAAATCAACATCTTTTTCAAGATTTCCAATTCTTGATTTGCTACTTGTGTCCACAATTATATAAAGATCATAATCTTTATACTCAATATTAGTCTTAAAAAAATCTTTAAACATCTTAGCATATTCTGTTTCAAATTCCCCTTCATTAATACAGGTTACCTCTTTATGTAATAATTTTAATGCCTCAGCAAGTGCCAATTGACTACCAATACAATCCCCATCTGGATTTACATGACCTATAACCGCTATTTTTTTTGCTTTCTTTATCTCTTTTTTTATTATTTTTAATATTTTTGAATTTTCTTTTATTAATTTATTCAAAATTTTATATTTCCTATTCATAATTTTCTATTTGACCTCATTATTTTTTAAAAATGCTTTTATATTAAAAAAGAATCTTCTTGAAAAAATAAGAGCAACTATTATTCCTATATTTATTATGATAACTATAATAGAAGGTAAAATCACTGATGTATTAAATATATAAAAAAAGAGTCTGAATATTATTGTTTCAAAGAAGATAAGAAATATTATAATGATTAAAGGAATAAATTTTAATACAAAAAGATCTATTAAAAAAAATTTAATATCTTTATATTTATTCCACATTTTCTTTAATCTAAATACAAAAAAAACAATAATTAATATTAAAAATAAAATTAATGTAAAAATAGAATAGATTTTAACCCAGTATTTTGATATAAGATATATGGGAAGAATAATAATTGTGGAAAACAACACAAAGATAAAAAATATGGTAATTGAAGCCATTGCAACATAAGAAATCTTTTTTAAGTCTGTCTTAAAGTTATATTTCAATGAGATTCTCCTTAATTCAGTAATTATTAGTTTTATAATTAATTTTTTTTTATTTGTCAAAAATTTTAATTTATACCAAAAAAAATTAAGAGCGATTTTATTTTTAGGCAATCACCGATTCAATAACGAAGTGCATATTTACAGGCAAATGTTGAGTTTGGAATATAGTTATACTAAAATAATTTTACTTTGTCAGAAAATTAAACTATCGTGGTTTATTAAAAGCAGAGTTATGCTAAGAGTGGTTTTAGTGAAGAGTAATAAAAAAAGAATACGTT
>Ga0209720_1003615_pt1 | contig 10462 bp, 13 predicted proteins | sample AD_JPNMR3_MetaG_FD_184426 | JGI IMG/M metagenome (GOLD analysis project Ga0209720, IMG submission 184426) | Active sludge microbial communities of municipal wastewater-treating anaerobic digesters from Japan - AD_JPNMR3_MetaG (SPAdes) (version 2) | ecosystem: Engineered > Bioreactor > Anaerobic...
AATGAAGTACTGGAAAATAGTCAATCCTAATGGCCATAACGGCCTAATTTATCATGAGGGATATAACGAGGACCCTCTTCCGTGGAATCCATCTGGTGACTGCACCCCTGGTGGAATATACTTTGCTAGTGAAGACATTTTTTCTTTTATTGGTTTTGGTGAAGACTTATACGAGGTAGAGCCGGTAGGGGAGATTTATGAGAACCCTGGTAGGCCTAAGAAATACAAAGCTCATGCAGTAAACTTAAAGTATATTGGGAAATGGAAGGATAACGTAAGGTATTTAATTGATGAACTGGGGGAAAAGTTCGACTCTGAAAAATATTTTGAGATTGTAGTACAATATTGTCCAGAGAGAATAAGGTTTATTGATTGTGATAATAGGCTACAGGTCCTTACAATAGCAAAATATTGTCCAGATAAGATTGATGCAAATAAGTTTAACTGGAGAAAGTATAGCTTTATTATCGCTGAATTTTGTCCTGATAAACTCGACATGGAGAGGTATAATTGGGAAGAAGATAGTTGGGCGGTAGCAGAGTTCTGTCCCGATAAACTCGACCCGGAAAAGTTTAACTGGGAAGAGCATTCATGGGCAGTGGCACAATACTGCCCAGACAAACTCGACCATGAAAAGTTTAACTGGGAAAAAGATAGTTGGGCGGTAGCAGAGTACTGTCCTGACAAACTCGACCCAGAGAAATTTAACTGGGGAAAGTATAGCTTTATTATCGCTGAATTTTGGCCTGACAAACTCGACCCAGAGAGGTATAATTGGGAAGAGCATTCATGGGCGGTGGCAAAGTTCTGTCCCGATAAACTCGACCCGGAAAAGTTTAACTGGGAAGAGCATTCATGGGCGGTAGCACAATACTGCCCAGACAAGCTCGACCATGAAAAGTTTAACTGGGAAGAGCATTCATGGGCGGTAGCACAATACTGCCCTGATAAACTCGACATGGAGAGGTATAACTGGGAAAAAGATAGCTGGGCGGTAGCACAATACTGCCCTGATAAACTCGACATGGAGAGGTATAATTGGGAAAAAGATAGTTGGGCGGTAGCAAAGTTCCGTCCTGATAAACTCGACCCAGAGAAATTTAACTGGGGAAAAGATATTTGGGCGGTAGCAGAGTTCTGTCCGGAAAAGCTTGACTATTTATCTTAATTATAAGGGGGCAATAAAAAGTTTTTTTAGATACGGAGGCAATTATGGATTGTCGGCAGGTGGTAGTCGTAGTCTGGTGGGATGACCCAGGAGGTACGGCGGTTGAAATAACGGAGACAACATGCGACAGTGAAGGTGAATTTATAAAACAGTTCTTATATTTAAATGAAAAAAGGTTTAAATGGAAGTTTCTCGATGGGAGTGAAAACTGTGTTTATAAACGATTTAAAAGCTATATCATTTTTAAAAATACTATGATGGCAAAAAGACTTGTAAGAGCTTATAGGGAAGGTAAAAGGTATATTGCTGTAAAGCTAAATAGTGATGAATGGTATACGTATTATAGTATTGAGGATGTATTAAGAAACGGTGAAATCCCAAACAGAACTGATTCTTCTAATGTGAACACAAAGAAGCAAATACGAGAACTGTTAGGTGATGCTGTTGTTTTCCAAAGCGAACTATTGTTGTGGGAGGATGTATGAGTGATGTAGGACATAATATTAAGGTGATTTATAGCCATAAGAAGAAAAATCACGGAGGAATACTGGAACATATTACTGATAGTGAGGAAGGTTTTCTGTTATATTATTCTAGATACGGGACAGTATATGGGTCATATTTGAATTATAGTAGCCCTTGTTGCTTTAAACTTTGGGAACCAGATAGTGTATATATTGTTAACAATGGAATCGATATTCTTAAAAAATTTCATTGGCTTGATAGCAGAAAGGAAATCCCCTATCATTTAAGACAGAAGACCATAGATGTAATATTTAGTATTAGCGATTTAGAACAGCAATGCGTGGTGTATGAGTGGTATGATGAGGATGAGTACGAATTGTGGACACTTTTAATACCATTTGATGACCTATCATGGTCAAAGGAGTTAAGTGGTGTGTTTGAATTTGGGATTGGAGGTGGGGAATGAATCGTGTCATTCTTTCTGGTGTGCTAATAAGCGTAAGAGAAGTTAATGAAACACCGTTTTATGAGTGTAAAATAAAATGTAACAATATATATATTACTTTCTATACATTTAAAAATTTTTGTGAATATGTAGGAAGACATGTTGACACAGAAGGATTTGTGGGGCACGACAATATGATACTTATATCTGATGTGTATGTTGATTATGAGAAGACAAACTATGAATATGGAGTGTAGTATGACACGGTATGAGGAACTGAATAAGAAAAAGATGGTATTGCTTGAACAGGTAATGAAAATGTTTCGTTCTGGTAATGCTGATATTGCAAGTATATGGTACCAGAAGTATAAGGAATTGAAAGATAAAATAAACAAAATGACCATTGAGGAGGCAGAACGTGATACGAATTCTTGATAGCTGGAGGGGAGACTTTTCTGATGAGGATTTTAAAATCTGGTTTGATAAACTGAATGAGGTTCCGCTTGGAAAAGAAGGACTCTTAACATGTGGGATGCAATATAATGCATTTACATTTATGGAAGAGGATAATCCTTTAGTGTATAGGGTAAAAAAGGTTGGTATTATAATTCTTGATACGTTTCTTGCTGATTATGCACTACAAAGGGTAAGTGAGAATACTTTCATAAATGGTGTATTGATTACAGGTAATCAATTGGGTGTTACACATTACGCAAAACTAGAAGACTATTATACTTGCGGAATATTATCAACAATGATTGCAGATTATGCTAATGATGTGCTGGACAAACATAATCTGCCGTGCGGGTTTGTTGTTCCATGGTACTGTACAGACTCTGCGATAGGGATATTACGATATTTGGTTTTTGGTGGTAATCCGGTAGAGCTGTTTCTTATTGAACAGCCATTTAAACAGCCATATGCAATGTATTTTCCGATGGAAATTGTGGAACAATTTGTTATGGATAAATCATTTGATTATGACGGACTCTCTGAATGGATTAAAACAGAAGGAGTAGACAATTATTTATATTCGGTGGTATAATCATGTCTATGACTCGAGCCGAAATAGAACGTAGGTTTTATGCTCCTGGTGCAAAATGGCGTGGTGACGAATACTGGACATTGAATCCTTTCAGAAAAGATAATACAATACACTCGTTTTCTATTCGGGAGGATGGCGTGTATTACGATTTTGCAACAGGGGATAAAGGGGTGATACGTGATGAGGTCTTGCAAACTGAAGAGTATTTTAGTCCTTCAGACGTGGGGCGCATTGTTGGTACATATGTTACACCTTATACCATAAATGGGAACATAGCTTTTGTTGTTGTTAGAAAGGATTTAGGCAACGATAAGGTTATTTACCCATTGCAGAAAAAAAACGGTAAAATATGCAAAGGTATTCCTGCGTGGTGTAACGAAAGGCCTTTAATGGTTCCGCACCGTAACGATGTACCACTACTGATAGTAGAAGGAGAAAAATGTTACCATAAGGCATTATTGTTTATAAAAATGAACAACATTCCACTGGCTGTTACAACATGGCACGGTGGAGCAAACATTGTAAATAAAATAAGTTTCAAAAACATAGAAGGACATAAAGACAAACGAGCAATCTTGTGGCCGGATAATGACGACGTGGGTCGTAATGCCATGTACTCTATAGCTAGGAAGCTTATAGCTATGGAGTACAAGGTTTGTTTTGTGGATACTCCTGGTGCACCAGAAGGATGGGATATCGCTGACGCAATAGACCAAAAGAGTGTTGTGGAAATAGTGCAGATACTAAAAGGTGCAACAAAGAGGGTGTTTGATACAGTAGAGCAGCTTGATTTGGTATATAATCCAGTTAAAGAGAAAGAAGGAACAAAGAAAGAGAGGATGGCATATCCTATGACAGATTTAGGGAATGCCGAACGGTTCGCCGACATGTGGCGAGGAAAAGTGATTTACAACACTGATAAGCAAAAGTGGCTTGTGTGGAACGGGAAAATTTGGGAACATAATCCCGCAGAATTGTCGAAAATCATTAAAAAAACTATTGAAGCGTGTTACGAGGATTTTCAGGATGAAGCAAGCAAGAACGAACGTCTTGAAAAAATAAACAATATGTTAAAACTTGCATCAGCGCTTTCTGGTATGTACGCAGCCGAGACGGACTTTGATAGCGACCCGTTTGTTATCGTGTGTGAAAATGGTGTCATAGACCTTAAAGCTGGTACGTTGCTACCACACGATCCTCGACGACTAGTAAGCCGTATGGTGCATCTTGAGTATAAATCTACAGCAAAGGCTGATTTGTTCTATAAGTTCCTGGATGATATTACGCTCGGAAGACAAGAGATACAAGAGTTTTTGCAGCGATGGTTTGGTTTATGTCTTTCTGGTGACACAAGCCCCCAGGTATTCACCATTTTTTATGGAACCGGTGCAAATGGCAAATCAACATTGACGGACGTTATTCACCATATTCTGGGTGAATATTCTGCTGTGGCACCATCTACGACGTTGATAGAACAGAAAAACTCTACTATTCCTAACGACCTTGCTGGAATGCGAGCCGCCAGGGTTGTGTTTGCATCAGAGACCGGAGCAGAGGCACGGCTCGACGAAGGAAAGGTAAAGTCAATGACCGGCGGTGATATTATAAGCGCACGGTTTATGCGGGGTGAATTCTTTAAGTTCAAGCCCGTATGGAAGATTGTGCTTTCCACAAATCATAAGCCAAAGATAGTTAATAACGACTACGGTATTTGGCGACGGATTATCCTTGTTCCCTTTGATTATCGGGTTGACAAGAGCAAGGCCGACCCGTTCCTTGCTGAAAAACTAAAGCAGGAAGCGGAGGGTATTTTTGCATGGATGGTAGAAGGTGCACGGCAGTATTTTGCCGAAGGCAGTGGTCGTGCTGCACTAAAAATACCGCAGGTTGTTGAGCAAGAGACGCAAGAATATCGTGAAGAAGAAGACAATCTTGCCCAGTTCATTGCACAATACTGTATTGTTGAAGAAGAACTTGCATCAAAGGGGTACCCTGACCGTATTACGGGCACGTTGTTGCACAAGTTCTTTATTAAATGGGCTAAAGAGGTTAACAATGGATTTTTGGAGAAGGTATCATTACAAAAGTTTTATAAAATGTTACGTGACCATGGGTTCCAGGTGCAACGGGCTCATGGAAATACAACATTTGTGAAAGGAATCTATGTAAGACGAGAATACATGGAGGATGACCAGCAGTGACCAAAAAAATGATGGAGTGGATATGGATATACCGTGAAAAAGGGTATGTAATAAGCAAGCAATCGGCCTATAAGCGCAGAGCTCTTGCTGGTGTAGGAAAAAAGATAGGACGAAACTGGTACTTAACAGAAGAGGAGTTCCTACAAGTTCTTAGAACGCCACTCTATGGGTGTAAAGAGGTAAAGATATATGGAGAGATATGAGCATCAAGAGAGGGCTTTTAATTTTGCTCTCTCTAACATCCGACAACGTAAAAATGCCGCCTTGTTCATGGACCCAGGGACAGGGAAAACTCGTGTGACTCTTGATGTTTTCTCTGAACTCTACAAAGAGGGCATTGACGGTATGGTAGTCCTTTATCCGAAAGGACTACTTACTGTATGGGTTGATGAGATAAAAAAGTGGGTTGACGATTACGTTGTCTGGGTGTATGATGCTCAGAAAAAAGACACAAAGAAAAACAGAAGTGACTTTGAGTTTTGTTTGAACAGTAAAAGAAAAGCGTTCTTTCTGTTTAACATAGAAGCATTTCAAGTGCCTAACAAGCAGCTTGAAATGTTTCTATTGGCGATTTTAAAACAGAAGAAGCCATTACTTGTGCTTGATGAGTCTTCTTATATAAAGACTATCAAAGCTAAGAGAACAAAGAATATCATTACACTTTCTGGTGATGATAAGTTCCTTGGAAAAATGATACTTACCGGAACAGAGGTGACAAAATCATTGCTTGACTTGTACACACAGTTTGAGTTTCTAAACAAGAATTTCTGGGGAATGAATTACTACATGTTCCGGGCAAAGTATGCGGTTGTGGAGGCTCGGTCGTTTTATAAACGAACACCGTATGGAATTAAAAAACAAGAGTTTAAGGAGGTAATAGGGTACAAAAATGTAGATGATTTACTAAAGAAAATATCCGGGTATTATATAAGAATATCTAAAGATGATTGTCTTGATTTACCAGAGAAGATACAGATAAACGTTCCGATACAGCTCGATGCTACTTCTACAGCGTTCTATGAGAAGCTGAAAAAGCAGATGATGTTAGAGGCAAAAGCCGGTGACGAGAAGGTGTTTGTACACGTGGTAAATAACTTGTTTATGAAGTTACGGCAGATAACTGGAGGTTTTTTGATAGATGACACAGGGAATGCAAAGAAGATATGTGAAGAAAACATGAAGATGGGGTATCTTGTTTCTGATGTTTCTGGTCATGACAAGCAAGCAATTATATGGGCTGTATTTAGACATGAAATTGAGTATATAACTGAAAAGTTAAGTAAAATAGACCATACAGTTTGTTTTTATGGAGATGTTTCTGAAGATGAGAGGACAAAGGCGATTCATTCGTTTCAAAATGGCGAAGCACGGTTCTTGGTTGCAAACCCGTACGCTTGCGGTTTTGGGGTAAACCTGCAGAATGCACATATGATGTACTATTATAGTATGCCATTGTCTCCGGAAGTATTATTGCAATCTCAGGACCGAATTCACCGTGCAGGACAAAAGGAAAAATGTGTGTACAAATACCTGCTCGCTGCTAACACTGTTGATTATCGTATTAGGGAGTTGCAAGATATTAGAGCACAATTGAGAGAAGCGTTTATTAAAAAGAGGGTTGATATTCTGGAGAAAATCTTATGAAAGGGAGGAGGGTTAAAGAGCGAGAATTAACACAACTAGAGTTTGACGGGTATCCTGTTGTAAACGGGATAATAACAGGAGGTGAGTATAAAGGCTGGTCACCAGGACTTGCCTATTTTGATAGGGAATGTAACAGGAGGATTAAGGAGCGTAAAATGAAAGAGGTTTTCGAGAAGATAGGGAAAATGGCTGCTCTGTATGAGTGGACACAGAGTGAGCTTACCGACCAGGACAAGGAATTTATAGAACAAATGAAAGCAAGCCTTGGTCAGTTTACTAAGATTAAAATACTTGAGGAACTGCTAGATTATTATAAAAAGCAGGCAGCAATGATTGTAGAACAGAAAATACCAGATGAGATGGCTGCGACGGGTGTAACAGAAGTTACTGTTGATGGATACAAAATATCCTTGCAGCAGTATTATTCCTTCAAGAAGGAGGAAAAAGCTATCGACTGGTTATTTAGTAATGGCTTTGCTGAAATAGTAAAAAGTGACATAGTTATCTCCGGCGCTTTACCGGAGACAATAGTTGACACGATTGAAAAATTGGGTATAGAATATAACGTCAAACAAGATGTGCATCACATGACGTTAACCAGCGTCTTGAGTGAGTATGTACGTAACGGAGGGGTTGTTCCCACCGATGCGTTTAAAGTAAACGCTTTTACAAAAGCGAAGATTTCTAGGAGGTAACAATGAACGACATTGTAACGAAAAATGCGGCGGACATTATTCCATTTGCTTCTGGTCCTACTGGGTTTGAGTCTGTAGATTACGGCTGTGTTCAGCGGCCGTATCTTGCTATTGCTCAGGGTCTGAGCAACATGGCAGTAAAGGGTAGTACAAGTTATTTGCCTGGGTTGGAGCCAGGAATGTTTTACTCGCCTACCACTAGGCAAATTTTTGGGACAAGTATTGATGTGGTTATTTTAAAGTTCTTCCCACAGTATGTGATTTATTCTGGGTTGAATGAGAAAAATATACCTATTGGTTTTCAGGAAGCAATAAGTAAACAGGATTTCGAACGAGACCGAATAAAGGATTTTGAATGGGAAAAGGGAAAACTTTTTAATCGAAAAACCGGCCAAGTGGCCATTGACAAGCGAAACTTTATAGTCATGTTTTCAGAACACATAGACTGGGGAATGTTCCTTTTCTCACTTCAATCAACGGGTGTTCCCATCAGCCGCAGGTGGATAACTCAGGCGATGAGTATTTGGGTTACCAAAGACGGAAAGACAGTTCAGGCACCTATCTGGTCCAGTGTATGGCGACTCACTACGGCATACCAGGACAAGACAACGAATTTCCAGATAGGTTCAATTGAACGGTTGGGATGGGTCTCGAAAGATATTGCTCCGACTATCAAGGGCCTGTTTGAAGAACTTGCAAACATGAATACATATGAGTATGCACGGACGGAAGAAGAGGAACTACATGTAGTGCAAGAGCAGTCTGTGCAGGAACCAGTGCAAGAACAGAAGGTGGTTATTGGCTCTCCGCAACATGTTGTACAGCAACAGCCGCAACAGCCGCAACAGCCGCAACAGCCGCAACAGAGCCCAGAGCCGCCTAAACCTCCGGTAGATTTAAATATCTGGTAATGTTTAAAGACGTATCATCAGAAAAGGATTATGAGCGGATGGTTATCCGTAGGCTGAAGAAGTACGGATACGCCGCTCATATCGAATGTTCCATTCCTGGTTTTCCTGACATTGTTTTTATCAGGAACTCCAGGATAAGGCTAATAGAAATGAAGAAAGGAACACAAGAACCAGACAAACTCTTAAGACCAACGCAAAATTCGTTCATAAAAGAAATGAACAACAATGGGACAGATGTGTATGTTGTGGTGGCACACAACAAGACTTTTAGGTTATTTAAAAATAAACAGGAAATATATTCTGGGAACATAGATGATGTCGTAAAAATTATTGTTGGAGACGTGTCGTGAAAACTCCATTTGACACTATTATTGACAACAGAATAAACACTGTTGTCGAAGAACAGAAAAAAGAGGTGACAAAACAAAATAAGAAACCTGTTTTCTATTGGCTTGCGTATGTTATTGCTTTTATAGCTACTGGTCTTTCTGTGTTCTTTACATCGTATGCAATGATGCAATCGGCACCAATACCTGTTGCTATTGCAATGGCAGTGGTAATAAGCCTCTATATTAACGTTGCTCCACAAATAGCGACAATAATGCTTACAAAGGGTAAGTGGTATATTAGTGTTTTGTTGTACTTGCTTACAATAATTCCTATGAGTTATTCTATGAGTACAACACTAAACACCATGTACACCATCCAGAGTAGCAAAATAGAACAGCGGCGAACACAGAAATTACAACAAGACCAGAGCAATAAAGAACGGGATTTATTAGAAGCAGAGCGAAAAGAACTGGTAGAGATAAAAGAGAAGTACCAGGAAGAATTGAAAGTATTAAAGACTGGCACGTGGCAAGAGAGGGTTACGCTTAACAGGATAAATGAAATAAACGAGAGACTCGACAAGCTTTCAGTAAAAACAGAAGAACAAGAAGTAAAGTATATCAGAACAGACTTCTATTCGTTTGTTGCTGGTATATTTAAAATTGACAGTGACATTATTGAGTTTTTTGTTATGGCTATACCGGCTCTATTTATAGACCTGGTTGCGCCGATATTATTATCTATTATAATTTTGTTATAGGAGGAACTATGGGACGGGATGTTCGTATTGCTGTTAGGGTTGATAGGAAGACCTACGAAGAGTTAAAAAAGCTTGCAGAGGATAACAACAGGAGCATGAGTAATTTTGCTTTTGTTGCTATTAAAGCGGGTATAGAGTTTTATAAAAGCAGGAAGATAGAAGTAGAAGGAGAAGGACTTGACAAAATGTGGCCTGCGGTGTAATTCATAATTATTATGAAACGGAAACAAATACTTGATGGAGACATAGTAGTACAAGGGTCTTTAACTGTTGCTGGTGCCATAAATAATAATGGCACCAGCAGAGTTGTAACTCAGCTTGATGTTGTGTCAAATAAAACTGAACAGTTAAGCTCTGAAATAACTGAATTACAAGATGTTATAAACACAGAAAAAACAAAAAAGGTTACAGTAAACTTATATCAGGAAAAAGCAGATACACCAGTGTTCCCTTCTGGTGATATTACTTATACTATAAGCACCAACCAATATGACGGGATTGACAATGGATGGTCACCAGTACAACCACAGGCGGTACGGAGGCCAATTTGGATTATAACCTATACGACTGTAATTCCCATTGTTCAGGATGTTGTTGTTATCACCCCATCTTCCTGGTCTTCTCCTGTTAAAGTTTTTGTTGGCATGCCAATCTACTTGGGAATGACTGCGACAGCCCCGGATGGAAACAGTTTTCCCGATAAAATAGAAGGCGACTGGTGTTTCTGTTCAGCGGACGGGAAGTTTTACAAGTGGACAGGATCCGCTTGGGATGTTGATACCGTAACAACCAACGAAA
>Ga0209720_1003618_pt1 | contig 10454 bp, 6 predicted proteins | sample AD_JPNMR3_MetaG_FD_184426 | JGI IMG/M metagenome (GOLD analysis project Ga0209720, IMG submission 184426) | Active sludge microbial communities of municipal wastewater-treating anaerobic digesters from Japan - AD_JPNMR3_MetaG (SPAdes) (version 2) | ecosystem: Engineered > Bioreactor > Anaerobic >...
GCATTCAATCGGCAATATATGCAGCCAGAGGCATATGAAAAATCGCACAAATGGAATCCTGCGACGAGGTTATGCTGGGTAATAACTTTATATTATCAGAATCCTGAAACAAAAGTTGGGGCACAATTTGAAGTAGATATAGATGCGTATGATGGTTCAGTGGTCAATGGTTCCCGTCCCTGGGACTAACTTCATTGTGAAACAAGATAGATACTGATAAACTGACAATGGCATTCAAAGGTAAAAATAAAGCGCAAGACAGTTGAGCATCGAATTCTGCCATCACAACCAGACAATTTTGATTTTGAAGAATTTGGGAAAGAAGAAAGTCAGGAAGAAGCCACAGGGATATATATTAAGAAAGGTTAGAATTTGTTATGTTTTGTTGAATTTTCTCTCTATACTATTTTTTTACAAGTGCCTTTTCGAGATGCCTGTGTCAAGTTTTTTTATCTGTTCAATTAAAGGAAAGTAATAAAAGGAGTATTTTTTCAGTTTGATGTTTCTTAAATGCCCTTACCTTAGTCTTCTCGCAAGGGGAGAGGAAGAAAAAGTGATTCTGGAGAGGGTTTCTTACAAAATGATAAGACAGTGTGAAAAACAAAGGTCAAGCATTTGACCTTTCAAAATATTTCACAATATAATACATGCAATTTACAGGGGGAGTTTATGGAGGAAAAATTTGTTATGATGGGGTTAATATTGGGTTTGATGCTTCTGGCCTCGGTTTCTTATTCAAAGGAAATAGTAATTGTTGACAAAGGAAAGACAGAAGCAAAAATTCTGATATCCTGGCAGGCAAGCAATTTTGAAAAAATTGCTGCTGGAGACCTTGCAAAATACATTGAGAAAATGACTGGAGCAAAAGTTGAAATTATCAGTTCGCAGCAGGAACTTGAAGCCAGTTTAAAGAGAAAGGACATTCCACTTTTTATTATTGGCTCTCTTGCGATAAAAGAAAATCCTCAACTACAGAAGAAGATTGATGCTGTAAAAAAGAAAAAACCGATTCTTCGGGCAGACGCCATTGTGATAAAAACAGATGGAAACAGGATCTATCTTGCAGGCAGTAATGACGAATCCAGCTGTTATGCGGTTGCTGAAATTTTAAGAAGATGGGGATGCAGGTTTTTTATGCCAACCGAATTTGGAGAATGCATCCCGGGTTATTCGCGTCTTGTGTTGAATGAAATTGATTATGCCTATGGTTCACCGTTTGAAGTCAGGGGATACTGGATTTCATGGCTTGGCGATTACAGAGGAAGAGATGAGTTTATGCGGTTGAATATGATGAACAACGAAGTTGTTCCAAGCGGCCATGTTCTTGCTACCTACACAAAAGACATTGCTCCAGGAGGAGACCCATTCAAAATTCCAATTTCGGAAAAGTCAACTGCAGAACATGTTGCAGCAAAAATTGAGAAAGATTATGCAGCAGGAAAAAGAATTTCTCTCGGGATGGAAGATGGTCTTTACAGTTCAGATTCTCCAAAGGATAAAGAATTGATGTCCCTTCAGTGGGATAAATATTTTATGACTCCTTCCATGACAGATGCCTTTATGGAATTTTATAACAATGTTGCAGAAATTTTAATGAAAAAATATCCTGAAAGCAAAGCAAAAATTGGCTTTCTTGCTTACTCAAATATGACACTGCCTCCTGTAAGAGACATTGTGGCAAAAGAGCCACTTGTCGCGTATCTTGCGCCAATAGATATTGACCCGATTCACGGAATGGATGATATTGAATCACCACCAAGGCAGGAATATAAGGAAATACTTTATAAATGGGCAAAAGTGATGCAGGGAAGGGTGGTTATTTATGATTATGATCAGGGAATGCTTGTCTGGAGAGATATCCCGAATCCTTCCATTGCCTCAATCAGACAGGACATCAAACATTATAGAGATGCAGGAATTCTTGGCATTTACACTGAAAGCCGCGGTGCTTTTGCCACGACCTTTATTAACCTTTATATTCGCGGAAGATTGATGTGGAATCCTGATGAAGACGTTGACAAACTGATTGAAGAATTTTATCCCGCATTTTATGGACCTATGGCAAAACCAATGAGTCAGTACTGGAATGCAATTTTCAAAGCATGGGAAGATTCTATTGTCACTGAGCACGAGTACTTTGTTGCACCAGCAATATATACAGAACAACTTATCAATTTCCTTGAGAAGAAACTGATTGAAGCAGAAAAACTCGCAGAAAAAATTTCTCAGAAGGTAGAAAAAACGCATAATGAGACACTGTATCTTGAAAGGATGAAATTTACGAGATTGTCCTTTGAGGTACTGAAAAATTACATTGCGATGGTAAAGGCAGCTGCCACTGATGTTGATTATGCAACTGCAGTTTCTTATGGTGAAAAAGGGCTTGCTGCAAGAAATCAACTTACAGCAATGAATGGAATTTTCACCACCACAAGATTGGAAAGTGGATATCCCTGGTGGACTGGAGAAGTGCAGCAATACAGAGAACTTCTCGCTTTCACTGACGGAACAAAAGGGACATTGATCAAAAAACTGCCGCTGGAGTGGCCGTTTATGCGAGATCCTGAAAATATCGGACTGAAAGAAAAATATTACCAATGTCCGGTAGATCTTTCTTACTGGCAGAAAAATTCAGCAAACTATACACTGAAAACAAGGAAGGACTATCCTGAAAAAACATGGGAAATTGTAAGGTCAGACCTTTATCTTCAGGCGCAGGGAGTAAGAAGAAAAGACAGACAGGCAGAACTTGGATATGGCTGGTACAGGACAGAACTTGAATTAACATCTGATGAAATACAGGGAAACATTCATATTATGTTTCCTGGATTATTCAATGAATGCTGGCTTTATGTTAATGGAAAGGAAGTTGCTCACAGAGAAAACTATAAACCGATGTGGTGGTTCAATGATTATAGATTTCAATGGGATGTTGACATAACCGGAAAATTAAAAGCAGGCAACAATACTATCGCATTGAGAATCTATAATCCCCATCATTTTGCGGGTATGTTCAGAAGGCCTTTTATTTACAGGGTAAAATAAATTTGTCATATGATATTCAAGCCAGATTGGCTTGAGACAAAACAACGGCTGACAGACTTCTGGCACAATAAATACATAGGAAGGCCATGTATTGCAATATATTCGCCAGACCCGAAGTCAGCTCTTGTTCCGCCAGAAGAACCACTGTATGACAAGGATCGATACTTAAACATTGACTGGTATTTGAAAAATCTGTATTACAGGTTTTCTAATACTGCGTATTCAGGAGAAGCGCTTCCTTCTGATTCTGTAATGGCAGGGTACACCATTTCATACGGTGCAAAAGTTCAATTCAGTCCTGCCACAGTTTGGATTGAACCAATAGAAAATTTTGATATTGAAGATGAAAATTTATTCAAACTTGATTTTGATTCACAGGAAATAAGGCGATTTTTTGATTTTTACACGAAATTTGTTCAGGCAGGAAGTGGAAAATTTCTTATTGGGAGCCCAGCAATACTTCCAGGAAATGACCTTCTTTCAATGCTGATGGGTTCTGAAAAGTTTTTGATATCTCTCGTTGATAAACCAGAAGCAATGAAATCAGCCATCATGAAACTTGCGAAAAACTGGATTCTCCTTAAGAAGAAAATTAATGAAATTTACCTTCAGTATCAGGAAGGTTATGGAATATGCTGGCTTGGGCTGTGGTGCCCGTATTCTTTTACTTCAGCACAATCAGATATTTCCTGCATGCTGTCAGGAGAAATGTTTGAGCAGTTTATAATGGATGAAATTAAGCTTGTTGGGAAAGAATTTGGTTGTGTGATTTACCATCTTGATGGACCTGGCGCATTGCATCATGCTGATACTCTGTGCAAAATTCCTGAAATCAAAATGATTCAATGGACTCCAGGAGCAGGAAGTACCTATTCAGTAGAAAAATGGCTGCCATTGTACAAGAAAATTCAGGATGCAGGGAAAATGGTGATGGCATATGTGGCGCCAGAAGAAGTTGAATTTTTCATCAAACATCTTGATGCAAAACTTTCCTATATCGTGACAGGTTGCAAAACAAAAAAAGATGCAGAACAACTTTTGCTCAAAGTCGAAAAATTATCCCATCCTTAAACAATCTTTATCATCAGAAACATTTCTCTTGACACCTTGCTGATGAATTGGATATAATTTAGTTAAGTAAAAACAATTTGATTTACCTAAAGGAGAAAAATGGAACAGATCTTTGAAAACCTTCCTGATTGGATTAAGAAAAGATACTATGCCATTAGAGAAAAATTTAAGAATCACTCCTTTACATTTGATGATGTTTCTTCAGCACTGCAGGAACTTTACAGGGATTCTCCACAACAAACAAAACTTGTTCTTTCAGAATTAAAAAGGGCAGGGTTATTAAAAATTTCAAAAAATCCACAGGATAGGAGACAATCAATTTATAATGTTCTTGATATTCTTGAATCCCTGCCGTTTCCCGAGCAATCTCCAAAAATCTCAAAAGAACAGTTGACCAATATTTTGAAAACAGCGGCAGACATAATAAGAACAAGGGTTGATTATACATTTATCTTGCTTTTGCTCTTTTACAAGGCACTCTCTGACAAATGGAGATATGAGTATGAAACAGTAAAACAACAACTTGCAGAAAAAGGGCTTAATGGAAAAGAGGCAGTGAAAGAGGCAAGCCAGCCATATTATCACACCTTTCACTTCAGAAGTGAACTATTGTGGGACGAAATCAGAAAAGACCCATTGAAACTACCTGAAAATTTATCAAGAAGTTTGAAGCAACTATCAGAATTAAATCCTGACTACAAAGACATTTTTGCATCCTTTGATTTTCATCAGTTCACCTCAAACCAGGAAAATCAAATACTGTTGAATAATCTTTTTGAACTTTTCAGTAAGTACTCATTCGAAAAAGTCGAAGAAGATGTGCTGGGCGATGCCTACGAATGGATATTGAAATATTTCGCACCAACAAAAGCAAAAGAAGGCGAGGTTTATACTCCAAGAGAGGTTATAAGATTGATGGTCGAAATTTTAAATCCAGGTCCAGGACAACGGATTTATGACCCTGCCTGTGGAAGTGCTGGAATGCTGATTGTTGCCTATCAATTTGTAAAAGAAAACTTCGGAAAAGAAAAGGCATCAACATTATTTTTATATGGACAGGAGCAAAATCCCAGAACACTTGCTCTTGCAAGAATGAATGCAATCCTGCACAGAATAACAAACATTATGCTGGTTTCTGGAGACACCCTTTTATTTCCCAAGTTTAAGGAAAAAGACATGATAAAGCAGTTTGATTATGTGATAGCAAATCCTCCATGGAATCAGGATGGTTATGACCAGGATACACTAAAGAGAGGTGAGTACTACAGCAACAGGTTTCCTTTTGGTGCTCCCACAAAGCAATCTGCTGATTGGGCATGGATACAGCATATGATTTCTTCTGCCACAGAAGATGGGAAAATTGCAGTTGTTATTGATACTGGAGCAGTTTCAAGGGGAGGAAGAGAAAGAGAAATCAGGAAAAAGGTCATAGAAAACGATTTAATTGAGACAGTGATACTTTTGCCAGAGAAACTTTTCTATAATACTGGAGCGCCAGCAGTAATAATTGTATTGAACAGAAATAAACCTGAAAAGATAAAAGGAAAGGTTTTACTAATCAATGCATCCAAGGAATTTGTCCCAGGTAAGGCACAGAATACTCTTGGCAAAGAGAACATACAGAAAATTGTAGAAGTTTATAAAAACTTTGAGGAAGTAGAAAAATTCAGCAAAATTATAACCATAAAAGATGTTGAAGAAGCAGATTATAACCTTTCACCATCAAGATTTGTCAGTGTTTTTGACCAGGAAAATTATAGACCAGTTGAAGAGATAAAAAAGGACTTGAAAAAACTTGAAGTAGAAAAGACAAAGGTGGAAGAAAAAATATGGGAAATTTTATCAAAATTTTAAGTTGCTATACTATTTTTCCCTTGACAAGAATTCGTCTGAACCCATCTTCCACAAGGGGCGAGGAAAAAAGGAAGGAGGTCTCTCCCGCAACTTTTATTGTTGAATCCCTCTCCCTTGATGGGAGAGGGTGGGGGTGAGGGTGAAAAAAACGATGGTGGCAGTGAAGGCGAGAAAATGCTGGACGGAGCGAATTTTATTCCTGGAAATTTACTATACAACCACAATCGTATAGTATTGACATTTTTTATACGACTGAAGTCGGATAGTGGACCCTTAAAATTTGTTTCCGCAGTCATAAACGGTATTATGTAAAAATATGAATGAGAAAATCAAAAACGCATTGACCAAAATTAAAAAAAATTATGAAGATAAATGGATTTTAGTTTGGGTTGCAATTATTTTATTGTTTCTTGCATTAAACTTTCGGATAAAGTCCATGTTTCCTCCCCCCAAAAACATTTTCTACTATCAAACCATCTTTTTAGGGATTATTACCTTTTTAATCCCTTTTTTATGGAATGTTTACCAGAAAATTCTGGAAGTAAAGAGTAAAACCATAGGGAAGAATATAAATAGTATTTTGAATAGAGAATTTTATAAAAAGGCAGACAGATTATTTCATCTCCTCCTTTTACTTCCCATTTCTTTTTTCATCTTGGGAGGGCTGATTTTTTCTTGCTGCTTATCTGTTTTATTGATCTGGATGCTAATTGTTTTCTCTTTATTGCTGACTCTATTCGCTACGAAAATATATCAATGGATAGAACTTGAAAGTATTACATCTCTTGAGCAATTCATAGAGCAAAGTCCAATAAATGAAGATTTAAAGAATATTTTCGGCGAATTACTTGAGAAAACTGACGAAGAGATAAAAAAGGATTTTAGATTTAGTTCGGCTGACCTGATGAATTTATTTGCAAAGAAAATTGATGAGGGAATAGAAAAAGAGGAAAATATTACCTGTATCAACAGTATTTTAGAAACATTTCGTAATACCTTCGGAAAAAGAAGCTTGCAGGGGGTAGTTAACTCGGACTTCTTAAAAAAATTCTTTAAATGGTATCTTAAGGCATGGAAAGAATACAGAGTATTACGCGGTGAATTTATTGATAACTTTAGTTTGCTTCAGTATATTTTCGAAGACCTTGTAAGAAGGGTTCTAAGAGAAGAGCCTTCTCACTGCTATGAGTTTTTTGCCAAATTCAAAGAGCATATAGATATCTCATTAAAGGAAAAGGTGAAAGTGAATGGCAGAGAAGACCATTATGTTAAAATTTTAAAAAATTTCGGTAATGTTTTTTTTGAAGAAGTTTGTAAACCTCCATACCATGACCAGATTTGGGAAGCATTTCCTGATGAGTGGAAAATTACTGCAAAACATCTACAAAAGGAAGACGGTGGAATTATTTCGCGTATATTTTTTCTTATCTTTTTTGGATGGGCTCAACAGAGAACAAAAGGTTGCTCGGAAGAAAGATTTGATGAATGTCTAGAAAAAGTAGCAAAGGAACTATTTCCTGAGGTAGAACCAAGGTTATGGGCATCAGTGCTAATTTTTGTTATCTCTCCCTATACATCTAAAGAAAAAAGAGTAGAAGATGTAGTAAACATACCATGGACTTTTGGATATATTGGGAGAGAATTTGATTACGTGGTTGATGACGAAGGAGAAAAGGATGTACTTAAAAATATGTTTGGGGAATATTATAAAAAACAAGAGGAGGAAAAGGAGGAAACTATAAAACTTGCAGAACTATTGTTTGGAAAAATACTGAGCAAGGAAAAAATTGAAAAATACCTTGAAGAAATAAAGACGCTTGAAAATCAGTATGACAGGAACGATATAAGGTATTATAGATTACAGCGATTAAAACTTATTTTTGAACTACTTTTAAAACAATGAAATGGGAAAAGAAAAAATTAGGTGATTTGATAGAAAAGGGAATCAACTTAAATGATTAAAGAAATGAAAAAGTGGGAGTCATTGCCAATACTTGAAGTTTGTGAATTTGATAAAGGGACTGAACCTGGAAGTGAATCGTATAATAGAGATGGACTGGGGGTTCCTTTTATAAGAGTGGGAAATATAGGTGCTAAAATTCAAGAGCAGATTTACACAACATCTGAAAATGTGAAATTGTGTAAAAAGGATGATATTTTGATTGCACTTGATGGGAGTCCAGGAATTGTAATAAAAGGAATAGAGGGAGCATATTCTTCCGGTATTAGAAAAATTATTGTAAAAGGTATGAGTAAAGTAATAAAGGAATTTGTTTATTATTATTTACGGACGGATGAAGTTCAGAAAATTATAAATGAACATACAACAGGAGTGACAATAAAACATGCAGGAAAGTCATTAAATTTTATAGATATTCCTATTCCTCCTCTTTCAGTTCAGCAAAAGATTGTTGAGGTTCTTGATACGGTTCAGGAGGTAATAAAAATTCAGGAAAAAATCATTGAAACAACAAAGGAACTTAAGAAATCCCTTATGGCAGAACTTTTTAAGTATGGCTTGCCTGCGTTCAGAAAAAACAGAAAATTAAAGAAAACAGAAATAGGAGAAATCCCGGAAGATTGGAAGGTAGTGAGGATAATTGACCTATTTGAAGTGAAAACAGGATCTACTCCATCAACTAAGGATAAAAAGTACTGGGAGGCGGGAAACATAAATTGGATTACACCCACGGATCTAGGTAGAATCAGTGAAACGAAGTACATAAATGGGAGCGAGCGAAAAATAACAAAAAAAGCATTGCGAGAAGTTAATCTAAACCTTCTGCCTAAAAATTCCATTGTCATCTCTACAAGGGCACCTGTCGGCTATGTTGCAATCATTTCTGATGAAAGCACTTTCAACCAAGGTTGTAAGGGTTTGATGCCTGTTCATACGGACCTAATTCCAGAATTTTATTATTACTACCTAATACACAAAAGAGAAATTTTACAGGCTCTAAGTTCAGGTAGTACTTTTAGGGAATTGTCAAAGGATTTGCTTGAAACCTTCCCAATCCCACTTCCTTCCCTTCCTGAACAAAAAGAAATAGCCAATATGTTAAGCGCGGTAGATGAAAAGATTGAGATTGAAAAGAAGAAAAAGGAATTGTATGAGGAATTGTTTAAATCTCTTTTGAATAAAATAATGAGTGGAGAGATAGATATTGAGAAACTTTGATATTAAAAAATATTTGAAAGGAAAAGTACTGGTTATTATTGACGCTGCAAACCTGGAAAATTCGTTGAAAGATATGGGATGGAAAATTGATTATCTGAAATTGAAGAGCTAATTAATAGTTGCAATAAATATGTTGACATTAAAAAGTTAAAAAAGCTTGTTGAAAGGAAATAAAAAACGCCCGTCTTTTTCAACGGGCGGTTGATAACAGGTAAAGACGGAAATCTTTACCTGCACTTATAAATATAATGTTTATTCTGAAATCTGTCAAGAGAGGGACCTTATTTACTTACTCTGCTCCGATGGGAGATGCTCCCTCACCTAATTGGTATCCCTCGAGGGAAGAGGCCGGAAAGAGGGTGGATGATGAAAGAACCCCTCACCTTAATCCTCTCCCACGGCTATAATTTTTGAATCCCTCTCCCTGGATGGGAGAGGGTGAGGGAGAGGGTGAGGAATGAAAAACCCCCCCTCACCTTAATCCTCTCCCACAAGGGGCGAGGAGAAAAGGGAAAGGGGCCCTCTCCCACAAGGGGCGAGGAGAAAAGAAAAGAGATGGGAGAGGGTGGGGGAGAGGGTGAGGATGAAATAAGGAGTATGAATGGGACAATATGAAAAGAAACTGGTGGAAGATTATGTGAGTGAAAGGTTACAGCAGGTGGGCTGGACACTGGTAAATCATGAGGATTTAAAAAGGGAAAGTTTAAGAGAACCATTGCTGATTGAAAATTTGAAAGAGGCAATCATAAGAGTTAACAAAGATAAGGGTGCTGGAGAAGAAGAAATTAAAAAGGTAATTGATGAGATAAAACTTCTTCCAGCCCATCAGGAAGGAATAAAAAAATTTCTTCATTATTTGAAATATGGAATTGGAGTTAAGTTTGAGAAAGAAAGGATTGTGAAAATTATCAATCTTATTGATTATGAAAACCCTGAAAACAATGAATTCATCTTTTCAAGACAGGTTCACTTTAAGGGCAATGACACGATTATTCCTGACATTGTTCTTTATATCAATGGTATCCCTGTTGTTGAGATTGAGTGTAAAAGCCCTGTTTCACTCAGAACCGACTGGTTTGCTGGCTACCAGCAGATAAAAAAATACGAGGAAATTGTCCCTGAACTTTATAAATATATGCAGATAGGAATTTCTTTTTGTGAAAATGTGAGATATTTCCCTATTGTGCCATGGAATAAACAGGTTTCTGCTTATACATGGAAAAAGAACCAGTTACCAGAGGATGAGGCGATTTTTGAACTGTTAACTCCATTTGTTTTGATTGATGTTTTCAAAAACTTTATCTTT
>Ga0209720_1003625_pt1 | contig 10446 bp, 12 predicted proteins | sample AD_JPNMR3_MetaG_FD_184426 | JGI IMG/M metagenome (GOLD analysis project Ga0209720, IMG submission 184426) | Active sludge microbial communities of municipal wastewater-treating anaerobic digesters from Japan - AD_JPNMR3_MetaG (SPAdes) (version 2) | ecosystem: Engineered > Bioreactor > Anaerobic...
AACCTCCACGTTCGTGAAGTATTAGTTTGTAAAGTAGTTATTCGCCCAAAATTGGAATAAATATAAACCGTATCATGTCTAGTATGATTTATATTTTTTGTATCTTCACCATTATATCTAAAATAAATTATTGTATCATTTAAAAGATAATTACTCAAAGCATAATCAAGAGTAGACCACGGGGATAATGGCGAAGTCCCAGCTCCTGCGTCTATACCTGGATTAACTTGTTCAAAACAAATATCTACTCCATCTATTTCCATCCAAACATTATATTGTGTATCTGAATTTCCATTTAATACATATCTATAAACTGGAAATAGATTAGATAATAAAACAAAAAAAAATATAACTATTAAATTTATATATTTCATTTTTTCACCCCATATACTTTTATATTTTCTAACATTGGAGTATTTTTATTGCTTGCTTTAAAATACCACTCAATAATAAATTTTATAGGTTTCTCTGATTTATCAAATATCCACTTATCATAAACTTGAAAATTACCAAAACTTTTATATATTTTTTCGGCTTCCTGATGACTTGAATAACCACAATAATCTAATATAAATTGTTCATTTGATTGTTCTACAAATTTACTATCACTATCCATAATACCAATCAAAAAAGTATCATCTTTTTGACTTTCTAAAACTGCTGTATCAATATTATCATATACTATTCCTGTTCTCTCATTTTTAAAATAAATAGTCGCAGAAAAAATATTAATTGATATTAACATTATTAAAATTAAGATTATATTTTTTTTCATAATTATCCTCACTTTACTTTATATAAATTTATTCTTATTGTATTAGGTGAAAAAGTAAAAATATCTGATTTCATAACTATTCTATTTAACTGTTCATCATAATAAATATATAAAGAACTCTCTACCCAATATCTATTATTTATCTTAACCTTATAACTAAAATCATAATTAGATAAATTTATTCCATAACTATCTCCATAAATTACCAAACAAGCAGTATCGTTAACTATATACATTAAAGTATCACCTGATATCGAACTATCAGCATATATCGTATCCGAATTACTTATTTGTAAAAAAAGAGTATCTATATTTAACATATTTTTTAAATTATCAATATCAGACTTTGTTACCATTGTATCTATTACATCACTTAACATTCCCCTAACAATGTCAGTATCAGACTTTGTTATCATCGTATCTATTACATCACTTAACATTCCCCTAATATCTATCACATCACTTAACATTCCCCTAACAATGTCAGTATCAGACTTTGTTACCATTGTATCTATTACATCACTTAACATTCCCCTTACAATGTCAGTATCAGACTTTGTTAGCATTGTATCTATCACATCACTTAACATTCCCCTAACAATGTCAGTATCAGACTTTGTTATCATCGTATCTATCACATCACTTAACATTCCCCTTACAATGTCAGTATCAGACTTTGTTAAATAATCTTGTAAAATATTACTCAAACTATTACTATCTACAAAATTACTATCATTAACTAATTCAGACAAGCATAAATTATTTAAAAGGAATAAAAGATAATTATAAGAACTATCAATTTTATTATTTAAAGAAGAAAAATTTTCATCCTGCAAAACATCATACCAAGACAAAGCAAAAGACAAATTAAAACAGATAAAAATAAACAGACAAATAAAAATTATTTTTTTCATAACAAATACCTTTTTTAAAAAAATTTATTGTTCAATATAGCCAATTGCTTTAATTCTACCTAAAGGGACACCATCACTGCCAGAACCCCAATAAAATAATTGTTTATATTTTTGATTATTATAAAATTTAACTCTATCAGTCACATTAAAAGAGACAATTTTACTGTCATTATTAATTGTTTCATAAACAAAATAGCCACTATCAAAAATAACAAAATTACTATCATTTAACATATTAATAACTTGATTAATTTGTTGTTGAGTAGGAAAAGAAGAAGTATCAATTTTTATTTCGTCTAATTTTATTTCGTCTACACTTTTAGTCAACAAAACATTATAAGTTTCATTAGAATTAGTATCACAAATTAATTTAGAACTTAAAACATGCCAATTAGAATCATTAACTACATCAGAAAAAAGTAAAACTTTATTACCATAAAAAGGGTTTTTAATATTAGAAGCGAGCAAAGAAGAAGTTAAAAAACACAAAAAAACAAAAGAAATAAATTTTTTCATAAAAAAACTCCTAAAAATAAAATTTCATATTTTTAATATTAACAGAAGAATTTTTATATTTCAATCTTAATAAATTAATTAATTTATCTTTTTCTTCTTTATATAATTCAGCAATAATATTATTAAATTCTTTACTATTAATAGATAATCTTAACAAGACGAAATAAATAAGTAAATTATAAACATAATCAGGCAAATCAATATTTTGTTCTAACACATCATCGAGATGCAATGAAAGTAAAGGGTTATTAACATCAACAGTAGCAATATTTCTAAAATAATAAAATTTATAATCTCCAAAAAAAGAAAGATATCTAAAACAAATTTTATTATTCATCAAAAAAGCGAAGGGGAAGTTATATTGACTATTTTTTTTAAAACTATAAATTGGCAAATTATAAATATTATTATTTACTGAATATTCGATATAAGAAGCGATTTTAAAATTATCAGGCAAATCAAAATCCCCATTATAACTTACATTATAAATATGAAAAGTCAAATAAAAATTATCATTTTCAGCAGTAATCAAATTAGACAAAGCATTAATAGAAGAATTAATATGTGAAATAATCATTTTATCAGAAAAGAAATCATCTTCATTTAATAATAATTTAATTTCATCTAAAATTTCTTTATATTTCATAAAAAGAAAAATTTTTTATTTTTAAAATTTTTCATATCATTAATACTTTCTTTAACAGCCTCTCTAATTTCTCTTTCTAAACTTTTATTATTTAACTCTCTTTGTTTTTTTGCTAATACTTGTAATTCTTTATCCATTTTAAAAAATTGTTCTTTATCCATATTTTAATTCCTTATAAAAAAAAGGTAAGGTGGGTATAACCCACCTTTAAACTTATACCCAAGTTTCTTGAATATCATATATTTCAAAATGAATATTAGGCTGTAAAGTAACTAAATCAAAATCACCTACTAAAGTAGCGACGAATTCATCTTTATTATTTAATTGAGAATTTTGTAAAATAGAACCATTTTGCGGGTCAACTAACCAATTAAACAAATTAGAGTCAACAGTAGCGATTTTATCACTATCAAGAGAAACACAACGCATAAGCCCGATAGGAGCATCAGGGTCAGCCAAAATTTTAATATTACCCATACCAGTTTCAAAATTTTGTATAACATAACCAGCCTTTAATTCAGTATCAATCAATTTTTGACCACTATTAATTAAAGTTTCGACTAAAGCATTTTTAACACCATAACTCATAACTAAATAAAAATTACTATTTAATTGAGCACCATTAATAGCGGCATTTTGTAAAACGGACATAATTTGTAATTCAGTAGGTTTTTTTAAACCGCCCGAGACAGCAGCACATTGAACACGATTAGGCAGTAAGAAACTTTCTGTAATATTATAAATTTTATAATTAGGGTTACAAATTTTGGCTAAACCAGTAATTTCACTTGAATATAAAGTGCCATTACTTATCCAGCAGTTATCTTCAAAAACCATATAAAATTCAGTCTTATCAGTATCAGTAGCAAAACTATCACTAAAAACAATAGTTGCTTTAGTTCTATCAGTAGAATCAGGCGTAATAGAGACAATATAAATACTATCTTTAATTTTAGACCACTCATTAGTAGTAGTATTAAGAGCAACAATATCAACATATTTATTTAATTTTAAATGAGTAATAGAGCAATTATTATACATCACAATATTATGAGTATTAGATACAGCATTAGATACAAATTTACAAATTAAGCCAGAGCCATCTCTATGCATTTGTTGATTAATTTCTTTTTTTAAATCAATTAAAATACCATTAATTTCAAAAGTTAAAACATCAATTAAATTATCAGCAACAGTTGTATCATCTTTAGAAGTTAACCTTAACAAACGTCCAGGTATATTAACACGCCCATAATGAGAAGGTATATCAACAGCAATTTTTTTATAACGTTGATGCCCTCTTGCTTCAGGTAAAGAATTAGCAAAACCTTCATAGCGTCTTGAACCTATAGAAGTATTACCACCGATATGCATTCTATAGATAGCCTGATCGCCACTATAATCAATTTTACTATTATCTTTTTCTAATAAAGACAATAAGAAAGCATCAGTATTAAAATTTTTAACAATAATAGGTAAGAATTTAGTATTTAAAATTTCATTCCAAATTCCAAAATTTAACATAAAAAAATCACCTCTTTAAAAATTAAAATTATTTTTCAGCTGGTTTTAATCTAAAAAATTCTTTCAAATGCATAACAAAATCTTTATTTAATTTATCAAATTCTTTAGGTGCTTCAACATTAAAATTAGTATTATGCATTTGAGGGGGCATAGATTGTTGTTTATTTTCTAATTGTTTTAAATAATCTTTAGCAATAATTTCTTTAGTGTTGTTGTCTAAAAACTTTTCAATATTCCCCTCTTTTAAGGCTTTAATAAAAATTAAATCTTTAATATCTAAATTATTAATAATTTTTTTAATATCTTCAACATCAACTTTTAAATCAGGATAAATCTTTTTAATTTCCTCAATTTTACTTTGAATAATTTGAATAGATTGTTCATTATTATTATTAATTTCTTGATTAACTTGATTCAAATTATCATTTAAGTTGTCATTTTTAATTTCCGATTTTTGATTTTGATTTTTATTTTGTTCTTGCAATTTTTTAGAAATCTTTTTTTCCAGATATTCCTTATACTTATTAGGATTTTCATACATCAAAATTTCTTCTTCTTCAGTGGTTAACTCTTTTTCATCCTTATTAGCATTAACTTTTTTAAGCAAATCAAGATATTTTCTTTTAAATTCCATATACAAATTTTTAAAAGACTTACCAGATTGAGTATCAAAAGTTTCATTTTCATTATCTTTCGCAGGCGCACCATTAGTAGAAAAATTTTTGTTTTCATTTTCTTGATTATCCATAAAATCACCTTCTTTTATAAAAAATAAAAATACTCCTTTAACGATGGAGCATCGAAAATATAATAAAACAAATTATTCATAATTAACATTTTGAGAATTACTAACATTATTAACATTTTTATTTAAATTATTTTGTTCAATGAAATTAGAAAACTGATTATAATTAATATTATTCATTTGTTGTAAAGCGATATAATGACTTTTAATATGTTCATCAATATATTGAATAATGATATTACTAACCGTCAAAATATCAACTTCTTGATTAATAACATTTTTAATATTATTAATAATTTCTTTAACCAAAGTATGTTCAGGATTATTAATAATAAATTTAATATATTCTTTAAAATCATTAGATTTAAAAAAAGAAATATGTTCTTCTAATTCAATTTCATTATCATCAATATAAGGGATAACTTCAACATAAATACCTTGAGCCATAATTTTATTTTCACGCATAGCTTTACTGATACTAATTTCACGTTCATTATAATAATCTTCAATACCACCGAATTCAATTAATTCAGGATATTTTTTAAGTAAGCGTTTAGTTTCAAATTTAGACAAATAAGGAGCCAATTGTAAAAAATATTCTCTATTTGAATTAATATCATTAGGTAAAAGAGAATTAGGTTTTAAAGAAATTTGTTCATCAATAATATAATCTTTAATATTATAAAAATCAAAAATAAAAATATCATTACCGCAAATTTCTTGAATTTTACTTTCAGGATAATATTTTTTAATAAATTTCAATTTTAAACGCATACTATTAGTTAAAGAATTAACATAATTATCAAAGAAAGGAGAAAGAGATTCATCATCTTTCTTTGAAAGGAAAGCCAAAGCAGTGCCCGAAGAAATATATTTAGGATTACGCCCCAAAGATACATCGTGAGTATTAAATAAATCATCAATATCTCGTTTAATATCTTCTTTTTCACTATAAAGATAATTTAAATTAGGCAAAATTTGAGGTTGAATAGAGGCTTGATTTCTATCAGAAAAGACAGAAGTTTTAATAAGTAAAGCAGGGAAATCAGGGTGCTGTTCAATATTAACTTCATCATCTTTATCAGCAATAATAGAAAATAAGCCAGTAATTCTACGAGTTAAATCTATTTGAGTTTTAATACTATTATATTCATTTTGTAAAGAGATTGTTTGAGTAGTAATAGCATCTTTCCAAAAATACTCATTATTATCTAAATCATAATAATGAATAAAAGGCAATTCACCATTAGGCGTATAATTATTTCCTTTATAAATAATCTTATTACCACAAATATAAATAATAAGACCATCAGGGAATTCATCATCTGCTTTTTGATAATATTCATAAATTTTAGTAATATCACGAGTTTGGAAAGAAACACCGTCATTAATTCTTTTATAAAAATTAGCATAAATTTGTCCCCATAAATTATTAGAAATATTAATAGATTCAGTTGGTAATTCATCAATATTAATTTCATTATTTATATTTTTTAATTCTTCTTTTGAAATATATTTAACAACCATACATCTTTTTGCTTGAGAAAAATCAACAATATCAGTATCAACAAAAAAATTAAAAGGACTAACAATTTCACAAGCAATTTTATTTTCATATTTTTTTATAATTTTATAACTTTCATAATTAACTACTTCATCTTTTCTAATGATATTATAATTATTATCAACAATATATTCTTCATCTTTAGAGACTTTATCAATATATATTTTTTCAAAACAATTGCCAGTTAAAAAGACATAATATAAAATTTTCTTTTTATTTATTTTTTCATTAGTAATTCTTTCGATATAATTAATTAATTTTTGAGTCACCCGAGCAATTTGTTTAAATTTAGGTGAGACAGAAAAAGTAGGTTCAACTTCCCAGACAGGTAAATTAGTTGAATATCTTGCAATTTTATTATTAATTCTTGGCATAATTTGATTAGAAATAACTTTATAAGCATTCATTTCAGGCACTTTAACCAAACTATTTAAAGATTTATTAAAAGCAATATTTTGTTCACCTAAATAATAAGCGATATTAATCATCCATTGAGGAATAAATAATTGTTTATAATTATTCGATATTTTAAAAAAATTATTTATTTTTTTAATAATATCATCATCAGTCATTTTGTTTAAAATCATTATAATATATCACCTGGAGTTATATTATTATTTTTATTTATTTTTAATTCTTTAATATTTAAAGGTTTATCTAAATTTTTATATTCTGTCAAAGATTTAGCCATTATTCTATTCAATAAATCTTTAGTTAAGAAGAAAAAATAAATAATTATAATAAACTGTAAAATAATAAAAGATAAACTTAAAATTAACAAATTATTTAACAACATTATTTATTTTACTTTTATACAAAGATATAATATATTTAATAAATTTATCTAAATGAACAAACCATTCATTATTTAAATAAAATCTAAAATATTTTTTAATTTTAAAAGTATCATTTAAAAATATAAATTGTAAAATATCATCATTAATTTTAATATTATCTTTATAATTTTTTAAAATAATCTCATAAATTTTAAAAGGTTCACCAACAAGTTTAACTTTAGAATTTGCATTATATTGACTTTTAATATATTTTGCCAATTTTTGTTTTATATTTTCATATATTACTCTCATTTTATATTATACTACCTGCATATATTTTTGATTTATTTTTATTCAAAAACTTACGCATTTGAAATAAACTTAAAATTCTATTTTCTTTATTATCACTTATTATTATATCGCTATTTTTAGAATTTGGTCTTGGTCTTGACATTAAAGCATATCTTAAACTTTCTAAAGCGTGGTCTTCACAAGAAGCCGAAATATCCTCTAAATTATGACTATCAAATTGCATTAATGGAAAAGTGCGTATTAAATTTATACAATTTCTAAATATTAATATATTTGGCTTACCATCAGCATTTAAACCTAAATACTCTCTGACTCTATTCCAACCTAACAATCTATTATTATCTGCTGGTTTTATATTTATATTATTTTGATAAAATATTTCTGCTATACTTTCACCTTTTAAACCTAATCCTCTTTTTTGAAACATATCAGGTGAACCAACATAATAATCTATTATTTCGCCTATACTCATTTCTCTTATTTTCTTGGCTACATCTGACGCTAATGTGTTTTTTATATACAACTCTCTATATGTATATATTCTATTTTCATTATCAACAGCGTGCCATAATACAGCACAAGGGTTATTATAACCCCAATCTATACTTACAAATTTTTTCCAATAATTCGGTATCTGAAATCTTTCTATCGTATGTATATTATAGTCCCATTCTGTAAAATATTGCCCCGTAAATACATCCCAATTACCGTCCAAATATGCTTTTCTTAAATTTTCATTTAATAAATTTAATCTATTTATATATGTCGGGTCTTGTTTTAACAATGCCTTATTATCATATACTTTTGCTGGAATAAACGCTATTGTATTATTAGTTTGTTCATCTTTTATTACATTTTTGCCATATTCTGTTGCGTCTACATATCTCTTCTTTACCCAATTATGACCTACTCCACCTGGATTGCAAGTCCCTCTAAATAATGCTGGATAGCCTTTTATCGACCTCACACAAGATAATAATACTAAAAATACTTCCTCTGTGTGCTCTGTTAATTCATCTATCCCTACAAAGTCCATCGACCTACCATTATATTCATACGCTGACTTCGTGTCTTTTAAATGTCTTAAATATATTATACTTCCATTATAAAATTTTATATAATTTTCTGCTTGATTATATTTATATAATATATTATCATAGTTTTTAACCCTCATTAAAATTTCTTTTACTATACTCGCCTTTAAATCATCAAATGTTTTTCTAAATATATATACATTTGCCCCAGTATATTTTAATGCATACGCTACGGCTTCCATTGTTAACGCTAAACTCTTTCCACCACCTTTTGCACCACCATATACCACTTCATCCGCTACTGTAGTATGAAACTTATATTGTTTTTCATTCGGCTCATAATCTATCTTTATTTTTATCTTCATATCTTTTAGCCTATCTCTTCTATTACTTCTCCTTCTTTTTTCTCTTCTTGCGCCTTATACTCTATCTCTTCCTTTGGCTCTTGATTTTTGAACATAAACGGATTATTAAATATTACCTCTATTCTCTTTATCTCATTTTCATCTTTTTTATTTTCTATCGCAAATTCTTCTCGCCTCTTCCTCGTTAAATACCACTTCGCTATATTTACATCATCTAAATTGTCATATATCGTCTTCCTTGCCTTTAATATTGGATTTGTCTTTAATAATTTAAAATATTCTAATAATTCCTTCCTATATTTGCTCTTCTCTAAATATTTTTTTAAAGTCTCTTGACTTATATTCGCATAGATGCACGCCTCTTTTATTGTGCACCCCATTAAAAAACCTTCTCTTATCTTTGTCAAGGTTGGCGCAGTTAATCCATAATAATCCCTATTCCACCTTTTACTCAATTCTTTTAACGCTTTCCTAAACGCTAAATTAAAATAATCTGTATATCTCTCTATCTTCTTTTGCACCTTTAATGTCTTCTTGCATTTCATCGCCTCTTTCATTGCATTTTTTATTGACATACTTTTTATTACATTTTTTATCTTCGCTTTTTCCTCTTCCCACTGCTTCCTCTTCTCTATTTCTTCCCTTTGCTTTTCTTTTTCAAACTCTTTTTCAAGCCACTCCCTTGCTTCGCTTTCACTTTCTTCTCTTTTTTCACCTTCCCATTCCCCTTCGTCTGCTCTGCTAATATTTTCTTTTTCTCCTCTTTCATTTTTTTCCTCCTTTTCCTTGTTTTTTTCTTTCTCTTTCTTTTTTATTTCTTTATCCATCTCTATTTATTTAGTGGCATTTTTGTTCGTTTTTCCTTGTTTTTTCATTTTTACTTTGAATTTTTTGTCTCTCAATTTATATTATTTAGGATTTAATTGACAGCCGTTCTTTTTTTTTCTTTTTCGACCCGTTATATTAATATATTAATTTTAGAATTTTATATTTAATTTTAAAATTATTAAATATATATATTTATATTTATAAAAATAAAAAAAATAAAAAATATAAAAATAATAATAAAAAAAATAATAAAATAAAAATAATGCTGTTTCAATTCCACAATGGTTCGATTAAAAATAAAACTATGCCAAAAAACCGCTCTAAAATTCGATTAGAGACGAGAAAAAAGTTTTTTTATTGTTTTATATCAGTAAAGAAAAAAAACCGCCTAAAACGCAAATTTAAACGGTTAACTAAAATTGGCCTTTTTTTTAAACAAGAAAAAGA
>Ga0209720_1003657_pt1 | contig 10371 bp, 11 predicted proteins | sample AD_JPNMR3_MetaG_FD_184426 | JGI IMG/M metagenome (GOLD analysis project Ga0209720, IMG submission 184426) | Active sludge microbial communities of municipal wastewater-treating anaerobic digesters from Japan - AD_JPNMR3_MetaG (SPAdes) (version 2) | ecosystem: Engineered > Bioreactor > Anaerobic...
GGACAAGTCGGTGGCGCTGCTGATCGAGCGCGGTGGCCAGCAGCTGTTCGTGCCGGTACCGCTGGCCTGACGCGGTTCGGGTCTGAATGCCGCCGCAGCGCTTGCCAGTCGAGCGCCAGCAGCTATAAGTTCAGGAGTGACCGGCGACCGGCGTTCAGCGCGTGTAGCCCAGGCACGCGCCGGCGTTGGGCCGGCCGCGGCACTCGCGCCGCAGGCGCGCGTCCTCGTTGCGCTGGCGCTCGGCGGGCGATTCGCCGCTGGCATAGGTCGCGGTGGGCGAGGGCTTCAGGCGCACGCCGCGCCGCGAGCCGGCACCGCTGCGCGGGGTCGACCCGGCGCGTTCCTTCTTGGCGTGGGCCAGCGGCGGCGTGCCGGACAGCAGGGTCAGCAGGGCGATGGCCGCCAGGCGGCGCGTGACAACAGGCATGGTGGGTCTTTCTGCGTAAGGGTCAAGGGGCCGGCGCCCGATGTGCGATGCTCGCGCCCTGCCGAATTAAATGAGTCCGCCGCCCATGCGTCAAGCCGTCCTCGAGCTCGAAGAATCCAAGATCCGTGAAGTAGCCAACGCGGGCATGGGGCGCGCCGACGTGCTGCCGTTCTGGTTTGGCGAAAGCGACGAAGTCACGCCCGAGGCGGTGCGCGCCGCCGGCATCGCCTCGCTGCAGGCCGGCGAGACCTTTTATTCGCACAACCTGGGCCTGCCGGAGCTGCGCGCCGCCGTCGCCGCCTACGCCAGCCGGCTGCACGGCGAGGTCGCGCCCGAGCGGCTGGCCATCACCTCGGGCGGCGTCAACGCGCTGATCGTCGCCATGCAGGCGCTGATCGACGCCGGCGACGAGGTGGTGGCCGTCACGCCCGTCTGGCCCAACCTGACGGCGCAGCCGCGCATCCTGGGCGCGCGCCTGCGCTGCGTGGCGCTGCGGCCGGACGCCGACGGCGCCTGGCGGCTCGACCTGCCGGCGCTGCTGGCCGCCATCACGCCGCGCACGCGGCTGCTGGTGCTGAACTCGCCCAACAACCCGACCGGCTGGACGCTCACGTCCGCCGAGCAGCAGGCCATCCTGGCGCACTGCCGGCACACCGGCACCTGGATCCTGTCCGACGAGGTGTACGAGCGCCTGTACTACCGCGGCGACACCGCCAACGGCGCGGCGCCGAGCTTTCTCGACATCGCCGCCCCGGACGACCGGCTGGTGGTGGTGCAGAGCTTTTCCAAGTCCTTCCTGATGACCGGCTGGCGCCTGGGCTGGCTGGTGATGCCGCCGGCCATGACGCCGCAGGTCGGCAAGCTGCTGGAATTCAACACCTCCTGCGCGCCGGTGTTCGTGCAGCGCGCCGCCCTGGTGGCGCTGGCGCAGACCGAGGCCATCACGCCGCGCATCGTCGCCCACCTGAAGGACTGCCGCGACACCCTGGTGCCGCTGCTGCAGGCCGTGCCCGGGGTGCAAGCCAGCCACGCGCCAGGCGGCATGTACGCCTTCCTGCGCATCGCCGGGCAGGCCGATTCGCTGCACCTGGCCAAGCGCCTGGTCGCCGAGGCCGGCCTGGGACTGGCGCCCGGCGTGGCGTTTGCGCCCGAGGCCGAGGGTTGGTTGCGTTGGTGCTTTGCGTCCAAGGACAAGGCGCGCCTGGTGCAAGGCGTGCAGCGGCTGACGCGCTGGCTGGGCGACTCGGCCTGACGCCTCCGGACAGGGCGGCGCCGCAGCCCGGCTGTTCCGACACGCGTGCGCGCCCTGCAATCAGCGTGCGCTTGTTTCGCGTGGATACATGCGCTATACTTGTGGGTTACCCGGACGGTTGCCGTTCGGGCCATCTTCCGCCCAGTGCTGCAACCCGCTTCGGTGTGAGCGCAGTCGTGTTGGGCGGACTTTCGTTTCCGCGCAGGCGTCGTGTCTTCGGATGGGTGTCTGGTCAGCGGTTTCCGTGGTCGCTGCCTTCGGGCGGCAGCCCTGTTTGCCACCTCGCTCGTGGAGATGTGTCATGCGTGTCCTGCCTCACACCGATTCCCCCACCCCCGTGGTCGCTTCCGGCGCATCGCTGCGCAGTGAGCACGCCGTGGCGCGCATGGCGCCCGGCCTGCACCTGATCGGCGATCTGTACGGTTGCCGCGGCGACGCCCGCCTGATGACCGATGCCCCCACGCTGGAGGCGTTCTGCAAGCAGGCCGTGGCCGACGCCGGCCTGACCACCGTGGGCAGCCTGTTTCACAGCTTCGGTCACGGCGAGGGCGTGACCGGCGCCGTGGTGCTGGCCGAGTCGCACCTGGCCCTGCACACCTGGCCCGAGGACAACTACGTCACGCTCGACGTCTACGTGTGCAGCTACACCAGCGACAACTCGGCCAAGGCCGAGCGCCTGTTCGACGCGCTGATGCAGGCCTTCCAGCCGGCCGATCCGCACCTGCACCGCGTCGTGCGCGCATGAGCGCGCCCGCCCAGCCGTCCTCGGCATCCGCCGGGAGCTCGGCCTTTGCCGTCGAGCAGCTGTCGCCCGACTTCGGTTTCTATCTGCGCACCACCGAGCTGCTGGCCGAGTGCCGCTCGCCCATGCAGCACATCGAGATCGTGCACACGCCGCTGTTCGGCCGCGCCATGCGCATCGACGGCTGCTTCATGACCTCGGAGCGCGACGAATTCTTCTACCACGAGCCGATGGTGCACCTGCCCGCCATCGCCCACGGCGACCCGCGCCAGGCGCTGGTGATCGGCGGCGGCGACGGCGGCGCGGCGCACCAACTGCTGCGCTACCCGGACATGGCGCGCGTGGTGCTGGCCGAGCTGGACCGCGACGTCATCGACATGGCGCGCGCCTGGCTGCCCGCCGTGCACCGCGGCGCCTTCGACGACCCGCGGCTGACGCTGCACCTGGGCGACGGGCGCGCCTTCATCGAGTCGTGCGAGAGCCAGTTCGACCAGATCGTGCTCGACCTGACCGACCCGTTCGGCCCCGCCGTGGCGCTGTACACCTGCGAGTTCTACCGCGCCTGCCGGCGTGCCCTGCGGCCCGGTGGCGTGCTGTCGCTGCACGTGCAGTCCCCGATTCATCGTGGCCCCACCATGGCGCGCCTGCTGGCGTCGCTGCAAAGCGTGTTCCCGGTGGTGCGGCCCTACCTGCAGTACGTGCCGCTGTACGGCACGCTGTGGGCCATGGCGATGGCGTCCGACCGCGTCGACCCGCTGACCCTGACGGCGGCCCAGGTCGACGCGCGGCTGGCCGGGCATGGCCTGACCGACTTGCAGCTCTACGGCGGCGACACCCACCACGCGCTGCTCAGCCTGCCGCCGTTCGTCAAGCGCCTGCTGGCCGAGCCGGCGCGCCCCGTGGTCGACGGCGACAGCCTGGACGACCCGAGCCTGGACCCCTGCGCCGACCGGCCGCTGCGACTGGTGCGCGACTGAGTCGCCCCAGGCCGATCCGGCTGCGGGTGTAAATCTCACGTTTGCGCAATCACGCAAATGAACTTAGCATACGGCCCTCATTCAACTTGGGGAGTCGATGCGATGAAGAAGCTGCTGATCGCGCTGGTGCTGGGTTTGTCGGGCTGGACGACGGCCTGGGCGGTGGAGCTGGGAATTTCGGCCCGGGAAACCCATGAAAAGGTGCAGGGCGGCGCACCGGGCGTGCTGTTCGTCGACGTGCGCGATCCGGTGGAGATCATGTTCATCGGCTTCACCGACTCGGCGCACGCCAACATCCCCTACCTGATGGTCGACCGCGCGCAGTGGGACGACAAGCGCGGGGTGTTCCGGCTCTACCAGAACCCCGACTTCGTCGCCCAGATCAAGGCCGAGCTGGCGCGCCGCGGCCTGGGCGCGGACGCCGAGATCATCACCATGTGCCGCTCGGGCAGCGAGCGGGGCGAGCCCAGCGCGCGCTTCCTGCGCGACAACGGTTTTCCGAACGCGCGCTACGTCGTCAACGGCTTCCAGGGGGCGGCGACCAAGGACGGGCCGCAGGCCGGTCTGCGCCTCCAGAACGGCTGGCAGAACAGTGGCCTGCCGTGGAGCGCCAAGATGAACCCGGCCAAGATCCACCGCGTCGATCGCCAGCCGGGCAGCTGATGGCGGGCCGCCCCTGGCGGCACCGCGCTATAATCATCGGGTTTTGCAATGTGCGAAACGCACGTGGCATGCAGTTCCGGCGCGCCACGCAAGTCAAACCATTTGGAACGAGGAAATTCAGATGATCTCCAAGGAGAACAAGGCCGCCGTGGTCACCGACAACGCGCGCGCCGCGGGCGACACCGGCAGCCCCGAAGTTCAGGTGGCCCTGCTGACGGCCCGCATCAACGAGCTGACGCCCCACTTCAAGGAGCATGCCAAGGACCACCACGGTCGCCGCGGCCTGCTGCGCATGGTCAGCCGCCGTCGCAAACTGCTGGACTACCTGAAGGTCAAGGACGCCGACCGCTACCTGGCCCTGATCGCCAAGCTGGGCCTGCGCAAGTAAGCCCGTGATGAGCGCAAACGCCTGACGCCTCGCAGGGCTCAGGCGTTTTTGTCTTTTTTCAACCCGGAGCGCGGGGTTTTCAGAAGCTGAAGCTGTGTCATTCCACAAGCCACCGTCCGGTTGCGGTGGGTTCTGGAATGGCATCGTGTTCTGAATCAAATCCGGCTCCAGCGCTTGCAGAGCAAGCGCAAGCAGCTATCCAATAAGGAGCAAACATGAGCATGTTCAACAAGGTGACGAAGTCGTTCCAGTGGGGCGACAAGACCGTGGTGATGGAAACCGGCGAGATCGCTCGCCAGGCCGCCGGCGCCGTGCTGGTCGACATCGACGGCACCGTGATTCTGGCCACCGTGGCGGCCAGCAAGAGCGCCAAGCCGGGGCAGGACTTCTTTCCGCTCACCGTCGACTACATCGAGAAGACCTACGCCGCCGGCAAGATCCCGGGCAGCTTCTTCAAGCGCGAGGCCAAGCCCAGCGAGCTGGAGACGCTGACCAGCCGCCTGATCGACCGCCCGATCCGTCCGCTGTTCCCCGAGGGCTTCTTCAACGAAGTGCACGTGGTCATCCACACCGTGTCGCTCAACCCCGAGGTCGACGCCGACATCGCCGCCATGATCGGCGTCAGCGCCGCGCTGTCGATCAGCGGCATCCCGTTCAACGGCCCGATCGGCGCCGCGCGCGTGGGCTACGTCAACGGCGAATACGTGCTCAACCCGGGGCCGAGCGCCCGCAAGAACAGCCAGCTCGACCTGGTGGTGGCCGGCACCGAGGCCGCCGTGCTGATGGTCGAGTCCGAGGCCGACCAGCTGAGCGAGGACGTGATGCTGGGCGCCGTGGTGTTCGGCCACCAGCAGGGCCAGATCGCCATCAACGCCATCCATGAGCTGGTGCGCGAAGCCGGCAAGCCGCTGTGGGCCGACAACGGCACCTGGGCGCCGGAAGCCAAGGACGAGGCCTTCATCGCCCAGGTCAACGCCGCGGCCGAGGGCCCGCTGCGCGCCGCCTACCAGATCCGCAGCAAGCAGGCGCGCACCCAGGCCTGCCGCGAGGCCTACGCCGCCGTCAAGGCGCAGCTGGCCGAGCAGGGCGTGGCGTTCGACCCGGTCAAGCTGGACAACCTGTTGTTCGATATCGAGGCGCGCATCGTGCGCGGCCAGATCCTGGCCGGCGAGCCGCGCATCGACGGTCGCGACACGCGCACCGTGCGCCCGATCGAGATCCGCAACAGCGTGCTGCCGCGCACCCACGGCTCGGCGCTGTTCACGCGCGGCGAGACGCAGGCGCTGGTCATCACCACGCTGGGCACCGAGCGCGACGCGCAGCGCATCGACGCGCTGGCCGGCGAGTTTGAGGACCGCTTCCTGTTCCACTACAACATGCCGCCCTTCGCCACCGGCGAAGTCGGCCGCATGGGCTCGACCAAGCGCCGCGAAGTCGGCCACGGTCGCCTGGCCAAGCGCGCGCTGATCCCGCTGCTGCCGGCCAAGGACGAATTCCCCTACACCATCCGCGTGGTCTCGGAGATCACCGAATCCAACGGCTCCAGCTCGATGGCCTCGGTCTGCGGCGGCTGCCTGTCGCTGATGGACGCCGGCGTGCCCATGAAGGCGCACGTGGCCGGCATCGCCATGGGCCTGATCAAGGAAGACAACCGCTTCGCGGTGCTGACCGACATCCTGGGCGACGAGGACCACCTGGGCGACATGGACTTCAAGGTGGCCGGCACCACCGGCGGCATCACCGCGCTGCAGATGGACATCAAGATCCAGGGCATCACCAAGGAGATCATGCAGGTTGCGCTGGCGCAGGCCAAGGAGGCGCGCATGCACATCCTGGGCAAGATGCAGGAAGCCATGGGCGAGGCCAAGGCCGAGATCAGCAGCTTCGCGCCCAAGCTCTACACCATGAAGATCAACCCCGAGAAGATCCGTGACGTGATCGGCAAGGGCGGCGCCACCATCCGCGCGCTGACCGAAGAGACCGGCACCACCATCGACATCGGCGAAGACGGCACCATCACCATCGCCAGCACCGACGCCGCCAAGGCCGACCACGCCCGCCGCCGCATCGAGGAAATCACGGCCGAGGCCGAGGTGGGCAAGGTCTACGAAGGCCCGATCACCAAGATCCTGGAGTTCGGCGCGCTGGTCAACATCCTGCCCGGCAAGGACGGCCTGCTGCACATCAGCCAGATCGCGCACGAGCGCGTGGAGCGGGTGGGTGACTACCTGCAGGAAGGCCAGGTGGTCAAGGTCAAGGTGCTGGAGACCGACGAGAAGGGCCGCATCAAGCTGTCGATGAAGGCGCTGCTGGAGCGTCCGGCGCACCTGGAAGGCGACGATCAGCGCCCGCCGCGTGGCGAGCGCCCGCCCCGTGGTGATCGCGGCGACCGTGGTCCGCGCGAAGACCGTGGCGATCGCGCCCCGCGTGGCGAGCGCTTCGAGCGCGACGAGCGCGACGAGCGCGCGGCGCCGGTCGCCGCCGCCGATGCGCCGCCCTCGCAAGAGTGATTGCTATATAATATATAGCTGCTTGCGCAATCCAGGCGGGTGCCGGAGGCCAGTTTGACCATGAAATGCATCATCATCCGCGAGCCCGGCGCCCCCGCCGTGCTGGTGCCGGCCGAGCGCGCTGCGCCGCGGGCCGGCGCGGGTGAGCTGCTGATCCGCGTCAGCGCCTCGGGTGTCAACCGTCCGGACGTGCTGCAGCGCGCCGGTCACTATCCGGCGCCGCCCGGCGCTTCCGATCTGCCGGGGCTGGAAGTGGCCGGCGTCATCGAGTCCGGTGACGCCGCCGCACTGGCCGCGGCCGACCTGCGCGTGGGCGACCGGGTGTGCGCGCTGGTCGCCGGCGGCGGCTACGCCGAATACTGCGTGGCCCCGGTGGCACAGTGCCTGCCGGTGCCGCGGGGGCTGTCGGATGTCGAGGCCGCTTCACTGCCCGAGACCTTCTTCACCGTCTGGAGCAACGTGTTCGACCGCGGGCGCCTGCAGGCCGGTGAAACCCTGCTGGTGCAGGGCGGCACCAGCGGCATCGGCGTCACCGCCATCCAGCTGGCCAAGGCGGCCGGCGCGACGGTCATCGTCACCGCCGGCGCGGACGACAAATGCGCCGCCGCGCTGCGCCTGGGGGCCGACCACGCCATCAACTACCGCACGCAGGACTTCGCCGACGTGGCGCGCCAGCTCACCGGCGGGCGTGGTGTCGACGTCATTCTCGACATGGTGGCGGGCGACTACGTGGCGCGCGAGGTCGAGTGCCTGGCCGAGGACGGGCGCCTGGTCATCATCGCGGTGCAAGGCGGCACGCGCGGCCAGTTCAATGCCGGCCTGGTGCTGCGCCGGCGCCTGACGATCACCGGCTCGACCCTGCGGCCGCGCCCGGTGGCGTTCAAGGCCGCCATCGCGCGGACCCTGCGGCCGCGCCCGGTGGCGTTCAAGGCCGCCATCGCGCGGGCCTTGCGCCAGCAGGTCTGGCCCTGGCTGGCGCAGGGGCGCGTCAAGCCGGTGATTCACAGTGTGTTCCCGGCGCTGGAGGCGGGCGAAGGCCTGCCCAGCGGCGCCGCGCGGGCGCACGCCCTGATGGAAAGCGGTCAGCTGATCGGCAAGCTCGTGCTGACCTGGAGCAAGCCATGAGCGAAAGAAGAAAACTCGTTGCCGGCAACTGGAAGATGAACGGCGGCCTGGCGGCCAACCAGGCGCTGGTGCAGGCCCTGCGGGGCGGCGTCGGTCAGCCCGTGTGCGACGTCGCCGTGTGTCCGCCGCCGGTGTATCTGGCGCAGCTGCAGCAGCTGCTGGCCGGCCAGGCGGCCATTGCGCTGGGTGCGCAGGATGTGTCCCAGCACGAAGGCGGCGCCTTCACCGGCGACGTGTCGGCCGCCATGCTGAAGGACTTCGGCGTGCGCTACGCCATCGTCGGCCACAGCGAGCGGCGCCAGTACCAGGGCGAAACCGATCTGCAGGTGGCGACCAAGGTCAAGCGCGCGCTGGCGGCCGGCATCACGCCCATCGTCTGCGTCGGCGAAACGCTGAGCGAGCGCGAGCAAGGCCTGACCGAATTCATCGTGCGGCGCCAGCTGTCGGCGGTGATCCAGCTGAACGGCCACTGCATCAGCGAGATCGTGGTGGCCTACGAGCCGGTGTGGGCCATCGGCACGGGCAAGACCGCCACGCCGACCGAGGCGCAGGCCGTGCACGCGGTGCTGCGCACGCAGCTGCGGGCCGCCACCGAGCAGGCCGATCGCGTGCGCATCCTCTACGGCGGCAGCATGAACGCCGCCAACGCCGCCGAGCTGCTGGCGCAGCCCGACATCGACGGCGGGCTGATCGGCGGCGCCGCCCTCAAGGCCCCTGATTTTCTAACCATTGTGGCCGCCGCCGCTTGATGGGCGTGCGCCAAACGCTATTGATTTTGGAGTAACTGGAATGAATGTCGTCTTGAACCTGGTGCTGGTGGTGCAGATCCTGTCGGCGCTGGCGATGATCGGTCTGATTCTGGTGCAGCATGGCAAGGGCGCCGACATGGGCACGGCCTTTGGCAGCGGTGCCTCGGGCAGCCTGTTCGGCGCCTCGGGTGGTGCCAACTTCCTGTCGCGCACGACGGCGGTGCTGGCCACGGTGTTCTTCGTCAGCACCCTGGCGCTGGCGTACTTCGGCTTCAGCGTGCGCGCCGCGCCTGCCGACAGCGGCAGCGTGCTGGACCGCGCGGCCGTTTCGGCGCCGGCCGCCGGTGCGTCGGCGGCATCCCCGGCCGCGGCCGGAGCGATCCCGTCCAACGGCACGCCGGCGCCAGCGGCCGATGCGTCCAAGGCCGCCGCGCCCGTCACGCCGGCGGCCAGCGGGGCAGGGCAGATTCCGGGGCAGTAAGGACCTCGTCAGCCCTTGAAAAATCGGCCGTTTTCTCTCTGTAACGGGCGGTTTTCAGGGTAAACTCTTAGCTGCTCTTGCGGGTGCGAAATGCGTTCACGCTGACGTCGCGCAAGAGCCCATAAATGCCGTCGTGGTGAAATTGGTAGACACGCTATCTTGAGGGGGTAGTGGCGAAAGCTGTGCGAGTTCGAGTCTCGCCGACGGCACCAGAAGATCAACGAACCGCGGGCGAATCACGCCCGACGGTTGAACCAGACGAAGACGCCCGATGAATCTCGCACAGTATCTTCCCGTCCTGCTGTTCATCCTGGTGGGTCTGGCGGTCGGAGGTCTCCTGCTGGGCATGGGCAATTTTCTCAAGCCCCACAAGGCCGATCCGGCCAAGAACTCCCCCTACGAATGTGGCTTCGAGGCCTTCGAGGACGCGCGCATGAAGTTCGACGTGCGCTACTACCTCGTCGCCATCCTGTTCATCCTGTTCGATCTCGAAATCGCCTTCCTTTTTCCGTGGGCGGTGTCGCTGCGGGAAGTCGGGCTGGCCGGTTTCGTGGCCGTGCTCATCTTTGCTCATCTTCCTGGCCATCCTGGTGGTGGGCTTCGTGTACGAGTGGAAGAAGGGCGCGCTTGACTGGGAGTGAGCCGCGCGCATGCGCGCAGTGACGGGACATCTGCACATGAACTCAGAGTTTCAGCAAAAGGGCTTCTTGCTCACCGGCGTTGATGCGGCGGTGAACTGGGCCAAGACCGGTTCGATCTGGCCGGTCACCTTCGGTCTGGCGTGCTGCGCCGTCGAGATGATGCACGCCGCCGCGCCGCGCTACGACATCGCGCGTTTCGGTGCCGAGGTGTTTCGCGCCAGCCCGCGCCAGTCCGACCTGATGATCGTCGCCGGCACGCTGTGTAACAAGATGGCGCCCGCGCTGCGCAAGGTGTATGACCAGATGGCCGAGCCGCGCTGGGTCATCAGCATGGGCTCGTGCGCCAATGGTGGCGGCTACTACCACTACAGTTACTCGGTGGTGCGCGGCTGCGATCGCGTGGTGCCGGTCGACGT
>Ga0209720_1003661_pt1 | contig 10367 bp, 7 predicted proteins | sample AD_JPNMR3_MetaG_FD_184426 | JGI IMG/M metagenome (GOLD analysis project Ga0209720, IMG submission 184426) | Active sludge microbial communities of municipal wastewater-treating anaerobic digesters from Japan - AD_JPNMR3_MetaG (SPAdes) (version 2) | ecosystem: Engineered > Bioreactor > Anaerobic >...
GGGAACTGGGAAACGTAAGAACTGGCGCCATCGGGTACTCAGGCGAAAAACTGTCCAAGATCTCTGGCGTTGATTTTGAAGAAAGGCAAGCAGCCAGAGCCGGTGGCGGAGCCGTCATGGGAAGCAAAATGTTGAAAGCTATCGCAGTTAGAGGAACTAAGAACATACCTTACGCCGATGTGGAGGCTTTACGAGCAACCATAAAGAGGTGGAACCAAAAAATAGTAGGTAGCCCCGTGGCAGAGCTCGACATGAAATACGGATCTGGAGAATTCTACGAATGGGTAAACAAGATAATGGGTGTTTTCCCTGTTAAAAACTGGCAGCAGAGCTACTTTGAAGACAGCTTTAACGCTCACCCTGATGGCAAATCGCACCTGGACCCATATTATTGGGCTCCCCTTTACACAGAAAAACACCATCCGTGTCCGAACTGCAACAAGCCTTGCGGTAGGCACATCGTAATCAAAGAAGGAAAATATGCCCCACTACGGGTTGAGGGTGTGGAATATGAGCTTCTCTATTCATTAGGTGGAGTGCTGGGCATTGAAGACATTGAAGTAACAGCCAAACTCAACAGCATCTGCGACAAGGCAGGTCTTGATGCCATCTCCGCCGGCGTTACCGTCGCCTGGGCAATGGAAGCCTATGAACGAGGACTATTAACAAAAGAGGACACTGACGGAATTGACCTAAGATTCGGCGATGGCGACGCTGCCGTTGCAGCCATGGAAAAACTGGCTAAAAGGGAAGGAAAATTGGGAGAACTTTTGTTCAACGGTGTAAAAGAAGCTTCCCAAAAGCTTGGCAAAGGTTCTGAGAGATTCGCCTTGGAAATAAAGGGCTTGGAACCTCCTGCGTACGATGTCAGGGGTCTAAAAGGAATGGCATTAGCTTTAGCTGTTTCAGTCAGAGGTGCATGCCACCTCACAGGTGGGATTTACGCACCAGAGCTTACCGGCTCTTTCTGGAAGCTTAGCAACATTGACCGACTTTCATCTGAATGGAAAGGTTACGAAGTAAAGACCGGTGAAGACTTCATGACCGTCTACGACACACTTGGGCTTTGCAAATTCTCACGCAGCTTGTTCTGGTTAGAGGACGAAGTACTGGATGCCGTCGAGGCTGTAACGGGCAGCAGGTTCACCATAGAACAACTAATGGCTCTAGGTGAAAGAGTTTACAACCTTCAAAGGCTTTTCAACATACGTGAAGGCTTTTCAAGAAAAGACGACTATTTGCCTCACAGGGTTACTCACGAACCCATATCAAACGGCGTTAGCAAAGGCAGTTACGTCTCTGAAGAGGAGTTCCAAGACATGCTTGATCAGTACTACATGGCAAGAGGCTGGTCAAAAGAAGGCGTCCCCACAAAAATGCACCTAAAGAGACTCGGACTTTCCAAAGAAGCAGAAGTTTTCGGAGCACCCATATAGAAACAGAAATTACCGGAGCCTATTTACGACTTGCACTTTACCAATTGTTGAAGCAATTGCGTGCTCATGCCAAGATATGCTCGAAGGTTTGTTAATAGTCACGGTTCCGTTTGTGAAATGGGATATCTGTAACAAATCGTCACGTACATAACCAATTTTGTTAGGTTAAGCCCAATTTCGATCCACATTCAAAGAAACTTGACTGCCTCAGGCTTGCATTTTTCAGGCACTCTGACATCTTGTGTGCCATGAGACTAAAAATAAAGCAGTGGCGCGAAGAGCGGTCGATATTCAGAATGTATGGTAAGTACTTCATTGTTAAAATTCTATTTGCTAAAATGTTTAAGTTATATGACTTCTTTGCACCAGGCATTCGCCTGCATAGCGGTTGGTAGAGCTTCGTCTTTCTATAGAGCAGAATGGTCCTTACTGTCAATTGGTTTGCCAAGCTGCGCAATACGTTGTTCTCCGAGGTGAATACATGTATAATCTAGGAAAAGTGATTTAGTAAAATCTATTAAAAAGTAAAAGATCTTACGTAAAATAGGGAGAGATAATGGAATACAACAAAACAGTACGTGGAAAATACAACAACGAAAGGGCAATAAGAAAAGAGAATGGCGTCTTCTTCACCCCGCCTTGGGTCGTAGACTATATGATAAGCCTAATTGATGAACAACACCTGACAAGCAAGGAACGTCTTAGTATACTTGAGCCGGCAGCTGGAATGTGCCAGTTCCTAAGCGGATTTAAAAAAAACAAACCGCAATTGTTCCAAAGAGCGAGTAAGAAAGTTGCAGTAGATATAAACGGTGAACTTCTTAACCGCGCGCGCGAAGAGCTAGTCCTTTACGGTGTTGAATTCGTTTGTGCAGATTATATTTTATGGAATACTGAAGATCGATTCGATGTTATTATCGGCAATCCCCCATATGGAATCCCAAGCCAGAGCCACCACTATCCAATAAGAGTTGACAATCAAACAAAGGAGAGGTACAAACAAACTCTAACCACGTGGTATGGGAAGTATAACATGTATGGAGCCTTTATTGAGAAATCGGTCAATCTCTTAAAAGATGGAGGACAACTGATCTTTATAGTCCCTTCTACCTTTATGATATTGGACGAGTACAGAAAACTTCGTACTTTTCTTGCTAGTGCAGGCGAGACTACTATTATTTATATGGGCAAAAACGTCTTCAGGCCCGATGCAGACGTGGCTACAGCCATACTGAATTTTAAAAAGGATAGTCATGCACGGCACAGACTGCGCCTCCTAGAACACAATGGTGAGGAAAAGAAGTTAATAAGCGAAAGGCAAGATTGGACTGGACAGCCGGTTCTTTTTGCTAGTGAGTTTAGCAAAGCATTAGAGCAATACTGTTCCCTCAGAATAGGTGATGTGTATTCCGTCCACATATCCCTGAGGACGCCAGAGGTCAGAACCAATCCACATGTGCTCAAAAGGGCTTCTGTAGATAGTGACGACTTCCTCCCATTATTGAACAGTAAAAATCTAAACCCTGGGCGGGTTGATTATGTCTCCACACATGGGTACTGGGTGAAAGCCAACAACATATCAAAACTGAGACCTTTTTTCTCCGAGCCACGCATCGTCATGGGTATGGGTTTTAGAGGCACGCGAAACATAGCTGCAGCTTACGACTACAAAGCATACCCTTGGTATGGAGAAGTTTATCATCTCTTGATAAAGCAAGATCTATTTGGCAGATCTTTTGATTTAGAAGAAGAAGACGTTGTAAACTTTCTGAACTCGGGTTTAGTTAAAAGGTATATCAAGGAAACGTTCAGAGAAATAACATACCACCTTAGCGTCTCCCAGATTAAGCATATTCCTCTGCCTACAAAAAAAGAACTTGAAAACATACGGAGGGATTTAAATGACGCGCAACTGGACAGCTGACTTCGCAAAGTTCAGAAGATAGCATATAGAATTGCATACATCAAACCGCTACCATCATATAACACCCGCCCCGAGGGCGGGTCCCTGAAGGGGATTGGGAGTGTCAATTTGCAACAAATATGATATAATAAAATACGGTAAAAATCATTGCCATACTTTTTATGGCTATAAAATTGGGAGGTAATTAAAGATGAAATACCTTAAAAAAGAAAATACTCTGGAAAAAAGAATAAGATTAGATCAAAAAGTGATACATGCTATAGAAAGCATTGCGTTAAAAAAAAGGTGAAAGCTTTAGTCTTGCTATAAACAAAATTTTAGAGGAATACATAGAAGAAAAGAAAATATTTTGTTCTTTTGATAAGTTTTATAGTGAACATCCTAACTTAAAGTTTGATTTGGATAATAAAATAAAAGTATTTGAAAACGATTTTATAACTGTAGATTTAACCCAATGGAAGGGAAAAATTAACCTAATCGTAACATCACCACCTTATAATGTGGGACTTGATTATAATTCGCACAATGACTCAAATAGTTATGAAGATTATCTTGAATTTAGTAAAAAATGGCTTACTAAAGCTTATGATTTACTTGCAGAAGATGGAAGAATGTGTTTGAACATTCCTCTAGATAAAAATAAAAATGGTCTAAAAAGCGTTTATGCTGACATAGTTACAATCGCTAAAGAAGTAGGATTTAAATACCAAAGTACTATCATTTGGAACGAACAAAATATCTCTCGTAGGACAGCGTGGGGTTCGTGGTTATCAGCATCTGCACCTTACGTAATTGCCCCTGTTGAAACCATTATACTTCTATACAAACATCAATGGAAAAGAAAAAATAAAGGTACATCTACAGTTGAAAAAGAACAATTTATAGAATGGACAAATGGTGTGTGGACTTTTAATGGAGAAAATAGAAAAAAAGATCGGGCATCCTGCACCTTTTCCTGTTGAATTACCAAGAAGATGTATAAAACTTTTCAGTTTTATGGAAGATATTGTGCTTGACCCATTTTTGGGAAGTGGCTCTACTTTGATCGCTGCCCTTGAAGAAGGTAGGCAAGGAATAGGGATTGAAATAGATTCCTCCTACGTAGAATTAGCTATCAAAAGGATAAAAGAGTATTCTGGAAAACAAATGAAATTACAAATCCAGTAATTAAGTAAATTATTTCTGCTTTAATTAATTGTTTCTGAATTTAGTAACTATACTAATTCCTTAAAAAAACAAAAAAGAGGGGCAGTGATGCCCCTCGGTCCGTTGTTTTTTGGAATAAAATTATAGTATGATAAAAATGACAATCAAGCCTAACACCCCTTAAAGGACTGCAGCAATTGCTATATCGTTGATAAGTATATTCTACCACATAATGCAATATCACTTTTAAAATTCAATTAAAATGTGATATAATATATATTAGTTCTTACCTTGGAATTAAAAGGGAGTAGATGAGAAATGATTGCAGAAACTGAGAAAAATGTATTACGAGATTACTTTAATAAAAGTGAGGTTAAGGTTGTAGAAGAAATCGACTTTGAGAAAAAACTTATCTCTTATGCAGATACAATCAAGCAGTATAGAGAAATAAAAACTATTTCTGGAACTGAGGAGTTTGTAAGAGCATTCTTGCTAACTAGACTGGTAAATGAATTGGGCTATAAACCTGAGAACATCGAAATTGAAAAAGAGTATGATGTAGGAAGACCAAAGGTTAATAAGCCAAGGATAGACATAATTGTAAGAGATAAAAATGGGAATGTCTTTTTATACATTGAACTAAAAAGTCCTGAAGATTTTGAAAGGGATAAAGATGAAATAATTGAAAAGCAACTCTTTAATCTTGCTTCTTTAGAAAAGGGGCAGGGAAGAAAAGTTAAATATCTTGTTCTTTATACCTTTGAAATACTAAATGACAAAATCAAAGATAAGGCTATCATCATAGATTACGAGAAATATGAAAGTTTTGATAAGTGGAAACAAATAAGAGAGTTTACTAATGAAATACCTAAAAACTATGGGAAATCATTGAGGATACCGTACGCAAAAGGCGGTTACTGGCAAGATGAAAATGGCAATAGACATGAAGCAAGGGAATTGGAAACTGATTTTGCTCCCGAGCAGTTGGACAGTTTACGAAAGAACCTTCACAATGTTTTATGGGGTGGTGGCGGAACAGATGATAATGAAATATTTGCATCTTTAGTAAACCTTATATTAGCAAAAATTCAGGATGAAAGTGAAAAAGAAGAAGGGCAAAAATATGATTTTCAAGTTTTTTACTATAAAGATGGAGAGAAAGCTGAAAGCAATAAGGAACTTTTTGAACGTATAAACAACTTGTACAGGAGAGCGTTGAAACAAAGATTAAATGTTTTGGATGATGAAAAACTAAATAGGTCTTTTGTAGTGGATACAAATAAGTTCTCTCTGGAAAAACTGAGATATACCGTATCCGAGTTGGAAAGATATTCTTTTGTTGACGGCAAGAATAGCTTTGATGGGAAAGATATTTTAGGTGAATTTTTTGAAGGAATAATTAGAGAAGGATTTAAACAAACAAAAGGACAGTTTTTTACTCATGTTAATGTAGTGAGATTTATTCTTTGGGGACTCCAGTTAGATAAACTTGCAATTGAAAGGATAAACAAAGATTCAGAACTTCCTTATCTTATAGACCCTAGTGCTGGAAGTGGAGCATTTTTAATAGAATATATGAAGTTCATAACAAACAACATAAAAAGAAGATTTAGGAATAAACTAAGCAAAAAAAGAGATGTTGAAGATAAATTTTATCAATGGTTTATGCCTGATCATAGGGAGAATAAATGGGCAAGGGATTATATTTACGGTGTAGAAATAAATTTTAACCTTGGAACAGCTACAAAGGTTAATATGATTTTACATGGTGATGGTTCAACTAATATTTTTGTAAAAGATGGTTTATTGCCTTTTAGATTTTATGATAAAGAAACAGCCCCCAACTTTTTGAAGGTGTATGAGAAAGACCCTTTGTACTATGATAAGGAGGTAAACAAACAATTTGATGTAGTTGTAAGTAATCCTCCTTTCAGTGTAAGTTTGGATAATGAAACAAAAAAGAATTTAAAGGATGGGTTCATTTTTGCTGATAAAGGCAATTCTGAAAATTTATTTGTTGAAAGATGGTATCAATTGTTGAAGCCTAATGGAAGATTAGGAGTAGTTTTGCCTGAAAGTGTATTGGATACAAGTGAAAACAAATATATAAGACTTTTCCTTTATAAATATTTCAAGATAAAAGCAATAGTTTCTCTGCCTCAGTTAGCATTTGAGCCTTATACTTCTACGAAAACAAGTTTATTATTTGCTCAGAAAAAAACACCTGAAGAGATTAGAGTATGGAATGAGTTATGGGATAAATATTCAAGAGAATGGGACTATTTAAAAACAAGAGTTAAGAATTTAATGAAAGTTTACATAGAAGGAGCAGATAGAAATAGATTATCTTCTATTAGGGAATTAACCCCAGAAGATGAAAAGAAAATATTGTTCAGAATGCTCAAAGATTATGTGAAAGAAGATGACAAAAATTTGTCGCCAAAGGAATTAGTTAGGAAATACGTCGACGAATTAAAAGAACTTTGTGAGTTTGATAAGGATACAAAAGAAACATTTGGTTATGTAAATACTTGGTGGGTATTCGGGGAGGTAGCAAAAGAGATAAACTATAAAATATTTATGGCGGAAGTAGAAAATATCGGATACAAGAGAACAAAAAAAGGTGAAAAACCAATGCCAAATGAACTTTACAGAACTGGAATTGTAAAATATGATGATGGGACAGAAAGAGAGGATATTTTGCTCTCAGATGAAGATGGCATTTATGAAGCAATTTTAGATTACATGCGTAAGATACAATGGGATTAAATGGGGGAAACTTCTATGAGAATTTTTACAGTTGGCTTGCAGGAATTGGGCAAAGAAGAAACTTTAAGATGTGATACAGATTTTTTATATTTTCAACATCATTTTCTGATTGATGAGTATTACTCATTTAGCGATCTATTTGAATTTTCAAAAAACAATAAGGTAAATACTGCAGATTTAAATGATGATTTTTACTATTGTGAGATAGGCGATGTAGAGAAAGATGGAGATATACACCCTGTTTTACTGAATTTAAATAATCGTCTAATTGAGTATGCAGATTATTATAAAAAAATTGAAAAAGGTGACATCATTAGAGCAAAAGAAGGCGATATTCTTATTGCAAAAGTTCGTCCATATTTAAAAAAGTATGTTTATGTGACTGAGGAAAAGCAAAACATATATTATACCTCTGCGTTTATTCATCTTGTTCCTAAAAAGATGAATAAAGTTCTTTATTATGTTATCAAATACATTTATTATGAGAATTTACTAGCTATTTCGCGGCAAGGAAAGAGTTATCCAACATTAAATAAAAAGGACTTGCTGTACTTAAAATTTGATAAGAATATCATTAATAGATTGTTAGAAAATGAAACAAAAATACTTACACAGATAGAGCCAATTGAACAAGAAATCCAGAAGCTAAAGCAACAAATTAGGTCACCCCAAGAAATAATAAATGAAGTTTTTGCTGAAGAATTCGGTTTCGATCTAGAGAAATTTGAAGAATTAAGAAGAGAAAGAACATACTTCATTGACTTATCAAATTGTGCAAACAATAAAGATTTGAGACAGAGTGTCAAATTCCATAAAGAAGCAGGTGTTTTTGTATGGGAAGAGTTAAAAAAAGTAACAAACAAGAGAATTAAACACTTTCTTGCTGAGCCAATAGTGCTGGGAGCGGGAATTTCTCCTTCTGAATATGATGAAGATGGCAAGTATTATTATATCTCAATGGCAAGTATCAAAAATTGGGAATTTGAAAAAGAAACTGCAAGATTGGTTTCAGATGAATATGCTAGTAAACACCAAGATAAAGCAATACGGAAAAATGATATTATTTTAGCACGTTCAGGCGAAGGAACTATTGGAAAAGTTGCATTGATAGAAGAGGAAGATATAAATGGAATTTTCTCAGATTTCACAATGCGGATAAGATTGTCAAATTGCAATCCTCTGTTTGCCTATTATTATTTCAGAACTAAATATTTCCAATACTTAATTGAAATAAACAAAAAAGGACTAGGTATTACTAATATCTTCCCAAGTCAGATTCAAGAGTTTCCCATGATTGCAGTGGATTTGAAGAAGCAGCATGAAATTGTCGGTAAAATTAAAGAAGAAATCAATAGATATGAAGAGGTAAAAAAACAGATAGAAACAAAAAAAGATGAAATAAATGAAATCATCAAAAAACATTGTTTACAAAAATAACATAGAAAATCAGTTGGTAATCAAGGCAGGGTTATCTCAAGCCCTGCCTTGATTTTTTGTCCAATCAAAATAATTGCCCTCGCAACACGTTTAACAGGGGCCTTCAAGAACTTGAATCCTTCATCAGCAGCAATAGCAGCCACGTCTGAAGCAAAGGAACTATCTCTGTAATCGTCTAAGCAAACTACCAATCTACCCGTTTTTCCAGGGAACTTAGAATTAGTTCTTTGTCTAAAGGTTTTATAGTCCTTGGGTCAACAATGGCTAAATCTACACTTTGATGGGGTAAATTGGGAAGGACATCGAAACAGTCTCCCACAATGGTTTTGTTAAGCACAGTCGACAACTGCACTGGCTCAGTAACTGTAATGCAGCGTTCTAGGTATTGTTTGCCTTCTTCTACAGATATGTCTATTGTTTTGTTCTTAGGAGATTTGAGCATCTCTATGGTATAGTGCTAACTACGGCGCCATCCTTGTTAATTAACTTCGCTGAGTCGCCGTCGTTATTCCATATGTAAGCGGTAGTCCATTTTAACACATTTGGCCAATCCTCATATGCTCCCTCACCTGATGTGATTGTTACGCTAGCTCCTTTCTTAAGTACAAAGCCTGTAGGGAATGTGAATACCTGATTGCCTTGTACACTGACAAGCTTCCAGCCAGTCATATTCACATCAACTGTACCAGTATTCTTGATAACGACACGCTCCCCGACAAGGTCCTTACTGACAATCCGTATAGTTTGTGTTACAACAGGTGGCTTGGAAATAGTGTTGCCAATAGGCTTCACATTCCACGTTACAGTTTTGCCATTAGAATACGCGACAATCGTACCTTGCTTGTCTGTTCTGAATATCTGTATTTTTGCATTCTGCAGTCTACTGATTATGTCTTGCGCTGGGTGACCATAGCTGTTAGTTCCTACAGAAATTACAGCGTATTTAGGTTTAACAGTATTGAGGAATCTTGTTGATGTAGAATACTTGGAACCATGATGGCCTATTTGTAGTACTGTTTGCGGCTTTACAACACCTGCAGCTAACATATCACTCTCAGCTTTGAATTCAGCATCGCCTGTGAACAAAAATGATGTGCTACCATAACTAATTGATGTCACGGCAGACCAATTGTTGGTATCATCAGTCGAGTATGTCTTAACAGGCCCCCACATAACCACTCTGACTTTAGGGTCTAGCGCTACAGTTACTCCGCGTTGTGCAGTTTTTATAGTAAGCTTTTTAGCTTTAACAGCATTGAGTACATCCAAATAGCTCTTTGTACTATGTACAACTTTTGGCATATATACAGCACCGATAGAGAATGTTCGTATCACCTCGTCTGCTGCCCCTATATGGTCACTATCTGGATGACTGAGTATAATCGCATCAATTCGTTTGATACCCTTGCTTTTGATATAGTTTAGTACAGTATTCGCAGACTTCTGTGGCCCAGCATCATAGAGTAATGTCCGCCCATTTGGCATCTGTACTAATACAGATAAACCTTGTCCAACGTTGATATAACTTACAAGTAAACCTCCTACTGTATGTTACCCAATTATTTGTGTTGTTTAATACGTTCTAAAACCTGTTTTGCATATTTGTTCGGAAATGCTTTGCTTTTCTTCAGTTCATTGGCATCGTTGATACCATA
>Ga0209720_1003666_pt1 | contig 10363 bp, 9 predicted proteins | sample AD_JPNMR3_MetaG_FD_184426 | JGI IMG/M metagenome (GOLD analysis project Ga0209720, IMG submission 184426) | Active sludge microbial communities of municipal wastewater-treating anaerobic digesters from Japan - AD_JPNMR3_MetaG (SPAdes) (version 2) | ecosystem: Engineered > Bioreactor > Anaerobic >...
GTTAATGTTAACGTCGAAGCTGCAGTAGTCGTACACTCCATCTCAAACCAGTCAAGCTGAACAACATTACTGAAAGTGCCTTCCTTTGCGCCTTTAAAATAGCACACCTTCCACCATCGATTACTACCTGTATCAATCGAGCTATGCGTGTAACTCGTTGTGTCAACGGGCAAATCACTGCCCACCTGAGAATAGTTCACTCCATCAGTTGAAGAATAAACTCGTATGCCATCACTTCGATTGTTTGAATTTGCCCAAGTAAGTTTAGCAGATGTTGCTGAAAGAACTGAAACTGAAATATTTGTTGATCTTAGCCTTTTATAAACAGATCCTTCACTTAAATTAAATATGCTATTTTTTAATGATACAGACATATAAATTTTAACTTATAATATTTATTGAATAATATGCTTTATATCCATCATAATAAAATATAACTTTATTCATTACACCCGCACCACTATCCCAATTTTCACTACCACTAGATTTAGTAAAATAAGTACTTAAATCTGGTATATGATATCCGTCTGCAATAAATATAATTTCTGCACTACCACCAATAATAGGATAATCCCCTAAAGTAACAATGATACTACTATCAACAGTATAATTTTTATAACTAGTTAATAATCTTTGTAAACTTATAGTACCATCAAATGTTTGATATACTAAAGGAATATCAACCTCGGATGCTCTATTTCTAATTATCCAATCGCTTTTATATAATGTACTATCTTCCGTCGAAACATCAACATTAATACAAATTAATGAAAGATTACTTGTTAATAAAGCTTCACCTGCTTGTATTATTAAATTTTCTTCATCATTTAATCTTATAGTAAATGGAGAATTTCCTGAAGCATCAAATAAAATATTTATTGTTTGACCTAAATTTTTTGTTTTAAATGCTATTGAAGCATCATTTCTAATTTTATAATATGAGGATGTAACATCAACATATTTATAATTAGGATCTTCCCACTCTTCTATCGATGCATCTCTATATGTTGTAACATCATTACTATAACAATTATAATAATCTACATCAATTATAGTATAATTTTCATACCAATTAGTATATTGTTTTTTAACTATTAAATTATCCGTAATAACATTTACAAATTCTCCAGTAGATCCCTTAATTCTTCCTGATGTATTTACAGGAACTACAATTACACCGTTGGTTTCATCATAAATTATATCTAAATATCTTTTTAATTCTACATTATTAGAATTATAAATTACAGGAAATTCTGATAATAGTGTATTTAAATTAATATTTTTTAAATCCATAAATAAATTTATTTTTATTTAAAATATATATCTTTTATTTTGATACTTTATATAAATAAAAGATTGTTTTTCTCATAAATATATATTTAATATGTTTAACCCTCTAAACTAAAATAAATATGAGTGAAAAAATCTTTGGTAATTTCGATTGGGAATTATACGATAATTGTAAAGGAAATAATACTCTAATCCCAAATAATTCAATTATAGGAACTAATAAGAAAAATATCTGCTTCTCTAGGGAACCTTATGCACAAAAATTATTTAATATTTATACCGAACGATACCCTGATATAGTTAAAAAAGATCTAAAACCTGGTGATGTAGTTCGGGTAATTAACATATATAATTATAAAAATACATTAGTAGATATTGAATTATCCGTAGGCTTAAGTATAACTATTGACTTATTAAGAGAAAAGAAATTTTTACAAATTTATGGATATAATTCACCGGAGCAATTTATTCATGATCTACAAAATGAAGAAGTTAAAAAAGAATTTATTAACCGTGGTGTATATGTATACATTATTGAGTCTTCACCGGCACTCAAAGTTTCTTTATGGAACGGTCATTTAAAAACTCTTAGAAATGAATTTTTAGAACAAATAGAAAATCCTACAAAATTTTATATTGCAAAAATTGTTGAAGCAAATAAAGGAGGATTTTTTGTAGATATATTAGGTCTTGAAGCATTTATGCCGGGATCACTTGCAGCACCAAATAAAATATTAAATTTTCAATCATATATTGGAAAAGAAGTTCCGGTAATGATAGAAGATTATCTTAAAGAAATAAATTCATTTATTGTATCCCATAAAAAATACTTATCTTACATTCTACCAATTAAGATTCATGAACTTGATCTTAATAAAAAATATATAGGTACAGTAACGGGATATACAAATTTTGGAATATTTTTGGAATTTGACGAGATATATACAGGTCTATTACATACATCAAAAATGGATGAAGAAACTAAGAAGATATTTGAGTCAAAATCTTTAAAACCTGGTGATAAAATGGAATTTTATATATCCGAGATAACAAAGGATAATAGAATAATTCTTACAAAAGAAAGCCCTGAAGAAAAATTAGAAAGAATACAAAAATTTATTCTTGAATCTAAAGATAAAATTATTGAAGCTTCTATTTCAGCAATAATGAATTTTGGCGCAATCATTTCAATAAATGATTTGGCTGGATTAGTTCCACTAAAAGAATTTAAAAAATATAAAATATCAATAAATAATTATGTAGTAGGAGATAAAATAAATGTTATATTTGACTCATTTTTAAATGATAAACTTATTTTTAAATTAGCAAAAGAAAAAAATAATTAAAAAATAATTTAAAATAAATATATAAAATAAAAATAATAAACGGTATGAAAAAGAATTTTAATGATCAAGAAAAATATTATAATTTAACTGTCGATGAAATGGCATTTAAAATTTCTGAAATTATTCAAGTTTTAAATAGCGGTTTTATAGAAATAGACGACGCGGATTATATATATAATTTATTAGAAGAATATGTCCAATTGGGAATAATTAATAATGTTAATGATTTATCTGACCCCGTAGAAATATTAAATACATTAAGTGATGAAGAAATTGAAAATATTTATAATAAACTTGTTAATACAGGAGTTGTAGATGAAGAAATTGAAGATCTAGAAGATTTAGATAATATCGAAGATTTTGATGATGAATATTTTGAAGATGAATATTTTGAAGATGAATCGGATGAAGATGATTATTCAGAATATGATAATTTAGAAGAAGAGGAATATTAAAAATATTAAATACTATAGTGAATGGACGAAAACCAAAAAATTATTCTATTCTTGAAGTTTTAAATTTTTCTGATGTTGGATTAATATTTGAATTTTATTCAACAAAAGAAACCGGTTTTATATCTAAAGAATTAGGAAGTTTAACAGGAAAAAATATAATTTTAGTTAACGAGTCAAATTTTCGTGTTCCTACATTTATGAATGCAATTCTTTTAAAGGAATACGATGCCAAGCGACCTCGTTATAGGTTAATTTTATCTCCACAAAATTATCATTCGGTAATACCTTTAATTGATGTAATAACACAATGGATAAATGAAAATTGTGAAACTACATTTGATACACAAATGAAAGTATCTTTATCTTTTGACCATCGTCATCTCAATACACTTACCGATATTTCACATATGAATCCTATAAAATTAATTCTTAAATTTGATGAAAATGAGGTTTATAAAAGATTTCCAGAACAGAAAGATTCTCCTTATGCATTATCTATTAAAAAATTATCACCTATATATAATTATATTAATGAATCCTATTTAACTAAAAATATTAATAATATTTTAAGTACTCCATATGCAGAATTTTATGGTATAAATTTTAAAGAATATACAAATGGAATATTGGAAATGAATTATATTGGTGGTAAAAATTATTCATCACAGTCTAAAGAAATAAAAGATCTTATTGAATATTTTATAATTAAAACATATCAAAGTATAAATAATATTAATGAATATGATGAATTTGAAAAATTTGAAATAAAGCGATTAACTGAAAGTTTAGATAAATATCAAATGGCATATTATGATCCAGATATATTTGTAAAAGAATTTCCAAATATTAAAATATATGTAGATCTTAAAATGTCGGATCAAATTTTAAAAACATATTGGAATACATTAAGGCAGCCTCTTTTTGAAATGATAGTAAATGGTGAATTAAGAGAAGGACAATTTAATTATGATACACAATATTCAAGATTTCAATTACGAAAGGCACAATTAAAAAATATAATATTAAATAATATGGATTTAGTATCCTGTGAATTATCTGGCATAATGGAAAATTGTGTATTTTTAGGATGTAATGTAAAAAAAGCTAGAGTATATAATTCACATTTTTTAAAAACCAATATAATAAATGAATCATATTTAAATAAAGTAACGATAAAAAGCAATAATATTATTAATAATTGTTTTATAGAAAATACAGAAGAATTAATTGGGTGTGATGTAAATAATAGTGTTATAAAATTTGCAACTATTGGAAAAAGTGCAAAAATAGATGAATCAAGCACTATTATTACAAAAGAAGAAGAATTACCACAAATATCTGGTGCATTAAAGGTTGATGAAATAAGAGATTATACATGGATAAAAAATATGAGAAAACAAAATACAACAGAATTCGCAAATGAATACAAAAGAAATAAATATTTTAAATAATTAAAAAACAAATGACTAAACAAGAATTTATAAATATTGTTAATGCAGAATTAACCGCAAGTTGTAATATACCATTTTCTGTTCCTACACAAGAACTTGAAAGAATAATAAGAATAGAATCTGAATGGTTATATCGTGAATATAGGGATGCTGTTCAAGATGGCTGGTATATTCTTGACAAAATTTATTTTAAAACCGAAGAATGGAAAAAAACTCGTACATTTCAATTACCAGAGTGTGTAATGGCAGTAAAATATGTTTATGAACTTGGCTCAGGGCAAAGAGTTTTTGGTATACATGATCCAGATTTAACATTTGATAGATTAATGGCTGCAGATCTTTATTTAACACCACTTTCATCTGATCAAATAACATATAGAACAATACAATGGAGTTTTTGGGATTTAGCAAGACAATATAATTTAAGAGATATTCAACATCATTTTAGTATAAATACAAAAAGATTAATTATTACGGGTAGAGATCCCGTTGAATCACTTTTTATAGCAACTTTAAATAAAATTCCAGAGGAAAATCTTTATGAAGATCCCGTTTTTCTTAAATGGGTAATTGCCAAAGCAAAAATTCAATTATCAAGAATTTTAGGTACATTTAATTATACTCTTCTCGGAGGAATACAAATTAATTATAGCGATATCAGAGAACAGGGCAGAGAAGAATTGGCAGAATTAAAGGAAAAGATTAAAACTGATAGCCCACCGGATTGGTTTATGATGATAACATAATTTATAAATGGATAGATCTATCTTATGGTGATTTTGTAGAAGGAGGAAATGATGAAGCATATCCAAATTTTATTCCTAAAGGTGAAATATGGATAGACAATGCATTTAAAAATGATGGAGATAGAGTATATCAAATAATTTTACATGAAGCAATTGAAAGAAAATTAATGCAACGCGATCCTCATAGAAAATATTTTAAAGAAACATATAAACCTCGTAAAGAAAAAGATTTTAAAAAAATGGGAGCGCATGAAGAAGCTAATGAAATTGAAAAATTATTAAGAAATAATAAAATAACATTTAATGAAGCCATAAATTATTATTATAAATAAAAGTTGACACATATATAAAATTTATAAATAGGGAGACTAAGACTCCCTTTAATTTTTTAAGATATATAAAATAAAAATATAAAAATAATATGATAAAGGACATATATATTCGTAATCCTGAAGATCCTAATTATAAATATGGTGTTTTAGAACACTCTGATCCTATTGAATCAATTATATCAAAAATTAAAATAATATTAGGGACTCAACCCGGAGAAGTTTTTGGAGATATTAATATGGGTGTAGGAATTGAAAATTTAATATTTGAAACTAAACTTAATAAAGCACAAATAGAAGAAAAAATAAAATCACAATTTCAATTATACATATCAGAATCAACAGATTATGAAATTATTCCTCAAGTATCTTTTGGACGAGCCGATGGATATGATTATGCTGTAATAGATATTTTTATAAATAATCAAAAAATGTTAGGAATTTTAGTAAAATAAAATTATATAAATGAATATTTTTAGTACCACAAGAATAAGATTTACTGAACTTTATAATGATGCTCTTAATTTTATAAAGAAAACATATGGAGATGTATCTCAGCATTTTACAATGGCATCTCCAATGGGACAATTACTTCAAGTAATGCTTCATTACGGAAGAATGATTTTATTTTATATTGAAGATTCTATTACAGAATTAAATATAAAAACTGCTTCCCGACCAGTAAGTATAAGAGGTATTGCCGCCTTAACCGGGCATAATCCCTCAAGAGCAACATCAGCCAGAGGTACATTATCATTATCATATAATGGAGCAAAATTTCCTTCATATGCTAAGATAATAACTATTCCAAATTATACACAACTTTTAAGTACTCAAAATAATTTAACATATACTATAATATTACCGGGTGAAGAAACAAGAATTGATCTTTCACAAGCCACGGAACCTATTACTGTAAATGTTATTCAGGGAAAAATAGAATACCAGCAAGTAACAGGTTCTGGAACTCCTCTTCAATCATTTAATTTTCAAAATAAAAAGGGCGCATCCATAGATAATTTCTTTGTCAATGTTTATGTAGATGGAGAGAAATGGGAAATTGTAGATTCTATATTAGATATGACATTTTATCAAAAAGCCGTAATGGTAAAAACAGGACAAACTGGCGGTATAGATGTGTTTTTTGGAAATGGGTATAATGGTGCTATTCCTCGTTTAGGGGCAACTATTCTGGTTGAATATCTTATAACCGATGGAGACGCAGGAAATATAAATTTAATGAGTGATAATCAAGCTAATATGTGGAAATTTATTACAACGGGTTATGCTCTTAACGGTGAAGAAATAGATTTAAATAAATTTTTTAATGTAACCATAAAAAATCCTATAATGTTTGGTACGCAAGAAGAGCCTCTTTATTTAACGAGATTATTAGCACCTCATATGTCAAGAAGTTTTGTTCTTGCGAATGCAAATAATTATATCTATTTTTTACGAAAATTAAATATGTTTACTGTAATTGATGCCATTCCGGGATTTGCAACTTTTGAAGATCAATATGTTATTGATAAATATAATCAATCACAAACAATTTATGAAAATATAAATGAACAATATCGTTTGGCATGTTCAACTTATGGAGTATCATCACAACAAGCGGCAGCGCTTAAAACACAATTAGATAATGCAAAACAACAGCTTCAATATTATCAGCAAAGAATCGAAGAACAAAAGAAAGATGATAATACAATTTATTTGTTTTTAGTTCCGGATGTAAATAAAAGAATTACATCTGGAGAAAATTATTACACATGTCCATTAAGTGCATTTAAATTATCAGATGAAGAAAAAAGATCAATATTAGATTTAATAGAACAGAGCGGACAAAGAATTTTAACAGTAGATAATGTAATATTAGATTTACAATTTCCAAAATTTACTTTAAATATGTCATTAATATTATGGGAAGGCGCACAATATGATACAGTTAGACAGGATATTATATCAAAAACATCTGAATATTTTCTTAAAAATACGAGAAGAAATAGAATACCTGTTTCAGATTTAATAAAAATAATTGAAGATATCGATGGTGTTGATTCTGTTAATGTGTGGTTTGATGCGGATAAAAATAACATAAATATTTATAAAACACATTACGGAATAGATGATTATGGTGATATTATTTTAGAGAGATATGTAAAAGACGCCTTTGGAAATGATGTTCCAGTAAGAGATATATATCCTTTAATTCGTGGAAATTTTGAAAATGCACAGGGAATATATTATGAAGATAGTTTAGAAAAAAATAAATTATCCTCGGTAAACATTCAAGTAAGAGGATATACACCAAAAAATATTAATTCGGAAAATAATGTTTCAATTATAAATAATATAATATCTTAATTATGCCAAGAAAATCTAAGAAATATACATTAAGGCCATCATATTTATATCAAGCTAAACATTTTAATGATGTTTATAAAAATTTAGGTTATGATTATAAAGGGAAGCTGTTCCAAAAAGGAACATCTTCAGAATTATGGGCAAATCCTCTTCAGAGACCATTATACGGTGTACTTGAGGGGATGTTATATTTTGTTCTTGAACATGCGAAAAGTATAAAAAAGTGGTGTTCGATTGCACATGATAAAAACACTACAAATATAGTATAAAGGAAATAAAAAGCCGAGATATTTATTATGAATATTCAAAATTGGAAAATATTTACAAAATCAGGATCTCCGCTTAATTGGACAGCAGATTCATGGTTACACCTTTTATTTAATTCACCGACAGGAAAAAATGCAGAAGGATATTTAATAACAGATCCTTATGGACGTGTTACATCAGCAAAAATAACAAACGGTGGTTATTATTATGACACTGTTACTGCATCATATTCATATGCTTTTAGCTATTCAACAGTAGAATTAACTTCTACTGATGCTTCTATAATAACTATAGATATTTCTATTGGAACTTCAGCAAATGATATTATTAATACAAAATCAATTTATGCGCTAGAAAATATTTCAATTGATGCAAGTTTTATATATCCAACTGTAACATATGCGGGCGCTATATTTTTAAATCCAATATCAGTAGGATTAATAGAAACTGAACATCTTTTTATTCTTGAAAAAGATAATGATAATTATATACGTCCGTATGATGCCAGTAATTCTACTCTTATTGTACGAATGATTGGTGATGAAACAGAAATATCATTTTTTGAAGTTAATGAAGAAACATCAGAAATAACATGGACGGATGAATTAGAATTTGATCTTTCGGAAAGAATTGAAAACACAGCCTTAGCTATAAATATAGGATTTAAAGCCGAATATGAAGGAGTTTACGAAAGAATAATAAGATTTTATCATAAAGTAGGAAATATACTATATACACTGGCAGAAATTGCTGTTAGTGCAGAAGCAATTGGAGAAGATGAAAGGTTTAGAACGCTTATATCTAATTTTGGATTGCCAGATCCTAAAGATATGAAAGATATTTTTAAAGAAACTGATATAAATGAAGATCTGCCAGATTGGGAAATTTTAAATTATAAATCTAAACATATAATTCTTGAACACGATAAAATAATTCCGTTTATTGGTACATATAAAGGATTAATTAATGCTATACGTTGGTTGGGATATGATGACATCTATTTTAGAGAATGGTTTTTAAATGTAAAAGAAAATAAAAAATTATCACTTTTAGTTCCTTATGAAGCTTCAGATAGAACGCAAACAATTTTAATGTTTGATGCAGATAAAAGAAAAGCTCTTAAGAAACTAAACCAATTATCAATGATATATTGTTTAACAAGAGAAACAGGAGAAATTGATAATTGGGGAACGCCAAAAACTGAAAATTGTTATTCTTATAATCTTAAAGAAATTTATATAAAATTATTAGGTCTTAAAAAATGGCTCGAGAGATATATCATAGGAATAAATTGTAAAATAGTAGATATAACAGGGGAAGGCATATATTTTGAAAGATTTAAAAACTTATCATATTTTACTCATAACATTGGTTATGAATATAAAATATCTCAAACATTAACACCCTATTCACTTTATAAGCGTAATGAATTAATATCGGGTGATGCTAGTGTATATTTATCATTTCTTGAAATAACAAATTCAAAAATTGATGATTTTAAAAATCATAGATTTATAGACTTTGCAGACTGTGCATGGAATACTATAGACTCTCAATATTATTCATTAGATGATCCTTCATATATTTCTAATCCAAGTGACTTTTTATTATTAGGTTCCACATTTAAATATCCTTTTACAAATATTAATGATATAATGTGGAAAATTTCTGTAGAAAAAGATTATGCCGGAGTAATAGGAGAAACATTAGTAACCAATCCATTATTTATTTTAGAAAATGATATACGTTTTTATAATATATATGATGTATCTTCAATATTCTATGATACATCCACTAGTTTAACAATATATCTTGAAAAAGCATATTTAAGAGATCCTTCAATAGATGAATGGGGTAATTCAATAGCATACTCAATTTATTCAAATAAAAATGTATATATTAATGCGACTTCTTCAAAATATTTAGTTTCACCAAAAGGTACATATACTATAACATCAGGATCCGGTACTTTATACTTACCAGATAAAGATCCTATTGAATATAATATACAATATGATGAGGATAAAATATCATTTGTTTTAGAATCTAGTGTATACATAACTGCTGATAGTGACACTATTATAACATCATCATTACCTGTTGATTATTATA
>Ga0209720_1003669_pt1 | contig 10361 bp, 5 predicted proteins | sample AD_JPNMR3_MetaG_FD_184426 | JGI IMG/M metagenome (GOLD analysis project Ga0209720, IMG submission 184426) | Active sludge microbial communities of municipal wastewater-treating anaerobic digesters from Japan - AD_JPNMR3_MetaG (SPAdes) (version 2) | ecosystem: Engineered > Bioreactor > Anaerobic >...
ATTACTTCTTAAGCCAGCTTTTTGAAGAATTCAGAAAGCGTGGGCTGCTTGAAAAGACAGTATTTATTATTCTGGGAGATCATGGAGAGGCTTTTGGTGAGCATGGAAGGGAAGGACATAACTTTACTTTATGGGAAGAAGGAATGCGAGTAGCCGGACTGGTTTATGCTCCGGCCCTGATAAAACAACCTGGCATTGTCAAAGGTATCAGGTCAATCATTGATGTGCCCCCAACTGTTTGTGACCTCCTCGGGCTTAAAGTTAAAGAGGGCAGCTTTATCGGGGAGAGTTTTCTCAGGCCAGTTGATGAGAATAGAAAACTATATTTTTCTGGCTGGTCAAAGAATATGTGTCTGGGAATGAGAGAAGGGAGATATAAGTATATTTTTATGAAAATGAATCCCCTGCCAGAAATTTATGATAATTATAACGATCCTGAGGACAAAGAGAATCTTTCCAAGTCTAATAAGTTTGAGCAAATTGAGCTGGAAAGTCGCCGTCAGGAGTTGGAAAGGTGGGCCTTGGTACAATGCCAGCAATACAAAGAGTGGAAAAAGAAGGCCGAAGAAAACTTAAAACTTGACCGGAAAGAAGACTTTGTAAAGACAATTGAAGCCAATTTTTCCGACCTTATCTCTGCTTATGGTTTCGGCATATTTCCCGAAGATACTGAGCCTAACAGATCAGTCTGGGTGAGAGTGGGACTTAAAATAGAAAATAAAATCAAGAGGCCGTTAAGATTAATAACTGTCTTTGAACATAAGGTAAATGGACAAAAAACCATACTGACCGTTTCGCCCAGAGTTATCCTCGAAAAGTTAAAACCGGGTGAATATACTTCGGCCGAATCAATTTTTATCGCTCCTGGTGATTGGCCGGAGGGAGAAGTTGCTGTCTATTTTGGAGTTTTAGATGTCAAAAAAGAAGAATATATTCCTATCAAACAAAATAAAGGTGAGAAGGAAGATGGCCTGGTTTTTTTAACCAGTCTTAGAATTCATCCGGGTGAGTCAAAAGAGACGGCTAATGGGAAGGGTAAATGAAACTGATTCTACTGTATTAAGTCATTTAGGACTTTCTTCTAAACTTTTTCAGAAAGTTCCTGAAAGCCTTGTCTATACGCTGCTGTTGATAGCCTTTGCTCTCGGTCTGACCATAGCCATTTATAACGTCTGGCCGTTTACCACCGATGATGCTTATATCACTTTAAGATATGCGTCCAATTGGGCGAATTTTGGACAGCTAAACTGGAATCTTGATGATCAGGTTAAAGTAGAAGGGTATTCCAATAGCCTCTATCTTGGTCTGGCCTATCTGGCCATAAAGCTTTCCTTGAACCCGATTTTGGTCCTGAAGGTTATATCACTTTTTAGCCTGGCCGGGGCTTTAATAATCATTTATCTCATTACAAACTTATATGCTAACTCGATTTGTTCTATTCTGGCCGTGACCTTCTTTGGCAGTTATTATGGCACTATCTGGTGGACGGCAAGCGGCCTGGAGACCATAACTTTTGTCTTCTTGACTCTAATTTCTTTTTATTTTTATCTTTTAAGTTCGAAGGCAGATTGGAAGAAATCACTTTTATGGCTTGGTATTTCAGGTTTTTCGGTTGCTTTGACGGGAATAACCAGAATAGAAGGTCCTTTGGTGGGCATCGCCATAGTTATTTGCCTTTTATTAGATGAAACTGCTAAAAAAAGTTCCTGGAAAAGGGTTCTTACCAAGTTAATGGTTCTGGCAGCTCCTTTCTTGTTGATCTACGGAACTTATTTTTTGTTGAGGTTTCTTTGGTTTAAAGAGCTATTGCCAAATTCTTATTATTGTAAAAAAGGTTTTACCGGGAATCCCTGGACTCTGATAAACATGTTTCTGGTAGAAAATAAAGTCTATCTTTTAATTGGTCTTATCGGATTCTTAAATAAGAAGGCCAGAACATCGCTCCTGGCGATGTATAGTTACATTGCGATATTGCTGATAGGCTTACATGGGGCTGATCCAATTATAGGACAATATAACAGGCATTCTTTAATTGCGGTAGCCCTTACAGGGATAATTCTATCGTTGGCCATCTTCCAGATATGGCGAATAAAGCCTATGGTCACCGCAATTCTGGTTTTCTTTTGCCTGATTTACAACATTCAAACGACGTTTGATCACAGAGAAAGATTGACAGCTGAGTCTTCGAGTTATGAAAAGAGAATGGAGGCCAGGTCTCAGCTGGCCGATTATTTAAATTCTCTTAACATCTCAAGTTATGCTATGGGCGATTGCGGTCTGGTGCCGTATCTTACTCCCGGCAAAAAGGTCTATGATTATTATGGCTTAAATTCTAAAGAATTTACCTCCTGGCCAATTAATCGGGATAGCGAAGCCTATGTTAAGTGGTTGGCCACTCAGTTGCCAGATGCAGTCATAATAATAAGCAATAATGATAAGTCTTTCTCATCAAGAAATAAAACTCAGAAGCTGTTATATGAAATCTTTAGCAAGCGGCTCGGATATGTGGATCTGAATAAAACCTTTGGTGATAGCGGTTCTATTTATCATGCACCATACTATTATAGAATACTCCTTAGAAAAGGAGAGAAAACATCATACTGATTTATGTTTATTTTTATCTGCTGGCGTTCCTGGCAGTGGTAGAATATTTTGTCCCGAAAATAACCAGTGAACCTAAAATAGAGCAAACCAGAATTATATTAAATCTGGCAGAAGCCTTATTTATTGTCATTATATTGTTTGCTTATGGAATCGAGACTGCTCTAATTGCTTTATTGTGGGTGGTAGCTGTTTATGTTTTAACTGGTTTAGTAATATCCAGACTGAAATTGTCAAAACTTAGATGAAAAAGAGCTTCAACAGAACTGATTGTCTATATCTTTTGCTTTTCATAGTCTTGTTTTTAGCAATTTCCCACAGCTTCTTTTTCAGCAGCCAGACCTTTTATGAGCGGGATTCAACTTTATTAGAAACCCCGGTCAGAATGCATTTAATTCAGCTGTTAAAAGAAGGAAATTATGCTCTGTGGACTGATTCGCACGGCCAGGGCCAGCCCTTGCTGGCGAACATGAAGACAGCTGTCTTTTATCCTACCACCTGGCTTTATTTGTTTCTTCCTTTCTTTGTAGCTTTTAAACTTCATTATTTAATTCATCCGATAATCGGCTGGATAGGTATGTATCTTCTTGGGAAGTCCTATGACTTTTCCCCAAAAGCTTCCTTTCTGGCCAGCAGCCTGTTCTTTTTCAGCGGGATGTATCTTTCCTCTTTCGAATTTTACAACCATATTGCGGCGATTGCCTGGATGATGTGGGCTCTTTTCCTGGCAAGGCTAAGTAGCCCCTTAAAGTCCTTAACCTTCTTTTTTAATATTATGGTCTGGGCTCTTTTGATTCTGGCTGGGGCCCCTGAGTTTATAATAATAACTGGCATTCTGGTTCTTGCCCAAGCTTTTATTTCCGATGAGCCGTTTAAAAAATACTTTTCAAAATTATTTTTAGCAGTTTTATTAGCTACTCTGATTTCTTCTGCCCAATTAATTCCTTCGTTAGAAATGTTGGTTTCAGCCGAACGAACAAATCAAACTCAAATCTGGCCCCTCGAATTCATACAACTTACCAATCTTACCTTCCCGGGAATCTTTGGCAATGATCGGCAACCCGGTCATAATGATTTTTGGGGAGGTCACCTTTTTGATCGCGGCTATCCGCTTTATTATAGTTTATACATCGGCTTTGGGGCTTTACTCTTTTCCCTGATATCCCTTTTTCGCTTGAAAGATAGAAGGATAAAACTCTGGCTAATACTGGGAATATTGTTCTTCTTGATGTCTTGTGGTAAATATTCACCTTTCTTTTTTATCTATCAACATGTTCCGATTCTTTCTTCAATAAGATATCCGTCAAAGTTCTTCATAGGGTCAGTATTTTGTCTCAGCTTTATGGCTGGCTATGGGCTTGATTGGCTTCGGGAGAATGGCCTGCCTTCTGCCTTTAAAAAAGGCCTGGCAACGTTTTCGATTTTATTGCTGCTTGGCTATATGGCTTTTAAGGCGAAAATTATTTCGGTACTGAGCCAGTTATTCGTCATAGAGGGCCCGGGTCTAAAACAAGCCCTTTTCAATTCAATATTATTTGGACTGATTATTCTTGCCTTCTATGCTGTTTATTTTATTGTTTTAGATAAATTCAATAGGGGCCGGGCTTCTTTCATAGCGATTTTAATAGCTCTTTGCCTTATTGATCCTGTCTATCACAATAGATACATTAACCCCACCGTAGAGGAGTCTTTTTTCCAGCCACCAGCCATTTTAAATGAGATAAAGACGCCGGTTGGCCTTTATCGGGGAGGAATGTTGCCCTTTATTTTAGGAGTAGAGGAAACACCAAAACTCAGGATCATGTCATTTTATTGCCAGACTCTATTCCCTTATTCAGGTCTCCCTTATGGCGTTCGTTATATATTTAACCCTGATTTTATGGCTACTTACCCTAATAAACAAGAAGAGATGGCAGAGAGGATAAAAAGCCTTAAACGGGAAGACCAGCTAAAGATTCTTAAGTATCTGGGGTGTCAGTATTATATAGGCAACAAGCCCTTATTCTCGCAGGAAGCATCGAAAAATATCATGGTTGAAGGATTTACTCAATATCTGGAGAAAATAACTGATGAGCCTGCCAGGCCGACAATTGTCTACGATTTTGTGGAGGCTGAAACAGATCAGCAGAGACTTGATATTTTTATCAGTCCTGAATTTGATCCGCAAAAAACGGCGATAATTGCCCGGGATGTAAATTTCTCTGAAAAGTTAAGTGGCGAGCTTAAAGAATCGACAGCCAACAATTTTTTTCTTGAAGTTCTTGAAGAAAAAGCTGGTTTTGGCCGGTATAAAATAAAGCTGCCCGCGGCTGGCCTGGCCATTTTCCCCGGTAACTGGGCCAAAGGCTGGAAAGCCTGGATGGATGGGAAAAGAGTTGATGTTTTCGAGGCCAACCTTTTTTCGAAGGGAGTGGTTGTGTCCGAGGGGGAGCACGTCGTGAGGCTAAGGTACTGGCCGGATAGTTTCATTGTGGGTTGTATCATTAGCTTGCTTTCTTTATTTTCGATCATTGTTGTCTGGACATATTTTTATGCTAAGAAAAAGCGTCACGGATGATGAAGTTTCTCTTAGCTTTGTGCGATTAAGCGACTGAAAGAGTGGTTGGGATATCAAAAGGATGTCTGGAGCGCTTGGCTCTAGGTCGCTTCACTTAAGACAATTCAAACACCGAATATGGATTTTGGTAAAAGTCTCCGGACTAATACTGTCTGAACAATTGACCCCAATCAGTCTTAAGAATCTTTCTGGTTCTGCGGCGGCCGATGAATGGGTGCCAGAGATAATCATGAAAAATGACCGAGGCGACATAAGACCAGGGGGTAATGAAAGAACGCAGCAGGGCTTTCTCTAAGGGCTTAAGCGGACCCCAGTAGATTAGTTTCTGGCCTTTGCTGGCCAAGGTGTTTTTATCTTTTTGAAAATGAAAATTGACTTCTGAAATGTCTTCGCCGACTATGTCTATTTCTTTAGGATCGCCACAGCCCAGGCCGGATTCATGGGCTAAGCGGATGAATTTGAGATCGAGTGGCTCAAAGCCCATCATTTTGGCGGCAATGGCGTCAATGGCAACCTGGTCAGCTGAGGCGAGAATATAATTGGTGATATGAGGAACCATGCATCTTGGCCCGGGGCCATCACCGGCGATTGTGCCATCCGTAACGGCGAAGAGTCCTGGGTGAATTTCTTTTTGAATTGTCAGGAGATCAACCAGGGTTTCGTTGATGACTGAATGGGTGTAATGACGCTTTTCGTTAAGAAGGCCGCCAAAAGCGTTTTTCATGGCGCCGGTCATGGTCGTAAAGACATGGGTCTTCATCGTCGGGAGGTGAATAATGCTGCTGCCTAAAAACCGCTTCGGTATTTTAATGCCGTCCGGGAAAATGTCGTAGAGCACGCGGATCTTACCTTTGGGCTCATAAGGAACCCATTCTTCGTTTTCGTAGAGGTGGATGTTGCGCAGGCCATATTTTTGAACGACGGGAAGCTGTTTGTTATTGCGCTCGCCGCGTTTGGCCGAGACGACTACAGTCCGGTTATGGCAGGCATAAAGATTCTCACGCGGATAGCCATCATCGAGGAGAGTTTTGATCACGCCCTCGAGCTGCCAGGGAGGAGTGGAACAGGCCGGGTAGTAGAAATGCCAGGAGATGTTGATTTTAAGGCCAATCTGGGTGTCTTTGGGGATGTAGCTTTGATAGTCGGCCAGGTGCATCAGGCGGGCATAGTCTTCAAGGACAGTGGCGGGCGAAGTTTTAATCACGGCCACTTTAGAGCGGGTCATTCTGGGCTGCCTCCTTCCTCTGCCCTGAAGGCCAATTTTAAACCAATTTTAAATCAATTCTAAATCATCTGAAATACAAAATCACGGCGACTGAGATTATCCAGAGAATTATATCAACGAGGAGCGGCTTATCCTTGATAACCAGTTCCTCCGGCGTGCTCCCTTGATTCTTCTGGTGGACCAGGTACAAATAACGGAATATGCCGTAAAGAACAAAGGGAGTGGTCAATATCAGGTTGCGGGTATGAAACTTGGCGATCGTTTCTTCTGAAACAGTATAAAGGCAATAGGCAATTAGGGTGGAAGCAGTGACCACCGATATCATCTGGTCGAGAAGATAAGGACTGTATTCGTTAAGGACGGGGCGATGGGCGGCCGCCTCGCCGGGTAAGAGGAAGTATTCATGGCGCCTTTTGGTCATGCTGAGGAAGAGAGCCAGGAGGGTCGTGCAGATGAGGAGCCAGGATGAGATAGCCACGCGAATGGCAACGGCCCCACCTATGACGCGGAGCAAAAAGCCAGCGGCGACGGCAAAGATGTCAATGATGACCACATGCTTGAGCCAGGGGGAATAAAGCAACTGAAGAACGATGTAGCCAAGAACTATAAGAAGAAAAGGCAGGTTGAGGGAGAAGGCGAGGGCCAGGCCGGCCAGAAGGCAAATGACCAGGGTAATGATAGCGGTCCGTTTTGTGAGGCGGCCAGAGGCAAGAGGGCGATTGCGCTTTATGGGGTGGCGGCGATCTTCCTCAATATCGAAAAGGTCGTTCAGGGTATAGAGAGCGCCGGAGACGAGGCAAAAACTGAGAAAGGCCTGAGTGGCGGCGAGGACGGCGGGGGGATTTAAAAACTGGACAGAGAAAACAAGGGGAGCGAAGACAAACAGGTTTTTAATCCACTGCTTGGGGCGGAGTGTCTTAATAATCTCGCTGGCTGCCATGGTTTAAGGGGCTTTTCAAGAGCTTTTATGGGCTTTTAGGGCTTTTCATCACTGCACGGAACCCTTCTAAACCCTTACAGAACTCTTTCAGCCGCCTTTCAACTATTTATTTTATTATCCTTTATTATCATTTTTCTGGGCGAATATTCAACAAAAAAAATTGACAGGCGCCACGGAAAGTGGGAACACATTCTATATTTCCTATTTTTCTGGTAAAAAGCTAAGGGAGGCTTAAAATAAAGGTGATGCTATAAAAGCCAAGTGCTTATTATTGAAGCAAGAGGAAAAGCTGTTTTTATTTTGTCTAGATATACACTGCCGCAATTGAGGCAAATAATTTCCTTAAAATCCTTTAGAAATACTTCGGCCTTTTCGCCGTTTCTATCCCTCCATATTCGCTTCTGCTGTGTCTGGTTTTTTAGAGATTCCTCGCTGATTGCACGTAGTCCAACCTGACAGGGATATAATCTGGTAAATTGGGTACGATCTCAGTTATTTTTTTCACTAAAACTGGAATAAACAGAATGACTTTGCTAACAACGTTTCATTTTTTCTTAAAAAGGCTTCCTTTGAGTTCGGTTAAAAATTTGCCTGATTTTTGGTGGATCCAGTAATCAGCTGGACCCCAATAAGTTGTCGGTGATCCAAAGGCAAAAAAGCTCAAGCCCGTCGCCAGGGTTATAGCCATGCTTTTTCTGTTTCTCAGGGCGTCTAAAGCCCTTGGCACCCATCTCTTTACATAGGCATCACTTTGAGCCTCAGCCTTGGCCAAAATTTCCTCTTCCTTTGATAGTAGAAGTTGCGTTGAAGGCTCATCAAAAATTACCATAATCCAGTTATAATCAAGGCGCTCTGGGTCAGGCCTGACAATAAGTCCCGTTTCCTTCAAAATAAATGTATCGTCTTTATCAATAAGTCCTGCCTTAATGAGCGCACCCCAACTCCAGTATCTTTTTTTAGTTCTAATAGTTCCAATCTGGTCTTCGGCAATGACATAATATTCCGATTTTGATGTCCCTCTGAATCGGGCCAATCTTAGGCCGCGTATTTGCTGCCTTAAGTCCGAATCCAGGGCTGCCCTGATCGCTTCCGCCTTGAAACCTGTCCCTATTAAGACGCCAATCGGCTGGTCAAGAATGTCATCAATAGTGGTTTCATCAACACCCTTGAGGCTTAATCTTAAGGCCCAGTCTCTAACCTGTTTTCTGGCACTGGAGTTAGGTTGCCAGTTTTTAAGATAGTGGATAAGTTGCTCGACGGCAGCTACATCTATTTCTCCATTTTTTAGCTCGAAAATGCGAAGTTCAAAGCCACTATCTTCACGTGGCGCGAGACCAATAACGTCTATCCGCCCCATGCCAGCCTGATCTGATTTGATTATGACTTGAGCTCTCACCAGTGGTTCATTACTTTGAGCATCAGCGACAGAACAGCCGATAACAGACGGATTGTTCATAAGAAAGGATTCCATGTCCCGTTCGGATGAGAACCCCTCAATATGACCAATTTTTTCTGATAATACCCGCCAAATTTCAGATCGTGTATCGTCTGGCATGACTTAAACCTCCTTTAGGATTTTGGGTGTCGGAGGACGGTGGACAGTTAACGAAAGGGATTTTTTTAGGCCGTCCCAGGCCAGTGGGCTCCAGCTTAAGACTTGCCTTATCATAAAGAAACATATTGATAGCGGCGAACAGCAGTTTCTGCTGTGTTGCGAACCCAAGAGAGTTTTAACCACAGTTCCCCGTCACTTCATTGATAAATAAGGATAACTCTTTAACAGAATGAAAGTCAAAAGGAAAAAAGGGAGCGAAAGAAGGGTGTGGGGAGGCGAAAAAGGAGTGCCGAAAATGGAGACGCAGTTTATATTTTCGTAATTTTCGGTCGGAAAGCTAGTTTAGTTTATAATAAATGTGGTTTTATAAGGTCCGGGCACGTGTTCTGATGGAAGCAGGCGATTTGGTGATGATCATTAAAACGTGATCATGGGCACTGACGTCACGAATCATCACGTTATGAAAGCAGCAAGCGGCAAGGAGCAAGGAGCGATAGTATGATTACCAGTAGTTTCATTTTCATTCCGGGAATCGGCGAAAAGACGGAAGAACGTTTGTGGAAAAGTGGCATTTTAACCTGGGATGATTTTAAAAAGGCTGATGTCCCTTTTCTGAATGAAACTAAAAAAAGAACCATTGAAGGTTACCTGAAGCTGGGGAGAGACGCCCTTGATAGAAAGGATTCCTCATTTTTTGCCGAGAATTTACCGCAAGAAGAATACTGGAGATTATATAAAGATTTCCGCGACGAGACTTTATTTCTCGATATAGAGACTACAGGTTTATCACGATACTATGATGTGATAACCCTCATAGGCACGTCTGATGGCCATAATATCAAGATTTTTTTAAGGGATAATAATCTGAGTGAGATAGTGGACTACCTGCAGAATTTTCAGATTGTTGTTACTTTTAACGGGAAATTATTTGATTTGCGATTTATTAAAAAAGCCTTCCCCGGGATCAAGATGCCGCCTGTTCATATTGATTTAAGGTATTTGCTCAGGTCGCTCGGGGTTAATGGTTCTCTTAAAGATATAGAAAGAATGCTGGGCCTGAAAAGAGATAGCGATGTAGAGAATATCAGGGGCGGGGAAGCAGCAGTATTATGGACCAGGTTTGTGAAAGGGGACGATGAAGCGCTGCGCAAGTTAGTTCTGTATAACATTTATGACACGGTCAACTTAGAGAAACTTATGCAATTCTGCTACCTGAAGAAGGCAGAGAAGAAGATGGAGAAAAATATCCTGCCTGAAATGAAAATGGAGAATGGCATCGGTCAAGAAAAGCCATTCGATGACTCCGGAAGAAAAGAATTCGGGTATCATCTTGTCCCTTCCACCACTGCTGTGCCTGAGATCAGGATAAGCAGGGAGGATAACAGGCTGGAAATTAAGGCGGATAATAAGACTTTGCTTGGCGTTGATAGAAGCAAAATAAAGAGCACAGAAATCAAAGTGGGCAGCTTAATAAATCGGATAA
>Ga0209720_1003670_pt1 | contig 10361 bp, 8 predicted proteins | sample AD_JPNMR3_MetaG_FD_184426 | JGI IMG/M metagenome (GOLD analysis project Ga0209720, IMG submission 184426) | Active sludge microbial communities of municipal wastewater-treating anaerobic digesters from Japan - AD_JPNMR3_MetaG (SPAdes) (version 2) | ecosystem: Engineered > Bioreactor > Anaerobic >...
AAATTTATCCTTTTTTTTCATCTCATCAACTTTTTTAATAAACTCATCAACATTTTTTATCGGAAGTTTGTTATTGTCTGTTTTGTTTTCTACCATATAAGAGTCCGATATTACTCGGGAAGTAAATATTCGTACATTCGTAAATAATTCGTCCTAAACTCGTCCGCGGAGTCAAGTCAGACATTTCGTGTTCGTATATTTGTAAAAGATCCGCAATTCGTTTTGGTTATTCCTGAGTTTATCGAAGTTTTATTTTGTTAAAAAATAAAAAATAATACTTAAAATTATTAAAGGCGAAATTGGCATTACAACTTTTTGAAAAGGAAAATAAACGTGCCCATTGTTTTTATCTTTTAAATAATAGTGCCAACTCGCTCCACACCAAAAAGCTATGCTGCCTGCAATAATTCCAAATAAAAGCTTATCTAAATGACAAAAGCATAGGGTGTTTAAAGGATTGCCCATAATCCTTAAATAATAGAGAGGAATTATTACCAAAGCATAATAAACAACAATGACTAAAAAAGTTCTTCCCTTAAAGCTAATATTTTTCTTCGAAAACCAGGTCTCTGTCCATATAATAAGAGAAACGAGCAATCCGCCAATCCAAAGTCCTGTTATTGTGTCATCACCAAATAAAAGCTTATCTAAATGACAAAAGCATAAAGTATTTAAAGGATTGCCAATGATTCCAGAATAATAAAGAGGAACTACAACTAAAGCATAATAAGCAATAACAATTAAAAAAGTTCTTCCCTTAAAATGAACTTTTTTCTTTTCTAACCAATCATCTGTCCACGTGATAAGTGAAACAATAAGCCCACCAATCCAAAGCCCAGTAATAGTATCATCAATCCCAAGCCAGCGAGAAAAACCAACTCCAGCTCCAACAGCAATTGTGCAAAGTGGACAAATAGCTAAAGCTTTACCCGCAAGAAAAAAACAAGTTAATAAAATCGAAAGAAGAAAAATTGATAATTTTCGCATATTTATTCCTGTTCGGCGATTTTTTGCTCAAAAAAATTAATAATATCTTTTTCCCCCATTAAACAAGAATTGTCTTGACCATCCCATAAAAAAGGAACTCCAATAGAATCTGTTTGTAAGCCACATAATTCTGCTTTTTTATAAAGTTCCTCAGCATTGGTTTGGTTGTTATATACTTCTTTTTGAACAAAAGGGATTTTATCTTGAATTTTATTTTTCTTGATATAACTTTCAACTTTTACACAATGAGGACAACCCTTTCCATAAAAAAGAATGATATTGCTTGCTAGCGATTGGTCTGCTGCTTGATTTTGCTCTGAAGTTTCATTATTTTTGTTTTCCTGAGAAAGAACAAAAATTGAAAAAGTTAAGATGATAATAAATAAAATTGTGGGAATAAAAATTTTTCTATCCATAAAAATTAATAAAGTTAATTTATTGAATTTTATGAAATCTATATCAATCTGTCAAATAAAAAATCCCCTGGCAACGTCCTACTTTCTCGGGTAAAAACCCAATATCATCGGCCTTGGAAGATTTCACTTCCGAGTTCGGTATGGGATCGGGTGGGACACTTCCGGTGTAATCACCAGGGGAAGGAAATACATTTTTTAATTTTAAATTTTAAATTCTTTTAAAATTACTTTCTAATTTGGAGACTACAGTAAATGGTTTATTAGTACTGCTCGGCTGAATGGATTACTCCACTTACACCTGCAGCCTATCAACCTCGTCGTCTTCGAGGAACCTATGAGTCCTAATCTTGGGAAAGGTTTCCCACTTAGATGCTTTCAGCGGTTATCCTTTCCAGACATAGCTACCCAGCGATGCCCTTGGCAGGACAACTGGTAGACCAGAGGTCTGTCCATCCGGATCCTCTCGTACTACGGACGGCTTCCCTCAAGACTCAACGCCTACGACAGATAGAGAACCAACCTGTCTCACGCATGTTATTACGAATTTTTCGTAATTTATCTACTGTTACCAGTAGCATGGACTATACCACCACCTACTAACTTTTAAAATTTTAGTAGGGATCGACGTATTAGCTGTTATTATAAAGCACAGCTCTCGCTTTGTTAGCTCAGTCTCTACGGGGCTAATAAACTCTTTTTTTCCGTTTTTTAGAATAATTTAATTTTTTAAAAGAATCTATATTCTTTTACTAAACTAATGAAATCTTTTTTTGTTTTAATCCGAGATTTATTGTCTAAAATTTTTATCATTAGCTTAGCTTGTTTCTTTTTCAATTTTAGAAAAGGATTTGTTTTATTAAGCAATAACCTAATTCCTTTTTCGTCTTCAATAACCCACTCTACAATACCATCGTTTCTCTTTCGTAAATGTCCTAAGCCATAATTTTTTTGAAATTTTTGAATCTTTTTTTCCTCTTTCTCTGATTGGAAAAAAGCTACTGTCGGAGCAATTTGGAATCCAAAACGGTATGTTTTATTAGGTTTAACACGCACATAAATACTACCATCTCCATCTAAAAATCCAGCTAAATAAGCCCAATTATTATCAAAAATAATCATAAAAAGAGTTTACAGCTTCCCTCGGTATTATCCTAACATATGACAGGTTGAATTGCAATACATATTAGGACTTCACCGATATGAGTCGATTTTTTGACATTAAGTATTACTACTTAATGCCGCCAATTTTGACGGTTTGAACCCAGCTCGCGTAAGATTTTAATTGGCGAACAGCCAAACCCTTGGGACCTTCTCCAGCCCCAGGATATCTTGAGCCGACATCGAGGTGGCGAACAGGGCCGTCAATGTGGACTTTCGGGCCCTACCACCCTGTTATCCCCGGGGTAACTTTTGTCTGATGATCTTCCCACTTTCTATAAAGATGGGTCGGTTCACTAAGCTCTGGTTTCCCAACTGCGCGGCTCTTATGCCTTGCAGTAAAGCCAGCTTTTGCCTTTACACTATCGCTCCGATTTCCATCCGGAGCTAGCTGACCTTAATAGACTTCTCCGTTACTTTTTAGGAGAATAGCGCCCCACTAAAACTGCCCGGCACTTACTGTCTCTCAGATTTTATCTGAGGTTAGAATTTTTATTCTCGAAGACAGGTATTTCACTGATGGCTCCATCCTGACCGGAATCAGGACTTCATCGCCTCCCTGCTATGCTACGCATCAAGAACAAAAATTCAATAAGAACCTACAGTAAAGCTCCCGGGGTCTTCCCGTCTTGTCGCAGGTAGGAGGCATCTTCACCCCCACTGCATTTTCACCGGGCTCCTCATTGAGACAGTTCTCTAGTCGTTACGCCTTTCATGCGGGTCGGAACTTACCCGACAAGAGATTACGCTACCTTAGGACGGTCAGAGTTACCGCCGACGTTCACTAGGGCTTCGCTCAGTCAGCACGTCTCGCTTGCGCAAAACGCACCGCCAAGTTTAACCTTCTAGCACTGGTCAGGCGTCAGCCCCTATACTTCCTCTTACGAGTTGTGCAGAGACTTGTGTTTTTGATAAACAGTCGCTAGAGAAACATTAACTGCGGGCGTCAAAGTTTTTACTTACGTAAAAATTTTGACGTCAGGTCTTATTGCGAACTTACGACCACTTTTTTGCCGAGTTCCTTAATGAGGACTCACCCGTTCACCTTGGTGCTTTTACACCAATCTACCTGTGTCAGTTTGCGGTACGAATTCTCTATTAATTAACCCTACGAAGCTTTTCTCGGAAGTGAGCTCATTTGAATTTTCAGAAAAATCTGAATTTTCTCAACCCTTGAAGTCATCCTTAGATAAACTAAGGATTGCCTTACGGATTTTCCAATAAGGCCTTCTTAGGTAAAGAACGGAAATCCAATAATCCGCTCAAACTACTTCACTTCGTCACTCCTTCGGAATTAATAAAGAAGGGTCGGAATATTAACCGACTATCCATCCCCTGCAACCTCTCGGTTGCAAAGTTAGGATCGCCTAACCCTTGGTTGATATCCATTGCCAAGGAAACCTTAGATTTTCGGTGTGCGCCGTTCTCAGACGCATTGCGGTTACTCATGCCAACATTCTCACTTCTCTTCGCTCCATCAAAACTCGCGTTTTGACTTCACTGCAAAGAAAACGCTCCTCTACCATCCTCGCGCTCCGCGCGAGAAAATCCCAAATTACAAATTCCAAATAACAAACAAATTTTAAATTCCATAACCAAAATTCAAAATAGTTTTGAATTTTGAATTTGGTGCTTGGTGTTTGTTTGAAATTTGGTGCTTGGTGTTTGGAATTTCCTTGTGCGAAGCACAAGGATCCGTATCTTCGGTATCTTGTTTGAGCCCCGATAAATCTTCAGTGCCCCTCTGCAATCGAAGAGAACAAAGTTCTCTTCTCAGGCCTCCCCTCAAAGAGGTTCGGCAATCGAATAGTGAGTTGTTACACACTCTTTAAAGGATGGCTACCTCTGAGCCAACCTCCTATCTGTCTTAGCAGAAGAACTTCTTTTACCACTTAACAAGAATTTAGGGACCTTAGATTACGGTCTGGGCTTTCTCCCTTTTGACTACGAAGCTTAGCCCCCGTAGTCTTACTCCCTTTCTCTAACTTGCGGTATTCGGAGTTTGGTTAGAATATCTACCCGAAGGCACAATATTCCATCCAGTGCTCTACCCCCGCAAGGAAAAAAAGAGGCTAGCCCTAAAGCTATTTCGAGGAGAACCAGCTATTACCAGACTCGATTAGCTTTTCACTTCTTATCACAGCTCATCCCAACGTTTTGCAGCGCGTATGAGTTCGGGCCTCCCTCTGTATTTCTACAGAGTTCACCCTGGCCATGATAAGCTCGTCCTGGTTTCGGGTCTTTTACCCTTTCTAATGCCAGTAAAACTGGCAACGCCCTATTCAGACTTGGTTTCCCTTTGCCTCCGCGCAAAAAACGCTTAAACAAAGAAAGGATAAAAACTCGTTGGCTCGTTCTGCAAAAAGCACGACGTCACCCTTACGGGCTCCGTCTCTTTGTAGGTTTATGGTTTCAGGTTCTATTTCACCGGGATCACCTCCCTACTTTTCACCTTTCCCTCACGGTACTGGTTCACTATCGGTGAGATTAAGTATTTAGCCTTGGCTGAATAGTTCAGCCTGCTTCCCTCAAGATTTTCATTTCTCGAGGTACTCAAGTATAGATACTCAAAGCGTTGTAGTGATTTTTGTCTACTGGGCTATTACCATCTATGGCGGTCCTTTCCAGGCTCCTTCGACTAATCAAACTACAATTTTTATCGCTTTGCCAAGATTAAACTGGAATGTATCTAACTTACAACTGCTTTGTGTAATACACAAAGCTCTGGGCTTTTCCCTTTTCACTCGCCGCTACTAGGGGAATGGTCTTACGCCAAAGCGCAAGATTGTTTTCTTTTCCTCCGCTTACTGAGATGTTTCACTTCAGCGGGTACGCCCCTCGCATTCTGCTTGAAATTCCAAATTACAAATTCCAAATAACAAACAAATCTTATAAATTCCAATGACCAAAATTCAAAACAGTTTTAAGTTTTGAATTTGGTGCTTGGTGTTTGTTTGAAATTTAGTGCTTGTTATTTGATGCTTTAAGCAAAATGCGAGGTAACGAGCATTTTGTGCTCGCTGGGTTTTCCCATTCGGAAATCTCCGGATCAAAGGTTGGTAGCCACCTCCCCGAAGCTTATCGCAGGCACCCCACGTCCTTCCTCGCCTTAATCTCCCAAGGCATCCTCCATAAACCCTTAATTTTGTAGTCTCCAAATTAGAAAGTAATTTGGAAAAACTAAATTAATTTATTTTAAATTGTTAAAGAACAATCCTTTGTCTTCAAACCTTTTTCATTTAAAAACACCACTTGGAAGTGGCGTTTATTTTAAAATAAACCAAAACAAAGGCAATTTAACCACTTCCATTTATAAAAAAATTTTTCGTGCTTTTCATTTTCTTTATCATCCGTTTTTATTCTATTAAATTTAAAAAAATTGTCAAGATTTTAGGTCTTTTGCGCAATCTAAAGATAAGCATAAATTGGTTTTGCAAAATTAATTTTTTTTAGGTGCCTTGGGAAGATACTGAAATATATATAAATAAGTTCCTAGTTTTGGCGAGCTTTTAATGATATTTGTTTTTACGCCAAGAGAAAGAAATCTTCTCATGGTTTCGATATCTTCTTTAAAATTATTACATTTAAATTTTACAAATTTATTATAAATTGTTTTGAAATCTTTTTCTGTAAGCATGATCTTTGCCTCTTTTTATTTTTCTAATCTCTATTTTTTTAGGTTGAAATTCTTGTTTAAGATAATCCAAAGCTTTGTGGGGACTTGTTTTGTCTCCACAAGTAAAAATATCTATTGCGACATAATTAAATTCTGGCCATGTATGCAAAGCAATATAGGATTGAGCTAATAAAATAACCCCAGTAATGCCCTGAGGTTGAAATTTGTGAACAGTCACTTCTAAAGGAGTGTTATTTGCTTGCTTTGCTGCTGTGATTAAAATATTTTGAATTCTTTTTGGATCCTCAATAATTTTCCCATACCAAAATTCAGCAATAATCAGTAATAATATGAATGCCAAGATATTTTTTGGAATTGTTGCTCAAGACCCACGGAGCGGATCTTTTTGTTTTGGAGTTCATAAATATTAAGTTAATCACTTACAATGAGGTATTTTACAAAAAATAAAAATATCTCCTCAAAGCGGATAACAACAATTTTGTTGCCAAAAAACAAAGAGAAAAAAGTGATTAATTTTTAAACTACTTTAATAATAATCTCTTTAATTTTTTCTTCGCCAAGAGCTTTATTTAATTCTCCTTTTAATTCTTCTTTTTGAAAATTAAGATCTTGAGCTAAGGTAGAGTTTTTAGTTTTAATGGACAAAATTCCTTCTTCTAAAGAAATATCATCGATTTGAAATTTCTTTTGTAAAATTTTTTTCAAAAGAGAAGTTTGAAGACCTTTTTTAAAACTTGCTCTTTTGTTGACATTTTTTAAAACTTCATTAATACTTTTCCATTCCATAAGCTTATTTTAACAAATTAAAAACCCTTGTCAAATCTCAAAAAAAGAGGCAAAATAAGAAGTATAAACTAAGCGTCCCATGTCAAAATGGACTGGGGAAACCTCCGGTTTTCCCACATAGGAAAATAGGAGCGAAGTAAGAAATCGAGGGTTTCTTAAGAGCGAGCCCGAAGCGAGGTAAAGCCGAGCAACAGAGCAAAATTTTGAAAGAAAGCGAGCAATTAACTTTGTATTATCACTATGCCTACTCGTAAATATTATCGAACAACTATTCCAGAAGAAAAAGATTTTTCAGGAAGGAAAGGCAAAAAAGAAAAAAAACCCCATTTATGGCCCAAAATACTTGGAGGTATTTTCATTTTTATATTGCTTTTTGGAATAGGAGCTTTTGCTTATTTTGCTAGTCAAACTCCCAACCTTGAAGATCTTAATGAAAGAATTATTGGGGAATCAACTAAAATTTATGATCGGACAGGGTCTAATCTTTTATATGATGCTGGAGAAGAAAAGAAAACTTATGTGAAACTTAGTGAAATTTCGCCTCTCTTACAAAAAGCAACCCTTGCAGCTGAAGATGATGATTTTTATAATCATCCAGGTATTGATTTTAAATCCATTTTAAGAGCGTTAGCTTATGATTTGCTCCATCGTGGAAGTTCAATTCAGGGCGGCTCAACAATTACTCAACAACTTATCAAAAATATTGCTTTTCTTGATACAAAAATCAACGAAAAAGGAGAAATTGAAATAGTTGGTCCAGCTCCTCGTACAATTACAAGAAAAATAAGAGAAGCAATTATGGCACTTGAGGTAGAGAGAAAATATTCGAAAGATCAAATTTTAGAAGCTTACTTAAATGAAATTTCTTATGGATCAGTTTTTTACGGAATTGAAGCAGCTTCGGAAGGTTATTTTCAGAAGCCAGCCTCTAATTTAACTTTAGCTGAAGCAGCAACTTTAGCTAGTCTTCCTCGTTCGCCAAGTTATTATCTTAAAAACGAAAAAGAAAGAGAAGTACGAAAAAATTGGATTTTAGATCGAATGGTAGAATTAAATTTTGTTACAAAAGAAGAGGCAGAAAAAGCTAAAGATGAAAAAATTACTTTGAATCCTTTACTTCAAACTAAAAAAGCTCCTTATTTCACAGATGAAGTAGAAAATCAATTGAAAGAAATGTATGGCGAAAACTATAATCAAATGGGATTAAAAGTAACCACTACCCTAGATATAGGTTTACAAAACCTAGCCGAAGAAAGTATAAATGAGTGGGCACAAAAAAATGAAAAATCTTATGGAGCAAAAAATGCTGCTTTAGTTTCAATAGACCCAAATAATGGCGACATTTTAGCGATGGTTGGAGGAAGAAATTACAATGAAAGCCAAGTTAATATTTGGACCCCAGAAGAAGGATTAAGCTTTCAATCTCCTGGTTCGGCTTTTAAACCGATTGTTTATGCTACAGCTTTCAAGAAGGGTTATACACCGGATACAATTCTTTGGGATGTAAAAACTAACTTCAATTTAACTGGAGAACCCTATATTCCAGAGAATTATGATTTAAAACAGCGAGGACCAATTAAAATGAAAGAGGCTTTGGCTCAAAGTTTAAACATCCCGGCAGTTAAAACTCTTTATCTCGCTGGAATTAATGAAACAGTAAACACAGCAAAAAGTATGGGAATGATAAACAGTTTCGACCCAACATTGGATAGCAACCTTCCAGGTCTTGGGATGGCTATTGGAGCAAAAGATATTGTTCCTCTTGAGTTAGTTTCTGCCTATGGAGTTTTTGCTACAGAAGGGGTTCGTTATCTACCAAACTATATCTTAAAAATTGAAAATGCTGCTGGCGAGATTATTTATCAACCAGAAATCCATCCGGTTCAAGTTCTTAGCGCAGAAATTTGTCGTCAAATTAATTCTATCTTATCTGATGATAGTTTAAGAGCACCTATGTTTGGCGCAAGATCAAAACTCTATCTTAATTCTTGGACTGCAGTCAAAACTGGAACAGCGGCAATAAATGGAAAAATAACCGATGGTTGGACTATTGGTTATACAAGAGATTTAGTAACAGGCGTTTGGGTTGGCAATAATAACAACACCGCAATGAAAGGCAAAGCTGATGGATCTTATGTAGCAGCACCTATTTGGAATACTTTTATGAAAAAGGCAGAAGCAAATACTACTCAAAAAGCTTTTACCTCACCAAAACCAGTTAAAACTGGTAAACCAATTTTAGATGGCGTTTTGCCTGGGCCTCATTCAATTTTATGGTGGGTAAATAAAGATGATCCACGAGGTGATTATCCTAAAAATCCATTTGATGATCCGATGACAAAAAACTGGGAAGCAGGAGTTCAAGCATGGTTAAAAGCAACAGAAAGTCAAAGTCAAACAACAATCGAAACTAATACTACTCAAAATCAAGATACTAATACCTCAACCGAGAATAATTCTAATCAAACTCAAACTCAGCCACAAACTCAGCCACAAACTCAGCCACAAACCAACAGCTCAACGGATCAAACAGAAAATACAACAAATATAAACCAAATTCCAGTTTCAATACCCTCAATCTCTGGCCAATGAACGCAACGCTTATAAAAAAAACGTATTTCTTCGACCACGTCCCATTAGAAATTTTGGGATTTCTGAAGCACCATCGAAAAACTGCCTTTTAAGGTCTTAGTTATAAGTTATTCTTCTATCGCGTTTTTTGTGTGCCTTAAACGACACTTACCTTCATTTATCATTTCAATTCCTATTACATCAATTTGCCATCTTTGCTTAGAAGAATATTTTTTTTCTGCTAGATAAAGTTTTGCCGTTCTTATAAGAATTTTTTTCTTTCGAGAAGTAATTTCTTCTTCCGGCAAAAAACTGCTAGTCGATGATAAAGTTTTTACTTCTACGAAAATAATATCTTTATCTTTTTTTGCGATAATATCAATTTCGCCCCACGGTTTTTTGTAGTTTCTTTCTAAAATTTTGTAACCTTTTTTTTGAAGGTACTGAGAAGCAATTTCTTCACCAATTTGGCCAAGAGATTTTTGCATAAAAATATTTTAACATATTAGGAAATAAATTACATCAACGAATAAAAAAACATCAACAAATTACGAGTCTAGTACGAATGTACAAATCGATATCCGAATCTACGAATTTTCATTCAGATGCATTCGGATAAATTATTCGTTCGTATTGTTCGGATAATATTAATTATGACTAAAGTTTTTGCTAAAAATAAACGAGCATATTTCGATTATGAGATTCTTGAGAGATATGAGGCAGGAATCGAACTTTTTGGGTTTGAGGTAAAAGCAGTAAAAACCGGTCATATTTCTTTAAGAGGTGCATTTGTAATTATTAAAGAT
>Ga0209720_1003673_pt1 | contig 10357 bp, 9 predicted proteins | sample AD_JPNMR3_MetaG_FD_184426 | JGI IMG/M metagenome (GOLD analysis project Ga0209720, IMG submission 184426) | Active sludge microbial communities of municipal wastewater-treating anaerobic digesters from Japan - AD_JPNMR3_MetaG (SPAdes) (version 2) | ecosystem: Engineered > Bioreactor > Anaerobic >...
TTTCAAGGAAAATGGAAGCCAGTTCACCATTAATTCCTTAACCTGAAAAATGTAAAATATTTTCAGAATGTTTATAATATTTTGAATTAAAAATGATACGCATAAAAAGCTGAGAATATGGATACACATAATCTCTCAACACTCTTACGGGTGTGGCGTCATTCATTTGAGCCAGCAATACTAATAAATAAGAAATAAGTGCTGAATACACCTGTATCATAACTCCATGACGCGTTCGACTTAACCAACGATTTACTTTTAAAAATGTTTTTATCCAATAAAATGCTATCTCGATATTCCATCGTTCCCGATAAAGTTCTGCTATGTCATCACTGCGCATATCATTGATATTTGTTAATAACGCAAATGTCTGTCGCCGTTTATTGGTATCCACAAACGTAAAGCGTATCATCCTGAAAAGAGCTTTTTCTCCTGTTTTCCTGTTCTGGTATACTTCCACGATATTATCTGATATTATCCCCTTATCCCGTTGTCGTGATCCCACTTTCCGTTTTCTGACCGTCCTATACTGTATATTAGACCATGCCCGAGTGATAAAAGATGCTCCCCGTTGCCCAATCCAGCAAAACATCCGATAATCATTGTATCCCCTATCAAATATATAGGTATAGCCCTTTTGTATTGCCCATGTGAGCGATTTCCTATCGCTCGAATTCCCATTTTTTAGCTGAAAACACTGCGGAATATTGCTCCCATTCAATACCAAATGCAGTTTTAGCCCATTCTTGTGCTTCCGATGTTTTGCCCATTTCATCGAATCGGTTGCCGTGAAATGGGATGAATCAATAATCCGTATCATCTGCTTTATCTTCTTTACCTTCTTATTCTTACACTTCCCGCATTCGCCTACGTAAATCCTAAATAGTTGTTCCCATAATCCAACAGATAATCGATAGCTTAGTTTCTTTGACAATTCACCCTGACTGGGTATACTCTGCTTATCTATCCCAAGTATATATTTCAGTTGTAACAACAAGCTCCTCCCATTGTGTAATCCCATGTATTGATGAAATAATAATATCGAAAACATCTTCTCTACTGGATGCTTCTTAATATACCGATTATAATTGTTTTCCTTTGCAATAGTGTTGACTTTTTGCATCATAGCATGGACAATGTCTATGAATGACATTTGATAGCCTCCTTATACGCGTGTGATTTAGATAGTACATTGTATAAGGAGGCTTTTTTATTAATAGCTTTTTTTTATTTTTTATTGTTTAGGAATAATTGGTGATTTCCCATAATAATTATGATATATAATCACAAAATTATTATATTGCAGGTACTACAGTGTATATACGTCCCTGAGTTTTCTTGCATAATCCAGAAATAAATTACCATACAGATAAACCTTTGATTATCTAAAATACGTCGGGTAATATTTTTTTAAACAGGCTAATAGTATTATTATCCTCATTTTATGTATTAACTTTTTGCACAATATCTGCAGTGGTCATTGCAAGCACCACTGTAATTAGAAACAAGCATTTTCATCTGACATCCTGGGATACATTATCATCAGGATGAAGAAATGCTCTTTTGTTAATGAAAGGATATTATTCGATAAACTTGGGACAAGCACTTTGCTTGAGAATGATAAACCTCCCATAGTCATTGTTTCATATTGATGGGGTCAGAGCATAATAATTTTATTCCATGTAATTAAGACTTGACTAATTATAAATACTGGTAAGAATTTAAAGCATAGAACAAAGCCAAGTTGCTTATTATAATTGTTTTTGTTTTAAAATTCAATTACATAACAATATCTGGAGGTTCCCAGTGAAAAAGTTTAGTTTACTTCTTAGTGTGTTGTTTCTTATTTCGTGTGGCGCTTCGGTTAATCCACAACTAAAGGCAATGGTTGACAAACAATTTGCTCAATCGGGACAAACAACGTATGCTGGCACACAAAAATTTATGAAACCAAAGCCGTATGCAGTTGGGCAGTATGTTGTAATGGGACAAACTGATTCCGATGGTAAAAAAAGTATCACACGCATGGCAATTGTTGGGAAACAACAGGGCGGGTGGATATTTGAAAATTATACGGTGTCAGAGAGTCAGGAAGGCATTATGCAGATGCTGATAGTTGGATTGGAAAAAGTTGCAACAACGGGCAATATTGATGATCTGGATATTTTATGGGTGAAAATTAAGGATGAAAAAGGCCAGATCCAGACCATTGAAGGCCCAATGCTTTCAATGATGAAAGGATTGTATAAGAAAGGGCTGGCAAGTGTTAGCATGAAGATTAACACATATAAAGATGGTGGAGTCATACAGGTGCCTGCAGGAATATTTAAAGGAACCAATGTTGTGGATACCGAAACAACTATATTTGGTAAAAAAACTAATACAACAGGGTGGTATCATTATTCAGTACCCATTAATGGCATTGTAAAAGCTGTAGATGATGATGGCAATACACTGGTATTATTACAGTTTGGATTTGATGCAAAGCCCATGATGAAATAATAACCATATAAATTGTATTTAAACTGCTTTCGTCCTTTATGTGCTGGCTTGAGGATTGTGCTGCATTTTTTGATGTTGGGGGGATTATCTATTATAGCTATGTGTTTTTTTGAAATACATATAGTTTTTATGGAGGGAGCTACATGAAATCATTACATGGTGTAAATATTTATATTACCGGTGGCTCAAGCGGTATTGGATTGGCTTTTGCCCGGTTAGCTGCTTCAAAGGGTGCAAACATTGCAATTATTGCACGCGATACAAAGAAATTGGAACAGGCAAAAAAAGAAATTTACTCTGTATGCAAAAGCAGCAGTCAAAAAGTTGAAGCGTATTCAATAGATGTGTGTGATGCAAAAAAGCTGTATAAAGCGGTTCCAAAAATGATACTGAAGTCGGGTAATCCGGATGTTTTGGTGTGTGCGGCTGGTGTGGGTTTATCTAATTATTTTGAAAAGATAGCAGATGATGATTTTAAAAAAATCATGGATATTAATGTCTTTGGCATATGGTACACACTGAAAGCATTTTATCCATATCTCAAAAATAGAAACACACATTGTGTACTGTTGTCTTCACTTGCTGGCCTCATTGGAGTATACACGTATTCAGCATATGGAACTTCAAAGTTTGCAGTGTTTGGTCTGGCAGATTGTCTAAGAAGCGAGTTCAAAGAAAATGGAATTACCCTTTCAGTGATTTGTCCTCCTGAAGTGAATACACCCTTTTTGCAGGAGGAATTAAAAACAATTCCGGTAAAAGCAAAACGTATTAAAAAAATTACAGGGGTTCTTTCAGCAGATACTATCGCCAAAGCTATTTTAAAGGCTGTTCAAAAGAATACGTATATGGTTGTGCCGGGGTTTATGGGTAAACTGACATGGTTGCTGCACCGGTTAGGTAACGGGTTTGGTACCCGCCTTATTACGGATATAATCGTCAGATATTCAAAATAATATGATACAGCGTGCATAATGGGAAAGTGCTCATGTAAGTTTGATAATGTACTGATTGGTATTAGTTTTGTAAGTGTTCTTCTGGTGTCATTGTACATAGGTGTATACTATAAAACTGGTATATATATAGAAAATGAAAAAGAAGTTTACAGGGCGATAGCTCATAAAAATATTACCCGGCTTCATAAAGTTCCAATACTTTTATACCATAACATCAATGGCAAAGGCCCCTATTCTCTTCCTTTTGATAAGCTGAAGAACCAGTTTACACAATTGCAGAACAATGGTATTAAGGTAATATCACTGCAACAACTGGAATCGCATATTGATGAGCATAATCCATTTGGTGAAAAGGTTATATCAATAACCTTTGATGATGGCTATTACTCCATGTATACCATGTTAATGCCAATGGCACGTTCCATGAGCTATCCTGTTACCCTTTTTGTATATATAGATGCTATCGCGATGGGCGGAACAAAAAATTTAACATGGAAGAAGTTGCAAATAATGCAGAACAATAACATAGACATACAATGCCATTCACATAGTCATGCTGATTTGGTAAAACTATATAACCAGGGAACACTTGAAAGCAGATATGCATTATACAGGGAGATTTATCTTTCAAAAAAGATTCTTGAGTTATATTTACATAAAAATATTGATTATTTTGCATTCCCTTATGGCCGCTATTCAATTGAATTAACAGAGTTGTGTAAAGATGCAGGGTATAAACGGGTGTTCTCTACTGATTATGGCCCCAATATAGTTACAAGAGATAATTTTTGTTTACGGAGGCACCATGTTAAAAGCAATTATTCAGATGAAAAAGTTTTATCGTTAGCATGGTAAAAAAATTGTTGACAATTAGTCAGTAAAATTCAAGCTATAATAAGGTTACTGTTTGCTTATAAATAATTTTCTATACATATAATCTCTATAGTAAGCTAACTCCCAGAGTGGTTGTTGTAAAAAATGATATGTACAGGATTGATCTGTTATGGGTATAAAGAAAATAGTACTTGTTTTTTTTGTTATAGTTACCACAGTAACATTTGCCAATGAGCTCTATTTCATAGATAATGAACATATCCAGCGGTATAACGGGAAAAGTGGTAAATGGATAGAAGTTAGCACCCTCAAACAGCTAAAGGCTTACGCTGAACAGTTTGGTACGTCTATTGATGAGGTATATGTAATAAATAGTATTAATGAAAAAAAGTTTAAAAAATCATATGTTTTTGTCCCTTATTCGGATGCTTATATTCAAATGTTGATGGAAAAAGGTATCTCCTTGCAGCCTGTAAACATTTCATATAATGAATTTATATGGCCAATTGGCGATCCTGAAAAAATTACATCAGGCCTTGGTCGACGCTGGGGAAGATTTCATCCTGGAGTAGATATTCCGGCTCCTAAGGGAACACTTGTACGGGCAGCCATGGAAGGGAAAGTAATCTATGCTGGATATTGCGGGAACTATGGAAATTCTATAACACTTGAACACAGGGATAATTATATCACCCGGTATGCCCATAATTCGGTGTTACTTGTAAAAGTTGGTGATTATGTTCAGAAAGGCCAGGTCATTGCCCTTGTAGGAAGTACGGGCCGTTCTACCGGCAATCATTTACATTTTGAGATTCGTTGTGCTGATATACCGCTGAATCCACTTGATATACTGCCTGAAAAAAATCTCATTATCATGAAAAACCCAAAATAATGTGATACAATTTTTGTATGGCTCACCGCATTGACCTGCATATACATTCTCACTATAGCGAGGATGGTGATTATTCTGTAGATTATCTTTTTGAACTTGCTGCAAAGAAAGGTTTATCCGCAATAAGTATTACCGATCATGATTCAATAGAATCAATCCCGGATGCGCTGAATGCTTCAAACATATATGGAGTAGAATACATCCCGGGTGTTGAGTTAACCACAATATATGACGATGGTTCACAGCAACATATTCTGGGTTATTATATACATGAAAATCCACAATTAAACGCAACATTGAAACAAATAGGGCAATTCAGGTGGGAGATAGCAAAAAAAAGAATTAAAAAGTTGCAAGAAATTGGTTTTTCTATGAATGAAGATAATGTGTGGCAAAAAGCAAATAACCGTCCCCCAACTGCTACAGCTATTATGCTGGAAGTGTTTGAAAATCCTGAAAACAGAAATGATAAGAGATTACAGGAATATTTTGAAGGAAAAAAATCTGATAATAGACTAATGTTTTTCTACAGAGAATACCTTTCTGAAAATATGCCTGCCTATGTACCATTCATTTCCATCCCAACAAAAGAAGGGATTGATGTCATTAAGTCTTCAGGTGGTATACCGGTATTAGCTCACCCAAAGTTTGTAAATGGGGAAGAGCATTTACGTAACATTGTTTCGATGGGGATAATGGGGATAGAGGCTATCTCTTCATATCACAATGAGCATGATATAGCATTTTTTATGGAATTTGCTGTACAACATAACCTTGTTATAACTGCAGGATCTGATTTCCACGGTCCAACATCCAAACCAAAAGTTTCCCTGGGTGGTATAAAAGATAATGATTACAGTTTACTGGAAGAATTGAAAAAATTGCACAAAAAATATAGTTGAACAGGGGTAACATGTAGGGGCGAGTTTTAAATTCGCCCCTACATGTTTGTTTATTTTGTTGTTTGTGGTACCTCTAATTTGAATTCATTTATGATATCGCTGTCTTTGGGGAAATTTTGTAAAATTTCTTTTTCTTCTTCCGGTGTGCCATAATATGCCCAGTTACATAGCTGGCCAATTAAACCCTTAATTTCTTCATCCAGATTGTTATATATAAAAATAATATTGGCACCTGATTTATATCCCCAGTTAAAGCCATCAGCACTATTGACCATGAAGGTTTCGGTAATGCCATCGCCATCACTATCTTCAGCATAGTATAGCTTTTCATCAATAGTCTTGCCACTTACGGTTATTTTATATTTTGTTGGTGTTTCAGGTGCATTGAGGTATGCAGGAACAGGAAGTGGTGTATAGGTTACAATAAGACCTGATTCCTTTCGGTCTACCATAAGTTTTTTAAAGACTTCCACATGTTTTTTAATAAAAGCATTGCGGACATTTAAAAAGAATGTACCAAAATTTTTGGATACAAAATCTTCACTGAAATTTTTCAAAAGCTCAACTTTACGGTCAGTAATCCGTACGTAATCAGGTTTATTATTTATTTTATTTTCCCACAGATCGCCTATAAGTTTTGTTTCCATCTCCATCTGAAGACGTTTGGTATTGATTAATTCTGGATTGTCATAGCCATCCTGAATAAGGTATATTTTCCTGTCCTTTACTATTAACAGTGCGGAGAAAGAATTGTCCATATTTGGAGCTATTTGTTTCTGAACGTGTTGATATGCAATTCTATCCTCATTATATCGGGATATTTCTTCAATGATAATTGGTTTGAAGTTAAAATCAATGGCAATGGCTGCAGTAGTGCATATTAATATAAACACTAATACAAGAAAATTCCTTTTTTTAATAAAAAACATATATTCCTCCATCCCTGATAGTGTAAAAGTATGACTTAGTTAATTCCAGAATATTTTAGCTAAATTGAAAATAACACCTGGTACGTAAATTAACTGATTAAAATATTTTTGTCAAATATTTTATATAAATTAAAAAAATAGTTGTTATTTACAATAAGGATGATTTTTCTTTCTTAAGGGTTGATTGTTTTGAGTATTTACAGCTTTAAAAATTTTAATGATTTATACATTGTATACACAAACTGCTTTTAGCGGTGGGATTGTATAGTAATTAATATACTGAATATGAGACATAACAATTGTTACTATTGTGGGCAAAACGGCTTTATATTCAGATCCTATCGTTTTGAAGATTTAGCGATAGTAGCTGATATAAAAATAGAAAAAAAACATGAAGGGTGGCCTGGTATACCTCATGGCGGCTTAGCAATGACCACATTTATTGAACTGATTGATATTGCAAAGGAATTCCCTGCAGTATTTCCATATGAATACCGATTCCGTTTTGCTGGTGAACAATTGAAATGTGGTGATATGGTACGGTGTATTGTCCAGAAAGGTGATGCACGATATTTTTTTGGATCATTTGGAAAATCTTTGCAGCAGCCATATTGTAATTGTCGTTACAGCGAAGGGCATGTTCATGAGTATGGTAATGAAATAATTACAATACTAAAAAATAATATGGATGCTTCCACTCCATTTATTATTCCCAATATGTCTACTAAGTTAACTAATACTGTAATTTCAGATCATGATCAAAGAATATTTTATATAACTGACTATACCACAGATAGAACATATCTGATTTTGCACTTACATGGTAAAAATAATTTTGCACAGGCTCCAGATGGCTCTATTCACAACGGTGTGCTCAGTTCACTGTTAGATGAAACAATGGGGTGGTCAACGTTTCTTTCAGTATGGCAGGCAGGTGTTACTGTTGAATTGCAGATAACCTTTTATGAAAGAGTGTATAATACTGATAATTTCCATATAATTGGATTCTGTGATGATGTACGTGGTGAATATGGGAAAAAGATTACTACTGCGTATGGTGGCGTGGTAGCACAACGTGGTGAAGAAAAAGCCATCATTGCTCTGGCATACGGACGATGGCTGACTTTGCCAGGTTTTAAAGAGCTTATGGTACAGTATTTAAAACATTATATTGAATAAAATCAGTTAATTAATACAATATAGTTGCTCTATGTCACTGAAAGAACAGGAAGAATACATTATTTTTTTCTTCTTCTTTCCTTCTTCCATTTTGCTTTGTCTAACTTTGTCCAGCTTTCAACAACATGGTAAGTCATTGATGTGTATGTATCCTTATCTTTGTTTTTTCCTGTTTGTTTGGATTTGATATGTTTTAATTTGCTTTCACGCTCTTCTAACTCTTTTTGTGTTAATTTTGCTTCATTTTGAAAAAAATCTGTGAGATAGTTTATAGAAATGGAATGACTCTGTAATAAAGCTAACAACTGCAAAATTCTTTTTTTATTGACAATGGTGTCCATTAGGTTTTGAGGAATTACCTCGTAACCATACATGGCCGTTGCAAGCAAAGCCACCAGTGGAGTCAATAACGATATCTTGCCGCCTTTATGGATGGCAGAATAGAGTAAAGAGTCTTTTTGACCAGTATGAACACAGTACAGAGCTAATGGCAACAATGTAAAAGGATGATTAACGGTAAGCCGGGTATATTCGTTTTTTGACCACCTGTTTGCAAAGGGGATACAATATCTGGTGTAGTGTGTTTCATCACTTTCAAGTGGCAAGTTGATGATTAAATCATGAAGATCTTTTGTAGCTTCAATGATATTCTGTGGATTGCCACCGTTGTTAAAAAAAAGCGCTGAGTGTTCCTGAACAAATTGATACGCATCTTCTGCAGTTTGTTTTAATACAACACTATCCAATGCTATGAGCTGTCGCATTATTATTGTTTCAAGTAACATATATACAAATACTGATGCTGCACATGTAGCTGCATTCTTGTTATGACTAAGAATAAAATGTATAATTGAGATAGGGTTTTGTTTATGTAAAAAGAATAGAGCAGGGATACAGATAAGCAATTCGGCAGTGGGGGCATCATACGGTGATTGCAGGTGTTGTAAAAATCCCTGGGGATGACGAAATATACGGGAACTATCGCCTAAAGAAGATATAAAGTTACAGGTGTGCTGGTGCACATAGGTATCTTGTTGAGCATTGAGTGCTGAAAGAAGAATACAATACTGTGAAAGGGCAGTGTAGAGTGCTGGCTTTTTCCACAGATAGAGCTTATTTTTAAGTGCAGGCGCTGGGTCAGTATAATCGTGTATTGTGCCAAAAACATTGTGTATATGCTCAGCACTCAAGGTATCAAGAGGACTTGCAAGAGCATCGGCAATAATAATGCCGTGAAGGATTTGTATGAGCTTAGAACGATCCATGGTGATAGAACAGTATACCTGCTGGTAACAGTCAAGTATGAAAATATATATTAATACAGCAAAGTGCATAAATAGACGTGAAATGTCATCTCTATACCAGTGTCACCAATATTGGTATAGAATAATTAATTTATTGTATGATTTATATCTTTTTGTTACTAAAGTATTAATTTTCAGGTATAATAAAAAAAAATTGCATTTATTTATGAAACAATAGTATACTATAATGGTTAAATGGTTATTTTTTAAGCAAGGTATTACATAATCTGGTATATAATTTTTTTATTATAGGGGGGTGTGATGAAACGGATTCTGATATATTCACTCATACTAGGTCTTGCAGTTTTGGGAAATAGCTGCACCAAACAACAGATTGATGACTATGCTTCCATTGCATTCAGCATAGGCGAAGTAAAGAAGAATGGTCAGCCTGTCAACATTGGTGATATTTTAAATCAGAACGATATCATTGAAACGGGCACCATGTCTTCCTGTGATATTAAGATTGGCGATTCCATGATCCGCATTAAAGAAAATTCAAAGGCAATACTGGCACAGCTTTTACGAAAAGATGGGCTGGAAAATACTACATTGGGTCTTGATGTTGGCAAGATGATCTGTAAGCCCAAAAAGCTGTTAAAGAATGAAAGCTTTTTAGTAAAAACGCCAACTGCAGTTGCTGGTGTCCGTGGGACAAACTTTTCAGTAGAAGCTGATGCCCAGAAAACCACACGCATTAAAGTCTTTGACGGGAAGGTAGCTGTAGTAAAGCGAGTTGAAGCGGTTGAGGAACATATTGATAAAATAATAGAGGCAGCACCTGCTGTTGAAGAAAAGGAAAAAGTGGTGATAACTGCTGAGGATGTGAAGAAAGCTGAAAAGAAGATAGAAGAAGTAA
>Ga0209720_1003674_pt1 | contig 10354 bp, 7 predicted proteins | sample AD_JPNMR3_MetaG_FD_184426 | JGI IMG/M metagenome (GOLD analysis project Ga0209720, IMG submission 184426) | Active sludge microbial communities of municipal wastewater-treating anaerobic digesters from Japan - AD_JPNMR3_MetaG (SPAdes) (version 2) | ecosystem: Engineered > Bioreactor > Anaerobic >...
CAGCAGGGTCAGAGCATTGCCTGCTCAAACTCTCTCAGCAATTGTCCACAAGGCAAAAAAAGAGAATATCCAGGAAATATACCTGCTTGCACCAACGTTTAATCAGTCAAAACATTTTGCACATTACTGTAACGCCCTCATCCAGGCTGAAAACACCATACCGCTGCATACTGAAATCAGAGCTGATCGCATCACACAAGAATCAATAGATCTATTAAAAAAAGCAGGTTTCAAAAGCCTGGAGGTTGGCCTGCAAACAATGAATCAACCATGTCTTGATCACATTGGCCGAAAAACCAATGCACAAAAAGAACTTGAAGGCATTGTGCGCCTTAAAGATGCTGGCTTCAAACTTCAGGTTGGGATTATTCCAGGGTTGCCCACCGACACGCCTGAATCGTTTATGAACACCATTGACACCCTTCTTGATTACGGGCTTGGCAACGAAATTGAACTGTATCCGCTTATGGTTTTGCCAGGAACTGCCCTGTATGATGAAGCACTGCAACACAGCGCCACCTTTATGCAGCACCCACCGTACTACTTCATTGAGGGGTTCAATTTTTCACAAACTGATTTACACACAATAACACAGTATTTTGAAGATGCAACGGGATTTGTGTTTAATCCACCATTCATACCTTCATTTGTTATGAATAAAAGCGGCACGCTTACTAACAGTGTGCTCATCAATTGTAAAAAACACACAACAATACCAGGACATATTTTCAATGCCCTGCAAACAAATCATATTATTTTTTATTTGTTGTGCGATAGTTCATTGCATATAGACCTTGCCCTGCAATCTATCATTTCTCAGTGTCAATTCCATACCATGCTGTATTCCGTTGTTTGTATGTACAACGATATACTGGATGACAACGCTATTGCCAACACACTGTTAGCTGCCACACAGGACACCTTTTATTATCACATGATGCACTTCCAGGACACGTATGACAGATTACCAGTGCGGATATTTCAGTTATTTGAAACGCTGGAAACATTTTTACGCGCGCAGGAACACTATGCGTGTATTAATCCCATACTGCTTGTAACACCTGAAAATTATACAAGAATTTCACAAAAAGATTTTGCATATCCCTTCCCCATTGTTATACAGAAAGGTTTTGCACGCCACTGCATAAACTGGCTTAAGCAACAGTACAGTGAAAGCATAGAGCTGGTAAGCTTTCAGGATGAAGCCGACCAGAAATATGTATATAATGAACTTGGTATAGAATATGTAAAAATTGTTTTTAATACCTACTTTCCATAAATTCTTAACTTTCATTAATAATTATAATTTCAATATAAATTGGTAATATTTCACAAAACTTAATCGTGATTGTTTGTAAGCGTCAAATTAACCATAGGGGTATTGATATGCGATGAAATTTTAAAAAGCAAGGAAAGTTTATTTTTTTTATTCTATTGTTTCAGATAAGCAATATAGTATTAAACCATAACCTGTGTCACCACTTTACGGTAAAGTCAGCAATGAAATATAATTGTAATTTACGAAACCACCATGTAAATTGATTATTATCAAAATTATGTTCCCTCCACTTTGCTGCTTTATTTTGGCCCCTTATTCCATACTGCCGTATGTGCTCTTCACACTACTGCCGCTTTGTGTTTCTGGTAAATGTGCTTGTTTCATTACTGTTTGCCACCTTATGGACAATGTTTTATTTTTATGAGGGTGGTAGTTATGTGAGTGGGTAATTTATATGGTTTCTAAAATTATATGTATATACAAAAACATATTTCATCGTTCCGTGTATCTATTAATCATGTATTGCTACATTTTCATTTCTACGCTTAAATTATGATTGCAAATTGTCTTAGCATATCATAGTAACGATGATACACATATACTTCTGGAGGGAAATCATGAATATAGAAACAACCACCTGCATTGCGTATGAAAATGTAAAACTTTTGCAGGATTATGCTGATGTCTACAAACTATCGCTTCATACGTTTATTATTAATTTTATTACCTATGTGATGTCATACAAAAAGATTCCGGTAAAAAGCTGCAGGCGGCTTACGTATCGCAAGCGCTATGAACGCTGGAAGCGGGTGCATCTGTATCTGTACGAGAATGAGTATGAGTTTTTAATGGATGTGAGGAAAGTGTGCAAGATGTCCATTGCTAAGGTTATTGCCTACTGTATTGAAAACTATCTTTTTGATTTTCTTGCAGCGCTTGATAGTGAAGATAATACCGATAACTATCGATTTAGCGAATACACATTTATGTTTTATTTAGAAAATGGCATACAATGTTGTCGATTTTACTGGGGACCACACCCTGAATTGGTAAAACTGGCCATGCAGTAAACACTTACAACACCAATTTTGTACCACTTTATAGGGATAGTGCAAATCCTTGAGGATATAACTATTATTTTTTGTCTGTACTATGCTGCTTTGCTCATCCCGCTTGCCTCATACTGCTGCAGGTGCTCTTTCCAATACTCCCCCTTTATGCTGCTTTGCAGATGTGCCTGGTTTATTGCTGTATTCTTCCTTATGTACATGCTTTTTTTACATTAGGAAGATATACACATGCTACTGTTTTTGTGAAGATGGGGTTAATTTGACGGGTACAAAAATATGGATAAACCTTTCTCCATTTCAGGGTTTTTTTATCACTTGAACGTCCATTTTTACGTTTTAAATCAACCACAAGATACTCTTCATCAATAACAGAATGCATCTTAAATCCATTCTTATTCTTTCTGTGCTTGGCATACTTCATTGAATCTGTTGGCGATAGTGCTGTTGAATCAATAATCCTAATCAGTTTTTCCATCTTCTTTAGTTGCTTTGATTGTATTCCTCGTGCTTGAGAAAGTTACAACCCATATATTTCCTTAAATATTCGATAATCCAATCCATACGACAACTTCTTTGACAGTTCACTTTTGCTTATTGTTGCTGTTGTATTTCTTGTCATGCTTTTAAGATATAATGTAAAGGCACGGCCACTATCAAAGGCTGAAAATTGTTGATATAGCAACATGATGAACATTTTTTCAACAGGATATTTCTTGATATACTTATTATAGCCTCACCGTTTAGATATTGTATTGACACATTTTAAGGCTGTTATAATTGTTTCGTTAAGTCTCATTTAGAAATTCTCCTTTTGTTTGGTTGTGTTGGAAATCCAATTCAAATCGTGGATTTCTAAATTAATACTACTTTTTTATTTTGCTCCTTTTTTCTTGTTTAGGAATAATTACTGAACTTTTTTTAATAATTTGTTATTATTTTATATCCTATAGCAAGGCTAGCAACATCATCAAAATTTAGATATTCACTATCATCCCAGAGGCATGCTTTTAAATACGTATCAAGTATGGTTATTTCAACATAAAAACCATGTATTAAACCTATCATTGTGCTTTTCCCCTGTATCTGTAATCCAACACTTACGGCACTATGCCTTCCCGTGGGGTTATAATACCTGTCAGGGCAGTTTGTGGATCTTTCCCAATAAACATTTTTATCCATCACAAAAAGCATCGTGACACCAAAATAAAATGGCAATAGTACATTATCATCTAAAAAATTTAAAGTAAATGGGTATACGATATTTTTCCAGGAAACTGTATGTATCTCCTTACCTGTAACATCTGCAGGACTAAAACCATACAATAGAGAGCTTTCCCAGGTATTGTTGAAAGAAAGAAAACCAATGCCCATAGCTATAAATCCAATATACCCGGCAGTTTGTATGGTATAACAATCAGGATAATACCATAATTCATTTTTGCCATGCCCATGTGAAGGTTCATCACAAGCAAAAATAAAAAATATGGTTATAATTAAATTAGTAAGTAGCTTATAGAAATTTTCTCTTATAATGTACATAATTCAACAGTAAAATTATCTGTATTGTAATCATATTCTAATATGACATAATGTCTATGATGTGTGCTACCCACATGATAGCGGGGAATATCTTCAATCAGTTTATAACTGTTGACATGGTCATGAGCATGAAAGGCCATATCAAAATAACTTTTAACAATGTCATTGAATCTATCTACCTGTTCCTGATTGAATCTCTCAGATGTAATTGAACAATCAATATGAGCCAATACTATTTTATGTTGCTCATAACTTAAAGCAGCAGTCTGTTCCAACCACCACCAATCAGGTTCACCGCTTTCCCAATTACTATCATTAAAGCAAATAAATTCAGTTCCACGAAACGTAAAATTAAAATTTAATGGCCCAAACATCTTTTTATAAATATTTTCGCCATATCCAAGAAATTCATGGTTGCCAGCAATGACAATAAAAGGGCAATACAATTTTGAAAATATGTCATAGGCAAAATTATATTCTTTGAGTAAACCAACATCAGTAATATCACCTAAAATGAATACAAAATCCAGATCATTCCGGCTATTTAATACTTTAATAACATTTTCAGTTTCTGTGTAGAAACGATGGGTATCGGCTATAAGCGCAATTCTATAATTACTGGATTCTGATTCACGCGCTTTAATACGGTCAATATTTTTCTTATTGAGATTTTTATAATCTACATCAGTTGAATACGGGGAATATTCCAGCCCAAGATAACACCCCTGAAATAGTATACATATAGTTACTATCAGGATATAACAAGCACAGGGTATAGTAGCTTTACTGAAAACTTTCACTGCTTTAAACCTCTGTTTTGCTGTGTCAGTAATCCTTATTTTCTATAGAATCTCTTTCAACTGCACCACAAAGACACTGATGCCAACACCTTTAAATTTTACTTTTAGTTTTTGTAGCTCCTGGGCAATTTTATCCTTAGATTTATTGTCTTCAAGAGCTATCATCATACAGTTATTGAGCCCTGGCCATATATGGGTACCCAATTGCGGTTCTTTATTTCCTTCACCCTGCACATCTACAAATTTTGTATATCCTGAAGCGTATTTTTTTACTATCTCAACAACTTCATCATCAACAGCGTTGCTGTAAACTATAAATAGCATTACCATACTAATTATCTCCTCTGCAAATAAATTTAATTAATATTTCCGTCGTGCTTCATACCGTTCACGTATGGTTTCAAATATCATATACATTACCGGTATAAACACCAGGGTAAAGATAAACGCTGTACTCATTCCACCCATAACAGCACGCGCTAATGGAGATGAAAGCTCTGATCCTTCGCCCAGGCCTGAAGCCATAGGTATAAGCGATAGTATCGTAGTTAGCGTAGTCATCATAATTGGTCGTAATCGTTTTGTACCTGCTTCAACCAGTGCCTCTCGTATGCCATACCCGCGCTTTCGCAGGATATCAGTATAATCCACAAGAACTATCGCATTGTTAACAACAATACCAACTAGCATGATGACACCTAAAAATGTGAACACATTGAATGTTGTACCGGTTAAGAACAAAAATAGTGACACACCAAAAATAACGGTAGGCACACTGAACATAACAATAAATGGCCTAAGTAACGATTCAAACTGAGCTGCCAAAATAACATAGGTCAGCACCATGGCAACCAGCATTACCAGCAATAAATCCTGAAATGTGTCCTGCATATCCTTATATGCACCAGCTATCACCACATCAAAATTAGCAGGTTTGGGCAATTTACTGATTGCTTTGTTAATATCCGAAACGACAGCACTCAAAGCTCTACCTTCAGCTTTACAGTTTAAATATACAACACGCTCTTGCATTTTCCGCTCAATGGTTGACGGCCCTGATTTAGTCACAATTTCAATCAGGTTTCCTACTGGCACTCGCTTGCCAATGGGAGTGTTTATCTCAATTGATTTTATATGCTCAATAGTTTCTCTGTCAGCCTCTCGTAAACGAACATTAATATCATACTCATCGCCCTCAAAGCGATATCGGGTTGCCGGATACCCTGCAACATTATTTTTTATAAGATTTGCAATCTGATAGGCATTGACACCCATCTTGGAAGCTTTTTCACGGTTAACAACTATAACCTTTTCGGGCAATCCTTCTTCCCGTGAAACATCAATATCTTTTAAACCCGGAATATTTTTAATAGCATTGCGGATATCTTCAACATACTGTGATGATTTCTCAAAATCATATCCATATACTTCAATTGAAATTGTAGCTCCACCCATTCCTAAGATTCTACCACCAGCATTCTGAAGGGAAAAGTTAAACGTAACACCCGGAATTCCCTTAAATGCTTCACGTAAAGCCTGCCGTATTTCATTTTTTGACCGTTTGCGTTTACTTAGTTGAACCAGCCTCATTTCAATCTTGCCAGTATAATCTGTTGTTTCACCAAACGCTGCAGTAAACCCTTCCCCATAACCGGCTCTGACCAAAACAACGACATATTCTTCTTTTTTTAACACATCTAACGCTCGTTTTTCAATCATCTTCATAACCGATTCAGTTGTTTCCAAATTAGTTCCAACGGGCAATTTTGCAACAATAGTGAGTTGAGCATCATCATATTCTGGCATAAATTCCATTCCGGCAATAGGGATCATGATAAGCCCAATCACGAATGAAATTGCAACGTATCGGATAACTCGCCTTCTGTGGTCAAGTGCCCAGTTGATAACTTTTCCATAAAACCGTTCCAATCGTATAAAGTATTGTTCACTTCTATCAAATAATGGCTGCAAAAATGAAAGTTTCCCGGTATAGGTATGTTCAATGCGGGGAATAAACTTTGCTGCAAGCATTGGCACAAGTGATAGTGCCACAACCAGTGAACTTAACATTGAAAACGTTATGGTAAGCGCCATGTCTTTAAATAGCTGTACAGCAAGCCCCTGGCTGAATAAAAATGGTACAAAGACAACCAGGTTGGTAAGGGTTGACGCTGTAATGGCCATACCCATTTCATCGGCACCTAATTTTGATGCTTCATTTGGCCGTGCACCCTTCTCCCTATATCTGAAAATATTTTCCAGTACCACAATGGAGTTATCAATAAGCATACCAACACCAATGGCAAGCCCACCCATTGACATCATGTTGAGTGACAGGTCAAAGAAGTACATCAGAACAAATGAAGTAATAATAGAAACAGGTATCGACAATCCCATAATGAGTGCAGCCCGCATATTTCGCAGTATAACAAGGACAACAAGTATAGCTATTAAAGCCCCTTCAACAGCATTTTTTATCATATTGGATATTGATAGCTCTATAAATTCAGCAGCATTGAAGAATGGCTGTATATCCATCCCCTTGGGCAGGGTTTTGCGTACTTCTTCAGCTTTTTTTAAAATATTGCGGGCAACAATAACGGTATTTTTATCCGATTGTTTCTGAACACGCAAGATAACACCATTTTCACCATTAAGGCGTACTATCTCTTTAACATCAGCAGGGGCTAAATATACTCTGGCTATATCTCGCACATAAATTGGGGTGCCATTTTTTACTGTAACAACCACATTGCGAATATCATCAAGAGACTTGAATTCGCCCTGAGTTCGCAAGGTATATTTCATGTATGGGGTCTTGACATCACCGCCAGCAATATTTAAGTTTTCTGCCGCCAGAAGCTGTATAATCTGGTCGATAGTCAATTTATAAGCATCAATCCTGTTTTTAATAAGCTCAACCTTAACTTCATAACTCTGCCCACCACTGACGTATGCCGCTGCTACACCATCGGTCTGCTCAAATAAATTTTTTAAATTGTCCTCGGCATATTTTTTTACATACGCTAAATCTTTAGGTCCGGTAACTGAAAGCATGACAACAGGCATCATGGAAGTATCAAATTTAAGTACCACAGGATTTTCAACATCATCAGGTAAAAAGCGTTTGCGGATATCAATACGCTCGCGCATATCACTTACTGCCAGCCCCATGTCAGTACCCCAGGTAAACTTGGCAACAATCATTGACAGGCCTTCTTTTGATGTTGACGTTATGGTATCAATATTATTAACCGATGACAATGCCTCTTCCAGTGGTCGGGTTACGGTACTTTCTATCTCTTTAGGACCAACATTGGGATACTCGGTAAAAACAACAGCAACGGGGAATTCAATATCAGGAAATAAATCTAAAGGGATTTTTACATAACTCACTATTGCCACTACAATTATACCAATGTATAACATTGTGATTGTTATTGGCCTTTGAACGGATATATCAGTTAATTTCATAGTAACTATCTCCCTGCACTATTACTGTTTAATTTCTTCCATATAAACCATAAGCTTATCGCCATGCCCCACATTTTCCTTGCCCAGTGTAACAACCACATCACCTTCATTAATACCGGATACTACTTCGATAACATTTTTTAAGGAAAATCCGGGCTTTATTGCTTGTTTAAATGCCTTGTTATCAACTACCTTGTATACATAATAATTACCAGAGCTATCGCTTAAAATACTATCTACCGGGATCACCACCGCGTTCTTTGCTGAACCCATCTGTATCTGAATGTCTGCAAACATGCCATGGCGTAGCTTAAGCTCTGGATTATCTATGAGTATACGAACTTCCTGCGTTCGACTTGCTGCATCAAGTACCGCATTTTTACGATACACTGTGCCATAGAAATATACATTGGGATATGCATCAACCCGTACCTTTGCCTTCATGCCAATCTGTACCATGTTGATCTGCTCCTCAATGAGCTGAGCAACCGCCTCAACCTGATTCATGGTAACAACCTGAGCAAGTGGAGTCTGCGGGCTTATGGACATTCCCCTATCAACCATCACGGTGCCTACATATCCTGAGAGTGGCGATTCAACAACTGCGGGCATGTATTCCATACCAACGATGTCACGATCAACCCTAAAGAGTACCTGGCCTTTTTTTACAAACTGGCCTTCCTTTACAAGGATTTCCATAACCTTGCCCGGCACCTGTGAAAAGACATTCACAACCTCTTTACCCACAATATCGCCACTGAGATTAAGGGTTTTTGTTATATCCATGCGCACTGCCTTTGCTGCTTTTACGGGTAAAATACGTTCCTCCTGGGCAGTCTGTTTAGGCTTAATTTTATTACCAATAAATACTACCAATCTGTACGTTCCTATGATTGCTATAATGAGAAGAATTAAGACTATTATGATTTTGGTTCCTTTCTTCATTATTTATCCTCCATAAAATCGTTGAACTATCTTTTATTGAATCTTAAAATAATCCACACCAATTGCTTTGTTCAACTCAGCCTGTGCAACCTTATAATCATACAGCGCCTGTATATACAAGGTCTTAGCCTGAATAAGCGATACATTTGCCTCTAAAAATTTTGAGTTATCAATAATTCCATTTCTAAACTGCACTGTTGCCGTTTTCAATGACTCCTCTGCAGTTTCAACATTTCCCTGCTGTGAATACAAAGAATTGGAAGCCGATTTCAGCTTTAAAAATCCGCGCTGAATATCAAGTCGCACACTTTTCACAAAATCCTGTAACTGCAAATCAAGCTGGTTTGCCTGGCTTTCCAGTTGTTTTGCCTTTGCATGTGATGAATCAATTGGTGACCATGCCCCCCACGTATAGGTAGCACCAAAGGTTATCATCCAGTGATCATTCCAGCCTTTAGGTGCAAAGCTTTCTGACATGCCCTGACTCATTGCCGCTAAAATGGGATCTATCATTGGATCGCCCGTTGGTTGGAAGCCACTGCTTTCTTTAGATATGGATTTGCTTGAACCATAACTGCCGCTTACGAATAAACTTGGCCACAGGTATACGGACGATGCAGCATCTGATGCATATGCTAATGCTTTTTTGCTATATGTCAGCTGCAGTAACTCGGGCCTGTTTTTTAATGACAGGCCAACCAGCTCCTTGATAAGAGCTGTCTCCTTTTCTTCTTCCAGTGAAAGATACTGTAAGTCATCATTGCTTACCACCAGCACTGATTCATCCAGATTAACTGGATCGTTAATATCCCTGTTTAACTGTATGTTGAAAGTTGCACACACCGTTAAATAATCATTTTTAGCATTAATAAGTTGTGTCTTTTCATTATTGTAGGCAACCTTTGCACGCAAAAAATCTAATTTAGAAAAGGTGCCTTTTTGATATCCTACAGTGACAACACGTAAGTTTTCTTCTAATGCCTTCAGCGATTCCTCATGCATGCTGATCAGTTCTTTGGTTAATAGTACCTGATAGTATAGCCTCAATGTGGTTATGATAGTATTTGCCTTGATTGACCTTGCCTCATATTCACTGGCAATATAGCCATTACGTGCAGCTTGCAGGCTGTTGTAAAAGGCACCAGGGTTAACAGCTATCTGCCCGTTAATAATCTTTACATCATATTGCCCTGCTATCTGTGACTGAAACCCTGCCTCATACCATTGTTTTGTATAAGCTACATCAG
>Ga0209720_1003683_pt1 | contig 10341 bp, 9 predicted proteins | sample AD_JPNMR3_MetaG_FD_184426 | JGI IMG/M metagenome (GOLD analysis project Ga0209720, IMG submission 184426) | Active sludge microbial communities of municipal wastewater-treating anaerobic digesters from Japan - AD_JPNMR3_MetaG (SPAdes) (version 2) | ecosystem: Engineered > Bioreactor > Anaerobic >...
AAGACAGCCCCAGCGGGAAGACATAGTAGCCTACAGGGACTTCTTGAAGAAAGACCACAAGCCCACCACAGTACAGAGCTACTTAGCCGCCGTTAAGCTGTTCTTCCAATGGACGGAGCGAGAGGGGCTTTATCCCAATGTAGCAGACAGAGTAAAAGGGGCAAAGCTGGATACGGAGCATAAAAAGGACTACTTGACCACGAAGCAAGTAGCCCGCTTGCTGGGGGCTATTGACCGCTCCACCCTTAAAGGCTTGAGAGATTACGCTATGCTCTCTCTTATGGTAACAACGGGGCTTAGAACTATCTCCGTTATAAGAGCCGATATAGGCGATATTAGAACCGCTGGAGACGCTGTAGCCCTTTTCTATCAAGGCAAAGGGCACGAAGAAAAAGCGGACTATGTGAAGCTTGCCGAGCCTGTAGAGGAAGCTATAAGAGCCTACCTTAAAGCCAGAGGGGGCGCAGACCCCAAAGCCCCGCTTTTTAGCTCTATAGCAAACCGTAACAACGGGGAGCGCATGACTACCAGAAGCGTAAGCCGAGTAACCAAAGAGCGGCTTATAGCTGTAGGGCTTGAGAGTGACCGCTTGACCGCTCACAGCCTTAGACACACAGCCGCCACGCTTAACCTTTTGAACGGCGGCACAGTAGAGGAGACCCGCCAGCTCTTAGGGCATACCAACATAAACACAACCCTTATTTATTCCCACGCTCTGGAGCGGGCAAAGAATAACAGCGAGGAGCGCATAGCTAAAGCAATCTTTGGATAAGAGTATACACAATAACACATACCAAAGGAGAGGAGTAAAGACAATGGCAAAGAAAAACTTTAAGGACAACCCCGCTTTGCAATTCATCAGCGCCGCCGAGACGGAGACCCAGCCCCCAGAGAAGAAGACTAAGACTATAACCTTGCCCCAGCCCACGGAGAAGCCCCCAGAGGGCTACAAGCTTAACCCGCTCTATGTTGAAACCAAGAGCCGCCGCTTACAGCTTGTACTACAGCCCAGCCTTTACGAAAGAGTAAGAGCGGGAGCCGCCGCCGCTGGGCTTTCCGTGAATGAGTATTGCCACCAGATTTTAGACGAAGCCACAAGAGAGGAGTAAGAGCTATGGGAGTAAGCCTTGATACCAGACAGAGGACGGAAGCCAGAGCCAAGGAGAACGCCGCCAAGCTGGACGCTATCCGCTTGTATACGCTTACGGAGCTGGAACCGATCTTAGGAGTAACCCACAGGACGCTACAGAGCTATATAAAGGACGGGCGGCTAAAGGGCGTTAAAATCGGCGGCAAGTGGAAAGTATCAGAGGAGACGCTAAGAAAGTTTATTAACGGGGAGAGCTAACGGACTTCCCAAAGGGCGCACTTACTCACCACCTTACAGGCGGCATAAGTGCTACCCCAGAAACCGGGCTGAAATATGTTTATTGTCTTGAAATTACTATTAGCGGACAATGAAACTATGAAGCGGGAGACACCCTTTTAGCTACTTCCTGTATGGTAAAATACAGCTATCAGCATACACACTTACACAATAGCCAAACCATTAGAGAGGGGGCTTGTGCATGAAGCCAGCCGAGCTTAAAAAAGAATATGTACGGCTTAGAGCCGAGGGAAAGAGCTATAGCTTTATCTGTGAACAGCTCCATATCTCTAAAAGCACCTGTACGAAGTGGGAGCGGGAACTTGCCAGCCAGATAGACGAACTCAAGAGAGCCGAGCTTGCGGAGCTTTGCGAAAGCTACAGCATGACAAAGGAAGCCCGTATAAGGCGGCTGGGGGACACTCTGGAGAAGATTAACGCCGCTCTGGAGCAAGCGGACTTTACCGCCGTAGACCCCGCCAAGCTCTTAGACTTCAAGCTAAAGTATACGGAAGCCCTTAAAGGGGAGTATATCGGGACTAAGCCCGCTCTCCAGATAGAGAGCATAGACGCAAAGCAGATAGTAGCCGCTCTGGGGGACTTGCTGAACAGAGTTAGAGCGGGAGAAGTGACAACGGAGCAAGCCCAGAAAGAGAGCGGAATACTTACCCAGCTCTTAAAGGCTTACGAAACAGTAGAAGTAAAAGCCAAGCTTGACAAGCTGGAAGCTATAGTAGGGGGGCGGCAATAATGGCAGACATTAAAAGACTACTCAATAAAAAAGGCTGGACGGGGCGGGAGCTGGGCATATTAGAGCTTACTAATATGGCTGTTATGTTCCGACAGGCTTTAGAGGGCAAAGAGCCACAGCCTTTAGTAGAGCAAGCCCAGCTCCGTAAGATGATAAACACCATTACAGACCGCCAGCAAGGGCGAATCTATAACGGCTATATCTCTATTCACGAATGGCTTTCTATCCGCTACAACATAGCCCAGACCCAGCTACAGCAAGCCCAGCTCCAATATAGAACGCTTGTAGGCTATATCACGAACGCAATATTAGCCGAGGACGTTTACCGCTATATTGAACAGCTCCCCGCTATTATGACGCAAAAGCAATACGAAGACACCAAAGCGAGGAGCATAGAAGAACGCTTCAAGGACGAAGACGGAGAGGAGCTTTATAGTAATGTGTTTAACCTTGTGGAGCGGGCTATAACGTACTACTCCCGCCAGCTCCAGAAAGAGCCGAGCAAGCCTAACCCGCTCAAGGCGATAAGGAAGAAGTACGTTAGCCAGCCTGTAAAGAGTAAGCTTATTCTCTCCCGCTGGAATGAGACACAGGGAGAGGGCTACTATACCATAGAGGACGGGAGCGGGACGGAGTTTACCCAGCGCATAGCCGCCCAGCGGCTTATAGAGCGGGCTAAAGTGATATTTGAGGGCGGGACAGAGAAAGACGCAGACGAAGCCCAGCTCAAAGCGGACTATGAGCGGGGGCTTGCTATTCCCGTCAAATGGCATTACTACGAAGACCCGCCCACAGACCTAACCAAATGGGACATTATAGAGCAAGAGCTTCTTACGGAGTTTTACCCCGCCGATCTGGACGGGAGCGGGGACGCTTACAGCGAGAGCAACTATACCGCTTCTATGGAAGACTTTGTAGCGGAGTTTCGGGAGCTTGTCACCGCCATACTAAAGGACATTGACAAGAGACACTTTAACGGGGAAGCTTATCTTTCCCAGCTTCCTATAAAGGAATGGTTTACTAAGGGCTTGAGCCGGAGAGACCTTTACGAATGTGATTTTTACGGGGAGCGGGCAGAAGCGGAAGCCGATACAAGCGTATTTAATGGCAACAAAAGAGCCTTGTTTAACGGCATAGCCATCTTGCGGGCAAGCGATCTTATAGACCATAGCCCCCGCATTGATGAACGGGGCTATTATGTGGAGCCAGATATACAGCACGCGCTTTCTAACTTCACGCTGGAAGCTTTCTTTCCCGAGAGCGAGGACTACGCAGACAATATAGAAATAGTGGAGACCGCCCGCCAGACGCTTATAGAGAGCTACTACCACCTTAAAGGCTATAACTTGGCGCTGGAGCTTATAGCCCGCTTCTACGAAGTGCCAGAAATGACCGTCTTCCAAATGAACACGGACGGCATAGAGGCCAAAATATGGGCTTTTAATGGGCTTGTCCCTATCCTGTATAAGAAAATACTTGATACGGACTACGGAGACAAAGAGCTACAAGCTAAGAAACTCCAAGTGCTTAAAGAGCTTTTCCAGCCGATAGACTACGAAGCTCTCACAATCCCAGCGGAGAACGTAGAGCAAGCCGAGGAGCTTCTAAAGGATTTCGCCGCTTTCAAGCCAGAGAACACAGACCGCTTTAACAACTTGCTTTGCGTCTTACCAGCGGGAGCCGCCGAGAGCGAGGACGGAGAGGGGGCTTACTAATGGCAAAGAAAAATCAGCAAGCCCTAACAATCCAGCCAATAGCCCCGCTCAAGCCTTTAGAGCAAAGGGACTTTTACAACGTCCCAGACAGCACCGCAAGCAACCTTATTTTAGAAACGCTGGGAGCGGGAGCGGACATAGCGGACTTGCCCGCCCGTAAAAGACAGATAAACCATAACACTACTTACGAAGTGTTAGAGGACGGACGGAAGCGGCAAGTAAGCCTTGTAAACCCCAAAGCCAAAGTAACTATAGAGCTTGCGGACATAGACAAGCTTACAGGAAGTAACAAGCCCGCTAAAAAGCTCTTTGTCCTTGCTCTTATAAAGGCGAATGAGCAAGCTATACATGAGGGACAGCTTACAAAGGACTATATAAGCTTCCCGCTTCAAGAGCTTATAGACATAGGCTTTTACAAGACCCCGCAGAGTGCCAGAACGGGCTTTAAGGCGGGTATGGACACGCTCACAAGCCTTAAAATCAAGGGGCATATACAGCAGAGTAAGAAGCGGGGAAGCACTATAGACACTCTGGAAGTGCTTTTCACGGGGGCAAGGATAGAGCGGGGACAATGCACGATCTTCTTTAATGAGCGGATAAACTGGAGCTTCATAGCCCAATACTTTACTATTCTCCCCCGCTACTACTTCAAGCTCCCCAACCGGGCAAGCGATCTACTCTACTATATCTTCTATCTTGCCCGCCAGCATACACGGGACATAGAGGAGCGGGGCTACTTCACTATAGGCTTTAGAGCTATCCAGCACAGGCTACAGCTTCCCAGCGAGATAGACAACGGCAACCCTTACAGAACTATAAAACAGCCTATAGAAGAAGCTATAGAGGAGCTGGAAACAGAGCATAGCTTACTATACGGCAATACGGAGTTTAGCTTGCTTCCTGTATGTGATGATACAGCCCCAATAGCGGACTATCTGGACAACGGCTATTTGAAAGTAGGGCTTACGGGAAGCTTTGCGGTGACCTTTATAGCTATCAGCAAAGACACCGCAAAACAGATAGAGACCGCCCAGAAGCGGCAAGCCCGCATAACGGAGAAAGCCGTAGCTATCAAAACGGCTAAAGCTCTGGAAGCGGAAGAAAAGAAGAAGACCGAGTAACGGAGCGGAGCGGGGGCTACTACAGCTTCCCGCTCTCTCCCGCTCCAATCTGGAAAAGGAACATTTTACTCCGGAAAAGGAACATTCCACTCCGGAAAAGGAACATTCCACTCCGGAAAAGGAACATTTTACTCCGGAGAAAAATTTTTCACGAAGCCCCAAAACCCCAGTAAAATCAAGGCTTTTCGGGCTTTTCGCTCCCGCCGAAAAGATCCCAATATATTATCAATAGATAATCAATTGATAATTAAGCCGCATAGCCCGCCAGCCCTTGCGGGGCGGGCAATGCTATAATAGAGCCTGTAAAAGAAGAAGCTCCAGCGGTGAGAGCTGGGGCTTACTTCCTTAAAGGCATGAGAGGAGCGGACGGGCTTTTATGAAAGATAGAGTAGCGGCTTGCATATACCCGGATAGTACAAGCTGTAGTGGCTGTATGCTCCAATATGGAGCGCAGGGGGATAGCAAATCTCTACAGCCGGACATGAATAGAGAAGAAGCCAGACAATACATAATCGAGCGGGGGAAAGATCACCTTACCCCAGACAAGAGCGGCAAGGGCTTTATATGCCCTATATGCGGAAGCGGGAGCGGGCGAAAAGGAACGGGCATAACAACCAAAGACGGAGTACATTTTACTTGCTGGGCGGGCTGTTTCACAAACGCCGATATTATAGACATTATCGGCTTAGAGACGGGAGCCACGGACTATAATAGCAAGCTCCAAGCCGCCGCCGCCGAGTATGGTATAACTATAGAGACCTACCATAGAAGCACCGCACAAGAAGACTTTGCGGAGCTGGGAGAGTACCAAAAGCAAACCAAAAGTAAACGATATGCACAAGACACTATACACGGTACAGCATACACAACCCCACAGGAAGAAGCGGAGCCAGACTATACGGACTTCTTCTTACAGGCGAACAGGGATATAGAGCGGACGGACTACCACAGGGGGCTTACTCTGGAAACCCTTAACCGCTTCAAGCTGGGATATGTGGAGAGCTGGACGCACCCCAAAGCCCCGCAAGCTCCACCGTCTCCCCGGCTTATCATTCCTACCAGCAAGCACAGCTATTTAGCAAGAGATACAAGGGACAATCTCACGCCGGAGCAAGCCCAATATGCAAAGAGCAAAGTAGGGAAAGTAAGAATATTTAATAGCAAAGCCCTGTATACGGCAAGTAAGCCCGTCTTTATCGTAGAGGGGGAGCTTGACGCACTTTCTATTATTGACGTAGGCGGGGAAGCTGTAGCACTGGGAAGCACCGCAAACAGGCGAGCTTTATTAACTATGCTGGAGAGCCAGAGACCCGCCCAGCCGCTTATTATTGCTATGGACAATGACGAAGCGGGGAGCAAGGCAAACAGGGAGCTTACAGAGGGCTTAGAGCGGCTTAAAATCCCTTTTTACAGGATAGATATAGCCAAGCCTTACAAGGACGCTAACGAAGCTCTAACGGCTGATAGAGAAGCTTTTAGGGCGGCTGTAGAGCAAGCCGAGAATATAGAAGCGGAAACGCTGGAAGCCGAGCGGGAAGCTCTCAAGCGGGAAGCCGTAGCCTATACTCTCCCCAGCTTCATAAAGAGCATAGAGGAAAGTAAACGGGCGGCTTTCATTCCTACAGGCTTCCCAGCTCTGGACAGCCTTTTAGACGGGGGCTTATATGCTGGGCTGTATGTAGTGGGAGCTATTAGCTCTCTGGGCAAAACTACTTTTTGCTTGCAGATAGCAGACCAAATAGCCCAGAGCGGGCAAGATGTTCTTGTATTCTCCCTTGAAATGGCAAGGAACGAGCTTATAGCTAAGAGCGTAAGCCGCTTAACGCTGATAGAGGATATAAAGCGGAACGGGACTACCACCCACGCAAAGACCACAAGGGGCATTTTAACGGGGACGAGATACGCAGACTACAGCCAGACGGAGCGGGAGCTTATACAGTATTCTATCTCCGCTTATGGTAAGTACGCTCATAATATCTATATCACCGAGGGAATGGGAAATGTTGGAGTAGACGAGATAAGGGAGAAAGTACAGCGGCATATCAAGCTTACAGGGAAAGCCCCCGTAGTAGTTATAGACTATCTCCAAATCATAGCCCCCGCCGATATGAGAGCAACGGACAAGCAGAACACGGATAAGGCAGTATTAGAGCTTAAACGCTTGAGCCGTGATTATAGTATTCCCGTTATAGGCATATCCAGCTTTAACAGGGACAACTATACAGCCCCCGTAAACCTTGCCAGCTTCAAAGAGAGCGGAGCTATAGAGTATAGTAGCGATGTACTTATAGGGCTACAGTATGAGGGCATGGACTACCAAGAGGGGGAAGCTGATAAAGCCAGAGAGAAGCGTATACGGGAGCTTATGAAGCAAGCCGTAGAGGACGGGAAAGCGGGGAAGCCCCAGAAGATACAAGTAAAAGTGCTAAAGAACAGGAACGGAAGCAAGGGGGACATTCTCTTAGACTTCTACCCAATGTTTAACTACTTCACCGCTACCAAGACCCCCACAGCGGACGGGAACGGCGGCGGCTGGAGCAAAAGCCAGAGTAGCTATAGCAGTACCCAGAAGCCGAAAAAGAGCAGGCGAGAGCTGGAGAGGGGCAAGCTTGCGGAAGCTTTCTACAGAGTGCAAAAGGACGATTTCACAGCGGACTTAACAGACCTTGCGGACGCTCTGGACAAGACGAAGAAGCAAGTAGCCAACCTTATAGCCGAGTATGGCGGCTTTACCATTATAGGCGATACTGTAGAGCTTGCCCGCCGAGAGGACACCGCCAGCCCAGCCTTTACGGAGCTGGGCGGGGAACAGGAAGAACTACCCTTTAATTGAGAGGGGGCTATAGTATGGGAGTAGAAGCCAAAGTAGCCATAGCGGAAGACCTTATATTAGACTTTAGCGGGCTGTTTTCGGCAGAGCCAGAAGAAAAAAGATCCTCTAAAAGCCCCGTAGAGCCGTTTTTAGGGGCGGGGGAATATAAAACCCTTACCACGCAAGAAAAGCCCGCAGAGGGGCTTAAAACGGGCTTAGAGGGCATACCACGCACAGAGCCGCCAGAACAGGCTAAAATATTGCTTCTGGACAGGCAGAGGGAGCGGGAAGACCACCAGCGAAGCCTTGAAGCTTACAGAGCCTACCAAGAGAACACGAAGCGGAGCGAACAGCTCCAGAGCGAAATACTCAAGGGCATAAAGGCGGGGGAAGATGTTTACAGCTTATTCTTAAAGGCGGCTAAAGCTATCGCTCTCATGACTTCTAACAGCCTGTTTTACAGCCAAGCGGAAGCCGATCTAATAGCGATCTACGGGAGAGGGCTACAGGAGAAGCCCCCGCTCCAGAGAGAGCTACAGGAAGCCCAGAAGCGGCTACAGCGGCTTTTAGAAGCGGAGCAGAGGGAACAGCCCCCAGACAGCAAAGAGCGCATACACAGAGCCATAGAAGCCCACAGGAAGACTATAGCCGAGCTGGAGACCATGACGGGAGCATAACAAGAGGAGCGGGACGTAAAAGCCCCGCTCTTTCTTTATAGGCTGGGGAGCAAGCCCCGCTCCCCCGCTCTCTGTAAACTATGAAAAAACATGAAATAACCTATTGACAGAAGCGCATTGTCTGCTATAATAGGCTACAGTAAGAGCTATTACAAAATACCGCATACACAATAGCGGAGACGGATAGAGAGGAGCGGGAAGCATGAACGGCTTAACAGTAGTAGGGAACGCCGCCATAGTAGAACAGCGGACTATTAACGCCGATCTTTTTAGCCGCTGGACTTCCTATATTGACGCAAGCCCCAAGACTGTAGAAACATACAGCAAGGCTATAAAGCAATTCCTCTTGTACTTGAGCGAGAACGGCATAAGACAGCCCCAGCGGGAAGACATAGTAGCCTACAGGGACTTCTTGAAGAAAGACCACAAGCCCACCACAGTACAGAGCTACTTAGCCGCCGTTAAGCTTTTCTTTCAATGGACGGAGCGAGAGGGGCTTTACCCCAATGTAGCGGACAGAGTAAAAGGGGCGAAGCTGGACACCGAACACAAGAAAGACTACCTTACCAGCAAGCAGACCGCAAAGCTTCTTAACGCTATTGACCGCTCCACCCTTAAAGGCTTGAGAGATTACGCTATGCTCTCTCTTATGGTAACAACGGGGCTTAGAACTATTTCCGTAATAAGAGCCGATATAGGGGACATTAGAGCCGCTGGGGACGAAACAGCCCTTTACTATCAAGGCAAAGGACACGAAGAAAAAGCGGACTATGTGAAGCTTGCCGAGCCTGTAGAGGAAGCTATAAGAGCCTACCTTACAGCCAGAGGAGAAACGGACGCTAAAGCCCCGCTCTTTGCTTCCATAGCGAACAAGAACAGCGGCGAGAGAATGACTACCAGAAGCGTAAGCCGAGTAGCGAAGACCCACCTTATAAAAGTAGGGCTTGAAAGTGACCGCTTGACCGCTCACAGCCTTAGACACACAGCCGCAACGCTTAACCTTTTGAACGGCGGCACAGTAGAGGAAACACAACAGCTTTTAGGACACGCTAATATAAACACCACGCTTATTTACTCTCACGCTCTGGAGAGGGCGAAGAACAACAGCGAACACCGCATAGCTAAAGCTATATTTGGCTAATGAGTATACACACTTACACAGCCTTTTAGCTGTATACACAGCATTATATAAAAGGAATGGGCTACCGCTTCCCCGCTAAAGAAAGACGATAGCCCAAAGTACCCGCCGAAGCGGATAGAAGTATTAGAAACCTTACAGCAGTTTATAGAAAGAGAGGACTAACACTATGGCAAAGAAGAAAGTAGACCCGCTCCAGCTTGCAGACGAAGCCAGCAGAGCCTTTACTTTACAGGCAGAGGAAGCAAGTAGAGCTATGCAGAAGCAAGCGGACGAAGCTACAAAGGCTATGGAAGCCGATATAAGCCCGTTCTGGGACAACCCAGAGGGGAACAGGAGAAAGAGCCGTAACAGCGTAAGAGCTGGGGGAATCTTGATAACGGGCGGCTTTACAGCTCCAGAGCCGTATAAGGAAGAAGAAACGGACGAGAAGAACACTATTAAAATTGTATTCGGCACAAGCGGACAGTACCCAGACGGGACGAGCTGGGAGCGGGACGCTACAGAGGAAGAAGCCGCCAAGTATGAGAGCTGGAGCAAGTGAGAGGGGGCGAGAATATGAGCAGAGTATACGCAGTAATAAACCAAAAAGGGGGGAGTAGGGAAAAGCACCACGGCCGCCACGCTTGCCGCTGGGCTTTCCCTTAAAGGCTATAAGACCCTCTCTATTGACCTTGGTCGCACCCCATGCGGGTGCGTGGATTGAAATTGTGTATGTCATTTTTGTTACCCTCCTTTTCTTTGTCGCACCCCATGCGGGT
>Ga0209720_1003695_pt1 | contig 10320 bp, 15 predicted proteins | sample AD_JPNMR3_MetaG_FD_184426 | JGI IMG/M metagenome (GOLD analysis project Ga0209720, IMG submission 184426) | Active sludge microbial communities of municipal wastewater-treating anaerobic digesters from Japan - AD_JPNMR3_MetaG (SPAdes) (version 2) | ecosystem: Engineered > Bioreactor > Anaerobic...
GGGAATCTGCCTGCGGGTTGTTTATAGTCTAGTTTGCCACCATAGGCTAAGAACGTACTTCCTTTGAAGTTTTTACTATACCCCCCGCCGTTAAGGTTGTCGTCCGTAGGAATCCTGCACCCATCAATATTAATTCCACCTGTTCCCCACTTCATCACGTTTTCCGCAATAGTCTTTTCTCTTATTGGTTTTCTTGCCACTACAATCGGCTCATTGGCGGGTTTCAGGGCGGTTCCCCAGCCATCCCATAATTGTGCTTCATGCGTAACAGGAACCCCTGTTTCATAAATTCGTTTATTTTTGCTATTCGCTATTGCCTGCTTGCTCCTACCATCATTAATTGTTTCACTGTGAATATAAACACCTGCACCATTTGTTTTTATTATTCCTTCTCTTTTTACTCCTGCTTTTTTGTCAATAGCCTTACTAATATCCATTGATTTTGGGAAACCGCTGCCATATATCCAAGCCATTTGTCCAGCAAATCCATATGTATCAAGTAATCTCCAAAATAATTCAGACTGCTCTTGAGTGAGGCTTTCTACAAATTCTTGTGCCATATTATTTGTTGCGAAAAAATATTGAATAGAATCTCTTATCTCAAATCCTGCGTCCTCAATAGCACAAGCCATACGGTGATAAGTTCGAGTGCCACCAAATGCTAACAAGTGTCCCCCTGGTTTTAGCACTCTTAAACATTCCTGCCATAACTCGATATTGTAGGCTATTCCGGTACTATCCCATTTCTTACCCATGAACCCTAATTCATAAGGCGGATCGGTTACAATACTATCAACCGAACAATCATCCAGTAATTTCATTCCTTGTACGCAGTCCATGTTATAAATTTTGTTTAATTCAAGCATCTCCGACAACTCCCCTTTTCCTCCCGCCGCAGGCGGGGCATTTAAAACGGTTCATGGCATGACCTCCTTATTTTATCGCACCGCTAGTTTAAAATAAGTTCAAGTACATATCAAATTAAAAATATAACTGCAATTAATAAATAATCGTGCTCTCCTCTTCATCCGGTCCTAATTCAGTTAAATCTGAAGCTAGAGTGCCAAACCCCTTCATTGTTTTAAAATCCCAATTCAAAACATAATGTCCAGAACTATCCCCATCCCGCACTTTAGCTAATTTAAGCCCCAATTTAGAGGCCGCAATCATCTCAGGAGTGCGATAAATAGAAATTATTACATCCGAATCCTGTGAATAAGCATAAGTAAAGGCTATGTCCTCCATTCCGGGAGCTGTTTTTCTGCTCACACTCCGCACCGCTTGGGTAGCGTTATAAATAGGAATTTGAAGTTTCCGTGCCATCCTCTTTAGCCGTCTAGTAATATTTGTTGCTCGTTCCCACTGCGATTTTCCTCCATCCTCATCTATAATTAAATAAGAACCGTCAATAATTAGTAAATCTGGTGAGTACTCTTCAACCTTAGCTTGGATCGGTGTAAGACCGCCTTCTCCATCATCCCCTGAAATAATAAAATCAGGAAAGGTTGTTTGCAATTCCCTTAAACGCCTAAAATACTCTTGTTCAAGATCGTCCCCTAAAAGTCCCCGCCGAATCTGGTCAAAAGGCAATTCAAGTAAAGCTGCATCCATACGCTGAGCAATTTGCTCCGGTTCCATTTCCTTTGTAATAAAAAGTACTCTGTATCCTTCGCGTAAAGCATTACGAGCAATAACCATCTCAATCCAAGTTTTCCCTGTACCAGCTTGCCCAAGAATAGTAATAAGCTCACCAGGATGTGCTCCGCCGGTTATATTATCAAGCGGAGGAATTAAAGTAGGAATACCATCAACCCCACAGTGCCTTTTCTTGTATTCGTAACTTTTAATACGATCTTCTACTCTCTGGGCGTAATTAATATCCCTACTTACTTTAATTTCGGATGTAACTCTAGAAGTAAGCCTATATAATTCGAGTTCAGCATCCGACAAAGAGTCCCCCTGCAATAAATCAGCAATACGTTGAATCCCGGTAAGGATCACGTTATATTTATGACGATCACGTATTTGGTCAATAAAATATTCTAAAGGTTCTCCTATTTCTTGAAGTTCAAAATCAGGAAATTCTCGTTTAATAGCCTCTAAGGAGGGTGTTTTCCGATATTCCCTATAATGTTCCACCATCATATTAAAAATAGGTTTGCCTTTACCGTAGAAAAAGTTTTCAGTAATTTTATTATCAAGTACCTCTTTAAATTCACCAGTAGTAATTATCTTTGAAAGAAAAGCTAATTCAATATCCATAGATTTTCCCCCTTAGCGATAATAAGGATTATTAAATTCCATAACTTTAAACCCCCGCTTTTGGCGAACTTGAAGTATAGTTTTAAGTTGTTCAATCGTTTCCCTGTAAAAATTTTCCTCACCAAAATCACTTAGAAAATGTATAATATTTCTGATATGTCGATCACTTAAATAAAATAAAGGAATTTGCTTGCCATCGCTAGTAGTCCACCACATATAGTCAGGAAGATCTTCTCTACGATAATCAGTATCAAATCGCATAAGAATTCGCGCCTCCCAACTTAAAGCCCTATTTGATGCCAAGTCGTTAACCTCCTCTCTTTACTCTTATTTAATGTAGAAGCATGTTCTGGTTTAATATAGTAGTAAGTATGAACATTTCGCCGCGAAAGAAGTGCTTCCCTTTCTTTTTTACCACCAACATATAAACGAGAATAGACCAAACCCTGAAACAATCGTTCAAGATTTTCGTACTCAGCTTTATTGCGATGAGCAAATAAGTAAACATCTATCCCTAAATAGAGCAGATGTTCAAGAAAGGGGTAAATGCTACTGTTTAATTGGTAAGAAGATAATGGTAACTTTACCCCTTTCTGAACCCTTCTCCAGAGCTTTTCAGATAGAGGCTTAATAATTATTTCATCTATATCTACTACTATTGCTGGTGCTGGTCTATTGTCAATGTCTCCTTTAAGCAAGCTCTTTCACCCCGCTTTTTCTTAGAACGAGTCTTTGATATACGTCTTTTAATTTTCTGAATATGCGCCCTTTTTTCTTCGAATGCATCAAATCTATTACCAAGTAAACTATTACAAAAGTAGCAAGCCGTAGCCAAGTTTTCAGGAGAATTAGTACTACCAGGATTACTCTGTGGGTTAATATGATCAACCGTAGCTGCATTATCTGGTAAAGTCCCCCCGTCTTGGTTCATATCAATAACCCTACGTCCGCAATACAAACAAGTATAGTTATCGCGTTCCCAAATTTTAAGTTTCAAGAACCTCGGTAAATCACTAGCCAAGATATCACCTCATCCCTTCATCCCTCTAAGAAGATTTTTCACATCCTTTGCTTGTATTAAAATTCTATAATCTATTCCGTCTACGTGAATATTATAGCACTTTCCTAAAAGAAGGCTGGCTAAAGATTTTCCGTAGGTAGATTGAAGCCTTGTAAGATCAGTATTTGTAGTCAGAATAAATGGTTTGTGTCGAAAACTTCTATAACGAATAAGGTTATCAAAAGCTACTTCTGTTAAATCTGAATTTTTAGTCCTATATTCTTTTCCTACATCATCTATTAATAGGAAATCTACATTTTTAATCCGATCATTAAATACCTCCCTTCGTTCAGGATTTGTCCAACCGTCTGTATAACATTCAATTATGCCGCCCAAAGATGTCATCTGTGCTGAAAACCCTAGACTAATGGCCCTCTTTAGGACGCAAGCGCCTAATAAAGTCTTTCCACTACCGTTTGGACCCCATAAAAATAGGCTGATCCCATGTTTCCGCGCATTAAATAAATTTTCAGCATAAAATAAAACGTCGTCAAGAATCTCCTTTCCTTTATCAAAATCAAGATCAATTCTTAAATCAGGATGGTTAGCGTTCCAATGAACTACCATCGGCTCCATCTCTGCCCGTTTTTTCGGATGGCCATAAAAATCCGAAAAATCCTTATCCCAGTATTCCTCTAAAATCCCGCATCTAAGCATTATTGTTTTAGACAGTTCCAATTATTAACCCTCCCAATCCCATGAGTTAGGTACTATAAGTTTTTCTACTGGTTCTCTGTATTCACGAATATCCATATTAGGTTTACCTTTAGCAGCCCAAGTTCCTACTAAAGCCGCAGGGAAAATCAGATTCCGCCACCCAAAAAATACGGACCAAGAAGGAAATCCTTCTGGTAAACCAGGAATATCCCTATAATTCTGTAGATAAAAATCTATTGTTTTTAAAATATCCTCCCTTTTAATTTCCCCGTTTTCTAAAAGCATTTTAGCCTGTTTTCTGTCTTTAGCAGAAACCAAAGGATACCCAATACCCAAGAAACTTCTATATTTATCCCTGAAATAAGATAGCAAGTCATTACAGTTCCATTCTTCAAGTGGCTTTTCTCTAAAAGATAATGACTTCTTCCGTCCTGGTTTGGTGGGCGGGTCTAATGGTTGAGTAGGAGGACGTAATTCAGCAAGAGCCTCTTTCTTTGTAGAAATTCGTTGTTCTTCGGTCACTACAATCATCTTTTCCTCCGCCTCTGATTTATGTGGCTCTGTTTCCATTAAAGGTTCAGAAGTTATAACATCTTCCCCCCACTGGCGTAAACGGTATACGCTACAGCCGTCATTTAGTCCCCCCGTTTTTACACAGACTACAAACCCGTGTTCAATAGCCCTCTTTAGCCCGTTAGCAATAGAGGTATCAGTTAGCCCTGTCAATTCTTTAAATTGTGAGTAAGAGATCGCATCTTCTAGTTTATATACAGGTGTCCCATCTGCCCCTATAGAATCAACCCATCCATAAGTTTTCCTGAAAATAGCCAATAAAATTTTAAGCTCCGCTACAGTATCTACCTTCGCCATGATTTCATCAAAAAATTCGTTCGGTATGCTTGTAAACTGGTGTAAATCTGCACGTGGTCTAAAACCTTTAAACATAAAATCCCTCCTTATTTCTGCCTCCGCATTTAGTCCCGCCTCTGTATATGTAGATATATCTACAAATCACTAATAACCGAACGCCACCTGCCGAACATTTTACTTTACTTCCTTTCCGCCACTCCGGCATGAGACCATTCGATGTTATTGACCCTTCTTATAGCCATCTATCTCCATAGCCCATACCACTTCAGCATTTTGCCAAAACTCCGGTAGCTCTACATGTTTTGAATAATAACTGAGCAAGGCAATTACCGAATGAGGTTTTGACAGCCTAACCTCTACTCGGCGCGGCTTTTCGTGTGGAAGCACCGTCGTGCTGGCTATAATGCCATCATCAGATGAGAGTGTAACGGGATATAAAGATATTTCTAACGGGAAATCGCCAAACACGACACTAGAGTTAAATCGTTTTATCATTTTTTGTGGCATAAGACCCCAACCTCTTAATAGGTTGGGGATGAATGCCATCAAACAATCTCTTTTCAGAGATAAATCAGCCTTGTGGCTGTTGGTCCACTTCGCCCTTGTTCAAAAGGGTTTTTGCTGGCGGCACTTCGCCTACCCATCAGCGATGTTTAACCACCAGTCGCAGTGTCCAGAACGAGTGGAGTATCCTGGAGTGCCTATATCATTCCTTTTGAACGGCTCCTTGCAAAGCAAGGGGGCTAATCAACCAAGCTTGTCAGATTTCTTACAAGCCTCCGCTTCTTTAAGCGGTGGGTAGTTGACCTCGCACCCCGTTTTCCTGTCTGCACCGCTGGATTGCCCCTATCAGATAGTTTTCGCCTCGATTTCTTTTTGTTTCTCAACGACCAATTCTTCTTGAAATAGTCTTGTCATGATTATAGTGTCAATGCTCTTCCAAACCTCTTCAGGGAGGTTAATCTTTATTTTCTTTTCATCAGGCAGGTAATCTACTTGGAATATGTCGTTCATCTTACTCATCATTCATCCTCCTCCTCAACCTCTTTAAGTGGACATTCAGGATGTTTGCCTTCACTCGGTACCAATACAGGCATATAATTATTCCGGCTTGATAATATATCACAAATACCTGTTATTTTGAAAAACGGGCATCCGTCACCATAGCAAGCATTAGGCATTTTTTCAAGCTCTAATATTGCTTTAGGCATCTTATTTAGCCTCACTTTCTTTGATTCTTTTTTCTTTTTCTTCTGGCAGATAAATCACCGCCTCCCTCCGCGCCAGCTCTAAATATTCACGTTCTAGCACCAACTCACGCTTTCTGTCTGCACCGCTGGATTGCCCCAATCTGATAGTTTTCGCCTAAACAAAAATCGTAATCATTACAACCCTTGCAGTTCTTGATGAAAAAATTTCGGCATTCTACGCATTCACGTAAAGTATAAGCTTTTCCGCCGTCCGCGCAGGTGGTTACGTAACACTCGCTGCCCTTTGGCATCGTTTTGCCGCAACCTTGACATACGTGGTCTTTTCTCGTTTTTACCAGGTGGGCATCGGTTAATACTACAGCCATCTCGCCACCTCCCTTCGCCGGTTTTTGGGTTTGCTCATAATTACACCTCCACAAACCCAATTGATTTCATACACCATATGCGGTAAGCCTCCTTTCGGAGTTAGGTGCTCATCGCCAATGTTAGACAGGCTTGTCATGCACAGGCCACTGTCCCTACCCCTCAGGACTGTTTAAACCTGTACGACAGAGCCCGGAGCTTGAGCAGTACCCCGGGGTGTCATGACCTGTCTAACGTAGCCCCGTCAGCTTGTCGCTGGTGGCTGAGGCTAGTCAACTAAGGCTTTTTCAAGCCTCCGCTTCTTTAAGCGGTGGGTAGTTGACTGGTCTCTCGAAAAGCATATATACGTCCCCAGCCCGATCATTACAGTTAATACTTTACAACTTCTCCCGTTAAAAAATTTCTTTGTGCAAGTTTTGCAAGTCCTCATTCAATCGGTCACCTCCGCCCGATGGATTGAATCTTCTACAATAAAACCATTCGGATAACGTTTCTTTAATTTTTCGATGTTACAAATCATGATTGTTTCTAAATCAACCCCTAACCCATGTGCAAGAGTTGCTATATACCAACAAACATCGCCTAATTCTTTAATAAGCAAACGTTTATCCAGCGTATGCCCTTGAAAAAAGTATTTTTTTATGTGATCCACCACTTCCCCGGTTTCCCCGGCTAATCCTAAAGCCCCGTTCAAAAGTAAACCTTCTTTCGTTTCTATATTGGAAGTTCTTAATGCTAATTTTTGATATTCATTAATGCTCACTTCGATCAATTCTCCTTTCTACCAATTCCATAATGCAGTAGTTGGCAAGATCTTTAATAACATTTTGGCTTTACGCCCTCCTTTTTGGAGTTATTTGCCCATCCCCAATGTTGGAATAATTTTGCAGTATAACTGCCAATTGTGGTTGACCGTTCCTACCCATCAGAACTTTTACAGAGCCACCTTAGAGCCTGAAACTTGGGCATCATTTCAGGGTAAGATAATTATTCCAACGTAGTCAGTTAAGACTTAGGGTAGTCAACTAAGGCTTTTACAAGCCTCCGTTTCTATAAACGGGGGTAGTTGACGCACCTATGGTGCTAAGTGGTGGGTAGTTGACAATTACTATTATTCAACCCCTCCTCTGTTAATAATCTATTAAGATTAATGAGTGAAGTTTTATAAATAGGAAGATAATATTTTTGATTGTATACCAAAGTAGCAGGATGAAATAAAGCAAATATCCTGGTACCCCATTTCCTAGAAATAATATGTCCTAAAACCTCCTCTCCGGCAACGTTACTTATTTTTGTTCCTACAAAGAAAGCATCAAGAGCTGTTTGTCCCATTAAAACTAACACTTTTGGTTTTATATGCGCCAGCTCTTGTGTATACCAATAACTACAAGCCTTAATTTCTTCCTCTAAAGGCTTTCGATTTCTACCCTCTACTGTAGTTGGGCGGCATTTTACAACATTAGTTAGATAAAAACAATTTTCTGTTAACCCAAGAAAATCAACAATCGCCGTAAACCAGCTACCCGCCTGTCCTACAAAAGGTTTGCCGTACATATCTTCCATCCTTCCAGGAGCCTCACCTGTAAAAACAATCTTTGCTTCTGGATTACCTCTCGGTAATACAACCTGAGTTCTGGTTTTATGTAAATGACACCTTTCACAAAGTTTCAATTCTGGCAAAAGCAATATTATTAACCTCCTTTGTATAAGTGATTATATCATTAATGTTCTTACGAAAAAAGTTGGCAATTAGTCCTAAAATTGGGTAGGACTAAAACTATCTTATGAGAGCTTCATTTTGCTTATATTATCATATAACATCTTCAAAATTCGAAATTATAACGTCTTCTAATAGGATAAAATCCATTTGATCAACTCCTTATTCAGCCTCAATTTTAGTATAGCATGTAAAAGTAAACTTTTAAAGAAAAATTTAAAGTGACAATTGTTAAATTGTCACAATGTGTTTATTTATATTTTCTTTATTTATTTCTTTTAATATTTCTTTTGTGTCTCTAAAAATTAGAGTAGCACTGCTCTAAACTTTAGAGTAGTGCTGCTCTAAACTTTAGAGTAGTGCTGCTCTAGAAATTAGAGTAGTGCTGCTTTAGAAACTAGAGTAGTTGGGTTAACAAAGAAAAAAAGAGCCTTCGGCCCTTAAAATCTAATAACAACACCACCATATAGAAAGATCTTAGAAGGCTCTATAAATCCAATTTTTAATCCAACTCCAGCAGTAAAGTCGATCCTCATTTTAGAATTTTGTTCTTCTAATAAAGTATAAATATTATTAAAATTATCTCTTTCAACTCTTAATTCTTCTTGAAGAGATTTAACCTCTTCTAATAAAATTTTATTAGATTCTTCAGCACATTCATAGTGAGCTAAAACTTGTTCATAGAGTTCTTTCCATTCTAAAACCATCTCCCATAGTTCTTCTTTGGAAATATCTTCTAAGTCCTCCGCCCTAACCATCGTAGGCTGTATTACAAGTATTACAGCAGCTAGAAGGATTAAAAGCGTCTTTGTTATCTTATTCATCCTCTGTTTTAACTTCTCAGCCCGTGCTTTAGTCTCCTCAATATTTGCTTCTCTTTTGCTTTTTTTCTCCTCTTCAACAGTTACTAATTCCTCTGAGTTTTTTAGTCGTTCTTCAATCCTTTGTTCCGCCTCTTGCTTCTGTTTGCCCACTTCTTCTATGTTTTTAATATTCTTTTGTCTTGTTAAGAAAAGACAAACCAGTGCTCCACAGAAGGCGGAAATAATGGCAAACATTAAATCTCGCATCTCATTCCCCCTTAATTGTTGTTTTATAAAGCTTAAAACTACCCATGCTTGCGAATCCGAATTTTAGGGTTTGCAGAAATACCTCTGCGACAAAAACCCTCAGCCCCGGCCATTCAGCATGAATATAAAGAGAAGATGCTAAAGCAATTACAAAAGCAGGAATCCAAGGAAGAAGGGGCACCCATCGTTCCTTAATGTTAGGAAAGCGTCGTTTTAAATTATTAGTAATAGATATAACTAAACCGATTAAAACCGCATCTGTTGTAAGATTCTCGATAGTAATTATGGTAATCACCCCCCTAAAATCCTGTCAATCCACTTCAGACCTGCTTCACCGAATAATACTACAACGAGTGCAGTAAGAGCCGAAATAACAGCGCTTTGGGTTTTTCTAAGCATATTATTTTTTGTGATCTCTGCTATTAACTCCTCTTTCATCTTATCCACCTTAATATCAATATTTACTAATAGGGTTTTAATCTCTTTTATCTCTTCAGATGTGTACTTTTGGTGAATTTGTAACTTCTGCCCGAAACTACAACCCTCTTTATGCAGTTGGGCGGGATCAAGGTTGTGGCCATTTGCCATTAATACCACCACCTACATACAAGAATTAATCTTCTATATTCGCCGGAGTGATCTGTTCTCCCCTTCTCGCTAAACGCCCTGTAACCCCATTAACTTATCTGTTGATATTCTCAGACGTTTGTTTCACCTCAAGCGATTATGAAGATTTAATCTATGGTACTGCTCTTAAAACATCGTTTTTATCTTTAGATTTTGTGCGCATAGAAGAAGTTAATTGTTTCAGTATTACATGCATATTTTAGTTTTTCAGAGATACAAGGTTTAATAGTTTGTAGATTTTATTAGTCGCGGCTCCTCTAGCATAGACATAATCATCGTCTACGGCTATTGGGTTTATAGTCCCACCATAACCAGCGCTTTCTGTTACTTTTGAGAGATCTGATTTGTTGAGTTTATAGACTTTATTGGTTGAAGCTCCTCCAGCATAGACAAAATCATCGTCTACGGCTATTGCATATATAGTCCCACCATAATTACTTTCTGCTACTTTTGAAAGATCTGTTTTGTTGAGTTTGTAGACTT
>Ga0209720_1003709_pt1 | contig 10287 bp, 11 predicted proteins | sample AD_JPNMR3_MetaG_FD_184426 | JGI IMG/M metagenome (GOLD analysis project Ga0209720, IMG submission 184426) | Active sludge microbial communities of municipal wastewater-treating anaerobic digesters from Japan - AD_JPNMR3_MetaG (SPAdes) (version 2) | ecosystem: Engineered > Bioreactor > Anaerobic...
GTATTTGCGGCCGATCTCCTGCATGTAACGAATAGTGTTCCTTTCAAGCACGGAGTAGAATTCATCGCTAAAACCACTTGTGACCACGGATGACTCGAAGGTCCTGCAGGTTTCCATTATGGCTTTTGCCACAGCTAAAGTCATTATGCTGTCGTCTGTGACAAAACATTCATCTGTGAAAAGCTCAAAATCCTTGCTTCGGTGATTGTTAAACTCAAAACGGGAACCGACAATGTCGCCAATAATGGCTCCAATCAATTAACTTCCCCTCCTTATTGAGCAGATTTTAGTTGATTATAAATGTCTCTCATTCTCCAAACTGGTTGTCTTTCCTGTGGACCAAAATGTACCTGAAATGGCTAATAGCCTATCTCTTGGCAAAAACAAATGCGGTCAGGCTACAAACAACAAGATACACTGCAATGCAAATAGCCCAGAGTGTCAAGGACGAGTAAGGGCGCGGGTAGATGTGTACAATACTTGACACAATCCAAAAGCCCGGAAATGCCATCACAAGCCATATGGCGCTGCTCACAAATTTGTTCGACCATAACTTATGGTCATCTTTGGCGTACTTGGTAAGAAATAGCTCATGAAGCACTATCACGAGAAGGTCACCAACAGCAGAAACAATAACGGAAGTAGCATTCTGGTACGTTATCCACAAGCCGATGCCAATTAAGGTGAAAATGGCTATACCGCCTACGGACATTATGTACGCGCTATTCAACTTCCCAGACAGCTCCATTTTCTGGACGACTTTAGAAGCAGCCGGTGTATCGTTTTCGCTTTCATAGTCATCATTGATGAGGTAGTCGACGGAAACACCAAACAGTTTACTGATCTGCAACAAGTTTTCCGCATCTGGGAGGGTGCTATCCGCCTCCCAGCGTGATATGGCTTGCCTGGAAACCGAGAGTTTCTCAGCCAGGTCTTCCTGTGAAAGTCCATGTTGTTTTCTCAAAGTTGTAAGTTTTTCTCCGAAAGTCATTTGATTCACCTCCATGTATGTAAACTTCATTCTGTATTGTTAGCTTTTATTTGTCCACCATTGTGTGTTTACATTGTCGCAACTTAATGTAACATGTGCGCTACTCATAGCAATCTTTTGCCTTTATGCTATGATGAACAATGTAAATACTCTTTGCAGAAGAAGGCAGGAGGAAAAACTTGAAACTACCATCTCTTAAAATAGGAGATCTAGAAGCAAGAGTGCCCATAATTCAGGGCGGTATGGGTGTTGGAATATCCATGTCGGGTTTGGCTTCTGCTGTGGCTAATGCTGGCGGTATCGGAGTCATATCCGGTCTGCATCTTTCTCTTAGCGATCCTAAATGGGGTCCAAACATTCGAAAAGGCAACATTGAAGCGCTCAGGGAAGAAATAAGAAAAGCGAGAAAGCTTTCGCCCCAGGGCATCATTGGTGTGAACATACTCGTGGCAGTAACGGAGTATGAAGCTCTGGTAGAAACTGCGGTGGAGGAAGGCGCGGACCTAATTATTTCTGGTGCTGGTCTTCCCCTAAATTTACCGGAGTTTGTAAAGGGCACCCACACAAAGGCTGTGCCCATTGTTTCTTCTGCTCGTGGGGCAGCGACCATCTGCAAATCGTGGATTCAAAAGCATAACTACATACCAGACGCCATCATTGTGGAAGGGCCAAAAGCAGGTGGACACCTCGGTTTTAAATTGGAAGAGTTGGCTAACATGGACAATTACAAGCTTGAGGACATTGTTCCGCAGGTCATTGAAACTGTGAAGCCCTTTGAAGAACAGTATGGTAAGAAAATACCTATAATTGCAGCTGGTGGCATTTTTGATGGCAAAGACATTGCTAAGTTCATAAAGCTTGGTGCTAGTGGAGTGCAGATGGCGACGCGGTTTGTGGCGACCTATGAATGTGATGCGGCAATGGAGTTCAAGCAGGCTTACATAAATGCGAAAAAGGAAGATGTGGTAATCATAAAGAGCCCCGTGGGTATGCCAGGGAGAGCCATAAGAAATCAATTCCTTATTGATGTTGAGAACAACGCAAAGAAGCCGGACGTGTGCCGATACAATTGCCTAAAGACGTGTGATCCCAAAAAAGCACCTTACTGCATTTCTCAAGCTTTGATAAACGCGCAAAAGGGCAATTTAGACGAAGGTTTCGCTTTCTGTGGAGAAAATGTCTACAGAGTAGACAAAATTGTTCATGTGGATGAACTCATAAGCGAACTGGTCAGAGAAGCAGAAGAAAACCTACAGTAATAAATGAAGAGGACCACACTTTTTACGGGGCGGTCCTCCTCTTTGTATTGACTTGCTAAGAAAGTCTATTCTACAAGCTTCGTTCTTGTTTCTTGCTACGTAGGTAGTTTATCAGTGCATCAACTTGCTCGTTATTTAGCTTCTCCAGTGGGACGTTGTATTTCTTTTCCACCATTGTTCTAATCTGTTCTTCGTTTAAGCCAACTTCTTTTGCAAGGGTAAGCACAAAAGAAATTCTTTTGGGGTTGGCTATGAGAAGTGCGTTAGATACAGTTTGATGTTCTGGCATTGTGCTTTCTGCATCATCATCTTCAGAGGTTGCTGCCATATTGAACAGCGACAAAAGAGCATACCTTCTCAAGTAAGATATAGTACTACCTATCGTTTGTACGGATACCTCATCGGTTGTCTCGTAAATAGGTTTTCTCTCTTCATCAACGCCTACCTGAACACGTGTTCTTTGAGGATTAGCCGTCACAGGTCCAAACTCTAACCAGCATCCATTCGTGTGAAACAGGTAAGTAACAATAGAGATTTCTTGCGAACTGTTGGATAAAACTTCTTGCGCCATTATCAAACCATTTTTTGTGAGTAAAGGGCGGAGTAGATCGACAATTTGGTCCAGTGGTGCGTATTTAGATTTGAAATATGGGTTCTCACTGGTCGCAATTGGATTTTTGACTTCATGTTGCACAGCGAGCAACGCTTTAATAAGCTCGCTTATACCTTCAGGATTACCATTTACTTTCATCTTATGTACCTCCTCAGTTGCTTATCTTGTTTTCTTGATTTTCTCTGCGCATATGTACAACACATATGACTTACCTCCTTACTGTGAAAACTCAGTGCAAAAGGGCTTCAAGGTTTGTGGACAGGGATCGTAGGCTTATTTAGGCAGGAGTACGTGAAATTCTTGATACACTCATTTTATGAACGAATTCTCGGAGAATTTGCTTTCTCTTATATAGAGGATAAATATCGTCCAAGTTTCTCCTTTGCACCGGATTATATTATAGCAAAGAATACCCTGAAAACAAACATAAAAGCGGCAGCAATTACCTATGCTTTAGCAGAACCATTAGCTCATCTTTCTTGAATAAATATTGATTCAATATTTACAGTTATTGCAGTTCTATATGGAGTGAGTTGATAATCGCGTCATATGAGATGTTTTTTGGCATAGGAAGAGTTTTTTTGTCTTGAATCTATAACAATTGGTCATGTGGTTTGGTTTACTTTTGTGTAGGTATTATCTGTACAAGAGCAAATAGTAGCAAACCTGTAGACACTGTAAACAAAGCAAAGGCCATACACGTCAGCCATTTTTGTTAAGGGGGAAATAATTTCCAGAAAGCTGTGGGTCTTGCCTAATGGTAAATCCTTATAAACTCAATAGATTTTTCGAGTTTGTCGACCATTAGCGTTACTTGCCTAAAATGCATGGTTTACCTCGTGTCCATGAGAATAATCTCTAATTGTTTTGTTCCTATACCAATACATCGCGTAACTTGCAATCTAATCTTTAAAGCCTTTTCATTGTAGCGTTTTGACTCGGGTTTGTCCTTTGCAGGAATGCTCAAAGTTTTTCTTTCATCAGTAGTGCCACGCACTCGACGTGTGTGGTTTGTGGAAACATGTCGATGGCTTGGATGTGGTTTAAGGAATAGCCAAAGGGCTGAAACCTGCTGATGTCCCGAGCAAGAGTTGATGGATCACAGCTTATATAGACAATACGTTCTGGCTGGAGCCTTGCTACAGCGTTCAATGCTTCCTGAGTCATACCGTTTCTTGGTGGATCAACTACTACTTTGCTTATCTTCTCTTGTAGGGAGGCAGCCGCTTCTTCAACGGGCTTGGCTAAAAATTGCACGTTGTCTACGTTGTTTAATGCAGCATTTTTACATGCCTGCTGTACAGCTTCTTCTACACCTTCTGCTGCTATGACAGTTTTAACTTTCTGGGCGTACAGCAAAGTGAAAGCGCCTACGCCTGAATAGCCTTCAAACACGATATCCTCCGGCTGAGGCTCTAAGTAATCCAAAGCAATAGAAAAGAGCTTTTCTGCTTGCACTGGGTTTATTTGGAAGAAGGACATGGGGGTAATGTTGTAAACCTTATCCATGAGCTGTTCTTGCACGTATTGATTACCGTTGTACAAAGTGGCACCTTTACCGATAACTGTTTTGTTTTGAGCTGTGTTCTGGTGCAAAGCCAAACTGCTTATGCCAGCACTAAGAATTTCCTCTGCCACGTTTTCAAAATTTTTGGGAAATTGCGTAAAGGTTACGAGAACTTGTTTTTCTCCCGTCAGCAGCGACACTCTAACCTGCAGATGCCTAAGTGTTCCGTTGCTGGTGAAATAGCTTTTTAGGTCATGCTTCCTTAAAACACTCAATACGTCTTGAGCTGTCACCCAAAGTGTTTCTTTGAGTATGGGACAAGTAGTCAAAGCGAACCATTTGTCGGATTTACTAAAGTACCCAATGTTCAAAATATTGTTTTCTTCGCCAAAAGTGAAGTGAGCTTTTGCTCTGTAACCATAAAGTAGATCAGAAGGAACTATGTGTACGTTGTCCACTTTTTCACGGGCGAGTTTCCATAGGTTTTGGCTTGCAAAATTGCTCTTCCATTGAAGTTGCTCTTGATAGGATATGTGTTGAAGCTGGCACCCGCCGCACTGAGAGAAATGTGGACACAAGGGTTCTATCCTGTAAGGGCTCGGCTGAACCAGTTCCACCAGCTCAGCTTCCGCGTAGTTTTTCCGTTGAGACGCAACCACTGCTCTTACCACGTCTCCAGGAGCCACGATGCCCTTCACAAAATATACAAGGCCCGATTGCTTAGCAACGCCAAAACCTTCAACCGTGAGGTCTGTAATTTCTAAAACTTCCATTGTTTCCCTTCGGCTTCTCTCTATTTGTTAAGGTACGGGCTCACCGGTGGCTTGCTCTAAAAGATAAAACCACTCCTGTCGGTCAAGGACTATGTCCTTTGCCTCCACTGCAGATTTTACTCGATCGTAGTTGCTGCTGCCTGCTATGACAACAATATTTGACGGATGGCTAAGTAGCCATGCGTAAGCAATGTGTTCAGGTGTGACGCCGTGATTCTGAGCGACTTGTTCCAGCGCGTTCCTTAACTTAACCATGTTGGGTTCATCACTGGTGAACAGTTTTCCTCCGCCCAGGGGTGACCAAGCCATGGGGGTTATGTCGTTTTCCATCATGTATGGAATTTGCCAATCCAAAAAGGGTTGTGGATGTGCAAGAGAGATTTCTATCTGATTCACGAATAATGGTTGTTTCACGTACTTTGTGAGTAATGAGTGATGATAAGGCATGAAGTTGGATACGCCAAAAGAAAGCACCTTTCCTTCCTTGTAGAGCTCATCAAAGGCATGGCCCACTTCCAAAGGGTCCATGTATGGGTCAGGTCTGTGTATGAGCAGCAGGTCAATGTGATCCCTGCCCAAGTCAAGTAAAGATTGATCCACCGAGGCAATGATGTGCTCAGCTGAAGTATCGTAGTGCTTCACATAAACTTTTGGATGCTTGTCCGAGAGCAAAACAATACCAGCTTTTGTAACCACCTTTATGCGTTTAGACAGTGTTGGGTCAGCTTGCAACACTTCACCGAACATCTTTGTGGCTTCATAGTCTCCGTAAATGTCCGCTAAATCCACAGTGTCTACACCCAGGTCCAAAAGCTTGTTCATGGTTCTAGCAAGTTCTTTTGGTGCTCTATTCCAAGTTTTAATTCTCCAGAGTCCCCAAACAATTCTTGGCAGAGTTATTTTTTCTTCCATGGATTAATTAAAGCACAATTTACACTTGATAGGCTGATACAATGTTACAATGAGAAACCAATAGGGGTTGAAATGCGTCCTCGTTAGGGAGGTGAAATAATGAATGCCGATGAACGAAAAAGGAAAAAACAAGAACGAGAACAAAAAAAGCAAGAATTGTTAGCATTATATGGCAAGGAGCTTCTATTTGCGACAACAAGCGGAACCTACGTAGAGGGCAACCTTGCATTGCCTCTAAATAGCCCAGTTGACTTTATTGGTTATGAGAAGGGTATCCGATTATACCAGGGAAGAATTTTTGTAGAGAGTTTCAATCAATTCATATACTACGATCATTTAAAACCTATCGTTATACAAACCAAAGAAGAGATCTATAGAGACGTATCTTTAGGGAAGCTTATATTATTCGGTCCGTTAGCCTTTGGCATGAAAGAAAAGAAAGTAGATAGAAAAAGGTATTTTCTAATCAGTTTTGATGAGTATTTTGGTATTTTTACTTGCGATTTTGGGTGTCCAACTTTCGTTCTGAACGTCAACGAGGCAAGAATGAAATACCTTAATTCTCTTAATAAAGAGGATGCTACAAGCTGACTTTGCTGTAATAACTCATCAAAAAGCTGAAGACAAAAACATTTCAGTTTAGAAGGAATTAAGAATGAGTTTATTTTAGGCGACGCTTTCAAAGTTTTAAAGAAAATAGACAGCGAAAGCGTAAACATGATCTTTGTAGATCCGCCGTATTTTTTACAACTATCAAACAAAAGCTAATAGGTGGGCTGTTAAAACTGCAGTGTAAAGCGTTAGTGATGCATGGGTCAAGTTTGCTTCCTTCCAAGAATATGATAAATTTATCGCCGGTCTATTTGGCGAATTGAGACGCATCATGAAGCCGACAGCAACCATCTGGACTATTGCAACCTATCACAGCATCTTTAGGATAGGTAAAATAATGCAAGACTTAGGCTACTTGATACTAAACAACATTATATGGGTCAAGACAAACCCTATGCCTAACTGGCTTGGAGTAAGGTTTACCAATGCGACTGAAACGCTCATCTGGGCAGTTAAAGACAAACACTCAAAGAAATACACGTTTTGCTAAAAGCTTTGGTATTGGCAAAATTGGAGCTAACTTCTGGATGCTTGTCTGAGAGCAAAACAATACCAGCTTTTGTAACCACCTTTATGCGTTTAGACAGTGTTGGGTCAGCTTGCAACACTTCACCGAACATCTTTGTGGCTTCATAGTCTCCGTAAATGTCCGCTAAATCCACAGTGTCTACACCCAGGTCCAAAAGCTTGTTCATGGTTCTAGCAAGTTCTTTTGGTGCTCTATTCCAAGTTTTAATTCTCCAGAGTCCCCAAACAATTCTTGGCAGAGTTATTTTTTCTTCCATGGATTAATTAAAGCACAATTTACACTTGATAGGCTGATACAATGTTACAATGAGAAACCAATAGGGGTTGAAATGCGTCCTCGTTAAGGAGGTGAAACAAGGATGAGAAAGTTGACAAGAAAGATTATTCCGGTGTTACTGTGCCTCAGCTTGTTTGTTGTTATGGCACCTTTGGCAACATCGGCAGCAGGCACACTCACAATCAAGTTGGATGTAATGCAACTTCCCACTGGTGGGGTAGAATTGATGGTTTACGTGGTGAACCCAGGTTCGTCAGTAACAATGCAGTTCAGCAGCGGTTACTACTACGATGTAGAGATTACTGGCAGTAACTTCCATTACAAGGATTCTCAAGGCAAGAGCTACACCCAAGCAATAATGAAGAAAACATTCCCCACTGGGAACACGCTGATTAGATTCATCACTTTGCCTAACATTCCTGCAGGTAGCTACACTTACAAGGTTTGGTTAGTGGGCCAAAACGTTTCCACTTCAGGTTCATTTGTGCTCGGCTCTGTACCTGAAATCACTGACATTAGTAATTCTTGGGCAAAAGACAACATTACCACTGTGGTAGAGAAGAAATTCTTGACGGTGCTTGACAACAAGTTCAGACCCACAGAACCCATTACTCGCGGTGAATTCATGTATGCACTGGCTTTAGCTACAGGTGTTAAGCCTGTTACGTTGGCGGAATTAGATGGAAAGAACCCGTTTAAAGATGTAGATCCTAAGAGTGCTGTAGCTCCTTATTATTGGGCATTCTACAAAGCTAACATTGTAAAGGGTTATCCTGATGGGACACTGCGTCCAGCTGGTTATCTAACCAGAGGTGAGGCTGCGAAGTTGATCGCCTTGACGCTTCCGTCAGAGCCTGGTCAGAACTTTATCCCCAAGTCGCCATTTACTGATCTTTTCGGGCACTGGTCGAAGATCTATGTGTCTTACCTTTACGAAAAGGGAGTAGTAAAGGGCATGACAGAAACCACGTTTGGGCCAGACCTAACGCTAACCCGTGACCAAGTGGCTGCTTTCTTGACGCGTGTCATGGTGAAGTAGAAAACAAACCTTTAAGCAGATCACAATACTGTGTAATATGGTCTGAATTGAAAAGGGCTTACCCGCTGTGGGTAAGCCCTTTATTGTTACGGACACCTCCGTTAGTTTCTGTTACCTCACTTCTTTTGGTGTTTCTTTATGAAGTCCTCTACTTCATCTTTGCCTTCTTCGTAGAACTTCTTTTCATCAGGCTCTAGTTCGAAAAGCAAACGAAGGAATTCTCCTGCGTGTACTCTTTCCTCGTTGGCTATGTCCACCAAAACGTCTTTGGCAAGCGCGTTGTCAATGCTTTCTGCGAGCTGCATGTAAAGTTGTGTAGCTTCATACTCAGCTGCCACCATGAACCTAATGGCTCTTACCAATTCCTCGTGAGTTAGCTTACGGTCATACTTGTTTCCGCTAAATGGGCTTGAAAATTCTGGCATAAGTTATCCCCTCCTTCTCCTGTTTATATCTTAGCAGCCATCAGTGCTTTAGCTATCAAAGAACCCACATATGCATTGTTTTTTACCAAAGCTATGTTGGTTTCTAGCGTTTCTCCTTGAGAGTTCTTGGCTAAGTAATCCAGCAAAAACGGGGTAACGTCTTTGCCTTTGATGTTTTGGGCTTTTGCTTCATGTAAAGCAGCTTCAATGAGCTTTTCAACTTTTTCTTTTTCCAGAGCCATGTTTTCAGGAGGTGGATTTCCCACCAATATGGCTTTATTGATCTCCAGTGCATCACGCTCACGTATGATTTGAGCCAACTCTCCAGGAGTAGTAACTGAGTGTTCCAGCTTCAGTCCACTACGGCCGTAGTAGAAAGCGGGGAATTCATCGGTTTTGTAACCCACTACTAGTACCCCTTTGGTTTCTAAATACTCCAATGTGGCTGGTAGGTCCAATATGGCCTTAGCGCCTGCGCATACCACGGTTATGGGGATGGACCCCAAGGCTTCCAAGTCGGTACTCACATCGAAGCTTTCCCGTGCATCGCGATGAACGCCGCCGATGCCCCCAGTGGCGAAAACTTGAATGCCGGCCTTGTAGGAAGCAAACATGGTTGCAGAAACTGTTGTGCCGCCAGAGAGTTTCTTGGCTGCTGCCACTGACAAGTCTTTCAGGCTGATTTTATGAAGGTCCTTTGCCTGGCTTAAGTATGTTATTTCTTCTTCGCTCAAACCTACTTTTATGGTGCCGTTTATGACACCTATGGTAGCTGGCACAGCCCCAGCTTCTTTTATGACTTGCTCCACTTCTAATGCCGTATGCAAATTTGCAGGATAGGGCATGCCGTGAGTTATTATGGTGGATTCCAACGCAACTACGGGTTTTAGCGTCTCTATGGCTTCTTTTACGTGTGGTGCGATTTGCAACATATTTTCATACCTCCTCTTTAAGCACTACAATTATAGTATGGTCCTAATTTACGGAGATGTGCTCATGGATGTGTTAATTTTTGAAGAAGCTCCAAAAGTCTATGCGTCAGATGCACAAGCAAGGGCTCTGGTGGTTCCTGGTGGTTCAGCGTTCAATACTGCTCGTCATGCTGCACGCTGTGGAGCTAATGCGGGAATCTTAGGCTGTGTGGGCACTGATGGTGGCTATGGGTTTTTTATGGAGGCTGGGCAGCGCTACGGTATCAATATGCTGCTCACACGAAAGGAGGGCTTCACGGGTACACTGCTGGTGCGTCATGAGAAAGGCGAGCGAAACATGTGGAGTTCTCCTAATGTGGCTCGCAGTTACATAAGTGTTCCTGAGGTGGACATTGATTGGCTTCACATCAGCGGTTATG
>Ga0209720_1003737_pt1 | contig 10225 bp, 9 predicted proteins | sample AD_JPNMR3_MetaG_FD_184426 | JGI IMG/M metagenome (GOLD analysis project Ga0209720, IMG submission 184426) | Active sludge microbial communities of municipal wastewater-treating anaerobic digesters from Japan - AD_JPNMR3_MetaG (SPAdes) (version 2) | ecosystem: Engineered > Bioreactor > Anaerobic >...
CGCATTGTTCCCGGATTCGACCGACGCCCAAGATAGACGTCTGACCGGGGATGACGATCGGGATAAACGAGTCGATGCCGTAGCCGCCCAGATTGCTGATAGTCATTGAGCCGCCGTCGAGGTCTTCGGGACGCAGGGCGTTTCGGCGGGCTCGGGTGACCAGGTCTTCAACGGCGGCGGAAATCTGGGACAAAGACAGGGTATCCACCGCCCGCAGGACCGGTGCGACGACTCCCTGTTCGGAGGCAACGGCCAATCCGATGTCGATTTGGGGGGCCAGTTCAATGGTATCTGTCCCCAGACGCCCTGTTAAAATCGGGTAGCGCCGCAAGGAGACCGCGGCGGCTTTGAGAAGGAAATCATTGTAGGAAAGATTGTTTCCCTGTTTTTTGAAGGTATCCCGCAGTTGCGTCAGTTCTGTTACATCCGCCTGCAGATTCAGGTAAAAGCAGGGGATTTGGCGCTTGGAGAGGAGCATTCTTTGGGCTACAACGGCCTGCCAGCGTGTAAAAGGGACTTTTTTGCCGGGTTTGAACTGTGCAGGCGCAACGGCACCGGAGGTTTGGAAGGCCTCGACGGCTTCCTGGGGTCTGATGAGGGAGGGGGTTTCCGGAATCCGCAGAAGGTCTGCAGGAGAAACGGAATGGGCAAGGGGAGCGGCGGGTTCGAGAATCCTTTCCCGGGCGGTTTGGACCTGCTGTTTGAGTTTTTCGAGCCGTTCGGGGTTGATAGGACGGCCGTCTTCGGTAAGGACAAAGAGAGGAGTATCCACCGGAAGGGTGACCGGCGGCTCGACGAGGACAGCGCCTATCGTTCCATCGGCGGGGGATTCAATCTGCATGGCTGCCTTGTCCGTTTCGATATCGGCCAGGACCTGGCCTTTGCAGACTTTTTGTCCGACCTGGACATGGACGGCCACAATCACGGCCTGTTCCATCGTACGCCCCAATCGAGGCAGAAGAATTTCAATTGCCATCCGCAGATTCCTGTTTTTCGATTTGTTTTGTCTCGAATACAGGAATTGTATATACCGGCCGAGGAGATGGCCTGCAAGTTTTTTTGTGTCTTAATTTCTCGCGTACTGGATGAGAGCGGAGGCGATTTTGTCGAGCGGCAAAACAACCTCGGCGGCATCCAGTTTGATGGCCTCTTTGGGCATCCCAAAGACGATGCAGGTGGCTTCATCCTGGGCGATGGTGTGGGCGCCGGCCTGTCTCATGGCCAGCAGTCCCTTGGCGCCGTCGTTGCCCATGCCGGTAAGAATAGCGCCGACGGCGTTGGGTCCGGCGTATTTTGCGACGGAGTTGAAAAGGACTTCAACGCTGGGTTTCTGATGACAGACGGCCGGACCGTCTTTGATGGAGACATAGTAATTGGCGCCGGAACGCTGCAAGACCATATGGTAGCCGCCGGGAGCAATAAGCACTCTGCCGGGGATGACGGAGTCTCCGTCGACGGCCTCTTTGACCTGGACTTTGCATTCGTTGTTAAGCCGTTCCGCAAACGAATGGGTAAATTGGGCTGGCATGTGCTGAACGACGACGGTTCCCGGACAGTCCGGCGGCAGGGCGGACAGGACACAGGTGAGGGCCTGAACGCCGCCGGTGGATGCACCGATGGCCAGGATTTTGTTTGTGGTCTCGAGCATCGAGGCGGATTCGAGGGGCTTGATCGGCTCGCTCTGTGTCGCGACGGGTTTGGGATAACGGCCTTTGGGAATGGCCAGAATGGTTTCGCAAAGCTGTTTGCAGGCATCTCCTACGGAGTAGGAAGGACCGGGCTTGGCCAGCACTTCGACAGCCCCGGAGGCGAGGGCTTCGATGGCGGTTTTGCTGCCCTGGGGGGTCAGCGAGCTGAAGATAATAACCGGCATTGGATGATACTTCATCAGTTTTTTGAGGAATGTAACGCCGTCCATTCGGGGCATTTCGACGTCCAGAATCAGCACATCAGGGTTGAGCTGGACGATTTTGTCCCGGGCGATGTAGGGGTCCGGGGCGGTGGCAATAACCTCAATGGACGGGTGGGCTCCGAGCTGGGTACTGAGGATTTTTCGGACGATGGCGGAATCGTCAACAATCAGGACTTTGGTTGTTTCGAGTGCCGCAGAAGACATGGGCGATTCCTTTAAAGATTTTTTTCAATTCCGCCGCTTTTGACTACGACGGTACCGTCATTCATATACAAATAGAGATTGCGGGGCTGATCGCCGCCGACATCGTGTCCTTTGAGCAGAAGGCCGTATTTCCAGAGGACCTTTCGGAGGGCCAGGAAGTTTCGTTTGCCGATGTCAAACCCCTGAGGACCGGTTTTCATAGCGGCGCCGCCGGCGGCTTTGACGATGATTCGATATTTGTCCGCACCGAGCTGCTGGAGATTGGCCATGAGGACATCCATTCCGGTGTCGCAAAACAAGAAGGGCTCCGCTTCGGCGCGTTGCGGGTCCATGGCGGATTCCGGCAGCTGGTAATGAATCATTCCGCCGATGGTTAGGGCGGGGTCGTAAAGAGCAACGGCTATACAGGAACCGAGCGAATAAGTAACCAGAACCGAATCCGGGTCCGTTGAAATCCGGGCGTCGGAAACCTGTACCACGATGTTTTTTTTCACGGCGGTGAGCATATTTATTTCCTATAGATGGTTGGCTGCACGTATTGGAACGAATGGTGAATGCCGGTCAGGGACTCGGAATGGCCGGTGAAGAAATGCCCGCCGACATCGAGGATATCCCAGAAACGGTTGACGAGTTTTTCCTGGGTAGGTTTGTCAAAGTAAATCATCACATTTCGGCAGAAGATAAAGTCAAAGGGGCCTCGGAAGGGCCAGGGGTCCATCAGGTTCAGATATTTGAACGTAAGAATGTTTCGGACCGCAGGGGCGACTTCGTAGTACATCTCTCCGTTTTTTTCTTTTCGCGGGATTAGGTGGCGTTTTTTGAGGTCGACGGAGACGGCAGCGACTCGCTGCGATTCGTAGAGTCCCTGCTGTGCTATCTGAAGGACGCGTGTGGAGATATCGGTGGCCAGAATCCGAACATCCCAGGTCTGGTTTTTGGGGATTGCTTCCAGCAGGGTGATAGCCATAGAATAAGGTTCTTCGCCGGAGGAACATCCTGCGCTCCAGGCGCGAATTCGAAGGCGGCCGATTTTCTGTTTTTTTGCAATCAGTTCCGGCAGGAACTTCTGTGTGAGGTATTCAAAGTGTTTGGGTTCGCGGAAAAAACTGGTCAGGTTTGTGCTGATTTGGTCAATCATTTCGTAAAAGGTTTTCCCGCCGGCATCCTGAAGGACAAAATCGATGTATTCGTCGTAGGATTTCAGGTTGTATTTTCGAAGCATTTTGGCCAGACGGGCGCGGACGAGTTCCTTTTTGCCCTCGTGGAGATTGATGCCGCAGTGCTCATAGACCAGCCGGCAAATGCGGGCAAACTGCTCGTCCGTCAGAATCAGTTCGTCCAAGATAGGCTGGATTAAGGTCATAGGCTTACCTCACAGATTTGCATCGGGGCCCTGGGCCAGTTCGAGGAGCCCCGGTACATCGAGAATCAAGCTGATTTGGCCGTCGCCCATAATGGCGCCGCCGGAAACCCCTTTAATTTTGCCTAATCCGCGAAGGGATTTAATAACGACCTGCTGCTGGCCGAGCAGGTCATCCACCTGCAGACAGCATCGCCGGCTTCCTTCTCCGACAACCACCAGAAGGGCCTGTTCGGGCTCTTCCACCGCACCGGAAATGCGGAAGAGCTTGTAGAGCGGAATGAGCGGGTGAAGCTGTCCGCGAATCATCACGACTTTCGAGCGGTTTCGAATCGTGGAAATCTGGTCCGGCGTCGGACGCAGACTCTGAATGACCGAATTGATGGGGATGATATACCGCTGGGAACCGATGGTGACAATTTGTCCGTCGATAATGGCCAGCGTCAAAGGCAGCCGGAGCATAAAGAGAGTTCCTTTGTCCGGCGCTGTTTTCATTTCGATTTTTCCGTTGAGGGCGTCGATATTTTTCTTGACGACATCCATTCCAACGCCTCGACCGGAGATTTCGGTGACCTTGTCGGCGGTGGAAAAACCGGGCTTGAAAATCAGATTCAGCAGCTCTTCTTCCGTCAGCTCCTGATGTTCGGAAATCAGTCCTTTTTCGAGAGCTTTTTTGCGGATTTTTTCGGCGTTAAGACCGCGACCATCATCCTCGATTTCGATAACAATGCTGCCGGCCTGATGGTAGGCCGACAGACGCAGCAGCCCCTGAGGGGATTTGCCTTTTTTGACGCGCTCCTCCGGCGGTTCGATGCCGTGGTCGATGGAGTTTCGAACCATATGAATCAGCGGGTCGGTAATCTTGTCCACGATGGTGCGGTCCAGTTCGGTTTCTTCCCCGGAGGTCTGGAAATTGATGGGTTTTCCGGCCTTTTGCGAAAGGTCACGAACAAGCCGAGCCATCTTCTGAAAGGCCCCCTGCATCGGAATCATCCGCATGGACATCGACAACTCCTGCAAGTCGCGGACGATTTTGGACTGGCTGGCGACCTTTCGGTAGAGGTCGCTGTCGGTGTGGCAGGTTTTGCTGACCTCTTCGGAAATCATCAGCTGAGCGACGGCCAGTTCCCCGGTCATATTGATCAGGTCATCCAGACGCTTGGTGCTGACTTTAATAGTTTCCCGTGCGGCGGAAGGGGCTGCAACAGAGGAAACGGCGGTTTTGGCCTGGGATTCAGGCTGGAGAATAGGTTCGAGCTGGAGATCCTGCTGAACATCGGATGTGACAGGTGCAGGTTCCGGCTGAAGTCTGCCCTCAGCGCAGTCCTGAATTTTCTGAATCAGAGACGGTAGGTCTTTGGGTGCCGGGATGGGGGTATTTTGAGCCAGGCCGGCTTCGAGGTCCTTGAGCATGGTCTTGAGCATGTCGATGGAGCCGAAGGCCAGGTTGCTGGCGGCGCCGGACATTGTCAGAGTGCCTTTGCGGGCGCGGTCAAGCAGATTTTCGGATACATGAGCCAGCCGATTGATGGCGGTCAGATTCAGGAAGCCGGCCATACCTTTGATGGTATGGAAGCCGCGAAAAATCTGGTTCAGTGTTTCAGTATTGGTCGGGTCATTTTCGAGACTCAAAAGGGCTGTTTCCGCCGATTCGAGATGTTCGCGGGATTCGTTGAGGAAATCCTGAACAAGCGGGGCATCATCAGGGGCGATGACGGTCGGCGGGAAATCCGATGTTTCCGCCGGAGCAGCCGGGGGTGTCGGGGCGGGTGCAGCACCGGATGCAGAGGAGAGGGACTGGGTAAGCGTCTGCAGCTGACTGACGGCCTTTGTGAGCTCCTGAAGCACTTGTTCGGAGGACTGGAGTTCCTGTCGAAGGAGTTTTTCAATCTGTTCGGCTCCCAAATGAGCCAGGGATTGGGCCTGGAGACGGGAGGATTCCTCACAGCCGCTGAGGGTTTTGACGGCCTCTTCAATTTGTTTGAAAACGCCGGCGATTTCCTCGATGTCGCGGGTATCCTGCGGGTCCAGCAGGGGAATTTTTCCGGCGGCCTGTTCAATCAGTTCCGTGATTTTTCCTGTCTTTTCCATAAGGGTTTACTCGTTTTTTGTGCATTCCTTTTTTATTTCCGGCTGACCGGCAGGCGAACCGCCGGACAGCGTTTTGAGCAGTGTTTGAAAGATTTCCGTGACGGTAACCAGCCCTGTCACCGTGCCGTTGGTGTCCTGAATAGGGACGGCGCGGATTTGATGACGGCACATGATTTCCATGACTTTCCACATCGGCGTATCCGGCGAAGCCGTATGGACGGGCTTGCTCATAAACCATCGGATGCGAATCTGCAAAGAGGCCTCATCCAGCGGGCGTCGGTATTCTTCGAACGGAGAACGCAGATAGGGGCTGAGGGCCGCATTGACATCTCCCCGAGAGAGAATGCCCGCCAACTGGTCTTTTTCCTCCACCAAAGCATAGCGTGCATTATTCTGCTGCATCCGCTGAAGAGCGGTTTCCACCGAGTCATTGGGAGAAAGCCAGAGAGGTTTTGGGTTCATAAAAATGCGAGCCGGACAGTTCAGAACGGCTGCATCCAGCGGGGCGGAGGAAAAATCACCGTTCGGATTGGATTGAACCAGTTGCTGAATAGCATTCCAGACCGGATGCGATGCGGAGGATTGGGAACTTTCCGGGGAGGCCGACACGGCTGCGGCGGGTTCGGATGTCTGCGGTGATTGGCTTGCAGCCGGCTCGGGCTGGACCGGGGCTGTTTCGGAAACAGCCCCAGATTCCGACGGAGTTTGTGCGGGGGCTTCCGTCGGAGCCGGTTCCTCTTTGGGCGGCTCGAAGAGAGCGGCCGGAAAGACCGCAGCTCCATGGAAGGGCGGATAATCTCCGACGGTCATTTCCCAGACAATCAGCAGACAGGCTGTATCTTCCTTGAATCCGAATACCTCGGCGGGTTTGTCCCACGGATTGAGAATTTGGGTATTGGTCTGCAGGAGGTGTTGATGGCCGGGCAGCTGTTCCCGGAACATCCGGTCCCAGGCGCCGACGATGAGATTGCCGATTTCCTTGATGGTGTCGGAGAGTTTGAGAGCCTGCTCGAGGGTGCCCTGTTTGCATTGCTCCTTAATCTTGTCTGCCGGAAGCATCACAATCGTTCCGGACAGCAGAAAAAGGGCGTTTTTATCGAGGAGCAGGTCAAATCGTCCGCTTAGGGAACCTTCGGCACGGACGGAGTACACAGCGGCGAATTTTGGAAAGAACGTTTTAAGCTTGTCAACGGTGCCTGGTACGGCCTGGCAGAGTGCGCAGCCGATGGAGATGCCGAGCATCCCGTCCATGTCTTCGCAAAAAGTCTGCATGGAAACGGTGCTGACCTGCGGCACGAGCGTTTCGAGAGGAATGGTTTGGGCGGTTTGTTGCTCCATGGCTGCCGGTTCCTTTTTTGGGTTTCTTATTCCGTTTTGCGGTAAGAAAACGTAAAATCTGCGTAGTATTCCTCATTCAGGCAGACGGATACGGAAACTTTTTCCGTTCCGTCCGGCAGGGAACTGTTCAACTCCTTTCCTGTTACGACTGTGGGAATAGACACAGCGATGTCAGGGTATATGTCCTGAATGCGGCTTTTGATGCTTCCCATAACCATGTTGGCGACTTCTCCAACAGCATCGCAGACTTCTCGTTCGGAGATTTCTGCATCGGGATCAAGGGCCAGCATGTTCCGTGCGATGGCCTGAGCGCAGGGCCAGGACAGTGAAATCCCCAGACATCCTTCGAGATTTCCTCGAAAGGTGATAGAGCCCAGCAGAGAATGGTCGGTCTGTTCGGCGGAGGCGGCGGGCTCAATTTCCATAAAAATCATCGTTTCAAAGACTTCTTTGGCGGCATCCAGAACGGTTTCGTGATACGTTTTCTGTTCGATCATGGAAGGGTCCTTTCTGCTTGCTTTATGCCCTGCGTTTAACTCATAAACGGAGCCAGTTGTTCCTGAAATTTTTCAGGTGTAAAAGGTTTGGTAATGTAGCCGTTGGCGCCGCTGGCCAGGACACTGTTGATCAATTCCTGAGAGCTTTCGGTGGAGACCATAATAATCTTGGTGTTCTGGCAGTTCGGCAGCTGTCGGGCTTGTTTGACCATTTCCGTACCGGGCATTTCCGGCATGTTGATGTCGCACAGGACGATGTCCACCGGCGAGGCCTTCAGTTTTTCGATGGCCTCGGCGCCGTTGCCGGCTTCCTCCGTCCGGTCAAATTCGAGACCGGACATTCGGACGGTTCGCATAATGATTTTCCGCATCGTGGCTGAATCATCCACAATCATTAACGATTTTGGCATGGATAGACTCCTTATTTATTGTTCATTGAACGCCTGGAACTCCTGATCATCGAGGGGGATTGCTTTGGCCCCGGTTTTTCGCTGCGGCTGCTTTTGCGAGGGGCTGGGAGAGCCCTCGGCAATCTGGTGAAAAATCTGATTGGACAAGGTCGGCTGTTCAGCCGCTGCGTTTTTGTTTGATTTTCTGGTTTTGGATGAAGAAGAATGTCCTCCGCGGATGAGGGTCTGGAGCTGGGCTACTGTGTGCTTCATCGATTCGGCCTGAGAAGCCAGTTCCTCGGCGGCACTGGCAGACTCTTCGGCTCCGGCGGCATTCTGCTGGGTGACTTTGTCCATCTGGGAAACCGCCGAGTTAATCTGTTCGATGCCCTGGGCCTGTTCTTTGCAGGCGGCGGCAATTTCATTGACCAGAGCGGATGTCTTCCCGATGCCGCTGACGATTTGGTCAAGTGCGGTTTTGACTTCGTTGGAGATTTGAACGCCGTTTTTGGCATTTTTAACGGACTGTTCAATCAGTTCGGTGGTTTTTTCCGCCGCTTCGGATGAACGAATTGCCAGATTCCGCACCTCTTCGGCAACAACGGCAAAGCCCTTTCCGGCTTCACCGGCCCGTGCAGCTTCCACGGCCGCATTCAGCGCCAGCAGATTGGTCTGGAAGGCGATTTCATCGATGACCTTAATAATCTTAGCTGTTTCATCAGAACTCTTCTGGATTTCCTCAATGGCATGCAGCATTTTCTGCATGGCCTGAGTGCCGGTGTCGGCGGCCTGCTGGGCACCGGAGGCCAGAGTGGCGGCCTGAGCGGCATTGTCGGCATTCTGCTTGGTCATCGAGGCCATTTCTTCGAGCGACGAAGATGTTTCCTCCAGACCGGCGGCCTGTTCGGTTGTGCCTTGGGCGAGGGTCTGCGAAGCCGAAGCTACCTGGCCGGAGGCGTCGGAAACCTGCTCAGCTCCGGTGAGAATCTGCTCTGCAACGGCCGTGAGCCGATTGGTGAGTTTATGCGAAACAAAGAACCAGATAACCAGAGACACCAGCGAAGCAGCGGCTGCCAGAATGCTGATTTGAATCATGGAAGCACGGCCGATCGAACGGAGACGGGCGCTGGATTCATAAAACTCATCCAGATAAGAACTGACGCCGATGACCCAGTCCCAGGGCTGGAAATACACGACCCGGGCGATTTTTTCCCTCGGGACGGATTCGCCCTGATTCTGCCAGGGGTATTTCTGTTCAGTGATTTCACCAGGTTTGGAGGCGAGGGCTTTTTTGCAGATTTCCTGGATGAAGGAAACGCCGTTGGCATCCTTGGCTTCCCAGATGCACTCTCCGTCTCTCTTGCCGTCTTTGGAGATTACGTAGTTGCCCTTGGAGTCGAGCACGAAGACATAGCCGGTCTTTCCGACGACGGTTTTCAGGATGGCCTGACGGATATTGGTGCAGCGTTCCTGCGGAATCCCGACATACAGGGCCCCAATCACCTTTTTCTGAGCGTCGAAAATCGGCTCATAGGCGGTGATATACCAGCGGTCCACTACAAAGGCCCTGCCTTCGTACCGCTGGCCCTGAAGAATTGCGGAGACGACCGGATTGGGGGTTCCGTCCGGCTGAGTTTTGGGGATGAAGGTGCCGATGGCGCGGGTGCCGTCTTTCTTCTCGACATTGGTGCAGACCCGCAGCATGTCTCCCTGCTCATTCATCCGCTGGAAGATGGTGCAGGTAACACCCATAAGGTCTTTGACCTTATCCACGATTGGAGAGGGGACCTGCCGGCTGGTATTCTGACCCAGCCAGGTGTCACCGACCATCATTTTGGGCAGGGTCACGGTCTGGCTGCTCTGGCTGAACTGGTTAACGGCCTGCCAGGTGACGGAGGATTCATCCAGCCGTACAGCACCTGTCTGATTGAAAATGTCCCGGGCAACCCGCAGGGACTGGTTGATATTTTCCTGAATGGACAGCTGCTCGACCTGAAGCATGTTGTAAATGTGCTGGGCGATATGGTCGAGGTCGGTATAGGCCATTTTTGTGCTTTCCTCTTCGGCTGCACTTGCCATTTGTCGATTTTGGATGGTAACCATTGCCAGAATCACCAGCAGAGGCACGAGCGTCAAAATCAGGCCGTACATAAGTAATTTTGTTTTTAAAGCCATTTTGTTCAGCATACTCATCTCCTTTTGAAATTTCCGGAGCTGGACTGCAATGCTGTCTGAACTCCTCTTTCCTTTTTCTTACTTAATGTTGAATCTGTTAATCCGCCGCGGTTGCCGCTGCTGCTTCATTCAGATGGACTCCGCCGAGGACCTGATCGATGTCCAGCAGAATCTTGATGGACGAGCCGACCTTGCCGATGCCGAGAATGAAATCCGTCTGGACGGCTGAGCCCAGATGCGAGGACTCTTCAATATCTTC
>Ga0209720_1003740_pt1 | contig 10217 bp, 19 predicted proteins | sample AD_JPNMR3_MetaG_FD_184426 | JGI IMG/M metagenome (GOLD analysis project Ga0209720, IMG submission 184426) | Active sludge microbial communities of municipal wastewater-treating anaerobic digesters from Japan - AD_JPNMR3_MetaG (SPAdes) (version 2) | ecosystem: Engineered > Bioreactor > Anaerobic...
GCGGTTCAGACATATGCAAATTATAATCTTCATCTATTCCCTTTTCAGGATCATATTTAGGGGGATCCAATTCCCTGTTTGCCCGATGTTCTGCATAGCTTCCTTTATATTCCATATTTAATGGTTGATTTTTCGGAATATAAATTTTTCCATTTGCAGCAATGTAATATTGCAACTCTGGCAAAAATTCTTTAATTAATTCTTCAAGTTTAGAATTAAGCATAAATGCTGCGTATGAGCAATGATTATATCTTTCTTCTGTAATATATATATTTGTGCAAAAAGGAAATCCAGCTTTATGAAAAATGGCAGGACGAGAAGACCATGGACCAACCAACGTAACTACACTACCATCTTTCATATTTAACTTGAAGGATCTTCCTCCAAATCCTCTATGATCTTCAAAATCGCTCAGATAAAAATTAACCAACCCCGTTTTTTCATCGCTAGCATAATACAATTCAATCTTTTCAAATTTCTTACATTCATATTCCATGATTTCTGAATAATCGGGAATATTGTCTACAATAACTTCTAATATTGCATCATTGGAAAAATCATTTTCCCAATAAACTTTTAAACCTTTTACTTGCATGGTAACCACCTTTAAAAAATATTTTATATTATTAATATAGCTGATTTTTTAAAAAAACAGTAAAATATCTTGTGTTATACTTTTTTAGATACTAAAATACTATAGTTTTAACTTTAAACTTCTTTAACTTCGTTAGTTTTTTTAGACATTTCAGAATTATTTTCTTTGGAAATATTTACATATTCCCATTTAATTATTTCTGAATGCCCAAATGGAATCATTTTTTTACAATCGGACATATAAACAAAAAATGTAGGATGCTTATATACCCCTGTATGTTGTTTTCCATACTTTGTATGTATAATTAAATCTTTTCCTTCCTCAGGCAAATTGTATCTAGAAATACTTCTCCAAAGGCTTTTTCCCACATAATCTTTGTTTTTCCTTTTTTCCTTACGGTTCATTTTATCTCCTTATGATTGATATTAAATTTTGTATATATTTCTACTGGAATATGTATCTTTTGCAAGTAATACTTCATAAGAGGCATTACACTTTTTTCATTTAATCCACCACATCCACATCCTAGCAAGGGGGTAGCTATAGAATTTATACCCCATTCATTATAATTGGAAACTAAATAATTTAAACCACTTTCAATATATTCAATTTTGGAAGGATTTTTCCAAAAAATTTTTGTAGGAAACAATAAAAACCAATATTGTAAATCATTTATTTTACATAAATAAGGTTTACCTATATCTATATTTTTATTATAACAAACTTCTTTATATTTATTATAAACTTGAGGATATAGCTGTTTAACTTGCAATGCTAAACCTTTACCCATAACCCCTTGTAAATTAACTGGAACAATAATAGTTTGCAATTTGGTATCAAATATATTAGTAGATATTGTTTTAATATTATTCATATCTTTGAATACTTTCTTTTTTTATCTAATTTAAATTAATTTAAAAAATACAAAATACTAATATTATTTATAACTTGTTTCAAAAAATTATATATATTATGTTACAAACATTGAACATTATAAATTTTTATCCTTCTTTTTTAAAAGATGAGGATATTTTATTAAAACTATTATTGCTCCCACAATGAAAACAACAATCCAAGCACCAATAACAATAGCAATTGGCATCCAAATAGGAGCAAATACCCACCACCAAGACCAATTAATCACATTACATAATTTTAATATTAAAAATACTATAAATAATAACCCATTAAAAGTTATTCCTCTATTAGTATATTTATTACTCATTTTAATCTCCTTTATTAAAAAATATTTATTAACCCAATATCAACCATGCTCCTGGTAGATATATGCAATGATATCCTGCAGCTTCTAATTCTGAACACATTTTTTTGCCAGCAGGAATATTCCATGAATGAACTATTATTCCCACATTTTCTTTAGGATAATTATTATTTATGATATATGATACAACATCTTCTCCAGAAGGAACATTATCTCCTAAATCTCTATCTAAAAATATATAATCATAATCTAAATTTTTTTTAAGAAATTCTATTGCTTCATCAGCTGTTTTTGCATAATCAGTAGAATTAATAGCATTTAATTTTTGTTCTATATTTTCTTTAAATATTTTTAATCTAGAATCCAGATCGTCAAGAACAAGTATTTTCATAAAATTTTCCTTCATAACATTGCCATTTTCTTTATAATCGTCTCATTCATTTCTTTAACAGAATTAAAGGGACGATTTTCATAGAAAATGATATTAGGATCTCCAAAATGAGTGTCTGAAATTATATATGTTTCCATTTTTTTAACCTCTATTAATATTATAACTGTTTTTTGAAAAAAACTAGAAAATAAAATTTCTATTTTTTAATTAAAGTAATTCACTTTTGTCCAAAATGTTCATGATTTCAAAATACCTTAAATATACTATTTCTTTATAATTTCCACTTTTAACTTTAGTAGGATATTTACCATCTTCCCAAGGAAAAATTTCTAAATAAACTTCATTTGCAAGATTATCCATAATCTTAGAAAAATTTACAGTAGGTATTCCTTTGAGTATATCTGCAGAAATTTTTACAGAAAGTTTCCCTTGTTTGTTTATTAATTTTGAAAGAACATTATCATTAATTTCTCCCCTGCGAATAATGTTTTCTTCAAATTCTTGAATCATCTTATAACTCCTTATATTTTTATATTTTCTTCTGGAATGGTTTTAAATATTTCCTGAATTAATCTCCAAATTCTCAACTTTCTAGGAAACCCCTTATAAATTCCTTCATAAAGTTGATTACCATTTTCATCTATTATTTGATATTTGTAATTTCCTATTTCCTTTGTACCTGTACCATCGTTGATAATTTTCATAAGACCAATGGTCTTTTTCCATTTTTCTATTCCATACGGAACTAATTCTATTGTTATTCTAATCATTAAAAATTCTCTAACCTAAATTCTTTTTTGCCCTTACTATTTTGAAAGATTGTTACCTTAAGCAATTCTCCTTCGTATATGTCAACATCTTGTCCTACAAAGAAATTAAAAAAAGATATATATTTAATTTCATTATAAATCCCACTTCTTACACTAAATTTTATGTTTGTAATTTCTTGTAACTCTTTTTGCATTTTTTTGGGATTAGTAAAGGGAATCATCTCAACAGATAAAACTTTATTCACTGTAATCTCCTTATAACAGTATTTATTTTAATTATTTTTTTAATTTTATATTTGATATATTAATTTAATATCATAACTATTAGAAGAGTTCTTATATAAAATTAAAGAATTTAATAAACAATCTAAATGAACCTGTGCAGATTCATACGTAAATTTATCAAAAGTATTGCTACCATATATCGGTAATAACACTACTTCTTTATCTTCATTTGTTCCACAAAGGAAGCAATATCCATCTGTTCCAAAATTAGGATGTTTATATATATTCATTTATTTCCTCTTATAATATGTGTTATACATTTTTGTCTAAAATTTGATAAATTTCCATTTCATTTGCTTCAGGAAATTCAAATAAATATTCTTTTTCAATATTAAGAAGTTCACCAACTTTTTTAGAAGGTTTAAGATTGTATCTTTTCATAATCATATCACCATTAACTGGCAATCTTTTGAGAAATTCAACAGTATTTTGATTGGTATTAATGAAATCAACAATAGATTGAAGAACTTTTTTATGTTCAATATTTTTAGAATCTGCAAATGCTAAATCAATAAAAAATAATACCTGTTCTTTGCCATATTTATCCACCATCTTACGAATAGTCTTTTCAGTTACAGTATTATCCAAAAAATTCATATGCATCATAACTGAATTTTTTACCATTTCAATTTGATCATTAGTATATTTATATTCTGTCATAAATCTTTTAACAATTTCCATAGAATAAAATTGATGATTATAAAAGTGCACCCCTTTTTCATCCACAGTCATTGTATTAACTTTTCCTACATCATGAAACAATGCTGCAAGACGATGCTCAACTGTAGGTGGAACTTCTGACATAACCTCCAAAGTATGATTAAACAAATTTTTAGTGTGATATTGAGAAGTTTCATTTTGTACTGAATCAAATTTAGAAATTTCTGGAATTAAATAAGAAAGAATCCCAGAAACTTTAAGGTAATTAATACCCTTACTAAAATTATTTGTTACTAAAATATTATTAAATTCATCTCTAATGCGTTCCCTAGATATATTTTTAAGCCAAGGAACAAATTCAACAATAGCATTAAATGTATCATCTTCAATTTCAAAATTTAATTGAGAACTAAAACGAATAGCTCTTAAAATACGAAGAGGATCTTCAGCAAAAATCGTTTTAGAATCAGAAGTAGTGCGGATTAATTTTTTCCTTATATCCTCTATTCCATTTTTAGGATCTACAAATAAATCTTGGGAGATATTATAAAAAATAGAATTGATTGTAAAATCTCTCCTATTGGCATCATCTTCTAATGTACCTGCAATAACCACAGGTTTACGATTTTTAAAATTGTAAATTTCTTTGCGAGACCCTACTATTTCTACTTCAGTACCATCTATTAAAATTTGTGCGGTGCCAAATCTGGGATAAATTACGGGAAAATGATCAAGATTAAGAACATTGTAAAGAAATAATGCAAGTTCTATTCCTCCATTAATATCTAAATCAGTTACAACAATATCAATATCGTTAGAACCCAATCCCATAAAATGGTCACGGACAAATCCTCCAACAACATAAGCTCGGTTTTCAAACTTGCTACCCTTTATAACATTTTTTATTTTGTTAATTATCGTATTCATTTATCTTCCTTATAACTTAAATTTGGCTGGCGCATCAGCGTATGATCCTAAAATTCTGGATCCAAAGTCCAGCGTGATCCCATTTTCACCATGCGCCATCATTTTTTAAAATAACATGTTTATTTATGTATAGAAAGTAATATATAAATTATAAATGAAATTAAAGATATGAAAGATGCACCCATACCTATAATATATTTATAAGGATATATTATTAATATAACTACAGTAATAGCAAAAGAAGAAAGAAACATGTATTTTGCAAAATCTTTTATTAAATTGTTAATATGCATTTTTTAGTTGCTCACTTCTTTTATTTCCCAAGTTTCATCTGGAACAAATTCACCGTTCCAAATAGTTTCAGCTACACGGCACCATCCCGATTTCCAGGGTTCAATAGTGTCATAAATATACTCTTCCAACACAACTTTGGGATTTTCATAATTATCATTTTCTATAAAAACTTCTAATCTTTCTTCTAATCTGCGGTGATCTTTGTTTTTCTCTAAAAAATTTGCAACAGAAGGATTGTTTATTTCGTTGAATGGTCCATATTTTCTATAAATCTTCATTTTTGTAACCTCTTTTTTTTATTATTTTATATTAATAATATAGCTTGATTTTGAAAAAAACAGTAAAAAAAAAGAAAAGTAATAATAAAAAAATTCTTCTAATGTATTTATTCACTTTTCTTGATATCAATAAAAAAATTCTTCTAATGTATTTATTCTCGTTCAGTAATATCCAGAAGCTTTTTAATTGTATTTTTATATGCCTTTTGAAGAAGGTCATCTGATAGCAACTTAATATTGTACTATCCATACTTTGCAACCCCAGCCATTACGGTATCTATTATAAATTCAATTACATCAATTAAATCAATATCCTATGGTTGCCCGTTGGGATCATCAATATGATGACGCTACATTTTCTTATGAAACTCACCCCAATCCTATATTTTTAAATCATTTAAAAAAGCCTAATAATACTCATTTATATATTTTAATTTTGTAAAATCATGTTTTTGTCCTCTTTCTACTAGTTCTTCTATAAACCATGTTATACCTTGTCTTACATCATTTATATGATGCTGTGAAGAATTTAAAAGTTCTTCTTTACTAACTTCCGAAAAATCATAATTTCCATTTCTAATAATCGGATTTGGTTTTACTATTATCTTTTTTAATTTTCTTTTCATATTACCCCTTATTTAAATAAAGGAGATAAACATTTATCCCCTTCTAAATTAATTATTCATTATAATACTAAACTATTCTACCCTATTTAGGATATTTTGTTACTCGTAATGTTGCCTTTTTATGTAATGGACAATTTAGTTCAATATTGTTCCACCAATCTTGGTTCAATATACAACCTATATAAGATCCTATTCCATTCATTATATAATTTCCCTAAAAACATACGCAGGATACACACGATCCCTATCTCTATTCTAATATAAATTCTTTTTTGTCTAAAAATCAACCATTATTCACCAAATTTAGTCCCATCAGCTGGACAATATTTTTGACCATGTTTTTGTTTTCTGCCACAAACAGAACAATATATGGCACCTTCAATTCTATTAGATTTTTCTTCAGAACTTTGAGCACTTATTGGGTAGATATGTATTGTATAAGATTCTAAAAACATACCCTTTTTAAAATCAGGACATCCTTCAAATTTTTGATCGGAATAATTACCTCTTTCAATCGCTCCAAATTCTGTTTGAGTATTAACTTCCTAAAGTTTTTCTTTGGCCAAATTCTAACTATTCTTTTCAGATTCAACATCTTCATTCACACAATAACTTGTATAAGTTTGAAATTCATTATTATTTAAAGAAGACGCCATATTATTGCAAGACGTATAAGAACTTGAAACATACCCTGAAATATTACTTCTTGTACCCATAAATTGTTCATTATTAAATGTTTGAAAAGAACGATATCCGTTAAAAACAGGTTGACGGAAATAATCTACTATATACTAGACTTTAGGAAGAGTAGTGGAAGTAACTGGGGTATCAGAATAAACGCTTTGCAACGAATAAACTCTAGCAGTTATAACCCCTAATTTCTTTACATTATTCTCAATAAGTTTTTTTACATTATTGGAAATCTTGTAAGTATTAAATTTAAATTTGTTATTGGTGGATAGATACCTTTCAAGAAATAATCTTTCACCAGGATCTAAAATAATTGTTTCTTTTTCTGTTTCTCCATTTATAGTTAATTCAACCATAACTGGAATACCACGATAATTTTTTAGGAAAATCTAAAATTCTTGTCCATTTTTTAAATATACCCGATTTTCCTATCTTTTTGTTTCCTAATCTTTCCAATGCTCGGTTTGTAAAATGTTCTTACCTACCGAAATTGCCATTTTGAAGGTTTCTTGTGATGATATTTTAGCCATGTCTAGCTTCTCCTTTTTTCACTTGCAAAAAATTTCACCTTTCTTCAAAGGCTAACAAGGCAGAAATATATTTACCTAATTTCTTACAAGTGTTATTTTATTAATATCGTCTTATTATAATTAATAATGTCTTTTGGAATCAATCCAAAAATCTGGATCTTTCATATCGGTATATTTAGCAAGAGTAAGTGCCATATCCTCTGTTACTACTGTTACATGCAAAAGTATTCCCTTTAAATCCTCCATGCTTATTCCCGTCATTTTAGAAAATTGCTATAATGTTATATTATTTTCTTCTAAATAAAATTCCAAATATTTAGCTTTGTCATATAAAATCATTTTCTTAAATATTCCTTAATATAACTTTATTTGAAAAAAAAGAAGTAAAAGAAAAATACATTTTATATTTTTCAAAATATAGGAACATTTGTATTATTAAATTTATTTTTGTTTCCTCCGTACCAACCAGATATTCCAACTTTAAGAGGTTTTAATGAATCCAAATACTATTCCTTTTTCTTTTTAAAAAATTCTGCCTTCTATCTACATTCTTTAGAGCAATATATTTTATCTTCTGATTTTGCAAGAAACTAGGTTTTACATTCAGGACATATTTTGATTACAGCAAACTTCATCATACTAAAAGCTTTACTGGCATTACACCTTAAAGCATTCAAACTAAGATGAATAGATATAATTCTTTTCAAACGAGTATACGAATGATTTAAATACATCTATTGAGGTCTATAATATCTACATTTAGTGGAGCAATAAAATTTATATCTATTGGTCTAAAAATCATGTTCATTCATAATAACTTCATACTATTTTCCACATCTACGACAATAAAGAGTATAAGCATATTGCCTTCTGTTTGGATATCTTTCAATTAATACCTACGATCTTCTTCTTATATTTTTGTCTCTATCAGGATTATTAATGCAAGTAATAGAATGAGCTAACATGCTATTTTTATCAGTAAACTTTTTTTCACAATATTTACATTTAAATGCATTCTTATATGGTCTTCCTCTTCCTGAAGGATTAAATACCTTTGTATTTCCCAATCTTTTTAATCTTTCAGTAGGACTAATATGACCCTTTTTAGGTCTACCTCTCTTTTTCAATATCTTTCTTTTCCTATGTATTTGTTAATATGCATACGCATAAAATGGACTATGTCCACTCTTAATTAACATTCTTCTTTTAGATTTTTTTAAATTAATTTATGAACCCCAATAATACTTTTTATTGTTCACATATCTACTACAATATAATTATGCAGTGTCAACATAAATACCCTCATTTAAAAAAATATTTGCATCACATCCATCCCATATTTCTTTCATCCTATATACTGCATATAAAAAGTATTTTGCATTCATACTATAATACAAAAAAATTCATATATATACAATACATTTCTTTTAATCTTGTATATAATAATAAAAAAAAATATTTACATACTATATAAAAAATACATCTTATATACTATACAAAAAATATATCTTACACATATTACAATATATTTCTTTTTCATATATATACAATATATTTCTTTTAATCTTACATATTATATAAAAAATATTTTTCACACATACTACAATATATTTCTTTTTATTACATATTACAATATATTTCTTTTAATCTTACATATACTATACAAAAAATATATATACATCTTATATACTATATAAAAAATATATATACATATGAACATACATATACTATACAAAAAATATATATACATCTTATATACTATATAAAAAATATATATACATATACGAAAAATAAAATTTAAGCTATATGAATAATGAATTTGCACTAACATTTTTGATGGTCTTAAGCTAGATAAACAGTATATTTAAAATTGCAAAACTTCTAAAGAAATATAGAGGAAATATTTAAAAAAGAGGGAAAAATGCGAGACAGAGAAAGAATTAAAGAGAAGGAAGAAATAAATCCCTATGTCCGATAGGCTTAAGCAGATTTTTTCCTCATGTTTCCCTAATATTCTCCTTAATATACTTAAGTACTCCAAAGGCAAACATATTTCTATGAATATTCTCAAGTATTTTGTATTGCAAGGGAAAGATTGTAGTAAAAATAAGAATGCGCAAAAATATTTTTGTATATAGTATATGTATAATATGTATTGTATTTTTTGTATATAGTATATGCATAATATTAATATTGTATATGTATATAAGAATATCTGGATAAAAAATATTTATATAGCATGCAGATTATTTAAATTGTATATGTATGTAAGGATATCTGGATAAAAAATATTTTTGTATGGGAAGAATATTTATTTTATTATTAGGGAGAAAATCTATATACTAGTATATGGAAAAATTGGGAAAATATATAGGGAGGAGAAAAAATATCTGGAGAATTTTTATATTGGGATGAGAAGAATATTTTTTTAAAGGGGATGAACATATAGAAGAATCTAAATCATATTTTTATTAAAATGTTAGAAAATAAAATTTGGATGTAGTAATAGGAATATATGGAGAATTTTTATTTGAAGAATACAATATTTGTTTAAGAAGAAATAATTATGGAGGCTATAATAAGGAGGGAAAAAAAGAATTGTAAAAATATATTAAATGGGTGATAAGAATATCTGTAGAGTTTTGTTTAAAGGAGGAAAAAATAATTTTTTATATATTAGGATAAAAGGTAAGGAGGAAGAAAAAATTGGAAATATATATTAGGTTGCACATACGTGCAATTGCATTACTGCAAAAATAGGAATTTAAATTAATTAGATAAAAAATGTTTATGTATATCTGCTGTTTTATACAGATTTATCGTCCAATACTGTCTCGTGAAATTCTGTATAAAACCTGGAATTTGCTTCTATATATTCTTGAAAATCCAAAGCATCCTTTCTGTTTGAGAAACTTCGGATATCTATGATATCGTAACCATTAAATACTA
>Ga0209720_1003742_pt1 | contig 10209 bp, 10 predicted proteins | sample AD_JPNMR3_MetaG_FD_184426 | JGI IMG/M metagenome (GOLD analysis project Ga0209720, IMG submission 184426) | Active sludge microbial communities of municipal wastewater-treating anaerobic digesters from Japan - AD_JPNMR3_MetaG (SPAdes) (version 2) | ecosystem: Engineered > Bioreactor > Anaerobic...
AAAACATTATGGCCTCATCCCTTTCCCTAGGATTTGATACCATTATTATATCATATTTTGCTCTATTTGTTTATATTTTCTAGCTTTTTGTGGGACAATCATTTTATAAATATTGTAGTAATTCTCCACCCTTTTTGTATAGATCTCCGTTTCTTTATAAGGTATAACATCAAGGCTTTTTCCCGTCGTGCTGTACTTACTGTTGTTCAGCCAGGAATGAACACATGCAGCACCGGCATTGTATGAGGCCACCACAAGGACACGATTGTCAAATTGCTTCTCCAAGTTATTTAAAAACCAGCACCCAAACTTTATATTTGTCTCCGGGTCGTATAAATATTCTGCCTTAAAATCCTTAATCCCCATCATTTCTGCAATCCAGTATGCCGTATCATCGGTTACCTGCATGAGTCCGCGGGCATTTTTATGCGAGGTCGCCTCAGGGTTAAAGCTGCTTTCTGCTTTAATAATCGAGAAAACAAGGTATGGATCCAAATTATATTCGGAAGAATATTTATAAACGTATTCCTTGTATTTCAAAGGAAACAGCATTTTAATAGTTCCTTCCAGAATTAATATAATGGAAATAACCGCCACAGCAAAAATAAAAATTTGCTTCACTCTTTTTTTTAGTCTATTAAGCACAAAAACAACCACCTTAACGAATTCTTTTTGCCATATTGAAATCACTTTTTGTAAGTTTCTTCAACCATTCTTCTAAGCTCTTCATAAGTACCGTCATTTTTAATTATTACATCAGCCAAGCTGCAATAATATTCGTCACTTAACTGGGCGTTTATTCTCTCTATTACCTGTTCATAAGACAGGCCGCTTCTTTTCATTACTCTTTTTACCCTGTTTTCCCTGTCTGCCACTACCACCCAGACTTCATCAGCAATATCGAGAAATCCGTCTTTTATCGGAATGGGTGCATCTATTACAACAGTCTTTCCCAATTTCTTTAGAATTTCATGTCTTTCTTTAATAATTTGAGCAACATGTTTGTGGGTTATACTGTTTAAAACCTCAAGTTTGGCTTTGTCATTAAAGACTTCTTTGGCAAGCTTTTTTCGGTCAATTTCCCCATCTGACAAAAGTATTTTTCTCCCAAATAAGTCTAAAATTTCCCAGTATGCCTTATGACCTTTTCGGGTGATGTCTCTTGCAATAACATCAGCATCAATTACCTCTGCTCCAAGCTCGGCCAAAATTTTAGAAACTGTACTTTTTCCGCTTCCTATTCCCCCGGTAACTCCAATTGTTCTCAAATTTCAACATCCCTCTATCACTATATTACTTTGTCTCGTACCAGTTGTTGCCCGATTTAACCTCAACAACCAGCGGTACCCTTAGACTTACGGCATTCTGCATACCTTCGGACAGAATCTTTTCGACCTCTTCCCGTTCGTCCTCGAACACCTCTACAATAAGTTCATCGTGAACCTGAAGTATCAGCCTGGACTTAAGCTTCCTCTTTTTAAGTTCACCATGCACCTTTACCATCGCAATCTTGATAATATCCGCAGCACTTCCCTGTATCGGAGTGTTCATTGCAATACGTTCTCCAAAGGACCTTATGTTGAAATTGCGCGATTTAAGCTCCGGAAGATACCTCCTTCTATTGAACATGGTGGTTACAAAACCTTTTTCTTTTCCCTCTTCCACAATATCATGCATGTATTTCTTTACGTTGGGATATCTGTCTAAATAACTGTCAATATATGTCCTTGCTTCTTTCCTGCTTATCTTAAGGTCTTTGGCGAGACTAAAATCCCCTATTCCGTACACAATACCGAAATTGACAGCCTTTGCCCTGGATCTCATAATGGGAGTAACCTCTTCCTTCGGTATTCCGAAAACCGTTGCAGCTGTCGAAGTATGGATATCTTCGTTATTTAAAAACGCATTTATCATATTTTCATCATTGGTTATATGGGCCAAAACCCGAAGCTCAATTTGGGAATAATCCGCATCAAGGAGCCGGTAATTTTCATCTGAAGGAATGAAAACCTTCCGTATCTTCCTTCCCATTTCAAGTTTTATCGGTATATTCTGAAGATTGGGCTCCGTACTGCTTATCCTTCCCGTCACTGTCACCGTCTGGTTGAAACTCGAATGAATCTTTCCTGTGTAAGGATTTATGACAGCTAGAAGTCCTTCCGCATAAGTGGATTTTAGCTTCATAAGCTGTCTGTATTCCAGTATTTTTTCCACAATTTCATGCCTGTCGGACAGCTCTTCCAACACTTCCGCATCGGTGGAATATCCCGTTTTGGTTTTCTTTATAACCGGAAGTCCCAGTTTTTCAAAAAGAATAACCCCCAGTTGCTTTGGAGAATTGATGTTAAACTCTTCTTGTGCCAAAGAGTATATTTCCTTTGTCACAACATCTATCTTTTCCTTAAGCTCTCTTGAAAACTCCACAAGGGCATTGACATTGACCTTAAACCCGTAATATTCCATATCCGCCAAGGTTCGAACCAGCGGAAGCTCAATATCATAATACAGCTCTTCCTGATTGTTTTCTTTAAGCAGACTATCTATTTTTTCGCTGACTTTGCTTATAACATAAGGATAAATACCTACAGTTTTTGAAAGAACATCGGGCTCAATATCCCGGTACAAAGTAAAGTTTTTGCCCTTTCCCGAAAGCTCCTCAACTGCCTTTACATTTAAGTTTAAATACTCTTGTGCCAGCTCGGATATTGTATAGGTGTCCTTTGACGAATTTATTATATAAGCTCCGATCATAGTGTCAAAGGCCAAACCGTTAAAGTCAATTCCCCGATTATTTAAATATACTATAAAGTTTTTAAAATCATGACCGTATTTTTTTATATTTTCATCCTCTAAGATGTCTTTAAACTGCCTAAAAAACTCATCCTCATCAATATTGTTGACAAAATCCAGATACCACGCTTCATCCTCCGCAGACGAAATTGCAACAGCAGTAAGCTTTTGCGAGAAATCTCCCGTTTTGTCAATCAAATAATAGATATAAACTTTTCCGTCTCTTTTGATATTGATTTTTAAGCCCTCAAGCTCATCAACGGTTTTTACCGTTTTAATATCAAGTTCTACACTGTCCTGGCTTTTAGCATCATTTAATCCAAACTTGTCAATAAAGCTTTTAAATTCCAGCCTCTTAAATATCTCATAGGTCTTTTCCCTGTCAATCTCCACCATTTTAAGCTCTTCAATATCGCAAAGGGTCGGCATATTTCTTTCAATCTGAGCAAGTTCCCTGCTCATAAAAGCTTGTTCCTTAAAAGCCTCAAGCTTTTCCTTTATGCCTTTCTTTTTGATGCTGTCCAGCGAGCTATAGAGATTTTCAAGACTGTTATACTCTCTTATGAGGTCCAGGGCCGTCTTTTCGCCGATACCGGGTACGCCGGGAATATTGTCGGATGCATCCCCCATCAAAGCTTTTACGTCAATAAACTGTTCGGGCTTAATTCCGTAATCTCCTACAATCCGGTTGTAATCATACTCCTCAACCTCAGTTTTTCCGCCTTTTGTTCTAGGAAGCTTAAGCTTTGTGGATGGTCCCACCAATTGAAAGGCATCCCTGTCCCCTGTAACCAATATTACTTCCATTCCCTTTTTTTCGGCGCACAGGGAAATGGAGCCCAATATATCGTCAGCCTCAAAACCTTCCATCTCCAGCCTTTTTATATTCATTGCATCCAAAACTTCCTTAAGCAAAGGAACCTGAACCCGAAGCTCATCCGGCATACCTTTCCTGTTTGCCTTATAACCTTCGTATTTATTATGCCTAAAAGTCGGAGCCTTAAGGTCAAATGCCACACAAATGTATTGGGGTTTTTCCTCTTCAATAAATTTTTGAATTATATTTAAAAAACCGTAAATTCCGTTGGTATATGTACCGTCGGATGTTACCAAAAGCTCGCGAAGTCCGTAAAAAGCTCTGTTTAAAATACTGTTTCCGTCTATGGCCATTAATTTTTGTTTGCTCATCGTAGAAAACCTCTCAATTTTTGATTATCATAAAGTAAATACTTTTCAATTCTGACTTCTCTAAATTTTATTGCTTTATCCTTCATTAGTAGGATTTCCCTTTATTGCTTGTTTATCCGTCAAGCATTTTACCGATCGGTCATTATCAATAATTAAAGAAACATTTTCTCCTTTCGTGTACATTCTTTCGCCTTCCTTGACAGGAATGCTCACCTCAACGCCGCAATCATCGGATACCAAAACAGCATATCCCTTTTCAATCCTTTTTACCACTGCATCTATAAGCAATTTTAACCATCACCTTTTTAAATTTTGTATTAAAATTTTGTCCGCTGAAGAAAAAAATCTTTCCGTATTTTAATGCAAAAAGTAAATAATGTGTACACAAGAGCATATACACAAATAATTGTACACAAAAAAGGGACTGCCGTAAACAGCTGTCCCTTAATTTTTTATAATACTTAAAGCTCAAAGAAAATTTTTTGCATTAAAAACATTCAATACTTATTTTAGACTGTTGGATACGAATTCCGCCTCATTGCACTCTAAACGGTAAATCAGCTTGTCAAGTTTGTCTTTGTTGATATCATCTATTCCAACAATTTCCAAACCATATTCGTTGTATATCTCCCTGTTTACAATCCTATTTATTTTTGCCTTAAATTCCAACGGTTGCGTTTTGTCAATTGAAGCACTTACAAACACATTTACAAGACTCTGGGGCTCGACTTCTTCTTTGAAAACCGCTCCCACACCCGTCATACTGATATTCTTGATTATGGCATATATACTGGCATCCGATCCCTTTGGGGAAAATCTTGCCTGAAAATTGGCAAGGTATCTTTTGGCACTTCTATTATTCTTTACCCTGCTGACATTTTTTATTGTAACCTGCACCAACCACGGATAAGTTACCTCAAACTCACTTATTATTCCATTAATAATATATTCATAATCTCCCCGCATAACCTGGCAAGAAACAACATCGCCTTTAAATACGTTATTCTTCAAAAACTCTTCAGGAATTCTAAAATAAATGCACTCGCCTTCAGTCTTTTGAATAACCGACAGAACCGGTTCGAAAATATAACTATGCTTAATGCTAATAACCGATCCCCGCTTGAAAATCTCTTCCTTTTCTTTAATAGACAGTACATATTCTTCTCTCTGAACCGGAATCCAATTAGACAGTTCGACATTCATCATTACGACCCCTCCTTAGACTTGTTGACAGTTCAATCCTTGAAACAGATACGAAAAACCATAATGATGATGTATTCGACAAATAGCCTAAAATATCCTTCTTAATATGAAGAATTTTCTTTTTCTTACACTAATGCTACTTCTTAAGTATTGTTATTTCAACTTTTTTGGGCTCATTCGGGTCATCTGTTTTTTCCTCAAAGGAGAGAGCATTTCCATATTCGTCCTTAAGTTTACTTACAAAGTTGTCGTATGCCGTATCATCGGCATTGAAACTCAAAACCTTCTTTTCTCCATCCGGGCTGGAAACGACAGAATCACTTGAAAAAGCCACTTCTATTATATCCTCAATAATTTCTATATTGCACGAACGGGCAATATTAATAATATTGTCAACTTCTTTTTCAATGTCCTTCGAATTGATTGTAATATATGCATCGTAAGCGGGTATACTGCCAACAGCAGCAATACCGTAAGAACCCGGCTCTTCCGAAGAAACTGCTTTTGAAGAAGGAGTAATTGAATAGGAAGAAGCATCTGCAAACTCGTTCGTCCCTTCCTTTTTGGAATTATCAGACCCGCCACTGCGTTTTTCGTTTGCAGCTTCCTCCGCCCCCTTGTTGAACTGAATCCCAGTACGGGGACTGCCATTATCTTCCGCCTGATTGGACTGGTTACCGTCATAGAAAACTGTTTCATCTGTTGCTTTGTCCTCGTAAATACCCAACATCAACCCGCTGTTATTCTCCTTTGGAGCATTGCCAAGAAGCCCTCGGTTTATAATCAAGCTTCCTGCAACAAAAACCAAAACAAGTCCGGCAGCAATGGAGGACGCAAACCCGATAAACTTTTTCTTAAACGGCACAGTCTTTTTATTTGACTCATTGCTGTTCTTTTCTGCCACAAGTTTTTGATGAAGCTCCTCTTTAAATCCGGAAGGAAGCTCAACCTCCTCTATAGAGCCCAATGCACCGACAATTTCTTTTAGTTCGTAAAGCTCGCTTTTACAGCTTTCGCAAGTTTCAATATGCTCTTCGAACTCGGTTCTAGTTTCGCTATCCAGTTCATTGTCTATATATAAAGACATTAACTCAATTATTTCGCTACAGTTTTTCATTTCCAACCCTCCTTTCAATATTATTTGACGTATTCCTCATCTATAAGTTCCTTTTTTTGTTGCAATATTTTTTTTAGAGCCTGCCGAGCCCTATTAATTCTCGACTTGACCGTTCCCTCGGGACATTTTATTATTTGGGATATTTCTTCATAGCTAAAGCCTTGAATATCTCTTAACACGATAACCGTTCTGTACTCTTCGGACAACATATTTATTGAGTCCTTCACAGCTCTTTTGAGCTCGTTATCCTCAGCCGTCAACTCAGGTCCCGGTGAATCGTCCTTAATCTGACGTTTTATTTCATTCCCGTTAAATTCTATGTCTTCATCCAAAAATACAACTTTTTTGTTTTTTCTTTTACGAATCTCATCGAGGCAGGCATTCGTTGCAACCTTATATATCCATGTATTAAAAAGGGAATCACCTTTAAAATTCTTTATCGATTTATATGCTTTCAAAAAAACTTCCTGTGCCAATTCACTGGCATCATCGTAGTTTCCCAGCATTCTAAAAGCAATGTTGAATACTTTCTTTTGGCAGCCTTCTATAAGCTGCTCAAACGCCTCAACATCACCCTTTTTTGCCCTGTCAATCAATTCTTTCTCGGAATAACTCATGCTACCAGCCTCACCTCCGGCTCAAAAATAATACACAACCAATTACTGCAAAAATAAAAAAAACTTAAAAACACCTCAGGTTTCTATTATACAATTTTTTTAACAGAATTTGAACCAGTACAGGTTTTTTTTATATAAAAGTAATATTAGTTAATCACATATATTACCAAAGGTTTTTTTTATAATTTATAGAATATACTTATCATTAGATTAGATTAAAATTAAAAGGGGTAGTAATATGATCAATACAATTCTAGTAATTGATGATAATGTTTTTGATAATGCCATTATCAAAAATTACCTTTACGGTGAAAGATACAGCATAGTTTCCGCTCAAAACGGACGCGAGGCTTTAGAGCTTATTGAAAGCCGCAATATTGACCTGATACTGCTTGATATAGTCATGCCGATAATGGATGGATATGATTTCTTGAAAGAGTTCTCAAAAACTTCTTATTATAAAGAAATTCCCGTAATTGTCGCATCCAGTCTTGACAATACGGAAAATATGGAAAAAATTCTTGAGTTTGATGTTTTCGATTATATTATAAAACCGCTAGAGCAAATCAATAAATTAATATTTTTAAACAAAATAAAATCAGCTCTAAAATACAGAAATGTTCTTTTAGAGCTAAACAAAGCCACAAGGCTCATTAATCAGTTGTCAACCAAAGAAGCATAAATCTGTTTATATTTTTCCACACAAAAGCACCAGCCGTATAAGCTGGTGCTTTTGATATTTTACTATTGAGTAAGTCTATAAGCCGGGTTCTGTATTTGATAGTCATCTATCTAGGCTATATATTTCTATATAGCTCAAGCCACCTACCCGGGACTGGCGGGCCACCTTAACGTCCCTCTATGCGGTGTTGCTCCAGGTGGGGTTTACATAGCCGGTAAGTCGCCATACCGCTGGTGAGCTCTTACCTCACCTTTCCACCCTTGCCATGCCAAAGACCGAAAGCAATCAGCTTCAATCTCCGGCAGGCGGTATATCTCTGTTGCACTTTCCTTGAAGTCGCCTTCACCGGGAGTTACCCGGCACCCTGCCCTATGGAGCCCGGACTTTCCTCGTGTACGGCCTTTCGGCACTGTACCCGCGACTATCTGGCTTACTCAATATTCTAAGTTTTCATCGGTAAATATATTATACGCATGAAAGATACAAATGTCAACAAAATTTAAATGGGTCCTCTTCCATATTGCTTTTCATAACCTCAATTTGTGGGAAATTCTCTTTTATCAGCTCAAAAAGCCTGTCGGCAATAATCCTTTCGGTATTAAAGTGCCCGGCATCTATAACGCACATTTCCATTTCCAGCATATCCACTGCATCATGATACTTTACATCTCCTGTAACCAATACATCCGCTTTCGATTTTGCAGCCTCCATCACTTCCCGGTCAAAGCTTCCGCAGAACACAGCCACTTTTTTAATCTCCCGGTTAATGCCGCCAATTACTCTCACGTTTTTTACACCAAGCTTTTCTTTTACAACAGCTACAAACTCTTCAAGACTTTTAGGTATGTCCAAGGCTCCCACATTTCCCATGCCGTACTGCCTGCCTTTTATCTCTAAAGGATAAATGTCATAAGCCACTTCTTCATAAGGATGTGCCTTTACCATGGCTTCTATCGCTTTTTTAAGGTCTTTTTGGCTGACTATAGTCTCCAGTCTGTACTCGTCGACCTTCTCCAAGTTGCCTGTTGTGCCAATATAGGGATTTGTGCCCTCCAACGGTCTAAATGTTCCCGTTCCCGCTGTCATAAAGGAGCAGTCGCTGTAATTGCCTATCCACCCTGCTCCGGCCCGGCTCATAGCATCCCTTACCGAATCCACACTTTCATGGGGAACAAACACAACTATCTTGTAAAGCTTTTCAGCCCTGTAATCCTTAAGATTTGCTATCTTAGTGAGCCCCAAAACCGAAGAAAGATAATCGTTAACTCCGCCACAAGCAACATCCAGATTGGTATGGGCACTGTATACCCCAATGCTGTTTTTTATCAGCCTGTAAATGATACTTCCCTTTGGGTCGTCCTCATTTATTCTTTTTAGCCCTTTAAATATAACAGGATGATGGGAGACAATCAAGTCGGCTTTTTTTGCTATAGCCTCATCCACGATTTTTGAAGTCACATCCAGACATACAAGTATTCTTTCTACGATACTCTCCCTGCTTCCAACAAGTAAGCCGACATTGTCATAATCTTCCGCAAGACTGTTGGGGGCCAGCTCCTCCATGTATTTTATTATCTCCCTTGCTTTAATGCTCATAAAATCACTCCTCTCAAGCTTTTTTATACTCCATAAAAAGCCTTGATATTTCATCCCTAATTCTTATGGTATCCAATCTTTTTTTGGAGTTCTTATCGTTCATTTTCTCCATTTCAAAAATAATTTTATCCAATTGCCGTATTCTTTTTTCAATGAGCTCCGGTAAAAGGGAATCCCTGTTTTCAAAAAGCTTCTCTCCGATATAATAATACGCTTCCTCTTTTGATTTCGCCTTTCCCGTCCACTTTACAGCCATGGCATTATATATTCTGTCTTCCTCTTTTGCAAGCTTCTCGTCAAAAATATCAAAACCGTTCTCGTAAAGCCATTGGCGAATAAGTTCTATGGCATTCATTGGTTGAATAACAAGCGTCCTGGCTTTTTGTGCCTTGGCAAAACCCTTTTCCAATATTTCCTTTATGAGTTGCCCGCCCATTCCCGCAATAATTATAACATCAACTTCGCTATCCTCTATGGGGTCCAACCCGTCCCCTACCCTGGTTTTTATGTATTGTGAAAGACCGTATTCGGCTATATTTTTGTCTGCAAAGCTTATTGGGCCTTTTCTGACATCGCAAGCCAATGCCTTTTGGCATTTTTTATTCATTACAAGATAAATGGGAATATATGCATGATCCGTCCCTATATCGCATACAATATTGCATTTGGGGGTAATGTCGGCAATAAGCTTTAAACGTCCCTTTAACTCCATGCTAGCATCCTTTCGCCATAAAAGTTTGATACCGTACGGTAACAATTATATTAGATTTTTTGCACATAATAAATAGTATAAAAACATTTTTAAAATTTATAAAAGGGGATGTTTTAATGATACAAAGCCGCAGGATGCTAAATACAAGGGACACCGAAAAACCTTTTGAGACTATAACCCTGAATTTTGCAGTTAGAAGAGGGAAAAAGAGCCCATAACCACGCTAAAATAGCAGGTTATGGGCTTTATGGTTTGGTGAATAAGTTGTAGTGTATCAGCTCAACTTTTTTACATTTGCAATAAT
>Ga0209720_1003744_pt1 | contig 10205 bp, 6 predicted proteins | sample AD_JPNMR3_MetaG_FD_184426 | JGI IMG/M metagenome (GOLD analysis project Ga0209720, IMG submission 184426) | Active sludge microbial communities of municipal wastewater-treating anaerobic digesters from Japan - AD_JPNMR3_MetaG (SPAdes) (version 2) | ecosystem: Engineered > Bioreactor > Anaerobic >...
ATGGATAGGAAGGCGATAATGGAGAGCATCTCCAGATAATAGGCACGGTAGCGCTCTGGGGAGGAGACCAGTCGGCTGAGCGCTGGCAGTGCCACCGTGGTCATCGGCCCGCGGACGTTGTTGATCGGCAGCATGAGGAGGCTATACGCCTTGCTGTAGAAACCGAGCGCCGTGGAACCATGCATGCGCCCGATGAGGATGTTATCCAGGTTCCGCGAGAAGTAGTTCACCACCTCAAACGCCGTGATGTTGGCGCCAAAACTGAGCATGCCTCGGGTGCCGGCACGCCTGGATGGGGGGCCGGGGCGCCAGCCGGATGCAAGCCACAGTCCGGCGGCGTTTACGAGAGAGTCTGCGAGCATTTGGGCTACCAGCGCCCAGTAGCGCAGGCCAATCAGCGCGAAGAGGATCGCGACCGCGATGCCGATGCTGGTGGATGCAATCTGGACGGATGCGACGGCCGCAAAGCGCATCTGGCGCCGGAGAAGTGCCCCGTGCTGGATCCCCAGGGAGGAGAACACGAACGTTGGGGCAATCGCTAAGGTGATTGTAAGCAGTTCTGGCCGGCCATAGAACTTCGCAACGAGAGGCGCGGCCGCCGAGAGTACCAGTGCGAGCCCGCACCCAACCGCCACGTTGATCCAAAAGAGCGTGCTGACCTGGGCATGCGTGATGGTCTGGCGCTGGACCGTCGACATCGACAGGCCCATATCGCGAAAGATGGCTGCGAAGCCGGTGACCGCGGTGACCATCGCCAGAAGGCCGAAGTCGCTTGGCGCCAGCAAGCGGGCCAAGACCATAGATGAGCCGATGGAGAGACACTGGAGAACTGCCTGGGATGCGAAGACCGTCGCCCCGCCGCGCACCGACTGCTCTTTGAGGCTTCCGGTGGGCTCAGTGGCAAGCTGCGTGGTACGATCGGATTGGGCCTCCTGCTGCGCTCCGTTTGTGGCCTCCTGCGATGGCGTCTCCCTGGTGGCCACGCTTTCCATGTCTGGACCGACGGGCGAATCGCTGTCTCTGGGGGCGCCAGCCGTCATGGTATTCCCTCGGCTGCCGGGCGCCCCACCGGGAGGATGCCCAGTTCACGCCAGCAGCCGGCCTCTCTGGCCGCTGCCACTGTGAGGGCGCACAGGAACTGCCACGGCACCATAGTCCGAACGGTCGCGAACGAGAGCGCTGCCCACCCTCGGGCCAGAAGCCAAGAGAGAAGCCCGAAGCCACTCACGCCGACTTCCGCCAACGTCAACAGATATTGATTATCCACCGTAAACGGAATGCTCCCGATTCCATTCCTCTACACCGGCCGCTCGACAGACCACCCGTGCTAACGATGGTGCCAGGCATGGGGACACGCCATCAGCGGGCAGGTGGCGGGGCTGTCTATTCGGGCGACACGGATCTACTGATGAGCCGTAATGGTAATGCGCACGTCTGCCGACTGCGGCAACTGGATGGGGGTACGATTCAGATGACTGATGCACTGAATTGAGAGAAGGCTCCCACCCAAAGGTGCGCGCTGCCTTTTCCCTCACCGTCGTGTTCACGAGGCAGGGAAATGCCTCCAGGCACTGGCGCACCTGCTACCCTGGGGAACAGCTCTCACGCATGGTGCGGATGGCCTAGAAACGAAATGGTCGAAGGCCGAAGAGAGGATGCCCCGGTTCTACGCTAGACGTACGGTTGGCCAAGGCTACAGGTCGGTAGAAGGCGAAACTCCGATCTAGCCCCGACGGCGGTTGAAGCACCACACTCGGACTACAACGCCGCCGTCCAGCTATCATTAGTGGCGCTCCTGTCTTCCAGCAAGGAGCGTGCCACACACCCCAGTATAACACTCTGGTATGGTCAAGCCAAGCGCGTGACCGCCAGCGCGCGGGCAGCCCGGGGTAGGGGAAGTCCCGTCCCAGCGACGCCCCCTGAAGGATTCACTGGCTTGGTCGTGGAATGGGGAAGGGGGGACGGTCAGCCAAGTAACGAGGACGGGAGCTCTTTGTGCGCGTCGAGTTGTGGGTGGATGGCGCGAGCAGCGGCAACCACAAGCGTGGCCGGGAACGCCGCGCGGGCGCAGGAATTGTGGCACGCTCGGGAAGGTTCCAAAAGGAGTATTCGATCCCGCTGGGGGATGCCACCAACCAACAGGCGGAGCTGATCGCCGTGCGTGAGGGCCTGCTGCGGATCAAGAACCGCGCCGAGGCGGACGTGGTCGTCTATTCCGATAGCGCCTATGCGATCGGTTCCCTGACGGCCGATTGGAAACCGAAAGCGAACGTGGAGCTTATCCAGGAGACCCGCGCACTCATCGCGGAGTGCCGCAGCTTCCGGATGGTGAAAGTGGCCGGGCATGCTGGAGATCCCGGGAATGAGCGCGCCAACGATCTCGCCGTTGCCGCAACACGCCGCGATGCGCCACATCCTTGACAACGCGGTGTAGTTCACGCTGTATAGATCCACCATTGGAGTCCGGTTTGAGGCGCTTGAGAGCGAATTGCTCCTGCACCTCGGGGTTCAGGATGATGGGATCAGTCTCGAGCTGGAAGGGGTGCCTGATGAATGAGTCGCTGCCAGTTGCCATTATTGGCGCTGGACGGATCGGTCGCCAACATGCGAAGTGGTACCAGGCGGCGGGTTGCCGCGTCGTCGGTTTCCTCGGTTCGAGCGAGGAGAGTGTCGGGCGCACGCAGGCAGCGCTGCACGAGATGCTCGGGGTGACGATCCCGGGATATACTGATTTCGAGCGCCTTATCTCCGAGACACGCCCCGTGGCGGTGAGCGTCTGCTCGCCCCATGCTCTCCACTGTCAGCATGTGCTCCAGGCGGTCGATGCCGGGGTGGCGATTCTCTGCGAGAAGCCACTCGCGTGGGATGAAGAAAAGCCGCTCGCGGAGATCTTGCTGGATGCGCGGCGCATGGTCGCTGCAGCCGAGAAGAAGCAGGTGCTGCTGGCCATGAATGCGCAATATGTCGCGGGGCTGCCGGCCTACATGGAGTGGTATGCGCAGGTGCGCGGCCCGCTCGACCGTCCGAGCCGCTACGAGGCCGTGATGCAATCGCGCGGGCGAGGCGGTGGCGCCGAATATAGGGATATCTGGATTGACCTTGGGTCTCACCCGCTCAGTCTGATCGTGAAATGGAGCCCCGGCGTCCACATCGAGCCGGGGAGCATCCACTGCGTCCTGCGCCGCAAAGAGGTGGTGGCTGATTTCCGATGTGTGGCGGCCAATGGCAACGTCTGCGACTGCTCTATCCGGCTCGGCAACGTGCCCGAGGGGAAGCTGGAACGCCGCTTCGGAGTCAACGGCTTCTTGCTGGACTACGAGGGACGCAACAACCCCGAGGGGGTGTTCCATACCTATCTGAGCCACGGAGATGAGGAGCGGGAGTACCCTGATCTGCTCCTGATGAGTATCGAGGCGTTCGTCCGTGCCGTGCGAGGCGAGGGCGAGCCGCTCATCTCGGGGGCCGAGGGCCTGCGCAACCTGGAGCTGCAGGTGGAGATCCTCGAGCACGCGGTGGTGGAGCAAGGCGCAGCCGATTGACCCGATATACTTTGGGCCAGGCGGCAGTTTCAATCTTGATGCAAGGAAGGCTTGATGGCAGATATCGCACCATTCGCAGGTCTGCGCTATAATCTCCCGCAAGTGGGCGGGCTCCAGCAGGTGGTTGCGCCCCCCTACGACGTGATCACGCCCGATGAGCAGGCGGCGCTCTACGAGCGGCATCCTGCCAACGTGGTCCGGCTCATTCTCGGGAAAGAGCTGCCGGGCGATGATGGTCAGAACCGCTACACGCGCGCTGCTGCGTGCCTCGAGGAGTGGCTGAGGGATGGCGTGCTGCTGCGCGAGAAGGATCCCGCGCTCTATCTCTGCCGCATGGAGTACGAGGATGCCGAGGGGGCCTTCCGTGCGCTGACCATTCTCTACTGCCAGCTGCGCCTGGAACCTCTTGGTGCAGGGGGCGTGCTTCCCCACGAGGCGACGCTTTCTGGCCCAAAGGAGGACCGCTTGCGCCTTCTCCGGGCCACCCGGACCAACCTGAGCGGCGTCTTCTGTCTCGTCTCCGATCCAAACGCGGTGCTCGAGCAGCTCTGCGCCGAGCGAACCGCGCGCCCGCCCCTCGGTAGCGCCACCGATATCTGGGGCGTACGCCACCGGCTGTGGGTGGAGACCGACCCCTCCATCGCCGCCGCTGCGCGTGCCTTCCTGCAGGAGAAGCCTCTCTTCATCGCCGATGGCCACCATCGCTATGAGACGGCGCTCCGCTATCGCGACGAGGTGCGCGCTGCCAATGGCAATCGGCCCGGCCCGTGGGACTGGACCCTGGTAGCTATCGCCGCCCTGGAGAGCCCCGGTATCACGGTGCTCCCCACCCATCGCGTGGTACGCGAAGTGGCGCCGGCCCAACTGAACACCTTCCTGGAGCGGGCGCGCGATCTCTTTGCCGTGGAGCCCGCAGGGGATCTGAGCGAGCTCCTGGCGTGCATGCGCGATGAGCAGGCAGCTGGCCGGCACGCTTTCGGCGTCTTCCACGCCGACGAAGGCTTCCATCTCCTGCGCCTCACCGCGCCAGAACGGGCGGACGCGCTCCTGGATCCGGTGCGCGCGCCTGCGTGGCGCCAGCTGGACGTGGCGCTTCTGCATGGCATCATCATTGAGCATCTCCTCGGGGTTTCCTCCGAGCAGGCGATGCAGTCCGGCCAGATCGGCTATCTGAAAGACGCGGCGCAATGCGTGCGCCAGGTGGAAGCAGGCGAGTTCCAGGCGGCGCTCTTCCTGAACCCAACGCCACCGGAGGCGGTGAAGGAAGTGGCGCTCGCGGGCGAGAAGATGCCTCAGAAATCCACCTACTTCTTCCCGAAGCTCTTGAGCGGGCTGGTCATGCGCCCAGTATACTAAACTAATGCCGAGCCCAAGAGACAAGAAGACGAAAAGTGTCTGGTGGCAGCCCGAGGGATGGATGACTACGGGCACCGTGGTCGTGGTTGCCATTGTCGTCGCCTATGTGGTCTTCATGGTAGTGGTGAAGATCCTGCCGCGCGTGAGGAACATCGGGAAGATCTACCGTAGCGCCGCGGTCACGCGCCCCTGGAATGGTGGGGAATGGACAGGCCTACCCCCAGGGGAGATTCCACCCGGTTCGCGTACTCGCGTGCTGACCACCGACGGGTGATCCAGGAAAGCTCCTTTCCCTCATGTCCTGAAGGGACGGAACGATGCTGCAGATCTCCGCTCTCATCGCCGTACTGTTGTTTGGCGCTACCGTGGACGCCGCGGCTTCGCCGTGGCAGGAATGGCCCCCACGCGAGTACCTTCTCAAGAGCCTCGTGGAAGAGGTGCCGAAGATCCTGGATACCTACCACCCGGAGACCGGGCGCTTCGGGACCGAGCCATGGATCTGCACGGACCAGAACGTGATCTTTCCCCTGGCAGCGGCCTGGGCGATCAAGGATCCCGCCAACCCCTGGTACCATGACGAGAAGCTCCTCCAGGCGATTGCCAAGGGCGGCGAGGTGTTGGTCGATGAGATGGATCCTGCCGGGATGTGGACCTTCCGCAAGAAGGATAACTCCACGTGGGGGCAGATCCACATGCCCTGGACCTACAGCCGGTGGATCCGCGCCTATGCCCTGGTGCGTGACGCATTGCCCCAGCCCACGCGCGAGAAGTGGGAACGGGGCTTGCTGCTTGGCTTCAAGGGGATCCGGAAGTACGCCGGTGGCGGCATCCACAACATCCCCACCCACCATGCCATGGCGCTCATGATCGCGGGCGTCTGCTTCAACAACGAGGAGTGGCAGCAGGCAGCCCGCCAATTCATGGCCCGGGTGGTCCAGAAACAGGATCCGGTGGGCTTCTGGTCGGAGCATTTCGGGCCGGTCATCGGCTACAACGCGGTGTACGTCGAAGCCCTCGGGATCTATTATCACTTCTCGAAGGATCCGGTGGTCCTGGACGCCTTGCGGCGCGCGGCGCGTTTTCACGCGAGCGTCCTCTGGCCGGATGGTTCCTCCGTGGCGTGCATCGACGAGCGCCAGATCTACCACCGGGGCATCAATACGGGCAACGTCGGCCTGAGCTGGACGCCTGAGGGCCGCGGGTTTCTTCTGAAACAGCTGGCGCTCTATGCCGAAGGCGGCAAGCGCCTGGCGTCTGCCGACTACGCGGCGACGATGCTCCTCTATGGGGGCAGCGGCACGGGGATCCCCCCGACCGCGGAACGCGACGAGGGGAGCACGATTCTGGGAGATGGCGACGCGCTCATCCGGCGGGCCAAGCCCTGGCAATGGGCGCTCTCGGGATATGCATGCAAGCCGATAAACAACCGCTGGATCCAGGACCGGCACAACCTGGTCGATCTCTACCACGATGCCCTGGGTCTGGTGGCCGGCGGCGGCAACACCAAGCTCCAGCCCTACTGGTCCACCTTCACGGTGGGCGACCCGTCGCTGCTGCGGCACACCCCGGGCGACGAATCGCCCCAATTCGTCCCCGAGATTGACCTACGCTGGACGCCCGATACGGCCACGCTCCAGGATGGCAAGGACGCCTCGATCCTCTCGCTCGCGTATGGCGATGTGAAGTGCAGCGTCGCGGTTCACCCTCAGAAAGATGGCGCGCTCCACGTCACCTACCGTGCCCCGCGCGGCCAGCGCGTCGAGGGGCACCTGCCTCTCCTTCGTCGTTCTGCCAAGCTGCGCACGGCAAAGGGCGAAACGGTGCGTCTCGGCTCAGACGAGTGGGTGCTCGCGCGCGAGAAGGTGGGCGACCACTTCGTCTACGGCGGCCTGAAGGTGACTCTGCCCCCGGGGGCATCGCTGCGTTGGCCGGCGTACCAGCATGACCCCTACAAGAAGGATGGCAGCTCCTCCATTGGGAGCGCGAAGCTGGTGGTGGTGCTTCCCTTCACGGATGTGGAGGAGCAAACCGTCGTCCTGTCGCACGAGTCACCGTCGCCATTCGATGGACTTGCCTTCGAAGCACGCGACCTCCGCTTCACGCACAGCGAGGGCACCTACACCAAGCGCCTGGATGACCTCGGTTCCCAGTTCATCGGCCGGACGAAGGTCGGCTCGACGCTCACCTTCACGCTCCCAGAGGTGAAGCCCGGGCGCTACGAGCTGCTCGGCGAGTTCGTCATGGCGCACAGCTATGGGATCGTCCGGGTGCTACTCGATGGCAAGCCGGTGGGGCAGCCTTTCGATGGCTATTGCGATGGAGTGGATGGCGACGGCGAGCGCGTCTCCTTCGGCCAGGTGGAGCTCGGGGCGGGCCCGCATGAGGTGAGCGTGGAGCTCATCGGGAAGAATGAGAAGGCGACGGCGATGCTGTTCAGCGTGAAACGCTGGCTGCTGCGCCCCATCGGCCGGTAGATTCTATCCGAACAGCAAGGGGTGGTACCGGCGCCCCAGTAGCGGGCGCGGTGGCCACCCCTTGTCATATCCCCTTGGAAGACGCGCCTTGTCCCGTCAGCGGGTGCGGGCTGAGCATTACGGGATGACCGCGATGCACTCGATCTCGACTTCGAGGCCCGGGCGGGCGAGAGCGGCGCCCAGGGTGGTGCGCGCCGGCCGGTGATCGCCGAACACCTCGGCGTAGACCTGGTTCATCACGGCAAAATCGCGCTGCACATCCGTGAGGATCACCGTCGTCTTCACGACATGATTCAGCGACGAGCCGGCCTCCTCCAGAATGGCGCGAATATTCTCGAGCGCCTGGCGTGTCTGCGCGGCGACGCCGCCGGGCACGATCTCGCTCGTGCCGGGTAGATAACCCACCTGCCCGGAGACATAGAGCATGTTGCCAACGCGCACGGCGCCCGCCAGCGGAATGCTTGGGTGTGGCTTGATCGACTCCAACATCGGCATGCAAGGCCTCCTTTTCGTAAAACCCCTTCGTGACCAGGCGCGTGCCCTCCTTCCGCTCCCTCTCACCGTTCGCTGCCACGGTGGAGGGATCGACTGCCCTGGGCGCGCGCATTCCTTCGCTCTGCCCACCCGCGCTCTGGCAGGAGATCAGGACGGCGCGGGGCAACCAATCAGAAAGCTTTGTGGCAGGCAGGGGGGAGGTGAACGAATGCCGAACCATTAGGCGATGAAGATCCTCGGGCATCGGCGTTTCGGGGTGTCTCATATGGAGAGAACGACATGATTCTTCTAGGTATCGTTTTTCTGGCATTCGGGCTGTCGGCGGTATCGGCGGCAGAGGCGCCCTTGCTTCCTCTCGATACAGCGGAGGGCGTGCGCGCGACTATGACCCCTCGGGGAGTCACCTCGAAGATCGAGGTGGTCACGGGGGAGGGGAACACGACAGACGGCAAGGGGGCGCTTCACCTGGAAGGGACTTCGCCCACCGCCCAGGGGAATAAGTACTTCGGGGTCAGAATCCCGCTGAAGGAGCCGGTCGATCTCCGCGAGCGGCGGATTCTCATCGATGCCCGGACGAACTTCCCGGTGGAGACCCGGGCGTTCTACGTGCGCCTCTACAACCGGGGGGAGAAGCAGCCTGCTTGGAGTTTCGCTTCCTGGAGTGGCCAGCTCCGGAAAGAGTGGCGCACCTTCTCCATCCAGGTGGGCTTCAGTCCGGATGGCCTGGACTGGGAGGCCTCGGTTGTCGAGAATCGTGTCGCCAGTCACATCGATGCCATCGAGCTGATCATCGGCACGTCGGAGGACGAGAAGACCGTCGATCTCCTGTGCGATAACATCCGTGTCGCCGAGCGCATCCAGACGATCCAGGATCTGAAAGCGCCGAAGCCACTCGTGCGCGAGACGGTGCTGGTGCGTGATGGGAAGCCGGTGGCGACGATTATCCACCCTGAGAGCCAGGCCGGGCGCAAGGCGGCGCAGGCCATCTCGGACGCGGTGAAGGCGCAAACGGGAGTAGCGCTCCCCCTTCGGGCGGCGACGCTCGCCGACCGCGAGCGCGAAGCGGCAGAGACGCAGGTGCTCCTAGGGAACGTGGATACGAATCCGGCGCTGCTCCTGCCCTACGCGCGGTATCAGACGCCGGTCGATAGCGTCTGTCCCGGGCCGGGCGGCTACCTGGTCCACACCATCCATGACCCCTACGGCAAGGGGACGAACCTGGTGGTCGTGGGGGCGACAGACGATGCCGGTTTGGAGCGCGCCGCCGCGACATTCGCCGGCATTATCGCAAAACAGGCGAAGGGTCAGGCGCTTGTCCTGCCGCGCCTCTTCGAGCGTGGCTACAGTGATGAGTTCCTGAAGCGGTTTGCCTGGGCCAGCTCCAAGCCGGATCCTAAGCGATTGGAGCAGGGGCTCGCCGAGGGCCGCCGGGCCCTGGAGACGGGCCGGCACACCTCGGTCGCCGGCGTGCTTGCCAACGTCGCCAACCGGTATCGCTTCACCGGCCACAGCGTGGAGGCGAAGCTCTTCGTAGCGCTGTGGGACCTCTATGGCGAGAGCGCCGTGGCCGACCCGCGCAAGTTTGGCGGCCCGTGGGGCTTCGATAGCGACTTCCCCTCCGTCCTGGTCGTTTCCGGCTGGGATACCATTGAGGAAGACCCCGCGCTCACGGATGAGGAGCGCCTGCGTGTCACCAAGATCATGGCGCGCTGGCTGACCGAGGCGGTTATCCCCAGCGTCGGCACGAGCGCCCATCATGTACCGCACAACCACCAGACGTTCCCCGGCCTGGGGGCGCTCATGGCGGGCCTCTACTTCTCTAACGGCTATAACGTTCTGGAAGGACCCCGATGGCTTGCCATCGCGGATAACCTTTTCCGCCCGCAGGCAGAGCGCTTCAAGCCGCACGAGGACTGCAACGGCTATCAGTGGCTCACCAACGGGCACCAGATGCGCTATGCCCTGGCCCGGCCCTACTTCGCCCTCTTCACCAACGGCAGCGGGCAGAAGGTGATCGATTACTGTATCGGCACCATGGATAACCTCGGCTATCAGGTGCCCTATGGCGATACCGGCTCCTGGCAATGCTGGACCAGCGAGTTGGTGTGCCTCGATATGTTCGCCTACGCCACGGGGGATCCCGCGGCGACCTGGGTAGCGAACCACAAGCGCCAGCTCCGGAATCTGATGGAGACCCACGCTTTCTACCGGCCTGACAAGGGCGAACGACCCACGCGCTTTGATGGCGTCCGGGTCTGGCCTCTGGAGCCGATGTATTACCACTCCTTCAAGGCCGAGGAGCGCCCGCCCCTGGAGCGCTGCTTCGATAAGGTCTCCTTCC
>Ga0209720_1003750_pt1 | contig 10194 bp, 13 predicted proteins | sample AD_JPNMR3_MetaG_FD_184426 | JGI IMG/M metagenome (GOLD analysis project Ga0209720, IMG submission 184426) | Active sludge microbial communities of municipal wastewater-treating anaerobic digesters from Japan - AD_JPNMR3_MetaG (SPAdes) (version 2) | ecosystem: Engineered > Bioreactor > Anaerobic...
GAGATAATCAGCCGGCGCGCAGGCGCCCACGGGGTTCGATGACCCGGGCCGGCTCTACCACGACCGGACGCGATCAGATTCGACAAGACGTGACGGGACTAGACCCGACGAGACGAGACGAGCAGCCGCAACGCAGGCGTTCAGCGGGTTCGAGACCCCGCATGCGGCCCACGCCGAGAGGCGGACAGCGCACAGGCGCACAACACGGAGACGACCATGAACCGGAACAAGAACAAGGTGGGGCAGTACTGGACCCCGGAGCAGGCCGCCGAGCTGATGACGTGGTGGAACAGCAGGCCCACGCGCCCGCGGGTGCATCTCGACGGGCACCACCTGAGCCTGCTCAGCACGGCCGACCTCGTCCACGGCGGCGACACGTCCTACGTCAGGATCAACGTCGGCGGCGAGTTGCTGCCGCTGTGCGCGTTCCTCTACGCGTGTGAGATGCTCCGCGACAGCTCGACCGGGGCCGCGTACTGCAGCGCCGTCTACAAGGGCCGCCACGAGACCGACCCGCGGTGGGTCGAGATGCAGGTCCCGGGGGTGATCCGCGCGCTCGGCCTGCCGCTGACCTTCAAGGTGTGGGAGCGGAACGCGGACGGTCAGCTCGTCGAGGTCGCGGGGATCTGACCTGGGAGTGTGGCCTGGAGGCCTCGGCGACCTGAGCAATCACGCGGGATGCGCACTCGGCCGCGCTGGAGCTGCAGATCAGGCCGGCAGCCGCCCGTGGCGCCCCGACGTGCCTCTACTGTCAACATGTGCGATAACGACCGCCCGTGACCACGGCGCAGACCCTCGCCCGCACCCACCGGCGTCTGGTAGATCGCCGCATGGGTAAGACCTCGAAGAAGACCGGCAAAATGACCCAGGCCACCCCGACAACGACCCCGACGCCAAGCGCGAGCGCCCGGAACGACATCACCCTCGAGGACATGCAGGCCGCGCTGCGCGAGCACGGAACGGTCGCCGCCGCCGCCGAGGCGCTCAACATGTCCGGCCCGAACTTCCAGCAGACGTGGTCCCGCCGGGCCCGCGACGCGGGGGTCCAGCAGACGCCGGGCGAGTACCTCGACAGCCTCGGGATGCGGCGCGAGCCGCGGGGCACCAGCCCGGCCGTGTTCTTCCGCCTGCCCGAGTACAGCCAGCTCGAGGCCGCAGCCAAGGAGGAGGGGACCGAGCCGAACGAGTACGCGCGGGAGGTGCTCCGCAAGCACCTGGCCCGCCGCGCGAAGCGGCAGGCCTAGAACGCCGTCCAGGCCCGCCAACATGCGAGCGGACAGCGTTCTTAGCAGTTCGTTATTTCAAGTGTTGACACGCGACTAACACGGGCGTACATAACTCGCATGCCTCGCACGCTCTACCGCGCCGCCGCCCGAGCCACCATCGCCCCCGCCACCTTCGGCCGCGGTGCGTGCTTCGCGGAGTCGCTCGCGGACGCGGAGCGGTACACCCGCAACCCCGGGTTCGGCGGCGAGCACCTGTTCTCCTTCGACGTCGAGGCCGAGTACGTCTGCCACGCCACGGGCCGCGGCCTGCAGGCCCTCGTCGTGCTGGCGACCGAGCTCGAGTACGCCTCGCCGGTCGCGCAGGCCGAGCGGTGGGGCGACCGCGGGCTCGGCGAGGTCTTCGAGGTCGTCGAGGGCGACTCCGAGGCGCGCACGCGACTCATGCGCTTCTTCGACTGGCTCGTCTACGACGAGCCGCAGGTCGCCGACGATGCGGCCCGTCTCGGCGCGTCGTACTGCCGCACCTGGCGCTACTACGGCAGCCGGCCGATGGTCGGCCAGCTCGCTTGCTGAAATTCAACGCGCGTCCGTGATCGATTCGCGGCCGCCGACGACCAGAAGAACACCCGGCCGCGGGGTCTCGCAGCGGCTTCCCGGCGATGGCCGGCCCCGTTGTCCGCTCCCGGATGGTCCGCGAGCGGCGTTGCACAAGAACGAGAACAGCCATGTCCACGACCACAGCTATCGCCCCCTACACCTCCCCGGCCTCCCTCCTCCTCCACTTGGAGGGCGCCCGCGCGTTCCAGATCATCGAGTCGCGTCAGCGCACCCCGGCGCCGCGCTTCGCCACGGGCGTCCAACCCGGCGGGGTCCGGACCGGCGGCCTTCTCCGCGCCCCGACGTGGGTCGGGCAGATCATGCAGGACCTCGCCAAGCTGCTCGGCGTGCGCGGCGGGACGCCGGCCGAGATCCAGGCCGGCGGCGTCATCACAGCTCGGCAGGCGTGGGCCGGCGCCCTGCCGGCGTGGGTCATCAACATCGAGGTCGGCCGTACCGGGTGGCGCCAGATCCTCGCCGACGGGGCCTCGGTCGCCGATGTCGAGGCGATCGCGCTGCAGGCGTGCCCCGGTGCCACCGTGGGCAGCGAGGTCATCGCGCGCATGGGCGGCCGCACGTACGTTCGCCTGAGCGTCCAGCCGGCCTGAGCCGGCAGCATCACCAGGCGTTCGGGGGCGGGCCTGCGGGTGCCGCCCCTTCGCGTTTCCCGCCCAGGTGCGGCTCGCGGTCCCACCGGGCCGGCCGGCGCCCCCCGTTCTCCGCCAGCTCGCGGATCAGGCTCTCGGCCGTCTCGCGCGTCATGCGGATCGTCGAAGCGGCGGGGACGCCCCGGGACTGAAGCGTCTGCATCTCCCGGTAGCCGCAGAGACCCTTGCCGTAGCGCGTGCAGATCGTCCTCTTCGCCTTCGCTGCCGCCTCCTCGGACAGCCGCTCGGGGTTCTGGACGCCGTGCTTCTTCAGCCACGCGACGAGTTCCTTGGAGGCCCGGGGCGCCTTGGGGTCGTCGCGCTCCTTGAAGCCGAGCACGTTGGAGGCCGAGAACGGGTCCGAGTCGACGACCGATGCGCTCGCCCGGCTCGTCTCCATCTTCCGCGCCTCCTCGACAGCCGCGAGCCGCACGGCCTCGGAGATCATCTTGTCGAACGTGTCCTCGCCGTCCAGGTCGAGCTGTAGGAGCTGCGCGCGCTGGTCCGGCGTCAGGCTGCCGGCGAGCGCGTCGGCCATGGTCCCGAGCGACAGCTCGTCGCCGACGCCGGCGATGTCGAGCAGCAGCATGTCGGGCTTGGGGCTCGAGGCGATCGCGGCCCTCCGCAGGTCGCGGCTCAGGTGGAGCTCGGGCCCGTCGACGGTGCCGGGCAGGGGACGCGAGCCGCGGCCCACGCACTGTGTATAGATCGTCGCGGAGCGGGTCGGGCGGGCCATGACGACGCACGAGGTCGCGGGCGCGTCGAATCCCTCGGTGGCGACGAGGACATTGCACAGGTAGCGGATCTCGCCGCGCTTGTACTCGGCCATGAGGCGGCGGCGGCGGTCGATGTCGGTGCCACCGTCGACGACCTCGACGCGGGCCCGGGTGTAGCGTCGGAGCGCTTCGGCCTGCGCATGGGCGTGGGCCACGTTGACGCAGAAAACGATGGTCTGGCGCCCTCCCGCGAGCTCGACGGTGTGCCGCGCGATGTGGTGGGCGTTCTCCGCCATGAGGTAGCCGAGGGCCTCGGGCTCGAAGTCGCCGCCGCGGACCCTGAGCTTCGAGAGGTCGACGCCGTCGATCGTGACGCGCTTCGGGCGGACCGGGACGAGCCATCCCTCGTCGATCGCGTCGACCATGGGGAAGCTGTACCCGACCGCGCCGAAGCCGGCCTCGGCGAGCCCGATCCCGTCGAGCCGCTGCGGCGTCGCGGTGACGCCGAGGATCCACGCGTCCGGGAAGTGATCGAGCACGGTGCGGTACTGCTCCGCAGGGCTTCTATGGGCCTCGTCGACGACGATGAACCCGAACTCGTCGCGGCGGAAGCGGGAGAGGCGGCTGTAGAGCGTCTGGACCGACGCGCTGACGAACGGCTCGTCGCGGCTCCGGTACTCGGCCTGCTCGCGGCCGAAGTGCATGCCGGCCGCGGTGCCACGCTCGATCGGCTGTTCGACGAGCTCGTCGCGGTGTGAGAGCACGGCGCAACGCCGCTGGTAGCGGTCGAAGTACCGACGCATCGCGGCGAGGAAGGTCTGGGTCTTGCCGGTGCCTACCGCCATGACGAGCAGCACGCGCTGGTGCCGGGTGAAGCACCGGATCACGCCGGGGCCGCGCCGTGGATCGCCGCCGTCCAGGGCGTGCTGCTGGTATGGGCGCAGGACGAGGTTCGATGTCATCGGCGCATCCGGACGTTTATGACCGCGGTTCATGCATCCCGCGTGGAGAATCCCGTCGCGGTGCCTCAATGCGCGTCACTGTGCAAGGTCGCACCGGAGCGTTTGAACAGGATTGACGGCGCGGTGGTGACGGTGCGATTTCGGTGAGAGTAGGAGCTCTATCCGTATGCGAAGCGCCGGGTCTGAATATCCAACGAGTGAGAGCGTCAGCGCGCGGCATGCATGGTGCGCGACGGATCTTCGACCCGTGCGAACGCGCTTGCGCGGCTCGTAACGCGCGCGTAAACGCGCACGCATACCGGTCCTGTTACTCGCGTGGTAACAGAATCGCGCATGATTATTTTTGTTGACGACTTGAATAACGACCGCTAGACATTGTCCATCGGTTGCGGCCCCGTTGGCCGCGAAGGATCACCCCCTGTGAACGCCACAACGCACGTCTTTCAGGCGGCCTCGCGTCTCATCGCGTACGCCGCGACCCTGATCTCCTACGCGAACGCGGCCGACGCGGCGGTGCAGCGCAGGCGCAGGCGGAAGCTCGCCGCGGCCGCCGCTGCGGTCCTGCTGCTGCCGGGCTGCGCTCGCCCGGCGCCGGCCCCGGTGCATCCGGAGCCCCCGCAGATCCACCGGCTCGACTGCGGCGGGTCGTCCTGCACGATCACGACGTCCGGTAATGCGACGATCGTGTGGGTGCAGGAATAGCCGGCTCGCCGCCGGCAACTGGCATTTGTAGGCACAACTGCGGCCCGCATTGTGGCCGCGGAAAGGGAGTCATGAGCTATCAACAGCATCCCGTGCATCGGCTATGGGTCGCCGCGGGCAGCCCGGCGCCGATCGAGTGCGACGGCACGGCCATCGCGCCGCGGGCCATGGCGCCCGGCGTCTGCGCCGTCACCGGCGGGCCCGGGGAGTACCTCTACGAGCAGGCCTTCAGCGCGAACTTCACCCTGCCGCGGAACGCGTCGACGGCCTTTCGGCACGGCCACGGCAGCACGGCGCAGTCGCGTCGCACCGCGAAGCCGCAGAAGTGCCTGTCGGCGGCGGCCGTGTGGTCCTCCAAGGCGATCGTGCTCCGGTGCGCGACGTGGATTCTCGAGCCCGCCGAGGACGGCGACCGGCTGACCTTCCACCCGAGCTACCGGGTGCCGAAGGACCCGGAGAAGGCCGCGACCTGGCGCAGCGCGTGGGGCGACGCAGATCCGTCGCGGTGGCTCTCGTGGCTGCTGCAGCCCCGGCCGGTCGGCACGGTCGCCGCGATCCCGAAGTACGGGATCGAGCACGGCGGCGAGCAGAACTTCCACCGGACCTACCGCCCCGGCCACGTGCCACCCGATCCGCTCCTCAAGCTGCAGAGCAAGCACGTCGCGGTCTACGCGCAGCCGAGCACCCGCGCCGGCGTGCTGGCCCTGCAGGTCGACTCCGACGTCGTGATCGAGGTCGACACGGCTCGCTGGCGCCCGGCTCACGCGCTGGCGCTCGCGCTGGCCCGGCGCCTACGCGAGCTCGACGTGCCGGCGCCGGCCGTGTCCCGGGCCCTGCAGGCCCGCGTCCTCGAGCACCACTACCCGGCCGCGGCGCACGCGGCCCTTGCGTCCACCCTCTTCCGCCTCGGCGACCTGCCGCGGCACCCGTTCTGGTCCCTGTTCTCCGGAGGAATCCATGTCTGAGATCGCCAAGCTTCCCGGCTCGCCCCGCGGGTCGGCCTACCTCTTCGCGCACATGTTGCGCGTGATCCTGCTCGTCCACCGCGCCGACCTCGGCGACCGGATCCAGCACCTTCCCGTCGAGCTGGCGGGCTGCCTCGTCCCGCTGGCCGCGCAGGCCCGCAGCACGGTCGAGTTCATCGGGTCGCTCTGCGAGCGGATCGGCGTGCAGCCGGTCGTGCCGCGCTCGGGCAACCCGGTCTCGGTCGCGCTGCCCCAGGAGATCGTCGACGCGTTCGGGTTCGCACGGGGCCAAGAGCAGACCGAGGGCCACGTCCTCGGCGTCGGCTTCTGCGCGGTCCCGTGGATCGACGTCGCGGCGCAGATCGACCTCGTGCAGCTCCGCGGCGTGCTGCAGCGGAGCACGCACTTCTTCGTGTCGGTCGCCATGCAGTTCGTCGACGCCGAGAGCAGGCGCGCGTTCGTGGCCGACCTGAGCCTGTTCGGCTGGATCGAGGCGGCGGCGCCCCGGTTCCCGGTGCCGGACCTGTCCCGGGCGATCGCGCCGCGCCGCTGGCACGTGCTGATCACGCTGCTGTCGCCGCTGTCGCACGGCGGGGACCAGTCGGGCAGCAACGTCGCCTCGATCCGGCGGGAGCCGCGGGTCGACATGTTCACGGGCGAGGTCGCCGACGTGCCGTTCGTCTCGGGCGCCGCGGTACGCGGGCTCGCGCGCGACCTCGTCATGGTCGACTGGCTCGCGCGGATCGGGCTGTCGACGCGGGACATCCGGCCCGAGGTGGCGCACGCCCTGCTGGCCGGCGGGAGCATCGACGCCGGGGCGGCGATGGGCGTGACCGACAACGCGCTCCGCGACGCGATCCGCGAGGTCTGCCCGGCGTGGGACCTGTTCGGGGGCGTGATCGAGGGACAGCTCATGGAGGGGCAGCTCATCGTCGGCGACGCGGTGCTGGTCTGCCGCGAGACGGCCTGGAGCGCGGCGCCGGCGCTCGGGTGGACGCTCGACGAGGCCCGGGAGCGGCGGCCGGAACTGCCCGAGGCGGCGGCGGCGACGGTGGAGCGGCTCGGGACGCGGCATCACCACGACGACATCCCGGGGCCGTCGACGCAGATGATCCTGCACACCCAGGCGATCGCGGCGGGGCACCAGCTCGCGTGGTCGGTCGCGCTGCGGGCCGGGCCGCTGGCGACGCCGCTGCAGCGGGCCGCGCTGGCGCACCTGCTCGGGCTGCTGGCCGAGCACGGGCGGCTCGGGGCGAAGGCGCAGACCGGCTTCGGGGCGGTCGCGTTCGGCGAGCCGCAGTCGTCGTGCGACCGGAGCCCCTGCCCCGTCCCGATCCACTACCTCGCGCACGTCGCGGCGCAGGCGGAGCGCGCGCGGGCGTGGCTGACCGGGCAGGCGCCGCTCGTCGCCCCGGCCCCGGCGCCCGCCGAGGGCGAGGCCCCGAACGGCAAGGGCAAGGCCAAGCCGGGCCGGAAGGCGAAGGGGGCGGCCGATGGCGCCGCGGCCTGAGCCCGCGTGGCTGGAGACGTGCCGCGCGCGCTTCGGTGCGCGCGAGCATGTGTCCCGCCCGCACGTCGTCGAGGCGGTCCTGTCCGCGCCGGTGGCGATCGACCCGCAGCACCCGATCATGCTCGAGGGGGCGCTGCAGTGCGCCGCGATCGCGGCCGTCACCGGCCGGACGCCGGACGAGGTCGGGCTCGGCCCCGGCGTGTTCGTCGACATCCCGATCCCGATCGCGGATCAGGTCCGACACGGGCGCCGGGTCGCGCGCTGCTCGGCGGCGGAGTGCGACGCGATCGCCGGCGAGCGGTACGTCCGGCGGCGGCCCCGGTCCGAGCGGTACGCGCTGTCGCAGGTGCGCGAGACCCTCGGCGAGTACAAGGCGTGGTCGCTGCCGGTCCCGACGCGGATCGCGGCCGTGCTGCGCTGGCACGTCGTCGCGGATCCCGAGCGGCTGTACGCGCTGCTCCCGGACGTCCTGGCGATCGGGCGGTCCCGGCAGGGCGGGCTGGGGCACGTCGCGCTCTGGCGCATGATGCCGGCGAAGGTCGATCGCTCGTGGCGGCGCGAGGACGGGTCGCCGGCGCGACCCCTGCCGGTTACGTCGCCAGCCGCGGCGCGGGCCGAGTTCGGGCCCGGCGTCCAGCTCGCCGAGGTCGGGTACCGGGCGCCGTACTGGCACAACGAGGCGCGGGCCCTGTGCGCGCTGCCGGGGGGTGCCGCGTGACCTGCGTCGAGCTCCGCTGGCAGGTCCGCGGCGAGATCGCGGCCGACTACGGGTACAGCCTGTTCTCGGCCGTGTGCCGGCGGCTCGACACGCGCCTGCACGACGACGAGGCGCCCTGGACCATGTCCCCGGTGCAGGTCGAGCAGGGGATCGAGCGGCAGGGCACGCTGCTCGTCGAGCGCGGCACCCTGGCGATCCGCTGCGCCGTCGAGCTCGTGCCCGACTTCGCGGGCCTGTACGCACCCACCGGCCTGGCGATCCGCGAGACCGGGGCCCTGCAGCTCTCGCCGGCGCCGACCGTGCATGTGCTGCGGCCGGCCTCGGTCCTGGCCGCGGACCGGGTCATGATCAAGAGCGCGACGCTCGAGCGCGGGCGCCGGCACTTCGGCGAGGCGGTCGAGAACAGGCTCAGGGCCGAGCGCGTGACCTACGGCGCGGTCCGAGTCGGGGCGCCGTTTCGGATGTCGGTCGTCGGCCGCGAGTGCGACGGGTTCGCGGTCGAGATCGAGGGGCTGTCCGAGCGCGACAGCCTGTACCTGCAGGAGTGCGGGCTCGGCGGGCGAGTTCGCATGGGCTGCGGCTTCCTGCGCGGCTGAATCTCGGGAGGAGACCTGCGTCATGGTGGCGATGAAGCTGGAGATCGAGACGACGCGACAGGCTGTCTCTTTGGTCCTGACCGTTGGGACATACACGGTGCAGGCGTGGGCCGACGCGGCGGGCGCGGCCAACGTCGGCGGCTTGCTCGGAGTGAGCCTGCGGACCCGCGGCGAGGTCGTCGGCGTCGAGCTCCTCGGCGCGGCGCGCCTGCGCGAGCGGCTCGGCGAGGTCCCGGGCCGGCTTGTCCGGGTGTTCCGCGAGAGCACCCGCCGGCCCGACCTGCTCTCGCGCGTCATGCTCGACATCCTCGACACGACCCGGGACAGCCCGGTCGGGCTGCGGCAGCGGCTCGCGCGACAGGTTGCCCTGCACCTGGCCCCGTGGGCGCGCGTCGAGACCCGCGGCGAGAACGTCGAGATCACGGTCCCGCGGTGGCTGCCGACGGCGTCGGTTCGCGCGCTCGAGCGCCGCGTCCTGTCGCTCGTGCGGCAGTTCTCGCACGACAACGATCGGCGGCTGCCGCTGATCGTGCGAGCTGAATCCTGACCCGAGGACTCGCGTCGACGCGCACGATGGAAGCGTGGATCCGGATGGTTGTGCGGTTGATCGAGGCGGGGCTGACCGAGGACGAGGCGATCGAGGTCGTCTCGCGGCTGCTCGTGCTGGCCGGTGCGGTCGACGGGGAGGCCGACGCGGCATGAAGCGGCCCGCGCCAGCCCCGGGGAGCCCGGCCGACGTCGCGGGCGAGTTCCGGCTCCACCAGATCCGGGCCGAGCTCGCCGCGCCGCGGTTTCAGCGGAACATCGATCCGCCGTGGGGCGAGCGGGCGCTCGTGCTGCGCGGGACCCCGCTCGGCGACCTGGACGCGTGGATCAGGCCGGACCCGGCGCACTTCTTCGATCCGGCGGGCTATCCGGGCGAGCTCGTGCCCGTCGTCGACGTCGATCTGTGGGAAGCCGCAGCTCCGCACCCGCGACTTCTGCTCGTGGTCTCGACCGTGACGCGGGCCATGCTGGTGTGCTCGCCGCGGCGGACGTACACGAGCTGGGTGCGCCGGTCGGTCGATGGTCCGCGCGGGTACCTGCCCGCGATGCACTGTCCGAAGGGACAGCTAAAAACCTTCGGGTGGTTGAAGAACAAACTTGTGTAGTGCGTCTCTGCTCACCGATGGATGGTAATGCGATGGACAACGATGGAACGCTGACGACTGCGACGACCACGGGTCTCGGGATCGACTACACGGCCCTCGCCAACCTCGACATCGAGGTGCACGAGCGGGCGCTGTGCGTGGAGGCGCTGCGCCGGGCCGGGTCGGTGCGGTCGGCCGCGGTGCTGCTGAAGATCAGCCGCTTCGCCCTGGGGCGGCGCCTGGAGAAGTTCGGGATCGAGGCGCCGGACCGGGCGACGATGCCGCGTCATCCCCGCCAGCCGCGCGCGCCCAAGCCAGAGGGCGACACCGGCGAGCCGAAGCCGAAGCGCACCCGCAAGCCGAAGGCCGCGCCGATCGAGCAGGTCGACACCGCGGCGCCGGCCGCCGAGCAGCCCGAGGTCTCG
>Ga0209720_1003751_pt1 | contig 10194 bp, 9 predicted proteins | sample AD_JPNMR3_MetaG_FD_184426 | JGI IMG/M metagenome (GOLD analysis project Ga0209720, IMG submission 184426) | Active sludge microbial communities of municipal wastewater-treating anaerobic digesters from Japan - AD_JPNMR3_MetaG (SPAdes) (version 2) | ecosystem: Engineered > Bioreactor > Anaerobic >...
TACCTTTCCTCTATAAATCATAGGTTAATTTTTTGAATAAGATAATCGTATTATTTTGATAATCAGATTATCGGTAATTTTTGATTCTGTAAAAAAGACAAAGCTAAAGCTTCCGTCTTCCTTTTTGAAAAGCGGAAACATGAAGAATAAATAAAATACTTTCCTCTGCGAGCTTTCCTGTCTCAAACGGGTTTTCATTACCGGCAAAGTCTGTTGTTCATTTTGTGTACACGGGATAATATCTTTCAATATTTCGCCACAAAGGTAAGGAACTGAGAAAATGCCGGAAGAAACCACACGAAAAGAGAGGTTTCTCAATCAGGCTTTTACTGCCTGTAAATTTCTTGTGACGTCAAAAGGCTTCCCTGTTTGCAATACGTTGAAAATAATAACCAGTATTTTGCGGGTTATAGCCAGTAATGCCTTTTGCGATTTCATCCGTTTTGAAAGATAAAAATACTTTTTATACCAAACCGCTATCAAAGTGTATCCTTAATCCAATGATATAAACAGACTGATTTTACCGTTTCTTTATCCAGATTTTTTAATTGTTCTGCTAATGTATCTTCAACATCTTTCAAAGATTCGAAGGTTCTATTTTTAAATCCTCCTTTTTCTCTTATATGATGCCATAAATTCTCTACAGGATTTACTTCAGGGGAATGAGAAGGTTGGAACAACGGAACTATATTTTCCCTCTTCTTTGTCTTTTCTCCTGTATGCCAGGAGGCTTTGTCCATTGCCATGACAATTCTATAAGCGTGAAATTCTTCTGAAAAACCTTCCATAAATAGATTCATACATAAAGTATTTGCATAGGGAAGTGTTAAAGAATAGGATTCACCTGCTTCAGGACACACCGCTGTATAAGCATACGTGTACTGGCGAATCATCTGTTTACCAACTTTAGCTCTTCTTCCAGAAGGAACCCAACAAGAACAAACATTATCAATTCGTCCAAATCTTGCTTCGTCTTGAAAAAATAGTTTTATGGGTCTTTTATCTTTCTTGTCTTTAAACTCTAATGATTTGGCTGCCAGGTTCTCTTGAAGTTTTTTTTATACTCTTCCTGCTCTTCTCGATTTGCTTTAGGATGATTCGGACGGGGAACTTTCTTCTTCCACCCATGACGTTTAAACATATCCCAAATATAATCATCAGATATTTCTCTGCCTAACTTTTCTTCAACCATCTTCTTTACTTGCTTGTAGATCAATATCTGTCCATTCAAAGCATCTGATTCAAGGGAGGAAAGAATTGCCTTTTCTTCTTCAAGTGTCATATTGCATCTTGCTTCACGTCTTCCACCCCAATTGTCATATCTCCTCCACGCTTCCCCATATTTATTGTACTGCTGGATAACATGAAAAATCTTTTGTTTACTTACTCCAAATATCTTTGCAAATTCTTCTGCTGTCTTTCCATAATTCGTTTGAACAGAATAAATTATCTGCCAATCCTGAAATGCTCTTACCTTGGTTTGAGAATTCATTATCTCTTTCAGTTCTGCATCTGTGAAATGTGGATAGGTCTTTAATATTTTCATGACTTTTTTGCAAAGATACAAAAAATATTATATATGATAGCGGTTAAGTATAAATTTTATTTACCTAAATAAGTAAATTTTTCTTCAGCACGTCCTACACTTTTTTTCAAGGCTCTTCAATTTTTTAACATTCATTGGTGTTAATGGATATTTCTTCCTATTAACACTAACGATCAAATCGCCTAAAAAATGTACTGTTCACTAATAGATTTGTGCTCTTGAACTCGACAAATGGTGTCGGCAAACATTTCTGCTACAGACAATACTTTTACTTTTGGACATTTAGTTGTATCATAAGGAATAGAATCTGTAAAAGCCAACTCTACTAAAGCTGACTTGCTAACTTTTTCGGATGCTGAGCCAGACATAACTCCATGCGATACAATAGCCCGTACACTATTAGCACCTTTTTCCATCATTAAATTGGCAGCCATACACAAAGTGCCTCCCGTATCTATTATGTCATCAACTATTACTACATCTTTGCCTATTACATCACCAATGATTCTCATTTCATCCACTACATTGGCCTTTTCACGAGTTTTGTGACACAGCACCATCGGTACATCCAAATATTTTGAATACGAGCCTGCTCTTTTTGATCCTCCTACATCAGGAGTAGCTATTGCCAAATTTGGCAAATTCAACGACTCAATGTAAGGAGCGAAAATAGTAGAAGCATACAAATGATCCACTGGTACATCAAAAAAACCTTGAATCTGATCAGCATGTAAATCCATCGTAATTAATCGATTAATCCCAGCAACACTTAACATATCAGCAATAAGTTTTGCTCCTAATGATACACGAGGTTTGTCCTTCCTGTCTTGACGAGCCCAGCCAAAATAAGGAATCACAGCAATAATTTTATAAGCAGATGCTCGTTTAGCAGCATCAATCATTAAAAGCAATTCCATTAAATTATTTGCATTAGGGAAAGTGGACTGTACCAAATAAACATTTTGACCTCGAATGGACTCTTCATAAGTAACTGAAAATTCTCCATCTGAAAAAAATTCAGTGTTCATTTTTCCCAAAGGGCAAGCTAAAAACTTGCAAATCTTCTCAGCAAGATATCTGCTGTTTGTCCCTGAAAATACTTTAAAAGATGAATCAGAAATTACCATAATTTTATGTAGATAAAAGAATTTTTTACAAAATTACAGAAATTAAAATAAAAAATTCTCTATTGGAACAAAATTATTTCCAAAATACTTCTTTGCCATTAAAAAGTTGGTTTAAACTCTCATTAAAATGTTTCAAAGGTTTCGATTATCTCATAATTTATTGATTCTAATTTAAACAAAACTGGGAATCAACATAATATCAACTTCTGTATAGGGGTATTAAATTTCAAATGCTCAACTCTGCTGTTCAAATTGTTTTATGCAAACGTTTGAACTAATTTTTATGATTTTTTTTAAAGTTTCAATACTCCTTGGTAAAAATTAAATGTATTTTTGATAAAATATTTTCTCGCTCTTTGTTATTTAAATTTTTGAAAAACAATTTATTGTTATAATAGAATTAATTTAATTTTGAAGAAAGAGTTCAATGCAACATAACAAAATCATATGATCATACATTTTAAAATACCCTATTTTACTCATTGGGGGCAACAAATTTATGTAAAAGGAAATATCCCTGAATTAGGGAACAATGAAACAGATAAAGGGCTTTTATTACATTTCACTTTTCCCGAAAATTGGATAGGAGAAGTAGAAATAGTTGGAAATAAACCCATTGAGTTTTCTTATAAGTATTTTTTATATGACGAAAACGTTAACGAATGGAAAGAAGAATGGATAGAAGATCGAAACATTGCCCTTGATCCTTCCAAATCAGATCATTTTTTTTGTTTTGACTTTTGGAATAATCCAGGTAGTATAGAAAATGTATTTTATACAGCACCTTTTAAAAATGTGTTTTTTCGACAAAATATTTCTCTTAATCTTTCTTCTCCACAAGATTATACCCATATTTTTAGAATAAAAGTTCCTTTGCTACAAGAAGGTCAAGTACCGTGTTTGATAGGAGACTGTAAGAAATTACGAAATTGGAATATCCAACAACCATTATTGTTACAAAAAACTGACGGAAATTGGTGGAAAGTCGAAGTAGATTTAAATGAGGAAAAGAATGAAATCCATTATAAATATGGAATTTACGATACCAAAAACAATCGTTTTCTATTTTTTGAATCAGGTTACGATCGAAAAGCTCCTACCTTTCACTCAAACAGAACATGTATTCGACTTTCAGATGGTTTTTTAAGAATGAATGTTCAAACATGGAAAGGAGCCGGTGTTTCTATTCCGGTTTTTAGTATCAGAACTAAAAAAAGTTTTGGTGTGGGTGATTTTCTGGATTTAAAACTGCTGGTGGATTGGGCTAAAAAAATTGGATTGAAATTAATTCAGGTCCTGCCACTTAATGATACAATTGGCACTCATACCGATGCAGATATTTTGCCCTATGCAGCTATCTCAGCTTTTGCTCTTAATCCACTCTTTTTAAATTTATTAGCCATTGGCGAACTTCCCGAAAATCATCCTTTGCAAAAAGAATATAAGAAACTACAACCTGCTTTAAATGACAAAGAATGGATTGATTATCTGACAGTGATAAATTTTAAATTAAAATATGCAAAAGAACTTTTTATTATACAAAAAGAAGAATTTTTTAAAAAACCTGATTATCAAACATTTTTTGTTCAAAATAAACATTGGTTGATTCCATATGCAGCTTTTTGCGTACTTCGTGATCAATTTGAAACACCTGATTATACACAATGGGGAGATTATGCAAAATATGATGCTGAAAAGATTGCTAATTTTACTTCTCCATCTCAACCTCATTATCAAGAAATTGCTTATTATTATTTTTTACAATATTATTTGCATAAACAGTTGGTTGAAGCCACTCAATATGCACACGAGCATGGCATTGTTTTGAAAGGAGATATCCCAATTGGTGTAAACCGTTACAGCGTAGAAACTTGGTTTCACCCTGAATATTTCAATATGAACATGCAAGCTGGCGCTCCACCAGACTTGTTTTCAATCAAAGGTCAAAATTGGGAATTGCCAACCTATAATTGGGAAGCCATCAAACAATCAAAATATGAATGGTGGATTAACCGTCTTTATCAAATGAATTATTATTTTGATGCCTTTCGTATTGATCATATTCTTGGTTTTTTCCGTATTTGGCAAATTCCTCTTAATCAGGTAGAAGGAATTATGGGACATTTGTATCCTTCCATTCCCATTTACATCAATGAATTTAACGAAAAAGGCATTTGGTTTGACTACAACCGTTTTTGTAAACCTTTTATCAATGATGAAATTTTAGGAAGATTTTTTGGTGATGATGCAGGTTGGGTAAGAGCAAGTTGCCTACAAATAGAAAATGGTTGGAATTTTCAGTTAAAGCCTGAATTTCAAAGCCAAAAAGCGGTTCAGAAAATGTTTGAAGAAGGAAAATTTTCTGAAAAAATTAAATGTGGCTTGTTCGATTTAATTTCAAATGTTTTGTTTTTTGAAGTGGAAGGTTCTAATGGTACACAATTCTATCCTCGCTGGGGAATGCACTATCTGCCTTCTTATCTATATCTTGATGATTATACCAAACAAAAACTGGATGAATTATATATTGATTATTTCTATCGACGACAGGACGATTTTTGGTATTATTCTGGAATAAAAAAATTAAGTGTACTTAAACATGCTACCAACATGCTAATTTGTGGTGAAGACCTGGGTACACTTACTCCTTGTGTTACCAGAGCAATGAAAGAGCTTGGTATTCTTAGCTTGGAAATTCAACGCGCACCAAAAACTGATAAAATTGAATTTCTTCATCCAAATGATGCTCCTTATTTATCAGTTATCACGCCTTCTACACATGATATGAGTACCATTCGCGGATGGTGGGAAGAAAATCGTGAAGTTACCCAGCGATTTTACAATTACCAATTAGGTCACTGGGGAGAAGCCCCTTATTTCTGCGAACCGTGGATTTGTAGAGAAATTCTTTTGCAACATCTGTATTCTCCCGCTATGTGGGCTATTTTTCAAATTCAAGATTTGTTAAGCATCTCAGAAAAATTACGTAGAAACAATCCGCACGATGAACGAATAAATGTACCCACCAATTCTAAACAAAGTTGGCGATATCGTTTCCATCTAAATCTTGAAGATTTGCTGGAAGAAGATGATTTTAATGAAGAATTAAAAAATTATATTATTCAATCAGGTCGATAAAAATCAATGTCAGACTTTAAAAACAAAGTCTTTCAAGCCATAAAAAACTTAAAAGACTTTTTTGTGCGGCTGAAGGGACTCGAACCCCCACGCCTTTCGGCACCAGATCCTAAGTCTGGCGCGGCTACCAATTACGCCACAACCGCAAAATTTATTTCCTAAATCTTTTTACAAAGATAAATCTTTCCCTCTTGTTTTCCAAACAATTCCAATAATGATTGGACTTTTAATGATGATTAGAATTTACCTGAAATTCCTTTCTACCCGATATTGCATGCTTAATAAATCTTCATTCAACAAACTATTTTCCGATGCTCGAATGGGATTAATATCAATTCCTCCTCTTCGAGTATACATTGCACATACCATCAGCTTTTCTGGCTGAAAATGTTCTAAAAAACGTTTATAAATAATTTCGACAATTTCTTCGTGAAAATGGGTTTCTTTTCTGAATGAAACCAAATACTGCAAAATAGAAGAAAAATCAATTGTATGTTTTGTCGTCATTTTCACAAACACATCTCCCCAATCAGGTTGATGTGTCACTGGACAATTTGATCGCAAAATATCAGAATAAAAGATATACTCTTGAGTTGTTTCTGTTAAATTACTTCGAAGCAAATTGGGATTTTCAACAAGATGCTCAAAATGAATTTTGGCTGATATTTCAGGAGGTATTAATTGGAGCAAATCATAAGAGTAAAATTTTGAAAACGGTTTCACAGCTTTATCTTTTGCTGAAAATAAAGCTACTGTTACTTCTTCACCAATTAAATTACTGAGATCATTTTTAATCCTTTCTGTTGCCATTTCTTCAGATTCCTCAATCGTTTCACCAAATTTTTCCATGTTAAAGGAGTTCAAATACAATTTAAGTGACTTAGATTCGACCAAATAAGTACTGTTGGCTGAATAGATCAATTTCATTACACGAGAAATTGGTAAACCATTATTTGTCAAAAAGGAAACTTCATAACAATTCCATGCATCTGCTCCGACAAAAGGTAAATTTTCACTGGAAATATTATATTTCTCCCGATTGATGGAACGAGGAATTTTGAACAACAAAGAAGGATCATAATTTTCCACAATGGGAACTTTCTTCCCTAAAAAAGAGTCATTCAAATCTGATATCATAAATTTATACAAATCAGTGTATTATAAAGGAAGACATTTTTGTTGGAACCATTTTCTTTCTTCTTCATTAAGAAAAGGAGATAAAATTTCAAACACTTTTTGATGATAATTATTCAACCAATTAATTTCATTTTCAGTAAGTATATTTCTGTCAATTAAAGCCTTATCAATTGGACAAAGGCTCAATGTTTCGAACTGGTAAAATTCGCCAAAATCGGTTTTTTCTGCAAAAGTAACAAGTACTAAATTTTCAGTTCGAATGCCATATTCATTGGCTCGATAAACGCCTGGTTCGTTTGAAATTAACATTCCAGGCTCCAATGCGGTAGGATTTTCATCTATTCGTATATTTTGAGGTCCTTCGTGCACACACAAAAAGTGTCCCACTCCATGACCTGTTCCATGTCCGTAATTTATTCCTTCTTTCCAGAGAAACTGTCGAGCCATAATATCTATTTGTGAACCTCGTGTACCTTTTGGAAACTTTACTTGAGCCAATTCAATATGTCCTTTCAAAACCAGCGTAAAATCCTTTTTTTGTTGATTCGTAGGATTTCCTAAAGAAATAGTTCGTGTAATATCTGTAGTTCCTTCTAAATATTGTCCTCCGGAATCAATGAGCAATAAATTTTTCGGTTTTATAGAAAAATTTGTTTCTGGAGTTGGTTGATAATGCACAATAGCTCCATGAGAAGCATAACCTACTATGGTTTCAAAACTTTCACCTTTAAAATTTTCCTGTTCATTTCTAAAATGATGTAATTGCTCTGAAACAGAAAGCTCAGTAAGTTGATTTTTTTCAACATTTTCTTCTAACCATTTAAAGAATCTAATCAAAGCAATCCCATCTTTTATCATAGCTTGCTTGATGCCTGCTATTTCTGTTTCATTTTTTATACTTTTCATGTAAATTACAGGAGAAGTTTTATTGATTATTTTACAATGAGCAGGAATAGCCTCATAAACAGATTGATTCAATTTTGCACCATCCATCCAGATAGATTGTTGAGGAGCTAATTGTTTCAAATAAGAATAAATTTCTTCATAAGGTTCGACAATTATTCCTTCACTTTTTAAATACTTTGATGATTCGGTAGTTACTTTCAAAGGGTTAACAAACAAAATGGCACGATCTAATTCTATTACTCCATAAGCTATTACTACAGGATTGTAAGCAACATCATTCCCTCGAATATTGAACAACCATGCAATTTCATCCAGAGCTGAAAGAAGGAAAACTTCGGCATTGATTTGTTTCATTTGCTGTCTAACTGAACTTATTTTCTCCGTGGCTGATTTTCCTGCGAACTTTATATCATATTCATAAAAAGGATCTATAGGAAGAGAAGGCCTATCTGTCCAAATTTTACTTATTAAATCCACCGAAACCAGGTCAAGATTATTCATTTTTAATTCTTCCTTCATTGATGAATAAGCATTGCAGGAAATCATTTGCGGGTTTATTCCAACTTTTTCATTATTATTAAGTTGAGAAATTATCCAGGTTATTATTCCCGGCGTTTCGGTTAAACCTTCTCTCATCAATTCAATTCCTGTTCCTTTTAACTGTTCTTCAGCTTGTAAAAAATAACGAGAATCCGTCCACAAGGCAGCTTTGTCCATAGTAATTACCACTGTGCCAGCAGAACCATCAAAACCAGATATCCATTCACGTTCTTTCCAATAATCAGCTACATACTCACTTGCATGTGGATCGGTGCTGGGTATAATATAAGCCTTAATTTTATTTTCTTGCATTAATTGACGAAGCAACGAAATTCGTTTTAATACTTTTTCCATAGCAAAAATAATTTGAAGAAATAAATTTTAATTGAGAAGGAGAGAAAATATAAAGATGTAAACCTAAAGAAAGGCTGAATTCAACCCTTATGAATTTTCGATTTATAAATAATCCATGTATACTGGCAGCTTATTTTTAGTTTTTTATTTCACCACTAAATGAAATAGGATCTCGTTGATTAGAGATAACAGTAAATGAGACTTTTCCATTATCAAAAATATTCATATCGAAATTATAGTTATAAAAAGTGGTATTCACTTTAAACGATACTTCCCAGCATTTCTTTTTCTGATTGATCTGAGCTTTATAATCCATCATAGGTTCTGAAAATTTTATACCTCCTTCAGTCGAGCTATAAGGTGCTGTGTAAGCTACACCAAAATAGGGTAAAAAAGCAAACGCAGAATCATTTTTTATTTTCAATTCATAATTAGCATTCAAATAAATTTGTTTTCCCCTTAAAGGATAAGCATATTGAACACCTATTGTGTAATTTTTCGATTCAATTTTTTTATTCAATGCTTGTATGCTTTCAGTAGTAACTTTTGATGTAGAACAGGAAGCTAATAAAAGTATACCGATTAGCATAAGGTTAATTTTGTGATTTTTCATAGACCGTATTTTTAAAAAGTTATTAATCAAAGTTTCGCATTTTAGAAAGTGCTGGAAATAAAGTAAAAAAGTAGCATATTTTATCTAATATCTCATTAAGAATAAGCATATTAGACATATAATTACAAAAACAGAAAAATATGCTACAGGACAAAGTTAGAAAAAAGATTTCTGAAATTGAAACAGATTTCAGTGAAAATAAATTACTAAAGTTTCGCACTTCATTATTTCCCGTCTTTCAAATCATTAAAACGAAGTGCGAAACTTTAGTAAATCATAATTATTATCTTGAGTTTTTAGAGTTTTTTAAATGATAAAATTGTAAAAAACGGTCAACGTTATTTAGGCATTAACACTAAAGACACTTCTTACAATACGCATTTAGACGTTTATAAATTTATCCCTCGCGAAGTTGCTCCCCTACCAGAGCTTCGTTGCGTTTTGATTTACAAAAACAAAAATAGACATAAATAAAAAAAGCAAAATTTTGAGCCTACTTTTTGACCTATACGCCAAAAATTGTTATTGTTGCTTAATAAGTAAAATTTTTTACCGGAACAAATTCTGAAACATTTATTTTTAGGACTTTCCGATTTTTTTATCATTCTTTGTTGCATATTTAAGGGCTAAGTTCAACATAGAAGTGCGAATTTAGCAGAGATGTTTTGCATGATTTTTTAAAAAATCATGCAAAACATCTCGGAGGAACGCCAAATAGCCGATGGCGAAACCTCCAAAGAGCGTTAGAGTCAACTGGCAACATAATTTAACAAAAAAGGAGACCGAAGTCTCCCTAAAATTAATTATTATGTTGCTTATGAAATACAAACAAT
>Ga0209720_1003767_pt1 | contig 10159 bp, 13 predicted proteins | sample AD_JPNMR3_MetaG_FD_184426 | JGI IMG/M metagenome (GOLD analysis project Ga0209720, IMG submission 184426) | Active sludge microbial communities of municipal wastewater-treating anaerobic digesters from Japan - AD_JPNMR3_MetaG (SPAdes) (version 2) | ecosystem: Engineered > Bioreactor > Anaerobic...
ATCAGGGTAAGCGGAGTTCCCGTGCTCGCCGATATCGAGACCCTGGATTTCCTCTTCAAGGCTGACACGGATACCGACCGTTGCCTTCAGAAGATACCAGACTAACGCAGACGAGACAAACGTGAACGCACCGACTGCGATTATACCGATGATTTCTGTTGTGAGTAGCGACAGGCCGCCGCCGAAGAACAGGCCGTTGACCGTAGAGAGGCTTGTTACGCCTTCCTGGGCGAAGAGCCCGACGCAGATGGTGCCGAAGACACCGCATACGAGGTGTACGGAAGTGGCGCCGACAGGATCATCGACTTTCACCCGGTCGAAGAAGAGAACTGAGAATACGACGATCACACCTGCGATGGCTCCGATGATCAGCGAGCTTGTAACGCTGACAAATGCGCAGCTTCCGGTGATGCCGACGAGCCCTGCCAGACAGCCGTTGATGGTCATGCCGAGGTCAGGTTTGCCGATGAAGATCCATGACGTAGCGGTTGCTGTAAGAACTGCCGCGATTGCAGCGGTGTTGGTCGTCACAACGATGTGCACCACATCGCCCGGGTTCTGGAAGCTCATGGTAGATCCCGGGTTGAAGCCGAACCAGCCAAGCCACAGGATGAACAGGCCTATCACTGCCAGTGACATGTTGTGGCCCGGGATCGCTTTCGGCTTACCGTCCTTATCATATTTCCCGTGACGGGGACCGAGTATGAGGGCACCGGCTAACGCCGCCCAGCCGCCTACTGAGTGGACGACGGTATCGCCTGCGAAATCCAGGAAGCCGAGTTCACCCAGCCAGCCGCCTCCCCATATCCAGTGCCCGACGATCGGGTATATGACAAGCGTCAGTACGAAAGAGAACAGGATAAACGAAATGTACTTGACGCGCTCTGCGACCGCACCGGATACTATGGTAGCTGCCGTCCCGCAGAATACAAGCTGGAAGAAGAACTTTCCCCAGAAGGGCACGTTCGATGTCAGGGTGTCCTTATAGAAATCGATACTGGAACTGTCCAGGACAGACAAATGCTGCGTTCCTGCAAACGGGCTGCTTCCGCCGAACATCAGGCCCCAGCCCAGGAGCATGAAGCCAAGCGTGGATACGGCGAAAACGATGAAGTTTTTAGAAAGGATGTTGACCGTATTCTTCGATCTGGCAAATCCGGATTCTACCGCAGCGAAGCCAAGGTTCATGAAGAATACCAAAAGAGCTGCAAGCACTACCCATATGGTATCAACTATCATCGTGATATCCATGATCTATTCCCCCTTAAAAAATTTGAGGCGTGTATTTTAACCAGGTAAAATACACGCCTTTGTGCGTACTCATATTATGTTTGCCATGAATGGTTTTGATTTAGGGCGGTTCCGGAACGCCTTCCCTGCAATTCTTCGAGTCTTCCGGATGCCTGGCGTTTCCGGCCGAATGGCCACGGTTCATAAATGCCCGGCATATCCCGAAGAATTGCACTTACCATCTCACCCAAATATAACAAGAGGCGCTGCGGACTTTCGCCCTCAGCGCCTTTGCTATAATAACACATGATATCCAAAACCTGTTTAGTTGTCAATAAGAAAAAATGATAAATAAAAGTTGTCTACAGAACCCATATATTATTAAAATTGCCCAACAGACAACCGGGGCGGGACCCGGGAACTGCGGAGGCTGATTCAAAAACGTATGCATGTGTGGTAAAATAATGCATGGCAGGCTGGTACAGGGAGGTCGCTGTTCATGACATACTTTTGAATACCGCAGTCTATTCGGATAAACCGGGGTCCTGATCTTTCTTAAGTAATCTCAGGGACAGATGTTTCAGGCATGATATTTGACCAGATACCAGTGCACTCATATTTTATCGTGTGAGCCGCGTTAAGGGGGGTAAGGTATGGGAAAGTGCCTGTTATCGATAGATTGGGACTATTTCATATACACCCGGGACAATTGGGGTTCGTACATTGAAAATAACAGGAGCCTGATAGATTCCTGGTACAAGAGGCATATCCAGGCCAAGACACGAGGAGAAGATATCCGGGGATCATTTCAGCTTTCCCCGGAACTGGACGGCTTCTGGAGTCAAATCAAAAAGTATTTCAAATTCATAAGTGATGTAAAAATCTGTGTTTCGGATTCTCATGCCCTTTCATACAAAATTGCATCGGAAAACAACTGCAAATCGGTATACCTGTTCGACTCCCATGCCGATCTTGGCTATGGCGGGCTTTCATCCCTCAACTTTGAGGTCAACTGTTCCAACTGGCTTGGCAAACTCCTGAAAGATGGACGGATAGATGAAGCCAGCATAATCTACAGCCCTTATACGGCCGAAAAGCCGGATCATTTCAAACCGATGAACAGTATTTACAACATCAGCTACTGTGGTTTTAATGATTTGGCCGGCGAATGCATCACGGTGTCGGCGGTCCATATATCCAGGTCCGGCGCCTGGACGCCTCCGTGGCTTGATGGTATGTTCTATCGATTTGCTGATGCTCTGGGGCTGCCATATGAGATCGTGGATTGTCCTGAAAGGAAATGGGATCCGGACCATATCAGCTTTTCCAATCTGATCGATTACCTGATGGCATGACCGCAGGAATCAAGCAGATAGTTGATTTGACTGTCATACGGGATATGTTATAATTACAAAAAACCAAACGGAGAGCAATATCCTGTGGAAAGGCGAAAGTATATCGGACGTGTGAAGGAAGACTACGTTAAGTCTTTTTCATCAAGAGTGGTCAGAGTAGATGAAAACGGTATGGCAGGCTATGTGTCGCTGACGGAGATCAGGGAAGTACACCGTCCGTTCATAGTCGGCAATTTATGCCTTTATGATAATGGCTACAGTGAATTGTGCTACATCCCTGACGGAGAGAACTGGGCCCTTTTTGCCATTTATGACAGCAACGGGGAGATCGTGGAATGGTATATCGACATAACCAGGAAAAACGCCGCTGATGATGAAGGCAATCCGTATTGCGACGATCTGTACCTTGACGTTGCTCTTCTGCCAGACGGTTCGGTCCTTGTCCTTGACGAAGACGAACTGAAAAGCGCGCTGGACCGGGGAGATATAAGCCGACAGGACTATGACATGGCGTATGCTGTCCTGAACGATATCAAAAGTCGAAAAATACTGGATACCGCATACATGGAATCACTGTGTACGCGGCTTTTGTCACTGTTTTAGGCACACGGAGACGGCTCCCATGCCACCACAGCAGACACTGGTACAGGTCTCCTGCCTCGGACATGTTCTCACGCCTGCCACGGGAAGACAGATCGATGGGAAGACCGATACTGTAATTCAGCAACATCTTCGCTGAGTAAAAAGGTTGTGACGAAACATGGTCATTCTGTGCCTTGCGCCAAACCTTGCATTTTTCTTTTATGCCCTGGACAGAAAGAACTATATCGCTGTCCTTCCATTGGGTGTATTTACTGTATGCCATCTGACTTCCGGGATCATAAACTTTATTATCTGATATTATTCCGGATCTGAAATCGATCTGATGGGACATCGATCACTGTTGACCTTAATGCATCAGGAGAGGGATTTGACAAAAATATCATGTGTTGGTAAAATAACATCAGTTCTAAAGGGGAGTAGCTTCGGGAAACCGGGATAAGATCAACATACTGGAGGGATCCTGGTCTTATCTCTTTAACATATGTTAAAGAAAGCGAGACTTTTAGATTATCAGAATGTGCCTGGTAATCTGAAGGTCTTTTTTATTTGATAAGTATAAAATAACAGGAAGCTGTCGGCGGTGAAGCTGATGCGAAATGAAAAATGTGAAAGAGGAGAGCTTACATGGTCCAGGAGATGATCAAGGCCTTTTTGCTGATATTTGTTGCGGAAATGGGGGACAAGACCCAAATCCTTGCGATGGCGTTTGCCACCCGGTTCCCGGTAAGAAAAGTGCTGATGGGGATAGGGTTGGGAGTATTTCTGAACCATGGCCTTGCAGTAGTTTTGGGAAGTTACCTGTCCCAGGTGGTCCCGATCAATACTATCCAGATGATCGCCGGGGCAGCGTTCGTCGGGTTTGCACTCTGGACGCTGAAGCCCGAGGAAGAGGAAGAAGAGAAGGAAACACGAATGAAATTTGGACCGGCAGCAACGGTCGCACTTGCGTTCTTCATGGGTGAGCTCGGAGATAAAACGCAACTGACGGCAATAACCCTGGCGGCGGATGCCAGCTATCCGTTCATGGTACTGTTGGGAACTGTTTCAGGAATGGTAGCCACCGGAGCCCTCGGGATAATCATCGGCAGGAAGCTGGGCGACAAGATCCCGGAAGTAGGCATCAAGCTGCTGGCAGCATCCATTTTCATGTTTTTCGGGCTTCAGAAGCTGTATCAGACAGTACCTGGCCAGTTTTTAAAAGCCTATTATGTCGTTCCCTTCATTTCCATATTGGCACTGGTAACCGCCTGGATGGTATATTCAATGATCCGCAGAAGACGTGAAGGATTCAGGTCTGCATTTATCAACAAATCAAAAATGCTTCATGATTATTACCTGCATATGAAGAAAGATCTGAACAACATCTGCCTGGGCCCGGAGTATTGTAACAGATGCCAGGGGAACCAGTGTGCCGTAGGGCAGTCGAAAGAGATCGTACAGGCGGCGCTGGATAGCCATGGACGGAAAAAATTATCGCAGGAGACTGAGATAAAGCATAGTGAAAAACCTTTCGTGGAAGAGAAAGTTTTGGATTGCCTTGTGGATACTCTATTGCTTATCAGTACGATCCGGGACGAAAGAAGTCTGACTATTGCCAACTTCATCAGAAACCAGATGGAAACGATCCTGCTCGACAAACCTGTAGATAGATTCGAGGATATCACGTCATACATCGACAATGTCAGAAAGATGGATGCCGGATTATCCGATAAGATCGATAAGGCTTTCCGCCTGAGGATGCCTGCGGAAGCAAGGCCGGTTCATGAGGCAGACAGGGGCAAAAGCATATCTGCCTGAGCATATCTGTGATAAAATAAGGCCTGTGGCATAATACCGGCTTAATCGTCAATGTCAATAGTGATTTGGTATAAGGATGGGCAATTTATGAGTATTGAAAGAAACTGGACAGTTTTGTTTATTGGAGGTCCTTCAGGGTCGGGAAAATCGAGCCTGGCTTATCAGATTGCCAGGCTTTATGGCGTAAATGTGCTGGAAGCAGATGATGTTTACCTGTCTGTGAAGGCGGTCACAAAAAAGGAGGATTTTCCCGCAATACATTACTGGGATACAGGTGCGGACTGGAAAAGTATCGGAGTTGAGGGCAATGTAAAATGGCTGACCGATGTCAGCAAAGAGATGGTTCCGGTGCTTGAAGCACTTATGAACAGGCATCTTGAAGACAAGCTGCCTGTCATTGTCGAGGGTGATTTCATCTATCCCGGGTTAATGGCATCTCTCAACAATCCGGAAGTGAAATCAATTTTTTTGATAGAACCTGATGTTGATCAAATAATGCAAAATTACCAGTCAAGAGAAGGCGGCGGTTTACAGCGGTACAGGGCTGAGATAAGTGTTGCATACGGCAAATGGATCAAAGATACCTGCAAAAAGAACAACATCAGCGTGATCGAGGCAAGACCCTGGGATACTGTCCTTGTGAGAGCTATAAATAGTTTATCATGACATCACGGAGTGACGTGCTTGCTCCTGTAAGACGTCGCAATACACTATGTGTACCTTCTTTTAGTTCCTGACCATCCATGGTAGAATGTAGTAAAACTGTATCTGCGTTGTACAGCCTGGATCAAATTACACTTACACAGGGAGGTTCCGGATGGGAAGGAGTAAACCAGGAAAGCTCCTTGGGTACATGTGAAATCACCCGCCAGGTTATCGCAGAAAAAGCATAACTGTTTATTGCCGGGACAAAGACACGGCAGAGACATGAGCGAGACATATGTTTGAGTTCTTCAATAAGCCGGAATATGGTCCGGACGGTGAGAGACGCAGGATTTTCTGCTATTACGATAACGAGAAGACAGGCAAAAAAGATTTCTGGTGCAAGGTGCATGCAGAAATCAAAGATGAGTCGGAGATCAAGGATGACAGGCTTCAGTTTGAGGGTAAAATCATCTCATACACTGCTGACCATAGAAATCCATATAAGACTGACATGATTTATTAAAAACCCGGGAGGCCGCAGCGGTTACGGTCTCTTTTTATTGGCAGGGATACATGTTTCATGCAAAAAATACTTGACATTCATTTTAGACAATTGTAGAATATGTATAGTAGACAATTGTCTTAAATGGGGGGTGATGCGATGAAAGACATGAAAAAATTGCCAGATGCGGAGTTCGAGGTAATGAAGATCGTGTGGCAAAACGATCCACCTGTTACTGCGAACATTGTTATGGAGCAGCTGGGGAAGAAAAAGAAGTGGAAAACCCAGACGGTGATCTCTCTCATGCTCCGGTTGGTCGAGCGGGGGTTCCTTCGTACTGAAAAAGCGGGCAGAGAGCGTCTTTATTATCCCGTTGTCAGCAGGGAAGAGTATCTTAAATTCGAAACAGGCAATTTTATAAAGCAATACCACGACAACTCTCTGCTTAACCTTGTCAATACGCTGTATGATGACGATGCACTGACAGACAGGGATATCAGCGAACTGCTCCAATGGATAAAAGAACGGAGGGGCTGAAATGAAGGACTTTATGATAATGCTGATGACTTATTCTGCAGCCTTATCGGCAGTTATTCTTTTGTATGCCGCGGTAACCCCGGTATTGTCAAAGCGTTACTCTGCCAAATGGCTTTATTATTCATGGCTGATAATTGTCATAGGCTTGATTGTCCCGGTCTGGCCGCAGCTTGAGTTGCCCGGCATAAATGTAACGGCGCCGGCCGAGGCTGTATTGACCAGGCCGCTTATGGCAGTTCCGGCGACAGTTGCAGACACTGCCACCTGGCTCAGCAATGCTGTTCAACTTAACCATCCCGTTCAATCCGGCAATTTCGTGATGCAGCACGCCATTACAAGCATCCAGTGGTGGCAGGCAGCAGCGGCTATTTGGGCAACAGGAGCGGTCGCTTTCCTTCTCGGCCGGTGTTTCAGACATTATCGGTTGATGAAAACGCTCGGACGCTGGAGCGAGGAGGTTAAAGATGAACAGGTATTGGCGCTTATGAATGATATAAAAAAAGAACTGGGGATACCAGGGCGGGTAGGCCTGCATTTATGCCCATATACAGGCAGTCCCATGATTGCGGGCCTCTTTAGACCGCGGATATTGCTGCCGGTGACAGACATTCCGAAGGAAGAACTCCGCTTGATCCTGAAACATGAACTCATTCACTGCAGAAGAAAGGATACATGGTATAAGTGCCTGCTGCTGCTCGCGACAGCCATGCATTGGTTCAATCCCGCCGTTTACCTGATGGCAAAGGTGATCAATGCACAGTGTGAACTTTCATGCGATGCCGAGGTATTACGCGACTCTGAACCGGATATGCGCTACAGGTACTGCAAAGCGATCGTCGGCCTGCTTGAGACCCGGTTAAAAACAAGAACAGCGTTATCAAATAATTTTTATGGAGGTAAGAGTGGTATGAAAATAAGGATTTCGTCCATCCTGGACGCAAGGAAAAAGAAAGCCGGTCTGGCTGTTGCCTGCGCCATGCTGATGCTGACGGCCGCAATCGGAATTGCAAGCGCAGCGATAAGAGTGGATAATGGAATAAATGACATGTCAGGAAATGTAAATGCCGATGTAGTTGTCCGTCTGGCGGATCATAATAAAACACCGGAAAATTATGACACCTCAGCATGTTATGTGGATGCAAGACCTGAGCTGGAGTTTTACATTGACGGAAGAGATATAGCCCAAATAGAGGTAACATGCCGGAATGAGTACCTATACGCAGTTGACCTGACTCACACACAGCATGAAAAATACTGGAATGCCGAATATTATCAGACATACGACGATGAAATCGGGACCAGTACATTCTATCCTGAGCGCCTTTATGGCAAAACAATAAAGTTCTCATTCGACAAAGAGTTTAGTGACTACGGGGAGATTTGGTACAGGTGGACAGCCGAGAACCTGTATAGATGGGCAAGTGAAGATAATTTCTCCCATTTCGTCGGTTTCGGCGTCGATCCGAAAATAGAGTTGCCGGAAGATATGACTGAGGAGCAGAAACTTAAGCTGGCGGCAGGAGAAGACGGTTCCGGCGCCGCAAACATCGGGCATATCTGCCTTGACGGCTATCCTGAAGAACTGGCCAGTGACCGTATAGAAATAAAGGTAACTGACAGGGAAGGCAATTCGGTGACAAAGTATATCAATGTTGAAATAAGCAACAACGAACTAATGCAAACCGTAGTCACTGCGAACGTGGAGGATTAAACCAGTTGGTCCATGAACGGTCTTGAAATCGTGTTTCTGTCGAAATTCAATTCCTTGGCTACGCCTTATGTCGATACCCTGCCGACCCCTCCGCCGAAAGTGTCGCTACAGGAGTACTCCGGATGAACTACTACGAACGTATTCAGAAATCCATCGACTACATTGAAAGCAGGCTCAAAGACAATATTGAAATCGAAAAAGCGGCAGCGGAATCTTACATGTCCAGTTCGACCGTCCCCCGGCAACCTTGTCACAGGAATAGCCACCCCTGGCAAGAACCGTCCTTGCATCTTGATAAAAAAAGTAAATAAAGGTAGAATGATAATATACAGTATCGATACGCTTAATGCTTTGCTTGCAGATGAGCTTGCAGCCATCAACCAGTACATAGTGCATGCCGAGATGTGCGAGGACTGGGGCTACGGCAAGCTGCACGAGGCCTATGAAAAACGGTCCATAACTGAAATGAAGCATGCCGAAAAACTTATCGGAAGGATTTTGTTCCTCGGCGGTAAACCTATCGTTTCCAACCTGGGCAAGATCCATATTGGCAGTGATGTTCCGAAGCAGATAGAGTATGACCATGCTGCTGAAGCAGGCGCCATCAAAGCTTATAATGATGCCATAGCGCTTGCTGCCGAGGAACATGACCACGCGACAAGGGATATGCTCATAGCGATCCTGAACGACGAAGACAGCCATATCGATGAGATCGAGGAAATGCAGGACCAGATCGAGCAGATGGGTCTGCAAATGTTCCTGTCGACCAAGGTCGAGTAATCATTTCCACGGACAGACGGCTCAGAGGGCTGCATTAACTGCAGCCTCTTTTTGTATAGAAAAATGAATCCAGTGAAATCAGAAAGTGGGCGGATATGGAAATCATAAACATGAGCCAGCTAAACGAAACACAGATAAAACAGGCTGCACAAATATTGACTGACAGTATTCCGGAAGGCTGGCCGACACTTCAGGATGCTCTGGCTGAAATAAATGAGCGCCTGATCCCGGAAAACACTTTGCTTGCCGCTGTCGAAAACGGTATTGTGATCGGTTGGGGCGGTATACTTCCCGAGTATAATGGAAACGTCTTCGAATTGCATCCGCTGGCTGTCCGCGGTGACAGGCGAAGGCAGGGGATCGGCAGAGCGATCGTCGCGGCACTGGAGGACGAAGCAAGAAAGCGGGGCGGCCTGACGATACGTGTCGGAGCCGATGATGAAAGAGGAGACGGCGGAACTTCTCTCGCAAATGTCGATCTGTATGATGATCTGCCGGGAAAAATCCGGGACTTCTCTGCCGGTACGCACCAGTCGGGTTTTTACATGAAACTGGGATACAAAATCATCGGGGTCGTGCCTGATGCGAACGGGCCGGGCAAACCCGACATCTTTTTAGGCAAACGTTTGTGGCGGCCGGAAGGATAATTTGCGGCAGCCTGCCGGCTTCGGACGGTATGATCGTAAAGCGTCCGATCCTCATTGGTGACGCCTTTGTCCTGGTCGGCTTTAATGAAACGGGATGGAAAGTGGCGCTTGGTGACAAATAGCCTGTTCTTGCTTTGGAAACCTGGTATAAATCAGATGACTGCAACTGCTGGAAATGATATAAGATATAAGCAGTATGAGCGATACGGCTGAGTGAACAGTGTTATAAAGATAGTGTAAAGTAACTTATGAAAAAATGACATTTAGCAATTTTGGACTGAAATGGACCTTGAAAAGTGAAGAACGTGCCAAGTTTCCGCATTTATTCCACGATCCTCTTGACAATGAGCCT
>Ga0209720_1003768_pt1 | contig 10157 bp, 8 predicted proteins | sample AD_JPNMR3_MetaG_FD_184426 | JGI IMG/M metagenome (GOLD analysis project Ga0209720, IMG submission 184426) | Active sludge microbial communities of municipal wastewater-treating anaerobic digesters from Japan - AD_JPNMR3_MetaG (SPAdes) (version 2) | ecosystem: Engineered > Bioreactor > Anaerobic >...
AACAGTTCTCAAATGCTGCAGTTACACTTTTCGGCTCTGGATGGGCATGGCTTTGCAAAGATGAATTTGGCAAGCTATACATCAATCAAACATCTAATGCAGAAAATCCTATAAAAAATGGATTAACACCAATTATGACAATAGATGTGTGGGAGCATGCTTATTATTTAGACAAACAAAATAGACGACCAGACTATGTGAAAGATTTCTGGCATATATTAAATTGGGATTTTGTAAATAAATTATTTTAATTGTCTCTTTTTCTTAATATCGAGGAGAGGTACTTAACGAGGTGCCTCTCCTTTTTTTTAATTTTCATAACAAAAAAATCAATATAGAAAACTAAATCTATAATAATTAATAAATTGATATCGTTATATTAAATAAATTGCTATGCTAAAACATTTAATTTCAATTATTTTAATAACATTTACATTATTTATTAGTTGTAGCAAAGATGATTGTTATGACAGGAGATTAGAAAAAAGGCATTCTGGTATTTGTCCACAAAATTATGATCCCGTTTGCGGTTGTGATGGGATTACATATTCTAATGAGTGCGTTGCTGCAAGCCAAGGTATTACTCATTACACTAAAGGACCATGTAAATAAATAAAAAATTTACTTATCTTTTTTCAATAAATCTCTAATTTCTGACAATAATTTTTCTTCATTGGTTGGTTCTGGTGTCTTTGCAGGTGCTTCTTCTTTTTTATGACTCAGCTGATTCATAGCTTTGATTACAAAAAAGACTGCAGTGCCTACTATTATAAAATCTATAATAGTTTGAATAAAATTACCATAATTCCAAGTAATAGCAGGTGATATCACTGTAGATCCTTCTATCACAGCTTGTTTTAGCACAATATTAAGATCCGAAAAATTAGTATTACCTATTAATATAGATATAGGTGGCATGAGAACATCATTTACAAATGAAGATACTACTTTGCCAAAAGCAGCTCCTATTATTATACCTACTGCCATATCTACCACATTACCTCTCATTAAGAAAAGTTTTAATTCAGCCAAAAATTTTTTCATATTTTTTTTTACAAAAGAAAATAAAAAAATTAAAATAGGCTTTTATATAATAAAGTCTTTTACGGCTTTTTATATTAAAAAAATACCTTTATAATAATTAATAAACTCTAGCAATACCGCATTGGGAAATGATTTGCAATAAAACAAGCAAGCCGTGTTGGATAGAAGGGTTTACACTGTTTGAGCAAGCTAAAGCTTGCGAGTTTGTAAACCCCAAGAGGTGATTGCGTAGTTTTATCAAATCATTTCCCCTGCGGAGACTTTTCTTTTGTTACTTTTCTTTGTGTGGTTGACAAAGAAAAGTAAATTAAAAAAATTCATTTCATTATTTTCTTATTTTTTTTGAAAAATATTTTTTATCTTTGCCAGAATAAAACCATTTTTCAATGAAAAAAATATTAATTTCAATACTATTTGTTTGCTTTGTCATATTGCTTTCTGCTCAATCTAAAAGAAATCTTAGCAATAATGAACAATATCATTATATGAATTTCAGAGATGCTATGATATTTTGGGAAAGCTTCGAAGGAGCAGATTTCCCTCCAGTTGATTGGACACAAATAATAAATGACAGCTCATATACTTGGGAAAAAGCTAGTAGCTTCCCTCTTGATGGTCAATATTTTGTTCATGTATTGTATGATGAGTCAGATACATCCAAATGGCAAAATGAATGGTTAATAACAAAATCTATCAATCTGTTTGGCTATCAGACTGCAGTTTTGAACTTTTACTTTCAAATGTCTAAATATTGGGGCATAAAGCCGTATAATAATTATGATCTTTATGTAGTAGCTGCTGCTGATGGTATAAATTTCACAGACACTATCTGGACTGAAATGACTACAGATACATCTACTTGGGATAGCTGGGAATGGGTAAATGCTCAAGTAGACTTATCAGATTACATTGGTAGTAACAATCTGAAATTAGCATTTGTATATTATGGTCGTGATGGTGCAGAAGGCTCTATAGATGCTATATCTATTTCTACTACTGGTGGATTGAGTGATAATGATTTACAAGCTTCGCGAGCTTATCCTAATCCTGTTAATGATTTTTTATATCTTAAAGCTCCTATTAATTCACAAGTAAGTGTTTACGATTTATTAGGAAATGAAATATATAATGGTATAATAAATAATAATATTTACACAATTGACTTTAAACCTTTTCCAAGTGGCATATACATTATGCAATTAAAAGATAAAAATATAAATAAGACGATTAAAATTGTTAAAAATTAAAGTAAAAAAATAAAATTATGAAAAGCAAAGTTAATTTTTAATGTAAATTTTTCCTGTGAATCGAAAATTTTTATGTAAATTTGCCAAAAGTAATTATTATTAAATATAAAAAAAATGGAATACGAAAAAATAAAACAACAAAAGATTAATGAGGCAATTGAATTTTATAAAATGCTTGGTATTAATATTGAGGAGGAGGATTATTCTAACTTAAAAATAAATGAAGAAATTGAATTAAAAAAAATACCTAATTTATTAGAAAACATAGAATTTCATTGGACAAGATTATCTAATAATTCTAACATAGGATATACAATTGAATAAACATGCCTACTTGGGACGATATATTAAAAGAAATTGGCTCACAACCTAATGTATTTGATTATATTAGAAGGAAATACATAAAAGAGTTATCTGTAAAAACAGGTAGAAATGTGATAGTTTATTATTCTGGGTGGTTACAAAAAAGTAATTTGCAGCAGTATGGATTTAGGTTTGATATCGTTGATACGGATAAAATGGGGTTCATGTCTACTATAAATGGTCTTGATAAATCTAAGGGACTAGATTTAATATTACACACCCCAGGTGGTTCTATTGGAGCTACAGAATCAATTGTACATTATTTGAAATCAATTTTTGGTAATGATATTAGAGCGATAGTTCCACAAATAGCTATGTCAGCAGGAACAATGATTGCTTGTTCTTGTCAAAGTATTATTATGGGCAAACATTCTAATTTAGGACCTATAGATCCACAAATAAATGGAATACCGGCACATGGTATTATTGAAGAATTTGAAAGAGCAAAAAAAGAAGTAGCAGAAAACCCAAAAACTATACCTGTTTGGCAAACAATTTTATCGAGATATTCACCTACATTAATTGGAGAATGTGAAAAAGCTATTAAATGGTCTGAAACTATGGTTACTGAGTGGTTAAAATCAAATATGTTTGCTAATGAAGTAAAAGAAAATAAAGAAAAAACGAATATAATTATTAGCGAAATAATCAAAGAACTTGGAAGTCATGCATTAACATTATCTCATGACAGGCATATTCCTATTGACATATTGAAAGATAAGCTTAAATTAAAAATTTTACCATTAGAATCAGATAATGATTTACAAGACAAGGTTTTAAGCGTTCACCACGCATGTATAATATCTTTAACACAAACACCTGCATATAAAATTATTGAAAATCAAGATGGTAAGGCTTTCATTCAACTAATTAAATAAGTAATATATTATGTTAAATTATTATTAAAGTAAAAAATAAATTTATGAAAAGCAAAGTTTTGTTATTAACATTATTGTTGTTTGCGAGTGCATATAGCTCATATGCATGCACTAATTTCATTATTACCAAAGGTGCGAGTGCAGATGGTTCTGTAATGATATCATATTCTGCTGATAGTCATGTACATTATGGTGATTTATATTATTCTCCAGCAGCAGTATATCCTGATGGAGCTATGCTAGATGTTTATGAATGGGACACTGGCAAATATTTAGGTAAAATCAGACAGGCCAAAAAAACTTACAATGTCATTGGAAATATGAATGAATATCAGGTAGCTATTGGTGAAACTACTTTTGGTGGTAGAGAAGAATTATTTACTCAGAGTGGTGCTATTGTAGATTATGGCAGCTTGATGTATATTGCTCTACAAAGATCCAAGAGTGCTCGTGAGGCTATACGTGTGATGGCTGAATTAGTAGCTGAATATGGTTATGCTAGTGAAGGAGAGTCCTTCTCTATAGCAGATAAAAACGAAGCATGGATAATGGAGATGATAGGTAAAGGTGAAGGCGAAAAAGGTGCTGTATGGGTAGCTGTACGCATACCTGATGGCTATGTCAGTGGACATGCTAATCAAGCTCGCATCAGACAATTTACTTTAGCTAATGGTAAAACCTCCATTACAGAGAAAGATTTTAATAAAAAATTATATGATCCTAAAATAGAAATTATCTATTCATCAGATGTTATCGAATTTGCTAGAAAAAAAGGCTGGTTTAGTGGTAAAGATGAAGAGTTTAGCTTTTCAGATACATATCATCCTCTGACATTCGATGGTGCTAGAACTTGTGAAATTCGCGTATGGAGTATGTTTAGACAAGTAACAGATGGTATGGATGAATATATAGATTATGTTAGTGGCAAAAATCTTTCGCATCGTATGCCACTTTATGTGAAACCTAATAGAAAAATTTCTTTAAAAGATATGATGTCTTTTATGCGAGATCACTTAGAAGGAACTCCTTTTGACATGCGTTTTGATATTGGTGCGGGTCCTTTCCAGTTGCCATATAGATGGAGACCACTAGATTGGACAATCGATGGCCAAAGATATATTAATGAACGAGCTACTGCTACTCAACAAACAGCTTTTAGCTTTATTACACAAAGTCGTAGTTGGTTGCCTGATGAATTTGCTGGTATTATTTGGTTTGGCGTAGATGATGCTGCTAGCTGTGTTTATACACCCATATATTCTGCAAGTAGAAAAGTACCTCATAGCTATGCTCAAGGTAATGGAGCAATGATGAAATGGAGTGATGATGCAGCTTTCTGGGCTTTTAATCAAGTAGCTAATTTCGCTTATACTCGTTATAGACTTATTCACCCAGATATTGAGAAAAAACAAGATTCTCTCGAAACTGCTTTTATTAATAAAGTTAAAGAAATTGATGCTTATGCCTTGCAATTGCATGAAGTGAACCCTTATCAAGCTATTGATTATGTTTCTACATTCTCTGCTGATAATGCTGATAGATTAGTATTGTATTGGAAAGAATTTTATAAATTTCTTTTCCTCAAATATATGGATGGTAATGTGAAATATGTAGTACCAGGCGAACGTAATCCTAAAGTAGAATGGCCAGGCTATGGTGAAGATTGGTATAGAAGAATAATTCAAGAGACTGGTGATAAATTTAAAGTAATAGAATAATTGCAAATACTATAAAGATACTATTTTTAAATTTGAATAATATTTATCCTAACATTTTATTAAACATATATTAATTAATTGGAATTTTTATTTTAATTTTGCAACCTAAATTTGTATAAAAACTTTATAAAAAAGGTAATAACATGGTTAATGAAGAAATGAAAGACCAGCTATCAATGAATAATGATGCTGATGTTAATAATCCTCAAGCTGAAATCGAAAATACTGATAATAAAGAATTAAAATACCAAATAGAAGAGGTAAGTGAAGAAGAAGAAGAAGATTTCGAAGTAGATGAAGCTGAGAAACAAAGATATGACAAATTAAATTTAGATCAAATAAATGAAGAGTTTGCTAAAGTTTTAGAAAATAATGATTTATCATACATTAGACCACGCGTACTCAGATTATATGATCTCCATCAAGATATCTATGAGAATGAACTAAAAACTATATCCGCTATTAGCGATGATGAGCAAAAACAAAAAGCAGAAGAATTACTTCATTATAAAAAAGATGATTTTGATAAACTATGGAAACAATATTTAGATAGAAAAAAATTACTAAAAGATCAATATCTGCAATCTCTCGAAGATAACTATCAAAAAAAATTAGCTATCCTCGAACAATTAAAAAATATCATTGACAATAATGAAATTCCACTAAAGGAAGCTTTTGATCATTTCAATAAAATACAAGAAGAATGGAAAGCTATCGGTGCTGTACCACATAATAAAGCTAATGACCTATGGATGCGATTTAATCATTATGTAGATCAATTTTATAAAAAAGTTGAACTACTAAAAGAAATGATAGAAATCGACCAACGAAAAAATTTAGAAGCTAAAATAGAACTTTGCGAAAAAGCTGAATCTCTACTTATGGATAAGTCTATCTCTACAAAAGAAGCTTATAGACAAGTTTATGAACTTTTCGATCAATGGAAACAAATAGGTCCTGTACCTAAAGATAAAAAAGATGAAATATGGGAAAGATTCCAAGCTGCTTTAGATAAAATTAAAGAAAATTACCGTGGCTCCATAGAATCTCAAAAACAACGTAGAGAAAGTAACCTGGAAGCTAAAAAAGCCATCATAGATAAAATGAAACAAATACTTTCCGAAGAAATAACTACTCACGACCTATGGCAGAAAAAAACTGCTGAAGTTCAAGATTTATTCAATGTATGGCGATCTATAGGCCCAGTGCCACAAGAGTTTAATGAAACTATCTGGAAAGAATTTAAGTCATTGGTAGATAAATTTTATCAAGATAAAAAAGAATATTATGAAATTCTAAAAACTGAATGGCAAGAAAATTATAATAAAAAATTAAGCATAGTTAAACAAGCCGAAAATTTAGTAAATAGTAATAACTGGAAACAAGATACACAAACTATTCAAAAATTACAAGAAGAATGGAAAAAAATTGGCTTCATCCCTTCTGAAAAAAATGAATATCTATGGCGTAGATTCAGAGCTGCATGTGATCAATTCTTTGCTAATAAAGAAATGTATTTCGCTAATCTCTCTACTCAAGAAATTGAAAATTTATCAAAAAAAGAAGCTATACTTAAAGAGCTAGATGAATTCCAATTTAATAATAATCCTAAAGAAGATATAGAACGTCTAAAAAATATACAACGTCAATGGTACGAAATAGGTAATGTACCATATAAAGATAGACAAAGAATACAAGATGCTTTTAGACAAAAAATAAATCAACTTTTTGACCAACTAAAAGGTGGCAGAACAGATGAGAGTGATGAAGATTTTAAACAACGATTAGAAAATATACTAAATAATAATAGTAATAGTGGTATCAAAGAAGCTAAAAGTGAACTTTATAATATTAATAATCAAATTAAAAAATTACAATCAGATATTCAAACCTGGGAAAATAATCTTTCATTCTTCAAAGCCTCTGCTAATGCTGAATTACTTTTACAAGAATATATCAAAAAAATTGATAATGCTAAAGCTGATCTGAAATTTTTAGAAGAAAAAGCAAAATATCTAAGACAAGCTTTAGATTCTTCTGAAAAAAAATAAAACTATATTTAAACAAAATATTAAATTACAATTTAGCTTAAAATATTACATAATTTATTTGTAATTTAGCTATATAATGTGGAGAATGTGAATAATGTTTTATTATCCTGATGATTTACCTAATAAAATATATTTTGATTTTATAATCGACAAGTTAGCTACCTATTGTGAATCGCAATATGGTAGAGAACTTATCAAAAATATTAAACCTAGCTCTAATATTAATGAGATTTTTCAAGAATATGAAGTACTAAAATTAATTAGCAACTACATACAAACAAATAATGTTTTTTCAACTAAGATAGATGGTGATATACGCCATGAGTTAGAGATTATCTATAATGAAGGCTTTGCTATTACTACAGCAATGCTAAATCCTTTACTGCAATTGTTAAGTATTTATAAACAATTAAATAAAATATTATCAAGTAAAGAGATGCATTTGCTAAAATCTAAACATGTTATATTTGAAGAATCAGATTATATATTAGAGAAACTGAAGCATATATGGTCTTATGAAGGATTTATTAGAGATGATGCATCAAATGAGTTAGCATCTATCAGACGTCGTATTGATAGCATGCAACGAAACATAGATAAACGAATAAATGAAATTGCTAAAAATTGGCAAAAGCAAGGAATCATAGCTGACGACGCTAATATTACAATTCGCGATCATAGATTAGTAATACCTATAACTCCAGAAGCAAAAGATACTATCAAAGGCATTATAATAGATGAATCTGCAACGGGACAAACTATTTATGTAGAACCTCAAGAAGTATTTGAATTAAATTCTGCACTGCAACGACTATATATTGATGAAAAAAAAGAAATATATCACATACTGAGAACCTTTACAGATGAATTAATTCCCCATATCGATAAACTACTACTGATAATAGATGAAATAGCATATTTCGATGTTATAAAATCTAAATATTTATGGAGTATAGAATATGACGCTACTATACCAATAATCTCAGATATACCACAAATAACATTAAGAAATGCTTACCATCCTTATTTATATAGCATACTTAAAGAACATAATAAAAAAATTGTACCATTAAATTTGACTATTTCCAATGAAAATAGATTTGTAATCATAAGTGGTCCTAATGCTGGTGGCAAATCTGTAGTGCTACTAACCGTTGCAATAATACAATGGATGAGCCAATGTGCGATACCAATTACTGCTAGCGAAGGCTCTAGCATAGGTTTATTTCATAAAATATTTATGGATATGGGAGATAATCAATCTATAAAAGATGAATTAAGTACCTATGCCAGCCATTTATTAAATATGAAATTTATCATAGATAATGCCGATGATAATTCATTAATTATTATGGATGAATTAGGTACAGGCACTGAACCTATAATGGGTGGTACTATCGCAGAGCTTGTCATAGAAGAATTATACAAAAAAAATAGTTTCGCTATCATTACTACACATTTTCATAATTTGAAACTTTTGCCAATGAAATATTCTCAAATGCAAAATGCCGCTATGCTCTTTGATAATGAAACATTTAACCCAACTTTTATTTTATCTCAAGGTATACCAGGCAACTCTTTCACATTGGAAATAGCTCACAAAGTAGGTTTGCCAGATAAAATCATAGAAAAAGCTAAAACTCAACTCGGCGATAATAGAATAGAAACTGAGAAATTATTGGTATTTTTAGAAAACGAAAAACGTAAATTAGAAGAACAAAAAAATCAACTATATATTGCTCAAAATTTTGTAACTGATTTGATAAAAAAATATCAAGAAAACATAGAATTTCAAAAGAAAAAACAAAATTACTTAGCTAAAAAGACTAAAAATGAAATAGATGAAATTTTCGATAAATCAAACAAAATTATCGAAAATACTATACGAGAAATCAGAGAATCTAATGCTGATAGAGAAAAAGTAAAAAATGTTAGAAAAGAATTAGAATCTGAAAAGAAAAGTATTAATGAAAAAATAAATAATTTATTCGTAGATAAAGATACATCTGAAGACCAAAAAACAATTTTTAATGTAGGCCAATTAGTAAAAATAAAATTAACGGGAGAAATAGGAGAAATAATAAGAATATCTGATAATCAATTAACTTTAGTGGTTGATAATAAAATTTTACAAATAAATGCAGATGCAGTAGAAGCATTAAATAAAAAATTAGAAAACGATACTAAAAGGATCAAAGTTAATATAGTCAGTAGAACAGAAAATTTCAGTACAACATTAGATATACGAGGCAATACAGTAGAAGATGCTATAAATAAATTAGATAAATACCTTGATCAAGCATTATTAATAGGAGTTCCTAAAGTTTATATAATACATGGCAAAGGCTATGGCATATTAAGAAAAGCTGTTAGAGAATATTTAAAAGGTTTTACACATTTGCTCAATTTTGAAAATGAAGCAGAAAATAGAGGTGGCGACGGAATTACAGTAATCAGCTTTAAAGAGAGGTAAGAGAAGCATCTAAAAAATTTTTAGAGAAGGATAGGTGGTGAGGTAAAGGGGAATGATAAATAATTATTTATAAATTTATATTGGACAACTTATTAAAAATTTTTATATATTTGTAAAAAATTTAATAAGAATTATGAAACAGATAATCGAAGACGTAGACGAGTATATCTCTATGGGTAAACAAGAGAATCTAGCATTTTTAGATAATCTATACAATTTAATGTTAGAGAAAGAGGCTGATGCAGTTGATTATCAGGAGGTGAAAACTCTAAGTGCTGCTCCACTGTGTCCCAATTGTGAAAGTAGTAATATCATTAAAAACGGTAGACAACAAGGACAACAACTTTATATTTGCAAAGATTGTGGAAGAAATTTCAGAGTAA